>Ga0302157_10002896_pt1 | contig 19653 bp, 17 predicted proteins | sample I_Bog_N3_3_FD_193502 | JGI IMG/M metagenome (GOLD analysis project Ga0302157, IMG submission 193502) | Peat permafrost microbial communities from Stordalen Mire near Abisko, Sweden - I_Bog_N3_3 | ecosystem: Environmental > Terrestrial > Soil > Wetlands > Peat | place: Sweden: Abisko, Stordalen... | reverse complement strand
CTTACGCAGATCCAGAGAATAAGGCTTGCCCATCCATGCTGGCCTCCAGCCCAGCCAGCATGGTGAATCAGAAATGCACTGATTTGGGAATCCCAAATCGATTCAGGCTAATGACATCCCGCTTTAGCGCGCCTCGTGCACGCTCTTGCGGAAGCGCTGGATCAGCCGCAGCACCCGCGATGACCAGCCGCCGCCGCCGAGACCTTGCTTGATCCGGAGCTTGATCGGCTCAACCAGCGCGGTCGCCCTGGCGCGCAGGTCAAGGACAAACTCGTAGAGACTTTCGAACCACGGCATTTCGAGCAATTTCGGCCGCGTCACGTCGAATATGAAGGCCGCCACCCCGACCCCGAGGAATTTGGCGAAGATGATGGTGAGAATGGCGCTGATCCAATATTCATGGGTGAGCAGCCAGAGTCCCATCAGCTTCAGCGGAAACAGCGGGATTACCGGCACGATGAATACCAGCAGCGTCATCGCCGGCGACAGCGTGTCGACCCGTTCAGCCAGCCATTGCTTGAAGGCACGCAGCGGGATCAGCGCCACGAACCACGCCACGATCGGTTCGAGATGATCCCACAGCCAGGCCTCGATCAGGAAGATGACCGCGAGCAGAACCCAGACCGGCTGTAGGAAGCGGCGCAGCATCGATATTGTCCCCGCCCAACCTTCGCCGGGCGCGCATCACATATGGATCGCGCGCTTGCCAACCGCAAGCGCGGCTTCCTTGACGGCCTCCGAACGGGTCGGATGGGCATGGCAGGTGCGGGCCAGGTCCTCGGCGGAGCCGCCAAACTCCATCAAAACCGCCGCTTCGTGAATCATTTCGCCGGCTTCGCGGCCGACGATGTGCACGCCAAGCACCCGATCGGTCTTCGCATCTGCGAGAACCTTGACGAATCCTTCGGTGGTCTGGTTGACCTTGGAGCGGCCATTGGCGGTGAACGGGAACTTGCCGACGGTGTAGGCCACACCGGCCTGCTTCAGCTCTTCCTCGGTCTTGCCGACCGCCGACACTTCCGGCGTGGTGTACACCACACCGGGGATGACGTCGTAGTTCACGTGGCCGGCCTGGCCGGCGAGAATTTCCGCCGCCGCGACGCCTTCATCCTCGGCCTTGTGGGCCAGCATCGGACCCGCAACCACGTCGCCGATCGCGTAGACGCCCTTGACGCTGGTGGCGAAATGCGCGTCGATCTGCACCCGGCCGCGATTGTCGAGCGCGACGCCGGCTTCCTTCAGACCGAGGCCTTCGGTGTAGGGCACGCGGCCGATAGCGACCAGCACGACATCGGCCTGCAGCGTTTCGGCGGCTCCGCCCGCGGCCGGCTCGATCTGCGCCGACAACGTCTTGCCCGAGCTGTCGATGCCGGTCACCTTGGCGCCGAGCCTGAACGCGAAGCCCTGTTTTTCGAGGATGCGCTGGAATTGCTTGGCCACTTCGCCGTCCATGCCGGGCAGGATGCGGTCGAGAAATTCCACCACGGTGACCTCTGCGCCGAGCCGGCGCCAGACCGAGCCGAGCTCGAGCCCGATCACGCCGGCGCCGATGATCAGCAGCTTTTCCGGCACTTTTTCCAGCGAGAGCGCGCCAGTCGACGACACGATGCGTTTTTCGTCGATCTCGATGCCCTTCAGCCGCGCGATATCGGAGCCGGTGGCAATGACGATGTTTCTGGTCTCCACCAGCCGGGTCTTGCCGTCGGTGCCCGACACCTCGACCCTGCCGGTGCCGAGAATCCTGCCCTTGCCGCCAATGACGTCGATCTTGTTCTTCTTCATCAGGAACTCGACGCCCTTGACGTTGCCGTCGATGCCCTGCTGCTTGAAATTCATCATCGCCGGCAGATCGAGTTTCGGCGCGGCGACGCCGACCCCCATTTTCGAGAACGAGTGCCCGGCCTCGTCGAACATCTCGGAGGCATACAGCAATGCCTTCGACGGCATGCATCCGACGTTGAGGCAGGTGCCGCCGAGCGTGGCGTTCTTCTCGACCACGGCGACCTTCATGCCGAGCTGTGCCGCGCGGATCGCGCAGACATATCCGCCGGGGCCGGTGCCGATAACAACCAGATCGTAAGTCGCCATGATTGAAGTCCTGTAGCTGAAGTCTGTGACGGGTATTAGCGCCCGCCCGATACATCAAGGATTGCGCTGGTCACGTAGGAGGCCTGATCCGACATCAGCCAGACGATGGCGTTGGCGATTTCATCGGCGGTGCCGACGCGCTTCATGGGCACCGTCTGGCTGAGCCGGTGGGCGCGGTCGGGATCGCCGCCGCTGGCGTGAATTTCGGTGTCGATCAGCCCGGGCCGGACCGCGGCGACGCGAATGCCCTCGCCGGCGACCTCGTGGCCCAATCCGACGGTGAAGGAATCGATGGCGCCCTTGGACGCCGCGTAATCGACATAGGTGTTGGGCGAACCGAGCCTCGCCGCGACCGATGACAGATTGACGATGACGCCGCCCTTGCCGCCGTGGCGCGTCGACATCCGCTTCACGGCTTCGCGCGCGCACAATATGCTGCCGGTGACGTTGACGGCCATCATGCGCCCGATGCGCTCGGCGGACATCTCGTCGACCCGCGCCGTCGGCCCGACAATGCCGGCATTGTTGATTAGGGCGCCAAGCGTCCCAAGCCCGTCGGCGGCGGCAAACAGCGCCAGGATATCGCTTTCCCTGCCGACATCACATTTCACGGCGATGGCCTTGCCGTTGCGCGACTCGATGCCGGCGACCACCTCGCGCGCGGCGGCCTGGTTGCTGGCATAGCCGATACAGACCCGAAATCCGCGCGCGGCGGCGGCCAGCGCGGTGGCGCGGCCGATGCCGCGGCTGCCGCCGGTGATGATCGCAACCCTGTCGGTCAAGACTTGCTCCCCGTCCAAAATCCCACCCTATTGGAAAAGCCGCACCAGCATCGCGACCAGGGCGAAGATCGAGACGAACCACACAACGCTGCGGGCGAACGGAATCTGGATCAAATACAACGGCACATAGACCACCCGCATGGCTATCCACAGCTCGGCGCCGTGGGCGCCGAGACCGCCGCTGCGGCCGGTGACGACCAGGGCCAGCGCCAGCGCCGCAAACACCGGAAATGTTTCCAGCAGATTGCGGAAGGCGCGATCGGCTCTGCCGGCGAAGACGCCCCGCAGCACCCTGGCTTCGTCGCGTGGACCGGCCTTGTAGTCGCCGCCCATCTCGACCGCCGAAGAGATCGATTGCAGGAACATCTGCAGCAGCAGCAGCACGGCTCCCAGTCCGAGCATCAGTATTTCGGTCGGCAATGGCTGCATTCATCCCCCGTCAGGCGCCTGGGCCATTGCGGCTACCAACCAGACATCAAGCTGCGAAACACGTCACAGATCCAGCACCAGCCGCGCCGGATCCTCCAGGCTTTCCTTGACCCGCACCAGGAACGTCACCGCCTCCTTGCCGTCGATGACGCGATGATCGTAGGACAGTGCCAGATACATCATCGGCCGGATCTCGACCTTGCCGCCGATCGCGACCGGGCGATCCTGGATCTTGTGCATGCCGAGGATCGCGGACTGCGGCGCGTTCAGGATCGGCGTCGACATCAGCGAGCCGTAGATGCCGCCATTGGTGATGGTGAAGGTGCCGCCCTGCATCTCGTCGATCTTGAGCTGGCCGTCGCGCGCCCGCCGCCCGAAATCGGCGATGCTCTTTTCGATTCCTGCGATCGACTTGCTGTCGCAATCGCGGACCACCGGCACCACCAGGCCCTTGTCGGTGCCGACCGCAACGCCGATGTGGTAGTAATTCTTGTAGATCAGATCGGTGCCGTCTATCTCGGCATTGGCCGCCGGAATGTCCTTCAGCGCCTGCACGCAGGCCTTGGTGAAGAAGCCCATGAATCCCAGTTTGCTGCCGTGCTTCTTCTCGAACACGTCCTTGTACTGGGCGCGCATCGCCATGATGTGACTCATGTCGACCTCGTTGAAGGTCGTCAGCATCGCCGCGGTGTTCTGCACGTCCTTGAGGCGGCGGGCGATGGTCTGGCGCAGCCGCGTCATCTTCACGCGCTCCTCGCGCGCGGCATCGTCGGCCGGCGAAGGCGCGCGAACCTGCACCGCGGCCGCCGGCTGGTTGACAGGGGTCGGCGCCGACGCCGCCTTCTCGATCGCCGCCAGCATGTCGCCCTTGGTGACGCGGCCATCCTTGCCGGAGCCGGGAACGGTGGCGGCATCGATGCCGCTTTCGGCCGAGATCTTGCGCACCGACGGCGCCAGCGGCGCATCGGCCGGCGGCGCCTTGGCAACGGGGGCTGCGGCGACAGCGGCAGGCGCTGCGGCGGGCGGCGGCGGGGCGGCCTTGGCGGGCGCCGCAGCCGGCTTGGCGGCGGCAGCGCCGTCATTGATCTGTCCGAGCAACGCGCCGACGGCGACGGTCTCGCCGTCCTTGGCGACGATGTCGCCGAGCGTACCGGCGGAAGGTGCCGGCACCTCGATGGTGACCTTGTCGGTCTCGAGCTCGACCAGCGGCTCATCGACCGCGACGGCGTCGCCGGCCTTCTTGAACCAGCGGCCGATGGTGGCCTCGGTCACGGATTCGCCGAGCGTCGGAACGCGAATTTCAGTCATGGTTGGCTTCCTCAATATCCTGGTGCGGTCATCGCCCGCCGGGCGGGCGATCCGGTAATGCGCGGCGGTCCCGATTCGGTGAAAACGGTGCGAAGTAGCGAATGCCCCGCTTTCGCGGGGCATGGCGATTGAAATTTCCTAGTTCAGCGCATCATCGAGCAGCGCCTTGAGCTGCGCCAGATGCTTGGTCATCAGGCCGGTCGCGGTGGCCGCGGCGGCGGCCCGACCGGCGTAACGCGGACGCTTGTTCGGCGCGTTGATCTGGTTCAGCACCCATTCGAGATAGGGCTCGATGAAGTGCCACGCGCCCATGTTGCGCGGCTCTTCCTGGCACCACACCAGCTCGGCGTTCTTGAAGCGGCCGAGCTCCTGCACCAGCGCCTTCAGCGGCACCGGATAAAGCTGCTCGACCCGCATGATGTAGACATCGTCGATCCCGCGTTTTTCGCGCTCGTCGTAGAGGTCGTAATAGACCTTGCCCGAGCACAACACGACGCGCCGGATCTTGTCGTCCGGCACCAGCTTGATCGGCTCGTCGGGCAGCATCGCCGCGTCATCGTAGAGCAGCCGATGGAAGGTGGTGTTGGCGCCCATCTCGTCGAGCCTGGAGACCGCACGCTTGTGCCGCAGCAGCGACTTCGGCGTCATCAAAATCAGCGGCTTGCGGATCTCGCGGTGCAATTGCCGGCGCAGCACGTGGAAGAAATTGGCCGGCGTGGTGGCGTACACCACCTGCATGTTGTCCTCGGCGCACATCTGCAGGAAGCGCTCGAGCCGTGCCGAGGAATGCTCCGGCCCCTGACCCTCATAGCCATGCGGCAGCATGCAGACGAGGCCGGACATCCGCAGCCATTTGCGCTCGCCCGAGGAGATGAACTGGTCGAACAGCACCTGGGCGCCGTTGGCGAAGTCGCCGAACTGCGCTTCCCAGATCGCCAGCGCCTTGGGCTCGGCCAGCGAATAGCCGTATTCGAAGCCAAGCACGGCTTCCTCCGACAGCAGCGAGTTGATGACCTCGTAGTGGCCCTGATCGCCGCCGAGATGATTGAACGGGGTGTAGCGGCTTTCGTCTTCCTGATCGATCAGCACCGAGTGCCGCTGCGAGAAGGTGCCGCGCTCGCTGTCCTGCCCGGACAGCCGGACATGGCGTCCTTCCTGCAGCAGGGTGCAGAACGCCAGCGCCTCGCCGGTCGCCCAGTCGATGCCGACGCCGTTCTCGATCGCCTTGGCGCGATTTTCCAGAAACCGCTGCACGGTGCGGTGAACCCGGAAGCCATCCGGAACCCTGGTGATCTTGCGGCCGACATCCTTCAGCACCGCGATATCGACGCCGGTGACGCCGCGGCGCGGATCTTCTTCCTGATCCGCCGACTTGAACCCGGCCCACTTGCCGTCGAGCCAGTCGGCCTTGTTCGGCTTGTAGCCCGAGCCGGCCTCGAGTTCGGCATCGAGCCGGGCGCGCCAGTCGGCCTTGGCCTTGTCGATCTCGCCTTCGGTCATCACGCCCTCGGCGATCAGCCGCTTCGAATAGATCTCCAGCGTGGTCGGATGGGTGGCGATCTTCTTGTACATCACCGGCTGGGTGAACATCGGCTCGTCGCCTTCGTTGTGACCGTGCCTGCGGTAGCAGAACATGTCGATCACAACCGGCTTGTGGAATTTCTGCCGGAATTCGATCGCGACCTTGGCCGCGAACACCACGGCTTCCGGATCGTCGCCGTTGACGTGGAAGATCGGCGCGTCGATCATCTTCGCCACGTCCGACGGATAGGGCGAGGAGCGCGAATAGCGCGGATAGGTGGTGAACCCGATCTGGTTGTTGACGATGAAATGCAGCGAGCCGCCGGTGCGGTAGCCTTTCAGGTCGGACAGCGCGAAGCATTCCGCCACCACGCCCTGGCCGGCGAACGCCGCGTCGCCGTGCATCAGCAGCGGCAATACCGAGATCCGCTGGTCCGGCGGATCGCCATGCTGATCCTGCTTGGCCCGCACCTTGCCGAGCACCACCGGATCGACGATCTCCAGATGCGAGGGATTGGCGGTCAGCGACAGATGGATCCGGTTGTTGTCGAATTCGCGGTCGGACGACGCCCCGAGGTGGTACTTGACGTCGCCGGAGCCCTCGACCGCGTCCGGATTGGCCGAGCCGCCCTTGAATTCATGAAACAGCGCGCGATGCGGCTTACCCATCACCTGGGTCAGCACGTTGAGGCGGCCGCGATGCGGCATGCCGACGACGATTTCCTTGACGCCGAGATTGCCGCCGCGCTTGATGATCTGTTCGAGCGCCGGAATCAGCGACTCCGCCCCGTCCAGCCCGAAGCGCTTGGTGCCGGTGAATTTCAGGTCGCAGAATTTCTCGAAACCTTCGGCCTCCACCAGCTTCATCAGGATGGCGCGGCGGCCCTCGCGGGTGAAGCTGATTTCCTTGTCCGGCCCTTCGATGCGCTCCTGGATCCAGCCCTTCTGCGCGCCGTTGGTGATGTGCATGAACTCGACGCCGAGGGTCTGGCAGTAGGTTCGCTCGCAGATCGCGACGATTTCACGCAAGGTGGCGTATTCGAGCCCCAGCACATGGTCGAGAAAGATCTTGCGGTCGAAATCGCCCTCCACGAAGCTGTAGGTGCGCGGATCGAGTTCCTCGCGATCGCGCGGCGGCTCGATCCCGAGCGGGTCGAGCTTGGCGTGGAAATGACCGCGCATCCGGTAGGCCCGGATCAGCATCAGCGCGCGCACCGAGTCGCGCGTCGCCTGATGGACGTCGGCGGCCAGCAGTTCGACGCCCTTGGCCTGTGCCTTGGCCGCAAGCTTGCCGCCGATCACCTTTTCGACTTCCGCCCAGTTGCCGTCGAGCGCCGAGGTGAGATCGTCGCGCGGCGTCAGCGGCCAGTTGTCGCGGCCCCAGGAAGGTCCTTCGGCGTTCTTCAGGACGTCGGCCGGGGCGTCCTTCAGGCTCTTGAAGAACTCCTGCCATTCGGTGTCGACCGAGGCGGGGTCCTTCTCGTAGCGGGCGTAGATGTCATCGATGTAGGGAGCGTTGGTGCCCTGCAAAAACGAGGAGAGGGCAAAAGCGGCATTCGCGTCTTGGCGAGACATGATTGCGTCCTGGTGGTGTCGGTTCGCGCATGGAAAACGGCGCAACGGCCAATCCGGGTACCGGATCAGCATGATAGGAGATCTTTTAACCTATATGGAGCGAATCTTCGCGCCGAAAAGAACCAAAAAATGAATTAGGACTTCAATTTTTCGACAAGGGTCTTTCCGAGCCGCGCCGGCGATGGGGATACCGTGATACCGGCCGCTTCCATGGCTGCGGTCTTGGAACCGGCGTCGCCCTTGCCGCCGGAGATGATCGCGCCGGCGTGGCCCATGCGGCGGCCGGGAGGCGCCGTGACGCCGGCGATGAAGCCGACCATCGGCTTCTTGCGGCCGCGCCTGGCTTCGTCCTTCAGGAACTGGGCGGCATCCTCTTCGGCCGAGCCGCCGATTTCGCCGATCATCACGATCGAGGTGGTCTTGGGATCGGCCAGGAACATCTCCAGCACGTCGATGAATTCGGTGCCCTTGACCGGATCGCCGCCGATGCCGACCGCGGTGGTCTGGCCGAGGCCTTCCTGGGTGGTCTGGAACACGGCCTCATAGGTCAGGGTGCCGGAGCGCGAGACGATGCCGACATTGCCGGGCTTGAAGATGTTGGCCGGCATGATGCCGATCTTGCATTCGCCCGCGGTCATCACCCCCGGGCAATTCGGCCCGATCAGCCGCGATTTCGACCCCGACAGCGAGCGTTTCACCCGCACCATGTCGAGCACCGGGATGCCTTCGGTGATGCAGACGATCAGCGGGATTTCGGCGTCGATGGCCTCGCAGATGGCGTCGGCCGCCCCCGGCGGCGGCACGTAGATCACCGATGCGTCGGCGCCGGTCTTGTCGCGCGCCTCGGCCACGGTGTCGAACACCGGCAGGCCGAGATGGACGGCGCCGCCCTTGCCCGGCGACGTGCCGCCGACCATCCTGGTGCCATAGGCGATCGCGGCTTCGGAGTGAAAGGTACCGTTCTTGCCGGTAAAGCCCTGGCAGATGACCTTGGTATTCTTGTCGATCAGGATGGACATGGTTGGGTTTGCTTTCGCGAGCGATCGATAATGGGTCAGGCGATCCGCCGGTACACGCCGGTGAGCACGTCGGCCCACCCTTCCGCGTCCGGCGAAAACTGGATTTTCATGGCGTAGGTGCGGTCGTCCTGGATCTCGTAGACATGGCGCGCGTTACCGCGCAGCGAACCGCGCACCAGGATCAGTGTGTTGCCGGTCCAGCCGCCGGAGGCCGGCGCCGGCGGATAGTAGCCGAGCGAATCGTGCCAGAACAGCTTGTAGAGCCGATCCTCGCGATCATAGGTGAACACGCCGTGGGTGGCGAAGCTTTCCTTGCCGTCGCGGGTCTGGCGTGCATCCTGAATGAGATAGAAGCCGTTGAGATCGACCCGGGCGACGACACGGGAGGTGGCGGGCCCGCCGGCGGTCCAGCGCGACGGATACACCATCTCTTCGCCGTTCCACTCGCCCGCGAACGCCGCGAGCTTGCGGTGCTCCGGCAGCGGCGTCGGCGCGGCGAGATGGTCCTCCGCCATCGTCTCACCCTCCCTTGACGGCCTTGACGATCTTTTGCGCCGCGTCGTCGAGATCATCCGCCGGCAAAACGTTGAGGCCGGATTCCCGGATGATCTTCTTGCCGGCATCGACATTGGTGCCTTCGAGCCGCACCACCAGCGGCACCTTCAGGCCGACCTCCTTGACCGCGGCGACCACGCCTTCGGCGATGATGTCGCATTTCATGATGCCGCCGAAAATGTTGATCAGGATGCCCTTCACATTGGGATCGGCGGTGATGATCTTGAATGCCGCGGTGACCTTGGCCTTGTCGGCGCCGCCGCCGACGTCGAGGAAGTTGGCCGGCGCCATGCCATAGAGCTTGATGATGTCCATGGTCGCCATCGCCAGCCCGGCGCCGTTGACCATGCAGCCGATGGTGCCGTCGAGGGTGATGTAGTTGAGGTCGTATTTCGATGCCTCGATTTCCTTGGCGTCCTCCTCGGTCTCGTCGCGCAGCGCCACCAGTTCGGGGTGGCGGTAGAGCGCATTGCCGTCGAACGACATCTTGGCATCGAGGCAGCGCAGATCGCCCTGCCTGGTGACCACCAGCGGGTTGATCTCGAGCATCTCCATGTCCTTGGCGACGAACGCCGTATAGAGCTGCGTCACCAGTTTTCCCGCCTGCTTGGCCAGCTCGCCGGACAGCCCCAGCGCCTTGGCCACGGTGCGGCCGTGGTGCGCCATGATGCCGGTGGCAGGATCGACCGAGAAGCTCACGATCTTTTCGGGGGTGTGGTGCGCGACGTCCTCGATGTTGACGCCGCCTTCGGTGGAGACCACGAACGACACTTCGGAGGTTTCGCGGTTTACCAGCAGCGAGAGGTAGAACTCCTTGTCGATGTCGGAGCCTTCCTCGACATAGAGCCGGTTGACCTGCTTGCCATGGGGACCGGTCTGCACCGTCACCAGCGTGGCGCCCAGCATCTGCTTGGCGAATTCATTGACCTCGGCGATCGATTTGGCGAGGCGGACGCCGCCCTTGTCGCCCGCCGAGGCTTCCTTGAACTTGCCCTTGCCGCGGCCGCCGGCATGGATCTGGCTCTTCACCACCCAGACCGGGCCGCCCAGCGTCTTGGCGGCAACATCGGAGTCGGAGGCGCGCAGGATCGGAACGCCGCGCGAGATCGGCACCCCGAATTCGTGCAGCAACGCCTTGGCCTGATATTCATGAATGTTCATATGACGGCCCCCGAAAGCCCTAAACGGTCAGTTGAGTAGACTGGACGGCCAACCCGGACGCGATCAGCGGCCGAGCAGGTCCGGCGCGATCTTCTTGCAGGCATCGACCAGACCCTGCACCGCGCCGACCGACTTGTCGAAGGCTTCGCGGTCCTTGCCGGCCAGTTCGATCTCGACAATGCGCTCGACGCCCTTCGACCCGATCACCACCGGCACGCCGACATACATGTCCTTGACGCCATATTCGCCGTTGAGATAGGCCGCACAGGGCATCACGCGCTTCTTGTCGCGCAGATAGCTCTCGGCCATCGCGATCGCCGACGCCGCCGGGGCGTAGAACGCCGAGCCGGTCTTCAACAGGTTGACGATCTCGGCGCCGCCGTTGCGGGTGCGGTCGACGATCTCGTCGATCCGGGCCTGCGAGGTCCAGCCCATCTTGACGAGGTCGGGCAGCGGAATGCCGGCCACCGTCGAATATCGCACCAGCGGCACCATGGTGTCGCCGTGGCCGCCGAGCACGAAGGCGGTGACGTCCTCGACCGAGACGTTGAATTCGTCGGCGAGGAAATAGCGGAAGCGCGAGGAATCCAGCACGCCGGCCATGCCCACCACCTTCTTGTGCGGCATGCCGGAGGCCTTCTGCAGCGCCCACACCATGGCGTCGAGCGGATTGGTGATGCAGATCACGAAGGCGTCGGGGGCATATTTCTTGATGCCGGCGCCGACCTGTTCCATCACCTTGAGATTGATGCTCAGGAGATCGTCGCGGCTCATGCCCGGCTTGCGCGGCACGCCGGCGGTGACGATGCAGACCTTGGCGTTGTCGAGCGCCTCGTAGGAATTGGCGCCGGTGAAATGCGCGTCGAAGCCGTCGACCGGGGAGGATTGCGCGATATCGAGCGATTTGCCCTGCGGCACGCCCTCGGCGATATCGAACATCACGACATCGCCGAGCTCCTTGAGGCCGATAAGGTGAGCCAACGTTCCGCCGATCTGGCCGGAGCCAATCAAAGCAATCTTGTCGCGCGCCATGGGAAATCTGTCCTTTGAACGTAAGGAGGAGGAAAGGAAGCAAGCCGAATGGCTGGTTATCCCTTTCGACCGACCCGTTCAAGTCGCGGCGTGCTCAATTGTCGGCCACTTGCGTCATTCCGGGGCGCGAGCAAAGCGAGCGAACCCGGAATCTCGGGATTCCCCGGGGGCGCAACTGCGCCCTTGAGGTCCGGTCCTTCGGACCACCTCGGAGGACGGGCTACGTCTCCACCAGCCCGGTGCTGGAGCCGCTCGCCGCGGAATCCTTGTGACCGTGCGGCAGCGCCAGATAGGATTCCGAACTCATCTCGATCAGCCGCGACGAGGTCCGCTTGAATTCGCTGGCCTCCGGGCCCTCGGTGGCGAGATACAGCGACGCCGGGTCGGCCTCGGCCGAGGCCATCAGCTTCACGGCATTGTCATAAAGCGTGTCGATCAGCGCGATGAACCGCTTGGCGGCGTTGCGCTCGGCATAATCCATCACCGGAACGCGGTCGATCAGGAGGGTGTGGTAGTCATGCGCGAGCCGCAGATAGTCGGAAGCGGCGAGCGGCCGTTCGCAGATCTCGGCGAACGAAAACCGCGCCACGCCATGCGCCGAGCACGGCACGTGCAGGATCCGGCCCTTGATCGAAATATCGCGCGGCTTGCAGGCCGCGTTGCCGGTCATCCTGGCCCACGCCTTGTCGAGCGCGGCAGCGGCGCGCGCGTCCGCCGGCACCAGCCACATTTTCACGCCCGAAAGCTTCTCCAGCCGGAAATCGGTGCGCGCATCCAGCCGCAGCACGTCCATATGATCGGAAATCTGCGCGATGAACGGCAGGAACAGCGCCCGGTTCAGCCCGCCCTTGTAGAGATCCTCGGGCGCGACATTCGAGGTCGCCACCACCACGGTGCCGAGTGCGAACAATTTGGCGAACAGCCGGCCCAGGATCATCGCATCGGCGATGTCGGTGACATGGAATTCGTCGAAGCACAAAAGCCAGGCCTGCTCGAAAATCGAGGCGGCGGTAAGCGCGATCACGTCGCCGTCGGCGATTTCGCCGCGCGCGATATTCTGGCGAAAGCCGTAGATCCTCTCATGCACCTCGGCCATGAATTCGTGGAAATGCGCGCGGCGCTTGTGCGCCACGTCGCTCTGCTGGAAAAACAGGTCCATCAGCATGGTCTTGCCGCGCCCGACTTCGCCATGAATGTAGAGACCGCGCGGCGGTGCCTCTTCCTTGTCGGCAAACAGCCTGCCGAGCAGGCCCTGCTTGCGCGCCGGCCGGTAGCCCGCCAGCCGCTGCTCGAGTTCGGCGAAGGCCTCGGCGACCCGCGCCTGGGCGGCGTCGGGCTCGATCGCGCCGGAGGAGACCAGGGCCTGATACTGGGCGCGGAACGCGCCGGATGGGGCAAACAACATGACCCATCTTACGGCCCCAGCGCGAAGAAAATTGCAAGCCGTGAATTAGTGCTGGGGCTATGCGGATTCCCGTCCCCCGCGGTCGGCGCAGGCCGCATTGTGCCGCGCCGCAGGGCGAACGGCGCGTCTGCCCGTCACGGGCTCAGGGCGTAGGAATCCTCGACCACATAGGGACCGCCGCCGGTCGACGCCCGCGACGAAAACAGCACGAATCGCGACGCCGTGAACACCCGGGTCGGAAAATATCCCCTAACCGACAGGTAGTCCGCCACATCCTGATTGGAGGCGTCGCGCAGCCGCGCCAGGGTCACATGCGGGGTGAATTTCCGGCCCTCCGGATCGAGCCCGAAGCGCTGCATCAGCCGCTCGAGTTCGGCCTGCAGCTCAATCAGGGGTCGGCTCGGCACGATCGAGGCGACCACCGCGCGCGGCTTGCGTCCGCCGAAGCTCGACAGGCCCTGCAGCGCCACCTCGAACGGCTTGCGGTTGATGCGAAACAGCAGCGAGGCGATCTCGTTGGCCGCCACGCCGTCGATGTCGCCGATGAAGCGCAGGGTGACGTGATAATTTTCGGGGTCGATCCAGCGTGCGCCAGGCAGGCCGCCACGCAAATTGGAAAGCGTCTGGCCGATCTCGGCCGGAATTTCCAGTCCAGTGAACAAACGCGGCATCGCAAGACTCCCGATGCTGAAACCCGGCAACGAATCACCGATATAGATTTCTATCGTAGTTATGTGACTCTGCGAAGCATCCGCGCCGGCAGGACCGCAAGGCTCCCCGGGAAACATCGCGTTAGGGTTAGCGTTGCCCGTTTTTCAACTGCGCTGCCCGGATATTGCGCCGACAAATGCCTCCACGGTGGGCAGAATATTCCTGACGATCACGTCGACGCCCTCGGCCGTCGGATGCATGCCGTCCGCCTGGTTCAGTCTGGCATCCGCGGCGACGCCTTCCAGGAAGAACGGATAGAGCGGTACCGCAAAGGATTTCGCCAGATCCGGGTAGATCGCGTTGAAGCGCGCCGCATAGTCGCTGCCATAATTCGGCGGCGCCACCATCCCGCACAACAGGACCGCTATTCCGCGCGCCTTCAGCCGCGTCAGAATATCGCTCAAGGCGCTACGGGTAACCTTGGGATCGGTGCCGCGCAGCGCATCGTTGGCGCCGAGCTCCAGGATCACGGCCGCGGTTCCGTCAGGCACCGACCAATCGAGCCGGTCGCGGCCGCCGGAACTGGTATCGCCGGATACCCCGGCGTTTCCCATGTCGACATCTATCCCATTGTTTTTCAGGGCGTTTTGCAGGCGCGCCGGGAACGCGGCGGCGGCCGGGAGGCCATAGCCCGCGCTCAGCGAATCGCCCAGCACGACCATCTTGATCGGTTTGCCGCCGGTGCCGGCAGGCGCCTGCGCCAAGGCGGGGGCCGCGAACCCGACTTCCGCCGCGGCCGCCAACGACAGAAGCAGCATGCTCAACACGAGCATGTGCACGAACATCCGCCGCTGCCCCTCGACCGCGGTGGCCGAAGTGCCATATGACCGAGCCATGGACAGTCGCATCGAACCCTCGTCACTGGCCGGCGTCGAGCCGGACACCATTTCCATCTCCAACGTCAATCTCTCGCTCGGCGCCGGCGCGGCGCGCGTTCACATCCTCAAGGATATCAGCCTGCGGGTCGCATCCGGCGAAGCAATCGGCCTGATCGGACCGTCAGGTTCGGGCAAATCCACCTTGCTGATGGTGATGGCGGGACTGGAGCGTCCTGACAGCGGTGAAGTGGTGGTCAACGGCACCGCTTTCAATGCCCTCGACGAGGACGCGCTGGCGCGCTTTCGCGGCCGCCAGGTCGGCATCGTGTTCCAGTCGTTTCATCTGATTCCGACCATGACGGCGCTGGAGAATGTCGCGGTGCCGCTGGAGCTGGCCGGCAATCCCGACGCCTCGCAGCGCGCGGCGCAGGAACTGGCGGCGGTAGGTCTCGGCGACCGCCTGCATCACTATCCCACGCAACTGTCCGGCGGCGAGCAGCAGCGCGTGGCGCTGGCCCGGGCGCTGGCGCCCGATCCCGCCATCCTGGTGGCCGACGAGCCGACCGGAAATCTCGATGAAACCACCGGCAGACAGATCGTCGATCTATTGTTCACCAAACACGCCGAGCGCGGCATGACGCTGGTGCTGGTGACCCACGACACCTCGCTGGCGCAGCGCTGCGACCGCGTAGTGCGGCTGCGCTCGGGCCGCATCGACGGGCCGGCCGCGGATCGCAAAGCCGCTTCATGAGCATGGCCCTGCCCTCGATCCGGCGCGGCGCGGCGGCGCCGCTTGCCCTGCGCTACGCCTTGCGCGAATTGCGCAGCGGCCTGCGCGGCTTCTACGTGTTCATCGCCTGCATCGCGCTCGGCGTGATGGCGATTTCCGGTGTCGGCTCGGTCGCAGCCAGCCTCGGCGAGGGGCTGGCGCGCGAGGGCCGTACCCTGCTCGGCGGCGACGTCGCCTTCTCGCTGATCCAGCGCGAAGCCAAGCCGGAGGAAGTCGCCTTCCTGCGTTCGCGCGGCGAAGTCTCGGTGGCGGCGACGATGCGCGCGATGGCGCGCACCGGGGATGGCCGGCTGGCGCTGGTCGAACTGAAGGCGGTGGATGCGAGCTACCCCATGCTCGGCCAGCTGACGCTCGATCCGGCGATGCCGGTGGCCGATCTGTTGGCCGAACGCAGCCAGGATTCCGCCGTCACGTTCGGCGCAGCGGCCGATTCGACCCTGTTGGCGCGGCTCGACCTCAAGATCGGCGACCGGATCAGCCTCGGCGGCGCCAGCTTTCAAATCCGCAGCGTGGTCGAGGCCGAACCGGACAAGCTCGCCGGCGGGGTCGGTTTCGGCCCGCGTTTCCTGATCAGCGAGGCCGGCCTGCGCGCCACCGGGCTGCTGCAACCCGGCAGCCTGGTGCGCTGGATCTATCGGGTCAAGCTGCCGGACGGCGCCGCCGATGATCGCGCCGCGACCGCGCTGGCGGACGAGGCGCGGGCGGCATTGCCGGAGGCAGGCTGGGAGATTCGTACCCGCGGCAATGCCTCGCCGCAATTGGAGCGCACCATCAGCCGCTTTACCCAGTTTCTCACTTTGGTCGGCCTCGCGGCCCTGCTGGTCGGCGGCGTCGGCGTCGCCAACGCCGTCAAGAGCCACATCGACCGCCGTCGCGACGTCATCGCCGCGTTCAAGGCATTGGGCGCCACCGGCCGCGACGTCTTTACGATCTACCTGACGCAGGTGGTGGTGCTCGCCGTGGTCGGCTCGGTGATCGGGCTGGCCGCCGGCGCGGCGCTGCCGTTCCTGATCGTCGGCGTGTTCGGCAGGCTGCTGCCGCTGCCGGTGGTGCCGGCCCTGCATGGCGGCGAACTGCTGCTGTCGTTCGCCTACGGCCTTCTGACCGCGCTGGCGTTCGGACTGTGGCCGCTCGGCCGGGTGCATGACGTGCCGGTGGCGGCGCTGTTTCGCGAGGCGGTCGGCAGCGAATGGCATCGTCCGCGCTGGCGCTACCTCGCCTTGATAGCCGTGGTGATCGCGCTGTTGATCGCGGTGGCGATCGGGCTCGCCTACGACAAGCGGGTCGCCGCGGTGTTCGTGGCATCCTCGATCGTGGTGTTCGCGCTGCTGCGCGGGGTCGCCGCCGGGTTGATGGCGCTGGCGCGCCGGCTGCCGCGCACCCGCATCACCATGCTGAGGCTGGCGATCGCCAATATCTACCGGCCCGGCGCCTTGACGCCGTCGGTGGTGATGTCGCTTGGCCTCGGTCTGGCGGTGCTGGTCACGATCACCCAGATCGACGGCAATCTGCGCCGGCAATTCCTGGCGGCACTGCCGGACCGGGCGCCGTCGTTCTATTTCATCGACATTCCCGCAGCCGACGCCGGCCGCTTCAGCGACTTCCTGCACCAGGCCGCGCCGCATTCGACCGTCGAGGACGTGCCGATGCTGCGCGGACGCATTGTCGCCGCACGCGGCGTCAAGGCGGAAGATCTCAAGCCGTCTTCCGACGCGGAATGGGTGCTGCAGAGCGACCGCGGCCTGACCTATACCGGCGAAATCCCCAAGGGCTCGAAGCTGGTCGAGGGCAAATGGTGGGGTCCGGACTATGACGGGCCGCCGCTGGTGTCGTTCGAGAAGAAGATCGCCGACGGCCTCAATCTCAAGATCGGCGACGAGGTCGTCGTCAACGTGCTCGGCCGCGACATCACCGCCACCATCAGCAACCTGCGCACGGTGGACTGGCAGAGCCTCGGCATCAATTTCGTGCTGGTGTTTTCCCCCAACGCCTTCAAGGGCGCCCCGCATACCCATATCGCGACGCTGACCGAGATCGACCCGACCCCCGCCGGCGACGCCCGGATCATCAAGGCAGTGGCTGACGCCTTCCCGATGGTGACCAGCGTGCGGGTTCGCGAGGCGCTGGAAACCATCGGCACCGTGGTCACCAATCTGGTGCTGGCGATCCGCGGCGCGAGCGCGGTGACGTTGATCTCCGCGATTCTGGTGCTGGGCGGGGCGCTGGCCGCCGGCCACCGCCATCGGGTCTACGACGCCGTCATTTTGAAGACACTGGGCGCCACGCGGGCGCGGCTGCTCGGCGCCTACGCCCTGGAATATCTGATGATCGGGTTTGCCACTGCGATTTTCGGCGTTATCTCAGGCTCCGTGGCGGCCTGGCTGATCGTGACCCGGCTGATGACCCTGAGCTTCATCTGGCAGGCCGGCAGCGCGGCAGCCGTGGTGGCGGCGGCGCTGCTGGTCACGGTGGGGCTGGGGCTTGCCGGCACGCTGCTGGCGTTGAACCAGAAGCCAGCCACGGTGTTGCGGAATTTATGACAATTTTAACCAGCCGGCAGGGCGGCGCGACGGCTACGCTGCTCTACCTTAAATCGTGCCGCAAAGCAGCGACATTCCGCCGCGCATGGAAGCTTGCGGTGAATGTGCTAGTTTCCCACATAGAGCCTGGGCCAGAAGCCGGTTTGATGACACAAAATTAATGTCAGCAAATGGCGGTATTTGGGATAGATTTCTTAACCGGCGTCGCAAGCCCTTTGCGTTCGGCCGGGCAACCAATGGGAATTCGACCATGTCGGACCTAGACCGCAATTACACTTCTCCTTTCGGCCGGGCCGCCGGGCGCGCTGACGCCGCGACCGTCGACGCCGGTCTGCGCGCCTACATGCTGCGCATCTACAACTACATGAGCATCGGCCTGGCCATCACCGGCCTTGCCGCGCTCGGCATCTACATGGCGGCGGTGACGACCGATCCGTCGGGTGCCGCCGCCAAGATCGGCAACGCCTTCCTGACGCCGTTCGGCTATGCGATGTTCGTCAGCCCGCTGAAATGGCTGTTCATGCTGGCGCCGCTGGCGATGGTGTTCGTGATCTCCGCCGGCATCAACCGGCTGCGGCCGGCGACCGCCCAGACGCTGTTCTGGGTGTTCTCGGCGCTGATGGGCGTCTCGCTGTCGTCGATCTTCCTGGTCTATACCCACACCTCGATCGTGCGGGTATTCTTCATCACCGCGGCCTCGTTCGGCGCCCTCAGCCTCTATGGCTACACCACCAAGCGTGACATGACCGGCATCGGATCGTTCCTGATCATGGGCCTGTTCGGCGTGGTCATCGCGAGCGTGGTCAATCTCTTCCTTGCCAGCTCGATGCTGCAGTTCATGGTTTCCGTGATCGGCGTGCTGGTGTTTGCAGGCCTCACCGCCTATGACACCCAGCGGCTGAAGAACGATTACATCTACGGTTACGCCTCGCAGGGCGGCGACGTGGCGGAGCGAGCGGCGATTACCGGCGCGCTGTCGCTGTATTTGAACTTCATCAACCTGTTCACGCTGCTGTTGCAGCTGCTTGGCCAGCGCGACTGACCGGCAGCCCCCCAGCGCAATTCAAGCCCCGGCCTTGCGGCCGGGGCTTTTCTTTTGCCGAGAGCAAAATAATCTGCCGCCATGCCGACTGCCGAAACGATCGCTCCCGATATCAGGCCCGCGACCCCGGCCGACCTGTCTGCCGTCACCGAGATCTACGGTTCCGCGGTGCGCCATGGCACGGCGACGTTCGAGCTGATCGCGCCGGATCTGGCCGAAATGACGCGGCGCTTTGCGGCCCTGATCGACGGCGGCTTTCCCTATCTGGTCGCGGCGGTGGAAGGCCGCGTGGTGGGTTACGCCTATGCGGGTGCCTACCGGCCGCGGCCGGCCTACCGCTTCACCGTGGAGAACTCGGTCTATCTGCGGCCTTCGATCCACCGGCGCGGGATCGGCCAAAAATTGCTGCAAAGGCTGATCGCCGAGTCGGAGCAGCGCGGCCATCGGCAGATGATCGCGGTAATCGGTGATTCCGCCAATGCCGGATCGATCGGCGTGCATGCGCGATGCGGGTTTCGGATGATCGGGACCCATCCCAATGTCGGCTTCAAGTTCGGCCGCTGGCTCGACACCGTGATGATGCAGCGCGCGCTCGGCGACGGCGCCGCAACTCTGCCTGCAGACGACGCAACTCAAAAGCAGCGCTAGTTGTTTGTCGTCATGCCCCGATTTGCAATCGCACATCCAAGCGCGCGCAAGCGCGAACCCGGAATCTCGCGCCGAAATATCCCTCGCCTCGGCATTGCGGATTCATCGGCGCGCGATGCCCGGGATTGAGGGATAATCGGCGCTACACCACCGCCAGCTTGCGGTCGATCACCAGCAGGACGCGGTCGAGTTCATGACCGCGGCGCAGGATCAGTCCGGTCGCCGAGAC
>Ga0302157_10002890_pt1 | contig 19666 bp, 17 predicted proteins | sample I_Bog_N3_3_FD_193502 | JGI IMG/M metagenome (GOLD analysis project Ga0302157, IMG submission 193502) | Peat permafrost microbial communities from Stordalen Mire near Abisko, Sweden - I_Bog_N3_3 | ecosystem: Environmental > Terrestrial > Soil > Wetlands > Peat | place: Sweden: Abisko, Stordalen... | reverse complement strand
CCGTGCCGCCGTCTCTGCCCTGATCAACGCGACCATCTTCGACCATCCCTCACTGTTCAAGCTCTGCACGACCGCTGGTGGGATTTCGCGGTCAATATAGCGCTCCAGATCTAAGCCGGGTGACCCAGGTGCGCTCCTCGTCAAGTGGAGTAAATGGGGGTGCCCCGGGTGCCTCGCTTTTGGGATGGGTGGGTGATAAGAGGCCATACATAGGAATATCCCTGGTCCAAAAAGCGGGACCATGGGGCACCAGGTATTCAATTCTTAGCTCTGGGGTTCTCCGGTGCGCAGCAGGAGCGCGGCGACGGCGGCGACGATCTGCTCGCTGACTTCCCCGATGGGGAGATCGCCCTCGATCAGCACCACGCGCGCAGGTTCGCGGAGGGCGATCTCGCGGTACTTTTCCCAGACGCGGGCGTAGAAGGCGTCCTGTTCCAGTTCGAAGCGGTTTTCGTCGTGGCCGGTTTGTGCTTCGACGCGCTGGTTGCGCCTCCGTGCGCGTTCCAGGCTGGACTCGAGCGCGGGCAGCAGCAGCAGGGTGAGGTCGGGCTGAAGGTCGTTGCAGATGAGGCGGTGCATTGCGAGGACGGGCGCGGAGCCGAGCTGGCGTCCACCGCCCTGGTAGGCTTCGGTGGAATCGGTGAAGCGGTCGCAGAGGACGATTTTGCCTTGATCGAGGGCGGGCTGGATGACTTCAGCGATGGCCTGGGCGCGGTCGGCAAACATGAGGGCCATCTCGGCCATGGGAACGAGGCCGGTGGAACGGGAGTCGAGGAGCAGGGCGCGGATGGCGTCGCCGGTCGGCGTACCGCCGGGCTGACGAGTGGGCACGAGGTCGCCCGGGGGGATGCGCTTGCCGAGCCAGGCGGCCAGACGCTTGATTTGCGTGGTCTTGCCCGAACCGTCGAGACCTTCGAGAGTAATGAAAAGACCGCGCGGCATGGGGTGAGTTTATCACTTGTAGAATCATCAGTTGAACGGGCGGATACCTCAGATGGGGGTTGCAGGGAGTGGGTAGACGACGAGTCTTGTTGAATTGTGTTACAACAGGATGATTTTTGAACGTGACCGGAGGCAGGCGACTGCGCTCCACTGGAGTAGAAAGACAATGAACATCCGCTTTTTTTCTAGACTCTCCGTATGCGGCCTTTTCGTGGTCGCAATGCTGGCGGCAGGCCGGCTCAATGCACAAAACCTTACGTTGGAGGGGCAGACCGGCGGTTTTATCACTCCGACAGCCTACGTGGTGGAGGCAGGCAAGGGGCACTTCTTTTCTCATCCGGCGGTGGGCTTCCACTTCATCGGAGCCTCCACGGTGATTGGCAAGATTGAAACATTCAGCATCACCGAGGGGTTCGCCAACCGCGCCGAGGTGGGCTATACGCGCAGCGTGCATCAAAACGGCGACACCCCGGTGGCAACCGCGACCAACGCAGCCACCAGCGCCCTGTGGAACTTCGACGGCATGAATGTCTTTCACGGCAAGGTAGTGGGGATCAAGGACGGTCAGTTCGGCCCCTGGACGCCGGGAGTTGCAGTAGGCGGCGTGGTCAGGACAGGCGATAAGTTTGTTACCGGCGCGGCCATCCCCGATGCGGTTGGACTCTACGATCAGTTCTGCATCGGGAGCGGACTGTGTACTCCGGTGCCCATTCCAGCGGCCAAGGCCTACACCAACGGAGACGTTTACGTCTCGGTCACCAAGACCTGGGCCAAGCCGCCGGTGCCGTTCCTCCTCAACCTGGGCTGGAAGGCCACCAATGCAGCGATCTTCGGCATCGGCGGACAGGCCACCCGCTTCGGCGGACGGTTGTACGGCGGGCTGGGAATTCCGCTGCCCATTGGGAAGGGACTGGTGGCTGTGCCTTCGGCAGGCTTCACACAGGAGCCACCGACGGTCAAGGGCCTGGGTCCTGCTCCGCCCAACGGCATCCCATTCGTGGCCGGCAAGGCAGACCTGCCCACCACGCTGGACTATGCCGTGCGCGTGACGCAGAGGGAACATCCGCACTTCGCATTCGATATCGGAGTCGGACAGGTGGCCGGGAATATCGGATCCATCCCAACCGGGCTTCCCTCACCTTATCCCGCCGCCATCCCGGTAAATCTTGAAGCGCGCCATGTGGTCGGCATTGGCGTCAGCATTCGCCCCTGATCGGCCGATTCGCGGGACTTGAACCGCCGCAAGGCTATTGATCTGAATTGACCAGAATTACAAACGAGCGCGAGCTAGTCTGGCAAGGTAATTTGCTTGCTCTAGCTCCGCTCGAAGAGAGTCCATCGCTCATCGGAACAGGCAAGGTGGAACCAGGAGGTTCTTCGCATGCGTCTGCGCCATTTTGTCCGTTTGCTCTCGCTCGCATTGCTCGTTTCGGTGATACCGGCGGGCTTGCACGCCCAAATCAGCTTCGGTGTCAGTATCAACGTCGGAGTTGCTCCGCCAATGCTCCCCGTATACGAACAGCCGGTGTGCCCTCAACCGAACCTGATGTGGACGCCCGGCTACTGGGCCTACTCACAAGACGACGGAGACTACTTCTGGATTCCCGGCGCGTGGGTGCCGGCTCCCTATCAAGGCGCTTTGTGGACGCCTCCCTACTGGGGATTCGCAGGGGGACAGTATGGATTCCACGATGGGTATTGGGGCCGGCACGTAGGCTACTACGGTGGCGTCAACTACGGCTTCGGCTTCGGCGGAATCGGCTTTGCCGGCGGCGAGTGGCGTGGCAACAACTTTGCCTACAACACCGCGGTCACGCAGGTGAATGTGACTGTCATCCATACCACCTATGTAAACCAGACGATTGTGCAACAGAACATCGTGGCCAATCCCAATCACGTAGCGTACAACGGCGGGCCGGGCGGAATTCAGCACCAGGCCACTCCCCAGGAGCAGACTTTCGCAAAGGAAGCCCATACACCTCCGACCAGGGTCCAGACGCAACACATGACCGCGGCCAAGGTCGATAAAACATCGTATGCCAAGGCAAATGGCGGGAAGCCGTCAACGCTGGCAGTGGCCAAGCCGATGGTCCCTACAAAGGCCGCCGTAGCGGCCGCATCGAAACCTGGACCCAAGGCCGCACCCAAAGTCGCTTCGAAGCCTGAAGCAGCAGGTGCGCCGAAGGCTGCACCAAAGGGGACGCCAAAGCCGGAAACAGCAATAGCTCCGAGAACGCCAACAAAGGCAACGCCGAAACCGGAGACGGCAATTGCACCCAGGACTCCGCCCAAAGTGACGCCAAAGCCGGAAACGGCGATAACTCCAAGGACGCCAACAAAGGCAACGCCGAAACCGGAAACAGCAATTGCACCCAGGACTCCGCCCAAAGTGGCGCCAAAGCCGGAAACGGCGATTGCGCCCAAGCCGGCGCCAAAGGTAACGCCCAAGCCGGAAGCGGCAATTGCTCCCAAGCCGGCGCCAAGAGTAACGCCGAAACCGGAGGTAGTTACTGCACCCAGACCAGCGCCGAGGCCCCAGCCAGTGGCTGCCCCCAAGGCAGCTCCAAGGCCGGAAGCGGTGGCTGCCCCCAAGGCTCAACCAAAGCCCGCTCCCAGGCCGGCGCCTGCTGCCGCCCCCAAAGCTCAGCCCAAACCCGAGGAGAAGCCAAAATAGCGTCCTAGCCCAAGTTCGTCACTTTTCCGAAGGCTTCGCTCCTGGACTGCGGGTGAAGCCTTTGGAATGCGCCTAATAACCAAGCACATTGAAGGGTACGGGATTCATCCTGTACGTAAAATAACGAAACAGGTTTCGGCTTTAGATGGGATGAGACGGCTGGTCTCGCGGACAGCTAAGCTGTTCGGTACGCATTCGAGATGCTAAAAGGAGACCAGCCAATGAAGAAGGTTAGCAGACAGTTGCCGAAGATGGAAGCAGTTTCCACCAAACCCGAGATGACCGTAGGCCTGGATTTGGGCGACCGCTACAGCCACTATTGCCTGTTGAACGCCGACGGAGACGTGATCGAGGAAGGGCGCATACAAAGCACCGAGGCCCCGCTCAGGCGGCATTTCGAAGGCGAACCGGAGATGCGCATCGCCCTGGAATGCGGCACGCACTCGCCCTGGGTCAGCCGCTTGCTGAGCGAGCTCGGCCACCAGGTCATCGTGGCCAACGCCCGCAAGATCCCCGCCATCACCGGCAGCGAATCCAAGAACGACAAGAACGACGCCGAGAAGCTGGCCCGCTTTGCCGCCTACGATCCGAAGCTGCTCTCGCCGCTCCAGCATCGCAGCCCCGAGCGCCAACTGGACCTGAACCTGATCCACGCCCGCGCCACCCTGGTACGCGCCCGGACCATGATCGTCAACGCCTTGCGCGGCCTGGTCAAGAGCGCCGGTGCCCGTCTGCCCGCCTGCTCGACCGAATCGCTTCCCGCCCGTGTCGCGGCTGCGATTCCGCCTGCCCTGGCCGCAGTCGCCACGCCGCTGGCCGAGCAGATTGCGCTGCTCAACCAGCAGATCGACGGCATGGACAAGCAGGTGGAAAAGCTGGCCGCCAAGTATCCCGAGATCGGCCTGCTGCGCACCGTGCCGGGCGTCGGTCCCATCGTCGCCGCCGCCTACGTGCTCACCCTGGACCGTCCCGACGCGGCCAGCAACCGCTCGGCCGGCGCCTATCTCGGCCTGCGTCCTGGGCAGAGCCAGTCCGGCGACGCCGATCCGCAGCGGCGCATCTCCAAGACCGGCGACAGTTGTCTGCGCAGCCTGCTGGTGCAGTCGGCGCAGTATATCCTGGGTCGCTTCGGTCCCGACTCCGAGCTGCGCCGCTGGGGCCTGAAGCTGGCAGCCACGGGCGGCAAGCGCGGCAAAAAGCGAGCCATCGTCGCGGTAGCCCGCAAACTGGCGGTGGTGCTGCACGCCATGTGGCGCAACGGCCAGCGTTTCCTGCCCTTCCCGCAACAGGCGGCGGTGGCGGCTTGAGCCACTCCTCCGGCAACCGGAATGCGTTGCGCCTCAACCGCGTTACAACTTGAACGAAGGCAGTGAAGCAGCAAAGGTTCCAAGCAGGAGCAGCAAGGTTCCGAGCACAAGCAGTAAAGTTCTGAACAGAGGTTTTCAGTGAAAGTGGCAAGCGCCAATCAATCTCGTGTCCGGGTGACTGCGTGCGGCGGCTGGGTCGTCATAGGCCGAGCTTTAGATAGCAGCCCCGATTCATCCCCATCGGGCCCCATCAGGCACCGAGCTCACAGCAGCTCATATCGAGTGCGTATAGAAGCCCGAGATGAATCCTCAAAACACGAACGAAAGGCAACCGCAAAAGCAACTGCAACTGCAACTGCAAAAACGCCACTAAGGAAAAAACAAATGCAAAAGCAAAGACAAAAACCTTGACAATACCAGCCGTCTCATAGAAGCCGCCGAGGGATTGCAAACTCTTGAAGAACCTTCCCGCAGGGTCTAAAGCCCAACCACTTTTGGGCTGCGGCATACAGGCTATTGGACAGGTTCTGACACCGTTCCACCTCGAAAAGTCCCCACGCTCCTTGACCCTTCGCCGCGCTCTTCCGTATCCTTCGAGAGTTTCCGCGCGGGGTTTGGTTTCCCAATCCAACCCGCTCAAGGGAGATCCCGTATGAGCACGACCGCCTCGGCCGCACCTCCCGCCGCCAACATCACAGCGCAACCATTCCTGGTCCGCCGTGCCGCCGTTCTCGGCGCCGGAACCATGGGCTCCCGCATCGCCGCCCACCTCGCCAACGCCGGAATCCGCGTCTTGCTCCTCGACATGGTCCCAGCCGGCGAAGGCGACCGCTGCCGTCTGGCCAAAGGCGCCCTCGAGGCTCTGACCAAAGCCAAGCCAGCCGCCTTTTACGACGCTTCGCAGGCCGCCCTCGTCACCCCCGGCAACTTCGACGACGATCTGCCCAAGCTATCCGCGTGCGACTGGGTGATTGAAGCCGTTGCCGAAAACCTGGCCATCAAGACAGCGCTGCTCGCCAAGGTCGCGCCCCATCTCGCCCCACAAGCCGTCCTCACCACCAACACCTCGGGCCTGCCCGTGAACCGGGTCGCCGCGGGCCTGGGCGCGCTACGCACCCGCTTTTTCGGAACGCATTTCTTCAACCCGCCGCGCTACATGCGGTTGCTCGAAATTATTCCCACCGCCGAATCCGATCCGGCCGTCGTCGCTTCCTTTTCCGCCTTTGCCGACAGGAACCTGGGCAAGCAGGTAGTCTTCGCCAACGACACGCCCAACTTCATCGCCAACCGCATCGGCGTAGCCGTAATGTTTTCCGCCGCAACGTTGATGCTTGAGCAGGGGTTGACCGTTGAAGAGGTCGACGCACTCACCGGCACGGCCATCGGCTGGCCCCGCACCGGCACCTTCCGGCTGGCAGACATGGTGGGCATCGACATCCTGGCCCACGTAGCCGCCAACTTCCCGCAAGGCGTGACGCCGGGCGGTTTTTCATCCGTTCTGGCAGAAATTGTGAAGCGCGGCTGGCTAGGCGACAAGGCCGGTCAGGGCTTCTACAAGAAAGCCCGTGGCGCCGACGGCAAGGACGCCCGCCTTGTGCTCGATCTGACCACGTTCGAGTACCGCCCCTTGGCCAAGCCCGCGCTGCCGTCGCTCGACATGGCCAAGAATGCCGCGACTCTGCAAGAGCGCCTACGACTGTTATTAGCCAACGACCCAGCCAAGGACAAAGCCGCCAAATTCCTCTGGCCGTTTCTCTCGACTCTGTGGAACTACGCCGCCGACCGCATCGGCGAAATATCGGGCGACGCCGTCTCCATCGACCGCGCCATGAGGGCTGGTTTTAACTGGGAGCTTGGCCCCTTCGAAATGTGGGATGCGGCTGGCGTTCGCGAAACCGTCGTCCGCATGAAGTCGCTCCGACTCCCGGTCAGCCCCGCCGTTGAAGAGCTTCTCGATTCCGCTCTAGAATCTGCCCCAGTCTCCTGGTACTCGCCCGATGCTCCGCAGTGTTACAACCCCATCGGCAAAGCATGGGACCCCATACCGAAGCAGCCCGGCCACGCACGAGTCGCCGATTTCCGCCGCAGCAATGGTGTTGTGAGGTCCAATCCCGGCGCATCGCTCATCGACATAGGCGACGGCATCGGCTGCATCGAGCTCCACTCGCTCAAGAACGCCATTGGCGGCGACGTGCTGGCGATGATCTCCTCCGTGCTCAAGCCGGACTCCGATGCCGTCCGCAACTTTGCCGGCTTCGTCATCGCCAGCGACCGCGACAACTTCAGCGTCGGCGCCAATCTGATGCAACTTCTACTAGCCGCGCAGGAAGGCGAGTGGGAAGAGCTGGCCGCTGTGATTCACGGCTTCCAGCAAATGACCGCGGCCATCAAGTTCTGCCCGCGCCCGGTAGTAGCCGCGCCGTTTGGCCTCACCCTTGGCGGGGGCGCGGAGATTTGCCTTCACTCCGCGCGCCGCCAGCCCCACGCCGAGCTTTACATGGGTCTCGTCGAAGCCGGCGTAGGCCTGATTCCAGCCGGTGGCGGCACCAAGGAAATGCTGCTCCGCGCCCTCGACCAGGCCACTGCAATGGCGCCGCCCGACCCCAAAGACCCGCCCTCCCGCTTTGCCCAATCGGCTGAGATGGCCACCGCGCTCAAGCGAGTGTTTGAAACCATCGCCCTGGCCAAAGTATCGACTTCCGCCGCTGAGGCCCGCCCACTGGGCATGCTCACACCCTGCGATCGGATTACCATGAATCGCGAACGGCAGTTCCTCGACGCCAAGGCCCAGGTTGCGGCCCTCGCCGGAGCCGGTTATACCGCCCCGCAGCCGCGCACACAGATTCCCGCACCAGGTATGGCCGAGCTGGCCACCCTCGAAACCGGCGTCTTTCTCATGGGCGAAGCCGGTTTTGCTTCGGAACACGACCAGAAAGTCGCTCGCTGGGCCGCGTACATTCTGGCTGGCGGCCGCGTAACCGCCGGTTCTCTGGTAAGCGAGCAATACCTGCTTGACTTGGAACTGGAAGCGTTTCTCTCCCTCTGCGGCGAGCGCAAGACCCAGGAGCGGATCGCCTTCACGCTGAAGACCGGAAGGCCGCTGAGGAATTGACGTACGTATGTACGTATGAGATGATGAGCCAAAAGGAGAATCGTCATGTATCATGACCCGAAAACTGTTCTTTCTCCAAAAGAGAGAGTCAAGTCAGTCGAAGTGGTCTATGACGCGGGTCCGGTTCCAGGAAGTTGGTCCGTTGCGCAGCTCGAATGGGATAATTCCGTAGCCGTAGGAATTCGCTGGAACGGGGATCGCGAAAGCACCAAGGGGTTGCCCCAGGCCAGGGGAAATCCCACTTGGTTTATCGTTCCACCCGAATTGGAATCCGCAGTTCTGGCTGCTGCTAAAGAGACCAACAGGGTCGTCCAAACTTCGTTGCTTGATGGCTATCGGCAAATGGCTGCAGATCAGGAACAAGAGGCTGAAGCTGAGGAATGGACGGAAGGACTGATCGGCGATGCCTATTGAACGTGGCGAAGTCTACTGGGTTGCATTCGACCACAGTATTGGCGGAGAAATTCAGAAGACACGTCCCGCGATCATCTTGTCGAACAATGCTGCCAATCAGGTACTGAGCAGGGTGCAGGTGGTCCCCATTACGTCAAACATCGATCGTTTATATCCTGGAGAAGCTTTTGTCGAGGTTAAGGGTGAAAAGCGCAAAGCCATCACATCTCAGTTGGCAACGGCGAGTAAACTCCGCCTTGGCTCAAAACTCGGAGCTATTGGACGGGATGATTTGGTGCGGGTTGAAGCCGCAATCGGAGTGCAGCTTGGTTTGACGCTGAAGTAGGAACGATGGAAGGTTGGCTGAAGGTCGCGTGTGCGGGAATAGTTGGTGCGGGGCTCTTGGCCTTGCCAGTTTCCGCCCAACCGGCCAATCCGGCATTTTCGCCTCTCACCGAAGCCGGTCAGGTCGCGGTCGACGGCCGGTCCACGCCCTATCTAATCCGCCATCTCCCCGTCAGTTCGTTCCCGGAACTCCCCGCGGGCATCGTTGTCCTACTCAACCGCCGCGGCTGCACCATCCCCCAAACCTACGCCGCCCACCACCCCGAAAACGTAGTCCACGCCAGCCTGGAGCACGCCGGCTCCTCCGACTGGGCGGTGCTCTGCTCGGCCGAAGGAACCGTCTCCCTCTTGATTTTCTTTGATGGCGCCGCATCCGCCAGCCCCGGCCAAACAGAAAAGCAGCCCGTAGTGCTAGCCTCCACGCCGGAGACTCAGCTTCTGCAACCCCACGACCCCAGCGGCGTTCTCGGATTCAACTGGGGCATCGACCCCGCATCCCCGCAGCAGGTTCACGAGGCGCAAATCGGCCTCGAGCATCGCCCGCCCCGCGTAGACCACGATGCGCTGGCCGACTCGGTTGTCGAGCACCGCACCATCTATCACTTTTACGCAAAGAGCGCCTGGACCGTGCTCGAAATGCCGGATTAACGAAACCCAGGCCAAACGATCTTGAAGGAGTACCCCATGTCGGAAGCCGTAATCGTCAGCGCCGTTCGCACCCCCGTTGGCCGCGCCCCCAAAGGCGCCCTCTCCACCACGCGCCCCGACGACCTCGCCGCCATTGCCATCAACGCCGCGCTGGATCGGATTCCCGCCCTGAACAAGTCCGAAATCGATGACGTGATTCTCGGCTGCGCGCAGCCTGAAGGCGAGTCAGGCTGGAATATCGCCCGCATGGCCTCCCTGCGCGCAGGCCTCCCGGTCGAAATTCCCGGCGCAACCGTCAACCGCCTCTGTTCCTCGGGCCTCGAAGCCATCGCCATCGCCGATATGCGCATCCGCTCCGGCGGTGATCGCGTTGTCGTAGCAGGCGGCGCGGAAACCATGAGCCTGCTCCCCTTTGGCGGCGTCAAGCCTAGCCCCAATCCCTGGCTTGCCGAGCACTACCCAGCCGCTTTGCTGACGATGGGCCTCACCGCCGAACGGGTCGCCCGCCACTACCAGGTTTCCAGAGAAGACCAGGACGCCTTTGCGCTCACCAGCCACCAGAAGGCCATCGCCGCCCAAGCCGCCGGCCGTTTCGCCGATGAGCTCATTCCGGTAACCGTCACGTCCACCGTCCCCAGCAAGAAGGCCGGAAAGCCAGTGGTCACGGAAACTGTCTTCGCCGCCGACGAGGGCCCGCGCGCCGACACCTCCATCGAAGCCCTGTCCAAGCTCAAGCCTGCTTTTCATGCGCAGGGAACCGTAACCGCCGGCAACGCCTCGCAAACGTCCGACGGAGCCGCCGCCGTGGTCCTCATGGACGTTGAAAAAGCGAAAGAGCTAGGCATTCGACCGTTGGGCCGCCTAGTAGCTTATGCCGTAACCGGTTGCCTTCCCGAGGAGATGGGTATCGGCCCCATCGCCGCCATTCCAAAGGTCCTCAAGCAAGCCGGCCTCACGCTGGACGACATCGGCCTGATCGAGCTCAATGAGGCTTTCGCCTCCCAGGTCCTGGCCATCATTCGTACTCTCGGCCTCGATGCGGCCAGAATCAATGTAAATGGAGGTGCGATCGCCCTGGGCCATCCTCTCGGCTGCACGGGAAGCAAACTGACCGCCACGCTGCTCAACGAGATGCGGCGGCGGCAGGTTCGCTACGGCATGGTCACCATGTGCGTTGGCGGAGGCATGGGCGCCGCAGGCATCTTCGAGCGCCTCGACTGAGGGAGCCGTGAAGAATTCACCGCGCTGGCTGTGGTCGAGCGATCAAGGCTCGTAAATAACCCCATCGACCTCGATCTTCGAGCACCAGAAGCAATACCGGACATCTTTTCCCGGATGCAATTGGCTCAAATCCAGCGCGCGCCAGCGGTGCATGCCAACTGTGCAGCATAAGTTCTTGATTGCATTCGACTCGTGCTCGCGATGCGTCCAAAGCTTCGCCAGGGATGCAATGAGCGCCGCGTCGGCAGGACAAGGCACATTGGCTGAAGAAGGCTCTACCATCTCCCCGTGTACCTCCTAAATGCTTTGACACCGCCAAGCTCTGAATTGATCCCGGCGTCGAGGTCGCGCCAGCCCAAAAAACAAGAACAGCCGAGGATCAACCCCGGCTGTTCTCATCCATCTTAGCGATCTTGCAGTCCCTTAGTCCCTAGTCCCTTAGTCCCTGCCTTTTACGCCTTCGCCAAAACCAGCGCTTTCAGACGCGCGTTCAACCGGCTCTTGTAGCGGGAGACGGTGTTGTCGTGAAGAATGCCCTTCTGCACGCTCTTGTCGAGCACGGAGACGGTCTCGCGATACTGCGTCTGGGCGGTCTTCACGTCGCCCTTGGCGAGAGCCTCGCGCAGCGTCCGCAGGCTGGTGCGCACGCGGCTGCGGTTGGCGCGGTTGACTTCGGTGCGCGTTACGGTCTGGCGAGCGCGCTTCAGCGACGATACATGGTTTGCCATTATTCTTCCTTAATCTCTGAACCCTTTTTCCCGGTGCATATTTGCCAGCCCAGGTCAGGGGGGATGATGCGGGTCAGAATGCGGCAATACCCGCATCCCTCGCAATTTCTTAGTCTACGGGAAATCCAACGCGGGGTCAATCGCGACTTTGCGCATCCGGTGCTATCATCCACTCAGGTTTCCCTGGCACAATGGGCCCAACCGAGATCGGGAGGCGCACCACGACGCAAGCCACGACCAATCCCCCCACAACCACGCCACTCGCCCTGCTGGCGTTTTGCGGAGTTCTTCAAGCGCTCTTCTCCGCCATCATCTTCCTCGTCCTGAGCCCCGATGGGTCTCCGGTTTTGAGGTCGTTTCTCGAAACCAGAAACACAGTCGCTGCGATGGGCCTGCTCGCGCTGGCAACCGGGGCCTGCACCATTGCCGCCGGCCTCTGGAACATAAGCCAAGCCGGTTCCTGGCTCCTGGTATTCAACGGCATCGCTTGCGTCGCTCTCGGTCTGCTGTTGAATCTCGGCGCAACCAGACCCGTCACCTTTCGTTCCATTGCCTGCTTGATCGCCGTGATGGCACTCGGCCTGTGCCTCTACGAGTTGGCAAATGCGCGAACGCAGCCGCAACGTCCGGCGGAGAAGTGGCTCCTCGCCGCTGCTGCCTTGGTTTCGTTTGGCTTTGCTTTGGGGTTTCTTGCTTTCGCGCTGCGTTGGTTCAAATTGGAGCCTTCGCCCTCTGCGCAGACCTTCAATTGGCTGGGGTGTTACTTCGGGTTCAGCGCCATCTGCATGATGGGCATGGCTTTGCGGCCCTCGACGCGGAGGGCCTACCTTCACCGCATAGGCAACACCGCGTTGCCCATTGCCTGAACTCGAATAGCGTGGCTCTTACGACAGGGAGCGATCCTGAAAGCAGAACCTCTTCCCTGGCGTAGGCAGAACCTAGCCGGTGTAGCTGCCGAGGGTCATACTGATGTTACTGAAAGAGCCGTTCAATGCTGACGCTACGGCTCTTACCCCGGCGACCCATCCGAACGCCAGCAGAGCGACCATCAGCGCGTATTCAACCATATCCTGACCTCCTTCGTGGCTGGCCAGATCCTGAAGCTTCATGTAGACCCTGAGAAACATCGTATTCACCGTCGGCATCCTTTCAGCGGGTTGCTCGAATGCCGGAAGCAACCCCCTGTTCAGCACTATAGGTTGGCTATGGCATCAGTTTGAATCCCACATAGGTGTAACTGCCGGGGACACTTCCGATCCGAGCCATGACACCAGGGAGTTTGCCGCGACTGGTGACTTTCCGTCCCCTCGAACTACCCGCAGGGGCTGAAGCCCCTTGATTCCTGAGGCTTTACGGCACGACTGAAGCCGTGCCCTGTTACAAAGCTCGCTTCAATGGAGTCTTTGCGGCAGCCTGAGACGTTCGCTTGCCATGAAATTTCGAATGCGATTGCAATGACTCTGGAAACCTTCGACTTGATCTGAGGTTGCCTACCGGTTCCTGACTGCGGGCGATTGAAAGTAGTGACCGGCGAAGTCGAGGAAGGTGGGCCAGTTGGGCGCAGGGGTGTGGCCGCCGGAGTGCTGGCGAAACCCTAAGTCACCGGTGATCAGTGCTGTCTCGAGAGGCGGAAATTGGGTTGCTCCCAAGCCCTTCTTGCCTAGAAGGCGGTAAACGGGGCCCGCGGCTTGCTCGGCTTTGAACATCCCTACGGCGTCGGCCCAGCCGTCTCCGGGCTTGTTGTCTTCGTTTCTCGACATCAGGCCGGCGCCGATAAACACTGGCCGCGGGGCGCACAGCGCGATGAGTTCGTGGTTGTCCACGGGCAGGTCCGCGGGGGTTAGCGGGCCCGCATACTTCAGCAGGTTGGGGCTCATCCACTGGTAGAGTTGGCTGTTCATGAGATGGCTGAGCTGCTCGCCGTAGATGTGCCGGTAGAGCTTGGCGCCGCCTTCACCCGATGAACTGGTATACAGCACCGCAAACCGCGGGTCGTAGGCCATGGCTACCAGCGCCGTCTTGCCGAGGCGGGAGTGGCCTTCGATCGCTACTCGCTTTGCATCCAGGCTCTTGTCTGTTTCGAGATAGTCCAATAGGCGGCTGGCGCCCCAGGCCCAGGCTTTGAGGCCGCCCCAGTCTTCGAGCTTGCGCGGCTGGCCGTGATTCATGAGACCGATAATTCCTTCGGTGAGACCGGCGCCGTCGTCGGCCTGGAAGCTCATGGGTGACAGAACTGCAAAGGCCCAGCCCCTGGCCAGAACCTGGCGCTCCCAGGTCTGGCCGTAGTCGCCCAGCGCGCCTGAAGTTGTGTCGGAAATTGGGCGGCCAAGCGATGCTTTGTACTCGCCGCCAAAGGCCAACTCCATGATGACCGGGACCTGGGCTGTGGCGTTTGCGGGGGTGGTGAGGGTGGCGTCGATGGTCACTGAAATTTGAGGGTAGGTGGAGTTATCGACATGACCGGCCAGACGCCTGGTGACGACTGCAACATGGCCAATGGATTCACTGGTGGTGCTGACTACTTCCCAGTTCACCTTGGGCAGGTTGGCGGGAGTTGCCCCAAGGATTTCGCGGTCGAAATCCGCCACAATTTCAGGGCGGCGCTCCTTCCACCATTCTTCGGCAGTCGTTACATGCTTGCCATTCTTCTCTACGAGCGGATCGGGGAGGTTGGGGTAGACGTTGGCTTTGGATTCGTCCCAGTTGGCATAGTTCTCCCCGGCGGGGCGGAGTTCCTTGATGCCGAGCAGGTCCATCATGCGCCGATGGTCTTTCTCGCTGGCGGCCTGGATGGCGAGCATCTCCGGGGTTGGCGTGAAGCGGGGTGGGGTGGCCTGCGGAGCGGCGGGAGTCGTAGTGGCCGGCGGTGTCTGCGAAAACAGCGGGCTGGAGATTGAACCAACAAGGACGGAAAACGCTAAAAGGACGAACCCGCATTTCGCAATCGACTGGAATCGGCGCATGGGCAACCTCAATTCAAGCGCGCATCCGGGAGGGGAGCGCGAACGGTCCAAAGAATATCGATTTACCTTGATTTGAGCAAGCGGGAAGAGGGGGACGGCGGCCAGCCAGCTTCAAAATTGAACTCCACGAAGGCTCACGTTCGCCTGGATTGCGCCGATGAAATCCAAGAGTCGCACCAGAAAGGCATTTCGTCATGCATTGGTTACGCTGTCTTCCCGTCGCCCGCAAGTTTTTCTATGCCTTCGGCATCGTTTGCGCGCTCTGTATCGCTCTCGGAGCTTACACCTTCGTTACCTTAAGGAGCATCGCGGCGAAGAGTGCGAACATAAGCCGCGACGTCCTGCCTTCGGTCATTGTGCTGGGAAATCTTCGAGACGCTGAGAATACCACACGGCGTGAAGATCTCCACCTGCTGCTGTGCACAACGCCCGGATGCTTCACCGAAGAGGGGGCAAAGCGCCAGCACGCCATAGCCGCCTTTCGAGCGGGAGCCAAGGCCTACGAACCTCTCATCTCCTTTCCGGGTGAACACGATCTCTACCAAAAGTTCTCATCCGCATTCGAGCAGTATGTTGAGGGCAGCGATAAAGTCAATGTACTGTTGTCCCAGAACAAGACTGGCGATGCGTTGGACCTGCTCTTGTCCGACTCCATGAGAGTTCCCCTGGAAACCGCGCTGTCGGCAACCCAGGAAGACTTCGACCTCAATTCCAGAGAGGGCGGACGAGAGTCGGACGACGCCACCAGCGCCAGTGTCCGGGCCACCTGGATCGACACCGGAGCTACCCTGCTGATCGTTTTTCTTTGCGCACTCATCGGCATCGTTCTTACCCAGGTGATTGCACCGCGATTGACGCGGGTGCTGGCCGCGCTCGAAGGTTTGGCGGGCAAAGACCTGACCGCCTTTGTCCAGTCGACCGGAACCGACGAGATCGGGCGGGTTGCCGAGGCATTCGACACCGGCATCGGTACGATCCGCACTGTCCTGATGGCCGTGGCAAAGGCTGCGGACACGCTCTCCGCCGCCACGACGGAGATCAGTACCGCGGCCGTTGAGAGCGCCGGCAATGCGCGCACGCAGTCCAGCAAGACCAACCAGATTGCCGCCGCGGCCCAGGAGATGACGGCCACCATTGGCGAGATCAGCCATAACGCCGAGAGCGCTGCCTCAGCGAGCCGCGAGTCGGCCGAGACAGCCAATCAGGGTGGAGTGGTAATGCAGGCGGCGGCCACAACCATGGAGAAGATCGCCTCGGCCACCAGCTCTGTCTCCGAAAAAATGGCCTCGCTGGCGCATCGATCGGAGGAGATTGGCAAGGTGGTCAACGTGATTCAGGAGATCAGCGAGCAGACCAACCTGCTGGCTTTGAATGCGGCTATTGAGGCGGCGCGCGCCGGCGAACACGGACGCGGGTTTGCTGTAGTCGCTGGAGAGGTTCGCCGCCTGGCCGAACGCACCAAGGGAGCGACGGAGGAGATTGCCGGGACCATCCGCAGCATTCAGGAGGAAACGCGGGAGACGCTGCAGGTGATGCAGGAGAGCCGCACTGCCGTTGAGACCGGCATGAGTGAGACGGCGCACGCGCGGCGCAGCCTGGAAGCCATCATTGAGTCGTCGAAACAGGTGGAGCACCAGATTAACCTGATTGCCACGGCAGCGACGGAGCAGACCTCGGCTTCCGGGGAGATATCCGAGTCCGCAGGCCAGATTTCGCAGCTATCCACCGAAAACACCCAGGGCGCCGAGGAGGCCGTGGAGGCGCTGAAGAACCTGGCTTCGCTGGCCAACGACCTGGACGGGATGATCCGGCAATTCCGCTTGGATGGCGAAGCGCAGTCCGGCGGAACGTTCGCGGCCAAGGGCCAGCCGGCGTTTCACGCCAAGCTGCGCACCGCGCACTTATAACCCGCTCTGGAGATGATCGAGGAGTTTCACAATGAAGAATTCGTTTCGATGCAGTGTGATGCTTGCGGCGGCTGTGACGTTGGGCTGCGCCGGCTTTGCCCAGTCTTCCGGAGAAGCGGTCTACAAAGAAAAGTGTCTTAATTGCCATGGCGGCAACGGTCTGGCCAACTCCGGCGTAAGCAAGCTGATGAAAGTGAAGCCGATCACCGATCCGGACGTCAGAAAGCTTACCGAGGCGGAGATGATCCAAATGACCCGCGACGGCGTGGGCAAAATGCAGGCGTATAAGGGCGGGTTGACCGAGGCACAGATCAAGGGTTCGGTGGACTATTTCCGCACGTTTCTGAAGTAGGGCATAGCCGGCTCGGCGGGCTCCCCTTGAACGGGCCGGTTGAGGGTTGAGGTTTCCCGCCCCTTCGACAAGCTCAGGGCAGGCTCTTGCGATAGAAAAAAATCGCAAGAACGGGGCACGGGGCATTTGCGGCGAGTCCAGCGGGCGCTGGTTGCAGAAATCCAGCCACCTATGTTTCCGTGTTCTCCTGCGCGGCACACAATTCACACAACTTGCCTCTCCGCACCCGCCGCGCGCTATGGTAGCCTCCGGTTGTAGACCTTCGCCGCTTTCCCGTCTGACACTTCGCGGCCTGAGTTGCATCGAACTCCTGGGGGAAACACTCGCATGAGCGCCGTCAAGTATGACCTCGTCGTCATTGGTTCCGGGCCTTCCGGCCAGCGGGCCGCCGTGGCCGCCTCAAAGATGAAGAAGCGAGTGGCCGTGGTGGAAGCGCGCTCGGTTGTGGGTGGCGTCTGCATCAACACGGGCACCATCCCCTCAAAGACCATGCGCGAAGCGGTGATGCACCTCTCTGGCTACAACTACCGCTCGCTTTACGGAATGAATTACCGGGTCAAGGAAAAAATTTCGATGGCCGACCTGGCGTTTCGCGTGCAGGCGGTGATCAAGACCGAAATCGATGTGACCGAAGCCCAGCTTTCGCGGAACAACATCGACGTGATTCACGGACTGGCACGGTTCGTCGATCCGCATCAGATCCGCGTCGAGGGGCCGGGGACCGATTCCATTCTTGAAGCCGACCGCATTATTCTGGCAGTCGGCACCAAGCCCGCCGACTCGCCCAAAGTGCCGATCAACGGACGGACGATCGTCAACAGCGACCAGATTCTCGCATTGCCGGAACTGCCGCGTTCTCTGCTGGTGGTGGGCGGCGGTGTGATCGGCGTGGAATACACCTGCATGTTCGCCGTGCTGGGCGTGCGCGTTACGCTCATTGAAAAGCGCGACCGTCTGCTGGAGTTCGCCGACCGGGAGATTATCGAGGCGCTCAGCTACCACCTGCGCGACAGCCGGGTAACAATGCGGCTGGGCGAGGGCGTGCAGAGCGTGGAGGAGCTGCCGGACGGCACCGTGGTTGCCAATCTCGAAAGCAAGAAGAAGGTCTCCGGCGACGCGCTGCTTTACGCGGTTGGGCGGCAGGGCGCGGTCGACGAATTGAACCTGCCGGCGGCTGGCCTTGAGGCAGACAATCGCGGCCGCATTCCGGTGGATGAGCATTTCCAGACCAGCGTGCCGCACATCTTCGCTGTCGGCGATGTGGTTGGGTTTCCATCCCTGGCGTCGGTATCGATGGAGCAGGGGCGGATTGCCGCGGCGAGAGCATTCAACGACCAGGCGGCAACCTCGAACCCCAGCTTTTATCCCTATGGGATTTATACGATTCCGGAGATCAGCTTCATTGGAAAGACCGAGGAGCAGCTCACGGATGAGGACGTGCCGTATGAAGTGGGCATGGCCTACTATCGCGAGACGGCGCGGGGGCAGATTCGCGGAGACACTACGGGGAGATTGAAGCTTGTTTTCCATCGCGACACACGGAAAGTGCTGGGTGTTCATATCATCGGCGAGGGCGCGGCGGAACTGGTTCACATTGGCCAAGCGGTCATGATTCTTGGCGGCACTGTGGACTACTTCATTGACACCGTGTTCAACTATCCAACGCTGGCCGAGTGTTACAAGGCGGCCGCGTTCAATGGGATTGGCCGTCTCAACCGCTACCAGTCGGGGTAGGCGATATGATCCGGGTCGCTGGATTACGCATCGAAAAGGCATTGGCTGGCCGATGCGCGAGGGTTCCCCAGGGAGGGCGCAATGACAACCGCCATCGGCGTTGTAATTACGGAACACATTGTAGCCGGCAGGCTCGAGGACCAGCGTCTGACGGGCACCACGATCCGCTATCCCACGAGCACAGAGGAACTGGACGCACTGGCCGCCATTCCGGGCAGCGAACTGGTAGAACTGCTGGCTACCGAGATTGCCACGCTGGCCGGGCGCGAGACCGCACCCGTGGATGCCATCGGCGTGGCTGTGCCGGGGATCATTCGGCACGGGGTGGTGGAGGACTCGCCGAATCTGACACAGATCAAGGGCATGCGGCTGGCCGATGAGCTGACGCGGGCGCTTTCCGCACGAGGCATAACCGCGCCGGTGCATATCGCGAACGATGCGGACGCGATTGCCGCGGGAGTGGCAGCTACGCGCGGGCAGCTGAACAAGCTTACCCGCGTGTGGACGATCGGCAACGGCATCGGCTATGGACGCTGGCCCTATGTCGAAGGGGTCTGGGAGGGCGGCCACGTCACGGTCACACTCGATCCCAAGGAGAAGTTCTGCGGGTGCGGCGGGGCGGGGCACCTGGAAGGCATCATGGGCTACCGGGCGATGCGGATGAGGTTCCTCGACCTGGAGCCGGAAGAGGTTTTCGCGCAGGCCAAGCAGGGCGACCAGCGCTGCCGCGAGTTTGTGGAGTTATGGCATCGCGCATTGGCAGCGGCCACGGCTTCGTTCATTCATCTGGCCGGGCCGGGACGCTTTTACTTTACCGGGCATAACGTCGGCTTCCTTGAACTGACCATGCTGCGGCCGTTGATCGAGTCGATGGTGAAGATGAGCACGCTGCAAAGCTTCTCGCTGGAGATTCTGGCCCCCGACGACGAGACCGCGCTGCTGGGGGCAGGGGTTTCGGCGGTAAGGGCGCTGGCGTCGTAGGGGGAAGGTGCGCGTTAAAGCGCGTACCCAGTTTTCATGCCCAGTTTTCCAGCTTCAGGCCTTGAACCCGGCTGAACTCTCGCATGTTGTTGGTGACCAGCGTTAACCCCAGGCTGCGAGCGTGGGCGGCGATCAGTGTGTCATTGGGTCCGATGAGCGCCCCACGTGCTTTGAGCTCGGCGCGAATCTTGCCATAGTCGGCCGCAGCTTCGGCCGGGTAATCGAGTACCTCGATATGCCGCAGAAGAAACTCGAATGCCGCACGGTCTTTTTGCTGCCGCGGAGAAATCTCCACGCCATACAGGATCTCGGATTTCGTAATCGCGGAGATGCACACCGCGCTGGTGGGCACGGTCTGC
>Ga0302157_10002888_pt1 | contig 19668 bp, 19 predicted proteins | sample I_Bog_N3_3_FD_193502 | JGI IMG/M metagenome (GOLD analysis project Ga0302157, IMG submission 193502) | Peat permafrost microbial communities from Stordalen Mire near Abisko, Sweden - I_Bog_N3_3 | ecosystem: Environmental > Terrestrial > Soil > Wetlands > Peat | place: Sweden: Abisko, Stordalen... | reverse complement strand
CTGACTATCCCCTACGCCCGGAAGTGCCGTTTAAGGACATTCCATCAAGGCGATCGCGTTATTGGGGCACTGCCGGGTCTTTGCCTTCGGTGCCTCCACCATTGACCTGACCTCAGCGGTTCGGTAACCGATCAGCAGACGGCCGTAATGGTGTCAACACCGCCTGAAAATTGCCCCCCTGCCACCGGTTGAAAATTGACCCCCCCTCCCGGGGCCACCGTCACGCAGCGTCGTCAGTAGGCACCCTCCCGATGTCTCGGTCCTTCAGCCGGTAGCTGTCGCCCTTCATGGAGACGGTCTCGGCCTGGTGGACCAGCCGGTCGATCATGGCGGCGGCCACGACGGCGTCCCCGAACACCTTGCCCCACCGGCCGAAGGGCTTGTTGAGGGTGACGATGACGCTGGCCCGCTCGTAGCGGGACGAGACCAACGGGAAGAAGAGGTTGGCTGCTTGGGCGTCGAAGGGGATGTAGCCGACCTCGTCGATGACGATCAGCCGGTAGCGACCCAGCCGGGTGAGTTCCTCATGCAGCTTGCCGGCGTCGTGGGCCTGGCCGCGACGATCCACCCACTCGGCCGCGGTGGCGAACAGGACCCGGTGTCCGGCCTGGCAGGCCCGGATGGAGAGGCCGATGGCCAGATGGGTCTTCCCGGTCCCCGAGGGGCCGAGGAAGATGACGTTCTCCTTGGCCTCCACGAAGTCGAGGGCCCCGAGGTGGGCGATCACGCCCCGCTTGAGGCTCCCCTGGTGGTCGAAGTCGAACTCCTCGTGGGTCCAGCTCTCTGTGCGGGCCCGGTCGGCCAGTCGCTCATAGGCCTGTGCTGCGGCACACGGCGGCGAGCCTCATGGCTCAGCAGGGCGTTCCCGTCTCGACCGCCGCTGCCGCACTCGGCCACGATCCGGCCATCTACCTCCGCACCTACGCCCACCTCTACCCGGGCGATCTCCGGTCGGCCGCCGATGCCATGGATGCTGTCCGGACGGCCGTCACGAAGGGGAAGGCGAAGGATTCGGCGGCCCTGCCCTCGACCGAGTGGGCCAAAAAACGCGGGGTTCCCCAAACATCGCGCGGGGAACTCGCGGGGATGGGAAATTCAGGATCCGGCCCGGAGGCACCCGCAAGCCCCTGACCTGCGGAAATGTGGTCGGGCTGCCGGGATTTGAACCCGGGACCTCTTGACCCCCAGTCAAGCGCGCTAACCAAGCTGCGCCACAGCCCGTCCCTGGTCGGCGCACACCCGCACGCTGACCCATCCGATCGTGCTGCCACTCAGCCGTCGGCTCAGTGGCAGCGGGGAACTGCGGATCGGACCGGGGTAACCCTAGTCGACCGGCCGGTGGCGGGCGGGCGGCCCCGAGCATCGCACCCAGAAGCTGCTCGGGTGCTCTGCTCCCTCGATGTTCCCCTGTCGGGCGCGGGCTGGCCGTGCCGGGCTAGCGGATGGCGAGCCTGTGGCTCACCGAGCCGCCGGCCGCTTCGCCCGCACCACGCAGGCCTGCCGCCTCCACTGCTGCCGCCCGTCGTGACAGGGATCGCTTTCCGCCTCCCTTGGTGTAGCAGAGCCCGGCGGGCGAACTGGTGACGCAGGTGTTGTCACTCCAGTCGTTGGCCGTGCCCTCGGCTCCCGTGCCCGTCGACTTGTCCTGGATGTCGAAGTCGGCGCTCCCCTTGCTGTTGTTGGTCTCGAACAGGTTTCCGGTGGAGGAGGAGTCGGCCAGGATGCCGTCCAGCTGGGACCCCGTGACCGTGTTGCTCAACAGCGAGTTGAGGAAGGCGGTGGATGAGGCTGTTCCCGAGCCGAGATAGATGCCGTTCCCACTGCCGGCCACCGTGTTCTTGTCCATCGTCACCACGGCCGCTCCGTACAGCGAGATCCCGTTGCCCGGATCGAAGTCGGCCACGTTCTGCACCACCGAGGTCGGTTGGGTGACGCTGTCGAGGTCGAGTCCGTCCCCGTAGCCGGTGCCCAGGGGCTGGGCACTGGCGTTGGTGGCGTACGAGGTCGTGTTCTTGGAGAAGCTGAACGCCACACTGCTATCGGCCGGGTTCGTGCAGCTGGTTGTCAGGTTGCCGCAGTAGACCCACGACGGGCTCTGGTCCTGGATGAGGTAGATGTCCGAGTCGTTGCTCGTCACCACGTTCTTCGACGCCGACAGCAGGTAGGGGTTGCCGATCAGGATGCCGCTGGCCGCGTAGTCCGGGTTGTCGTAGGTGTTCCCGGACACCGTGTTGCTGGTCAGGGTGGCCGAGGAGGCCCAGATCTGGATGCCGTTCTGGGCGATCAGGGGCGTGGAGCCGATACCGGTCACCGTCGACTTCGAGATCGTGCACACGGTGCGCGGGTCGTCGCAGGTGATCCCGTTCTTCTGGTAGGTGCCCACGGTGGTCGAGGTGATGGTGACGTTGGACGGGGTCGACGAGCTCGAGTCGGTCGCCGCATAGATGCCCTGGCCGGATTGGCAGCCGAACAGGCCCTCCGGCGGCCCCGACGGGAGTTCGATGCCCGACACGGCGTCGCCGGTGAGCGTGCCGCTGGCGTCATGGAAGTAGATGCCGACCGGGTCCTGCCCGCACCCGTCGCCGTCGTTGCCGAGGGCGGTCACGGCCGACGAGCCGCTGACGCCCACATCCTTCAGCGTCACCCCCGAGGTGCCCTTCACGTCGACGATGTAGAACTGCGGCAGTGTGGAGTCAGTGTCGCTGTCCGACAGCGGCTCGGAGGTGGGCGCGATGATCGACTGGGTCGCCCCCGCACCGCTGATGGTGATCGGCTTGGTGATGGCCACCTGCTCGTGGTACGTGCCCGCCTGGAGCTTGATGGTCGCCCCCGCCTTGGCTACGCCGACGGCGAAGCTGATGGTCTGACAGGGCTTCGAACTGCTCTGGCAGGAGTTGCCCCCGTTGGTGCCGTAGGGCGCCACATAGAGGACCGACGACGACGCACCGGCCACACCGGGCACCACCACCATCGCCCCCAACACCAACGCGCCGACCGCGCCCGCCATTGCCACAACTCGTGATCGCATCATCCCGCCTCCGCACTCGCCGATCCGGCGACCACCCCCCAGGTGGCTTCGCCCCGAACGCTGGGGACTGTAACCGGGACGCGCGGGCGCGTCCACTGACTTTCCGCTTCACCACACCGGGTGCTCGTGGCACCGTGCCGGTGGAGTCCGACCAGAGCCGGGTGGTTCCGGTGTGGCCCGTCGACGGGGTCCTGGCGCCGGTCGCTGGCGTGGGCGTTGTCCCGTACCCGGCCGCGGTTCGGCGGGCGGATCGGGAACGGTCCCGATGGGCCGAGGGGGTGGCAACGGTCGTCCGCCTGCCGCCACCCTCGGTGGCCGACGGGCTTTGGCCCGGGTCGTGTCGACGACGACGTCGTCGATGACGTCGAGGCCCCGAGGGCGTTCAGGCCCTCCTCGTCAGTCCGGGGAACCGGTCCGGACCGGATGCCCCGCCGCCGGGGTCACCGCGACGTCACCGGACGGCGGGACCGCACCGTCCGGCCGGCCTCAGATGCCGAGGTCGGACAGGATGAGTCCGGTGATGAACTTGTAGCCCTTGGGGTTGGGATGGATGTCGCCCTGGAGGGTGCAGTAGTTGGTCAGGCTGCACACCTCGGCCACCGACTCGGGCACGGTCTTCCCGAACGGATTGAACTTGGTCGTCGGCCCGGTGTAGGCCCCGGTGGCGAGGTTCCAGCTTCCTGTGTCGTCACCCATAGGGGCACTGATCTTGCCCTTCACATAGGAGGCATCGGTCACGTCCACGAACGAGCCGTACGGGACCGAGGTGTAGGCCAGGTCGAGATTGGGGTTGATGAGGTTGTCGAAGGCATAGGCGGACTGGCCGGCCAGGACGGGGTTGGTCGCACCCGCCGGGAAGACGTCGTCACCCAGGATGACGTCGGGGTAGGTGAGGCCGACCAGTCGGGCCGAGTCCCCGTAGGTGGTCAGGGCGGTGTTCAGATCCGCCACCAGGGTGTCGACGTTGGCCTTGATGGTGGCCGAGGCCGTCGCCACGCAGGGGATCGGGTCGGGATTGGCCGCACAGGCGGTCACGTCGTTGCCGCCGATCGACACGGTGACCAACCCGATCTTGTCCGGGTGGTTGGCGATGAAGGCCAGCGCGGCCTGCTCCTGGGTGGTGCCCGGGTAGGCCACCCCGTAGACGGCCTCCTGGGAGCCGGGACAGCCGACGGTCTCGAGGAGGGACGTCGTCGTGGCACCACCGCAGCCGAAGTTCTCGAGCACCAGGTGCTCCTTCTTGGCCACCGTGTCGGTGTAGCCGGGGCTGTTGTCGACGGTCGGGGTCTGGTAGCCCTGGGAGTACGAGTCGCCCAGCGAGAGGTAGTAGTCCGGCACGGCCTTGCCGGCCCGCACCGCGTGGTGTGCCCGGGTGACGGCCTGGCTGACGCCGGGGGCCACCATCAGCCCGGCGAGCATGATGCCCGCCGCTCCCACCACCGTCGCCAGTGTCCCCGTCATCGATCGTCTCGTCATTGCCGTCCCCCCACTCGAAGTTCACCTCGATGTCACATGAGGCCGGCCCCTTGCTACCACACGGCGGACTCCCGGCAGTGCCGTGGGACGCCCGGGGCCAGGTCCGGTTCCGTGGACCAGCCACGCTCCGTGACCGAGGAGCACTGCCCGTGGCCACCCGGAGGGGGTGGGCCGGAGGGGGTCAGATGTGGTGGACCACCCAGGTCACGCCCTGGAAGGCCCGGTAGCCGAGGTAGATGACGCTCGCCACCAGCATGAACTTGAAGTACCAGGGGGACTTCCGGTGCTCGAGGGGCACGTGTCCACAGGTCGGGCAGGTGCCGTCCTCGGCGAGCTCCTCGGGCTGGAGCCGCTCGTCGCATTCCTCACACCACGGCACGGCTCAGCCGACCCCGCCCACCGCCGGGACGCCCGGGCGCTCCGGGGCGCTCATCGCCGCCGACCCCCACCCCCGTTGGCCCCCTTGGCCCGTACCCGGAGCTTGATCGGGGTGGGGCCGAGTTCGAACCGCTCCCGCAGCCCCCGCTCGACGTAGCGCAGGTAGGTGGGTTGGAGCCGGCCGTTGGTGAACAGGGTGAAGGTGGGTGGGTCGTTGGCGCCCTGCACGGCGTACTGGATCTTCGCCCCCACGGGTGGGTGGGCCAGCTGGATCGAGGTCAGGGCCCGGTTGAGCTCGCCGGTCGGGATCCGCGAGTGGTAGGCCTCCTCGGCCGCCGCCACCGCCGGCAGGATGTGATGGACCCCGAGGCCGGACAGGGCGCTGATCTTCAGGACCGGTGCGTCCCCCAGGAAGGCCAGCCGGTCGCCGACGTCGGCCAGGATGTCGGTCCGGTCCTCGGTGGCCACCAGCTCCCACTTGTTGAGGACCACCACGGTGGGGCAGCCCGAGGCGCCGATGCGCTCGGCCAGCCGCTGGTCCTGGTGGGTCACCCCGGCGGTGGCGTCGATGACCAGCAGCGCGATGTCGGCCCGGTCCAGGGCGTCGAGGGCCCGGAGCACCGAGAAGTACTCGGTGCCGCGCTCGGTGCGCGACTTGCGGCGCATCCCGGCCGTGTCGATGAAGCAGACCGTGCCCTCCGGGGTCTCCACCACGGTGTCCACCGAGTCCCGGGTGGTGCCCGGCGCGTCGTGGGTCACCGAGCGCTCGTCGCCGACCAGGCGGTTGAACAGGGTGGACTTGCCGACGTTGGGCCGCCCGATGAGTGCCACCCTCGGGACGTCCGCCGCCTCCTGCAGCGCGGCCGGGTCCACTCCCCCGTCCTCGGTGTCCGGGCCCGCGTCGACCCCGGCGCCCGGCAGCTCGGGCAGGAGGCGCACCACGTCGTCGAGCAGGTCACCGGTCCCCCGGCCGTGCAGCGCGCTGACCGGCCAGGGCTCCCCCAGGCCGAGGCCCAGGGCGTCCCAGGCGTCGGCCTCCCGCTGGGCGGAGTCCACCTTGTTCACCACCACGCGCACCGGGCGACCGATCCGCTTGAGGATCCGGGCCACGGCCAGGTCCTCGTCGATGACGCCCACCGTGACGTCCACGACCAGGAGCACGACGTCGGCCTCGGCGATGGCCCGTTCGGCCTGGGCACTCACCTGGGCGTCGAGAGGATCGGTGCTGGACAGCCACCCACCGGTGTCCACCACCGTGAAGGCCCGTCCGCACCACTCGGCGTCCAGCTCCTTGCGGTCGCGGGTGACCCCGGGCCGCTCCTCCACCACGGCGGCCCGCCGGCCGACGATGCGGTTGACCAGGGTGGACTTGCCCACGTTGGGGCGCCCGGCGATGACCACCAGGGGCTTGTCCCGGCTCGGGCCGCGGGGCGGCGCGGTCGTCGCGCTCATCGGGAGGATCCGAGCGACACCGGGACGCGGGTGGGCGGGTCCGGACGCGACGAGCCGCACCCGGACGGCGGGGTCCCGACGGTGGCCCCGGGTGCGCCCTCGAGGGCCCGGCGCAGGGACAGGCCGTCGGTGGCCACCACCTCGACCGGGCGCGGGAGGTCGGCCAGGGTGAGGTCGTCGAGGAAGCGGCCCTCCGACAGGCAGGAGTCGGGCAGGAGGTAGCGGTGCCCCACGGGCTGCCGGCGCAGCTCGGCGGTGAGGTCGGTGCCGGTCAGCAGCCCCGACACCCCGATGTTGCCGCCGAAGAACGAGTTGGCCACCGGCACCAGCCGGATGTCGTGGCGACCGAGCGAGTCGACCAGGGGGGCCAGTACCCGGGCCCCGTACTCACCGGTGAGGATGGCGATGGGCGCCCCGGCCGTCGCACCGTCGGCACTGGCCCACGTCCCCGAGCGTTCCGCCCGGTAGCCGCTGGCCGGGGCCCCGTCCACGGCGGCGAAGAAGCCGGGCCGGACCCCGAGGGCGGCGTGCTCATCGCCGCCGAAGGCGGCCTCGAAGGCCCGGGCCATGCCCAGGCCGTTCTCGTGCTGGGGGAAGCCCTCGTAGGTGTGGGCGGCGGGAAAGGCCCGCTCGGCCATCAGGTAGTACTCGTCGGCGGCAAAAACCATCCGCCGGCCGATGGCCTCGAGGAAGGTCTCCTGCCACTGCTCCACGGTGTCGCACACCGCAGCGGCCTCGGCCCGGGTGTGCGGGCGCATGGCGCTCTCGTGCGAGAAGGTGCTCACGCCGAGGGGCACGCAGGCCACGGTGGCCAGGCCCGGGTAGCGGTCCAGCACGCCGGCCAGGGTGTCGTGGAGGATGTCGCCGTCGTTCTTGCCCGGGCACACGACGATCTGGCCGTGCACCTCGATGCCGCCGTCGAGGAGGGCTCCGAGCCACCGCAGGCTGGTGGCGCCGCGCCGGTTGCGGAGGAGCCCGGACCGGATGTCGGGGTCGGTGGCGTGGATGGACACGAACAGCGGGCTGAGCCGCTCGGTCAGGACCCGTTCGAGGTCCATCTCGGTGAACCGGGTCAGGGTGGTGAAGTTGCCGTAGAGGAACGACAGCCGGTAGTCGTCGTCCTTCAGGGAGAGGCTGCGCCGCATGCCCTTGGGCAGCTGGTGGATGAAGCAGAACTCACAGTGGTTGTCGCAGGTGCGCACCCGGTCGAAGACGGCCGAGGACACCTCGGCGCCGAGCGGCTCGCCCGGCTCCTTGGCCACCCGCAGGACCAGGGGCTCGCTCTGCCCGCGACGGCGGACCACGAGGTCCAGATCGGGCTCGTCGACCAACAGGCTGTACTCGATGACGTCACGCGGCGACCGCCCGTTGAGGGACATCAGCTCGTCCCCGGCCCGCAGGCCGGAACGGTGCGCCGGTGACGATTCGGTGACGGCGACGACCTTCGGTGCCGTCGTCACCCGTGGCGCCGACATGTGCCTAAGGCTACCCGGTCCCCCCTCGGGTCCGGCACCGGGCCGGCGGAGCGGCCGGGCCACCGGTCGCCGGTAGCCTGGCCGGGTGAACGTGGAGCGTGTGCTGCTGGCCGAGCCCCGGGGGTTCTGTGCCGGCGTGGAGAAGGCCATCAAGGCCCTGGCCTGGATGGTCAGGGTGTTCGAGCCGCCCGTCTACTGCTACCACGAGATCGTCCACAACCGTCACGTGGTCGACCAGTTCCGCCACCGGGGCGTGGTGTTCGTCGACCGGATCGAGGACGTCCCGCCCGGTGCCCCGCTGATGCTGTCGGCCCACGGGTCGGCCCCCGAGGTCGTCGACTCGGCCCGGTCCGGCGGACGGGTGGTCGTCGACGCGGTGTGCCCCCTGGTGACCAAGGTCCACCACGAGCTGAAGGTCCGGGCCCGCAAGGGCTACACCATCCTCTACGTGGGCCACCACGGCCACGAGGAGGCGGTGGGGACCATGGCGGTGGCCCCCGACTCGGTGCGCCTGCTCGAACGGGTGGAGGACGTGGACCGCCTCGACGACCTCGGCCCGGCCGACGGGGACGGGCCCCAGGTCGCCCTGCTGGCCCAGACCACCCTGAGCCACGACGAGTGGGCCGGCATCGTGGACCGGGCCCGCCAGCGGTTCCCGGACCTGTGGATGCCCAACCGGTCCGACCTGTGCTTCGCCACCACCAACCGCCAGGCGGCGTTGAAGGCGCTGGCCGGCCGGTGTGACGCCGTGGTGGTCATCGGCTCGGAGAACTCCTCGAACACGGTGGCCCTGACCAAGGTGGCCGAGGCCTTCGGGTGCCCCCGCGTCATCCGGGTGAACGACGCCGACGAGCTCCCCGAGGACCTGCATGGCACGGTGGGGGTGACCGCCGGCGCCTCGGCCCCCGAGGCCCTGGTCCATGCCGTGGTCGAGCGGCTGGCACCCGTCCACGGTGCCCAGGCGGCGCCGGTCACGGTGGAAGAGGAGTACTTCCCTCCCCCGCCCGAGTTGCGCGAGCTCCTGCGGGGCCTCGAGAGTGCCCTGGTCCTGCTCAACGGGGCACCGGCCGGCCCGCAGGAGGGCCCCGGCGGCGTCCTGGCCGACGATCGCACCACGGCGGCGGCCGACGTGCTGGAGCGCCTGGCCGGCTGAGTCCGTGCCGACGGCCGGCGTTTGGCGCGAGAATGCCCCTATGACCACTTCATTCACCAGCATGGACGTCTCGACCGGCGAGCAGTGGGCGGCCATCGGACAGGAGACGGTGAGGAACCAGGGCCGGGTGGCCGACCGCGTGCTGGCCATGCTGGTGTCGCTGGCCGATGTGGTGGACGGATTCGCCGTGGACCAGCTGACCCACTCCCTCCAGACCGCCACCCGAGCCGAGCGGGCCGGGGCCGACGACGAACTGGTGGTGGCGTCCCTCTGCCACGACATCGGCAAGGCGGTGTCGGTCCCCAACCACCCCCGGATCGCCGCCGAGATCCTCCGCCCCTACGTGCGTCCCGAGGTGACGTCGGCCATCCTGGCCCACCAGGACTTCCAGGGACGGCACTACTACCACCACTTCGACATGGACCCCGACATGCGCGACCAGTACCGCGACGAGCCCTGGTACGGGCTGGCCGAGCGGTTCGCCGACGAGTGGGACCAGACCAGCTTCGACCCGGACTATCCGACGGAGACACTCGACCACTTCGAGCCCAAGGTGCGTGCCGTCTTCGGCAATCCCCACGTCCTCTGATGGCGCCGACCCAGCGGCACCGCTGGCTGACGCGCCCCGACAGCCGGGAGCGCCGGCGACGCGGTGACCTGGTGACCTTCGCCGTCGACCGGGCCCGCGCCGACTTCGAGCAGCGCTACCCCGGTGTGCGCTTCGCCCCGGTGGTGGCCCTGGTGGCCGCCTACGAGGAGGAGGAGAACATCGGGGACGTCCTGAAGGGCATCCCCGACCTGGTCGGCGACCTCGAGGTGTCCACCCTGGTGGTCGTGGACGGTGGGCGGGACCGCACCGACCAGGTGGCCCTGGACTCGGGGGCCTTCACCTGCGTCCTGCCCGTCAACCTGGGCCAGGGCGAGGCCCTCCGCCTCGGCTACCGGCTGGCCATGGCCCACGGCGCCCGCTACGTGGTCACCCTGGACGCCGACGGCCAGAACGACCCGGCGGAGATGGGCGCCATGCTCCAGCCGCTGGTGGACGGCACCGCCGACTTCGTCATCGCCTCGCGGCGGCTGGGCGTCGACCAGACCACCGACCGCTTCCGGCGGGCCGGGGTGACCCTCTACGCCGGCGTCCTCAACACCCTGCTGTCCCAGAAGCTGACCGACTCCTCCAACGGCTACCGCGCCTTCACCGTCGAGCTGCTGGAGGACGTGGTCCCCTACCTGACCCAGAGCCAGTACCAGACGGCCGAGGTGGTCATCACCGCGGCGTCCCGGCACTGGCGGATCACCGAGTCGCCGACGGTGTGGCACCCCCGGGCCTCGGGCACGTCGAAGAAGGGTGGGAACCTCTTCTTCGGATTCCAGTACGCCCGGGTGATCGCCACCACGTGGCTGCGGGTGACCACGGCGGCACGCCGGTCCTGAGCCATCGGCCCAGCCCTGCCGGTGGTGGGGGTCAGTACCGCCGGGTGACCGACACGGCGCGGTCGTAGAGGTCCTGGATCGAGGCGGTCAGCTCGGCGGTCAGGCGGTGGAGCCGGCTGCGCGGGATGCGCCCGGAGCCGGTGCGCTCCGGCGGGGGCAGCGGGGCGCCCACCACCAGGTGGATGTGGCGCGGCCGGGGGAGTTTCTTCCCCTTGGGCATCACCGACGCCGAGCCGCCGATGCCCACCGGCACCACCGTGGCCCCGGTGCGGGCGGCCAGGAAGGCCACGCCCTCGTGGAGGTCCTGGACCACCGGGCCGGTGCGCCGCTCGCCCTCGGGGAACAGGATCAGGACCTCGCCCGCCTCCAGCACCTGCTGGGCCCGGCGGAGCGACTCGCGGTCGGCCGACTCGCGGTGGACCGGGAAGGCGCCCACCGAGGGCAGGATCCGGGCCAGGAGCCCGTTGTCCCACAGGCTGTCCTTGGCCATGTAGTGGAGCTTGCGCCGGGTCACCTCCGAGGCCACGAAGAAGTCGATGAACGAGCGGTGGACCGGGGCGATGATCACCGGCCCCGAGGCCGGTACCTGGTCGGCGCCGTCCACGGTGGTCCGGAAGGCCACCCGGTTGATCCAGTGCACCAGCAGCCGGAGGAAGCGGTAGATCGGGGTGAAGCGGGCGTCCACCGTCACCACGCGCCGGGTGGGGTCCTCCCCCGCCGGGCTGTCCGGCTCCGGGCTGTCCGGCTCCGGGCTGTCCCCTCCTCCGCCGGGGGTGGCGCTCACAGCCACGTGAGCACCTCGTCCACGATGTCGTCCACCCCGCGCGCGGTGGTGTCGATGACGCGGGCCCCGGGGGCCACCTCCAGGGGCGAGGTGGCGCGGGTGCTGTCGAGCCGGTCACGCCGCTCGAGGGCGTCGGCGCCCTCCTCCGGCCGCCGCCGGGCGCGCTCGTCGCGGGAGGCGGTCAGGTAGATCTTCACGTCGGCGCCGGGCAGGACCACCGAGCCGATGTCACGTCCCTCGACCACCCCGCCGCCGCGGGCCTCGACCCAGGCCCGCTGCCGTTCCACCATCACCGCCCGCACCCCGGGGTTGGCGGCCACCGCCGACACCGCGCCGCTCACCTCGGGCCCTCGGATGTCCTCGGTGATGTCCGTCCCGTCCGCCTCCACCCGCTCGCCCACGCTGACGCTGAGCCCCCGGGCCAGGTCGGCCACGGCCTCCCGGTCCCCCGGGTCGAGGTGGCGCTGCAGGGCGGCCCAGGCCACGGCGCGGTACATGGCCCCGGTGTCCAGGCGGTCGATGCCCAGGCGCTCGGCCAGGGCGCGGGACACGGTGGACTTCCCCGATCCCGCCGGCCCGTCGATGGCGATCACCGGCCGGCCGGTGGCGGCCGCCGCCCCGGCGCTCACCGGGCCCCACCCGCTCCGGCGGCCGAGGTCAGGCGGTCCAGGTCGTCGGCGAACCCGGGGTAGCTGGTGGCCACCGATTCCCAGCCGAGGACGGTGGTGGGCCGGCCCGACGCCGGGCAGGTGGCGCCGGCCACCGCCGCGGCCATGGCCATGCGGTGGTCGCCCCCGGCGTCGAAGACGGCCGGGCGCAGTGGGGTGCCCTCCCCCTCCACCACCAGGTCGTCCCCCTCGGCGTCGGCCCGTCCGCCGAAGGCCCGGACCAGCTCGATGGTGCCGGCCAACCGGTCGGACTCCTTTACCCGGAGCTCGCCGACGTCCCGGAAGCGGGTGGTCCCGAGCGCCGTGGCGGCCGCCACGGCCAGGATGGGGACCTCGTCCAGCGAGGGGATCTCCGCCGCCTCCACCACCGTGCCGTGGAGGGCGCAGGTGTAGCTGGTCACCGACCCCGTCCCGTCGCCGCGGTCCTCGACCTCGATGGTGGCGCCCATCCTCCGGAGGACGCCGAGGAACCCGAGCCGCTCGGGGCTGAGGGTGATGTCGGTCACCGTGACCAGGCTGCCCGGCACGGTGGTGGCCCCGACGAGCCAGAAGGCGGCCTGGGACGGGTCGCCCGGCACGGTGTACGCGCCGCACGCCAACGTGCTGGCCCGGACCCGGATGGTCTTGCCCGTGCCCATCCAGGTCACCTCGATGTCGGCCCCCACCGCCGCCAGCATCTCCTCGGTGTGGGCCCGGGTGGCCACCGGCTCGGTGACCACCGTCTCGCCGGAGGCGGCGATCCCGGCCAGCAGGATGGCCGACTTGACCTGGGCACTGGCCATCGGCGGGGTGTAGGCGATGCCGTGCAGGGGACCACCGGACACGCTCACCGGGGCCAGGCACCGGTCCCCCTGGCCGCTCAGCCGGGCCCCCATCAGACCGAGGGGCTCGGCCACCCGGTCCATGGGGCGGGTGCGGAGGGAGGCGTCACCGGTGAGGACGGTGGTGCCGGGCAGGGTGGCGACCACGCCGGCCAGCAGGCGCAGGCCCGTCCCCGAGTTCCCGAGGTCCAAGGGGTGGTCCGGTGCGGCCAGGCGCCCCCGGCCCCCCTCCACCCGGACGGTGCCCCCCTCCTCGGTCACCCCGGCCCCGAGGGCGGCGACGGCCTGTCGGGTCCGGGCCACGTCGTCACCGGTGGACAGGCCGGTGATGGTCGAGACCCCGTCGGCCAGGGCGGCCAGCACCAGGGCCCGGTGGGAGATGGACTTGTCCCCGGGCACGGCGATGGTCCCGGTCAGCGGGCGCCCCCCGGCCACGGTGTGGGAGTGGGTGGCCGCGTCCGTGGCGTCCCTGGCGTCCGCCGGCGGGGGCGGGGAGACGGCGCTCACCGGCTCGGTCCGACCGGATTGCTGGTGGCGCGGTAGCCGCGGCTGGACAGGGTGGCCAGCATGGTCGGCGCGGCCAACTGGTCGACCACCACCACCAGCACCCCGAGGTTGTTGCCGTCCAGCGAGTGGGCGATCTCCAGGTCCACGATGTTGATGCCGAGCTCGGCGGCCATCTGGCCGATGTCGGCGATGACCCGGGGCCGGTCCGGCACCGGGATGCGCACCTCGACCAGCTCCTCGGGATCGGGTGCGGTGACGCTCATGGCCCGGCGGGCGGCGGCGGCGCGGCCGAGGGTCTCGAGGAGGGAGGCGTGGTCGTGCTCGGCCACCCGCCGACGCATGGCGCCCAGCGCGTCGATGAGCCGGTCGAGGGTGTCCACGATGGCGTCGGCGTTGTCGTCGCAGATGTCGGGCCAGATGGAGGGCTGCCCGGCGGCGATTCGGGTCATGTCCCGGAATCCGCCCGCCGCCAGCTGGAGGAGGGCGGCGTGCTCCTGGCCGGCGTCGGCGGCCAGGTCCATGAGCGTGGCCGCGGTCAGGTGCGGCACGTGGGACACCACCGCCACCAGGGTGTCGTGCTGGGCCGGCTCCAGTGCCACCACGGTGGCCCCGAGGTCGGCGAGGACCTTGCGCAGCCGGGTGTAGGCGGTGGGATCGGTCAGGGCCGTCGGGGTGAGCACCCAGGTCGCCCCCACGAAGAGGTCGCCCGAGGCCCCCTCCACGCCGACCTGCTCCGACCCGGCCATGGGGTGGCCCCCCACGAACTGGGGATGGTCGACCTCGGCCACCAGCGGGCCCTTGACGCTGCCGACGTCGGTGACCACGGCGTCGGTCCGCCACCGGCCCGGGGCCAGGATGCCCCTGACGACCTCGGCGGTGGCGTGGACCGGCGTGGCCACCACCACCAGCTCGGCGTCCTCGTCCCAACCCTCGGCGGTCAGCGCCCCGAGCTCGACGGCCCGGGCGGCCACCCCGGGCGTGGCGTCCACGCCGCTCACGTGCCAGCCCCGCTGGCGCAGCCCGGCCCCCACCGAGCCGCCGATCAGACCGGTCCCGACGATCATGGCCCGCGGACCCGGGGTGAGCCCGCCGGCCGGATCGGCCGGATCAGTCGGGAAGGTCGTCACGGAGTCCTTGGGCGCCCTCGAGGTACACGTGGTGGATGTCGTCCCTCGTGCGCTCCGTGGTGACGTGGAGCATGACCCGGATGCAGTGGTCGACGGCCCCCTCGATGGCCAGCTCGCGGGCGCAGATGAGGGGGACGGCCCCCAGCCCCATGGACCGGGCCGCCGTGGCCGGGAAGGTGGAGACGATGTCGCCGGTCGCCGTGAACAGGATGGAGATGATGTCGTCCTCCACCAGCCCGTTCCGCTCCAGGATCTGGACGAGGAGCGCCACCACCCGTTCGGTGATGGCCTCGGGGGTGTCCTCGTCGACGGTGGTGGCGCCGCGCACGGCGCGGACGGTGGGTGGCATCAGGCAGGCATGTTACTCAGCGCCCTGTCCGGCGGTGCCGGCGGCGCCGGGGCGGGGCGGTGTCCCGGCACCGTCCACGGGCGTGGCGGCCGACGACAGGGCCCGGACCTCGTCGAAGCTGAGGGCCCGGTAGGAGCCGGGCCCGAGCGAGGGGTCGGTGACCGGCCCGATCCGGGTCCGCACCAGGCGGACCACCGGATGGCCCACGGTCTCGCACATCCGCCGGACCTGCCGGTTGCGCCCCTCGTGGATGACGATCCGGAGCAGGCCGGGGGCCACCACGGCCACCCGCGCCGGCGCGGTGGGCCCGTCGTCGAGCTCCACGCCCTCGCGCAGGCGCCGCACCGCCCCCGAGCTGGGCTCGCCCTCCACGTGGACCAGGTACTCCTTGGGGACACCGAAGGACGGGTGGGTCAGCCGGTGGGTCAGCTCGCCGTCGTTGGTCACGATGAGCAGCCCCTCGGAGTCCATGTCCAGCCGGCCCACCGGGAACACCCGGGGCGTGGCGGGGACCAGCGAGACCACCGTGGGCCGCCCGTGGGTGTCCTCGGCCGTCGAGACCACCCCGGGCGGCTTGTTGACCAGGTAGTGGACCAGATCGGTCTGGATGGGCAGCGGGACGCCGTCGAGCTCCACCCGGTCGACGGCGGGGTCGACGCGGCGGCCGAGGACGGGGACCTCCCCGTTGACCGTCACCCGGCCGTCCACGATGAGCTCCTCGCACACCCGGCGCGAGCCCACCCCCACCCGGGCCATGACCTTCTGCAGCCGGTCGCCCGTGGACAGGGGGGCGGAGGGGGTGGGACCTCGGTCGGGGCCGGGGCCGGCCTCAGCCATCACCGGCCGGGCGCATCTGGTCCTCGAGCTCCTCGAGGGCCTCGGGCCCGGGCAGCAGGTCCTCGACCGGGGGCAGCTGGTCGAGCCGGTCCAGACCGAGCCGTTCGAGGAAGGCGTCGGTGGTGGCGTAGAGCACGGCCTGGCCCGGCCCCTCGGCCCGACCCACGCCGGTGATGTAGCCCCGGTGCTCGAGGAGGCGGACCACGCCGTCCACGTTGACGCCCCGCAGGGCGGCGATCTGGGCCCGGGACACCGGCTGCTTGTAGGCCACGATGGCCAGGGTCTCGAGGGCGGCGGCCGACAGCCGAGACGACACGCCCACATTGGCGAAGCGCTCCACGTAGGGGGCCAGGTCGGGGTGGGTCTGGATGCGGTAGCCCCCGGCGATCCGCACCACGTCGAAGCCGCGGTTGCCGTCCCGGCACGACGCCGCCAGCTCGTCGCACAGCGGGTCGATCTGCTCGACCGGCAGTTCGAGGAGCTCGGCCAACAGGCCGGTGGGCACCGGCTCCACCGCCACCATCAGGACGGCCTCGATGGCCCGGGCCTCGGCGGACAGTGCCACGGTCAGCCCTCGTACTCGTCGTACTGGCCGGCCCCGACCGACACCAGGTCCGGACCGCCCGGCACCCAGGCCACCTCCAGGTCCCCGAAGGTGTGCCCCTGGTCGAGGGAGACCCGGCCCTGCTTGCACAGCTCGAGCAGGGCCAGGAAGCGCACGATGATCTCGATGCGGCTGGTCAGGTGCCCGGTGAGGGCCCGGAACGTCGACCGACCGCCCAGGGCGGGCAGCCTCCGGGCCAGCTCCGACACCGCGTCGGCCACGGTGACCGTGTCCACCGTGACGTGGTACAGGTCGACCAGGGGGGCGGGCCGCTCGGCCGTGGCCCGCACGAAGGCGGCGGCCAGGTCGTCGGGGCTGACCCCCTCGAGGAGGTCGGGGCCGGTCACCGTGATGTCGAGGTCCACCCCGGCGGTGCGGGGCACCGACCTCGACGCCTGCTCGGCCAGCAGGGCGAAGGCGTCGGCGGCGGCGGCGTAGGCCTGGCACTCCAGCAGCCGGGCCAGCAGGAGGTCGCGCTCCTCCCAGCCGACCAGCTCCTCGTCGGGGTCGAGCTCGTCGCTTCCCGGGAGCAGCCGGCGCGACTTGAGCTCGATCAGCACGGCCGCGATGACCAGGAACTCCGACAGGGTCTGCAGGTCGACCGCCTCCCAGCTGGCCACCTCGGCCACGAAGGCGTCGACCACCGAGGCCAGGGGGATGTCGAACAGCTCGACCTGGTGGGTGGTGACCAGCTGGAGCAGCAGGTCGGCCGGGCCCTCGAAGGCGGGGGTGGAGACGGTGGCGGACACGACCACCGACCCTACCGGCTGGCCCGGGCCGCCTCGTGCATCCGGCCGGGCCGGTGGCGGGCGCACCGGAGTGGCCGGCGGCGTGTCCCCGGGACCTACGATGACCTCCCATGTCCCGAGTTCTGTCCGGCCTGCAGCCCAGCGGCGACCTCCATCTGGGGAACTATCTGGGGGCGGTCCGCAACTGGGTGGCCGACCAGGATGTCCACGACGCCTTCTACTGCATCGTGGACCTGCACGCCCTGACCCTCGACATCGACCCGGCCGAGCTCAGGAGCCGCACCTACGAGACCGCCCTCGACCTGCTGGCCGCCGGCCTCGACCCCGAGCGCTGCACCCTGTTCGTCCAGAGCCATGTGACCGAGCACGCCCAGCTGGCCTGGCTGCTGGAGTGCACGGCCACCATGGGCGAGCTCGAGCGGATGACCCAGTTCAAGGAGAAGAGCGCCGGCCGGGACTCGGTGCGGGTGGGCCTGCTGACCTACCCGGTCCTGCAGGCCGCCGACATCCTCCTCTACGACGCCGAGCGGGTGCCGGTGGGCGACGACCAGCGCCAGCACCTCGAGCTGACCCGCGACCTGGCCCAGCGGTTCAACCACCGCTACGGGGAGACCTTCGTGGTGCCCGAGGCCGCCATCCCCACGGTGGGGGCCCGGGTCATGGACCTCCAGCACCCCGAGCGGAAGATGTCCAAGTCGGTCAACTCCCCCCTCGGGACCATCCTCCTGCTCGATCCCCCCGCCGAGATCGAGCGCAAGGTGAAGAAGGCCGTCACCGACACCGACGGCGAGGTCCGCTACGACCCCGGGGCGAAGCCGGGGCTGTCCAACCTGATCGAGCTGCTGGCCGTGGCCACCGACCGGTCCCCCACCCAGGTGGCCGAGGGGTACCAGCGCTACGGCGACCTGAAGGGCGACCTGGCCGAGGCCCTGGTGGCGCTGCTGGCCCCGGTGCAGGAGCGACGGGCGCGGCTGGCCGCCGACCCCGGCGCGGTCGGCGCGCTGCTGGCCACTGGCGCCGACAAGGCCCGAGCGGTGGCCTCGGCCACCTACCACCGGGCCGCCGGGGCCATCGGGTTGCTCGGGGCCGTCTAGCGGGTCACCCGCCCGGCCGGCCCGGCGGCACCCGCCGCCGCCGCCGGATCGAGGCCAGCTCGAACCCACCCGCCACCAGCACACCGACCGCACCCACCCCCGACAGGACCAGGCCGGCCACGACATCGCTGGGCAGATAGGTGAAGGTGACTCGGTAGTCACCGGGGCCCGGGAGCGCCACCTGCTGGACCAGTCCGTCCCGCTGCACCACGGCGGACCGGGCCGGACCGAGGATGGCGGTGCCGCCGTGCCGGGTCACCGGCCGGATGGTGGCGTGCCAGCCCTCGCCGTAGGTCACGCTCCGGACCAGCACGGCCGGTGCGGTGACGTGGACCGAGATGCGTGCCGCTCCCCCGGTGCCCGGGCCCGACGCCACCACCGAGCTCCCGGCCGGGGCGGCGGTGCCCCCCGGTCCGGTCACCCGGGCCCACCCGAGAGGTGCACGGAGCCGGAACACGCTGAAGGACCCGAACATCCCGACGAAGGTCCAGCGGGGTGGCACCACACCGAACTGCATCCGGCCGTCCAGGGCCACGTCGCCCCCCTGGACGGTGTCGGCGTCGGGGACGCCCACCACCGTGCTCGACGCCCGTGTTCCGGCCACCACGATGCCACCGGCCGGGGCCGGGTGGGCCAGGGTCACCGTCAGGGTCGCTCCGCCGGCCGTCCGACTCCCGAGGGTGCGTGAGGCGGCAGCGGGGGCCAGCCAGCGGGTCCCGCCCTGCGGGCCGACCAGGCCCACCCGGAGGGCGGCCGGCCCGGCCAGCACCGGCAGCTGGAACGAGCGGACGGTCAGGTCCGACCCGAAGTACCAGGTGCGCGCCGCTCCGCCGGCCAGGGTCACGGTGTCGGGCTGGGGCGATGGGCTCGGGGTGTAGGTGCCGCTCGGGTACTGGATCCCCTGTGGCGGCCCCGCCCGGGAGGACGGCGCCGAGGGGGCCGGGGTGACGAAGTACCCGGGCAGCGACAACAGGGTGGTGACGTTGAGCTCGCCCCAGACCGGGGTGGCCAGCGACTCGGGGTTGAGGTCCTCCTGGTAGTGGGCGCCGGTCACCGACGTGTAGGTGCCGTCGGTGAGGGCGGTGTACCCCTGGGCGCTGGGCAGCCGGCCGTAGAGGTTGAGGTCGGTCTGGCCCAGGGCCAGGAGCTGGCTGTCCTGGAGCTCGGCGGGGTCGTAGATGATGAAGCGGCCGTCCCCCACCAGGGACCGGAAGGCCGTCGACGCGGGCCCCGAGGCCAGGCCCTGCGCCTCGTGGATGGGGGGCACGACCACGAACACGTTGAACAGCACCAGGTCGACGGCGACCACGGCGGTGAGCAGGCGGCCCAGCGTCCGGGCGGTGAACCGTCGCCGTACGAGCACGGTCCAGGTGGCCCCCGCGGCCACGGCGACCTGGGCGGTGACCAGCACGGCCACCCGGTCGCGGACGATGGTGGACATGGGGTAGACGACGTCGAGGGCCCGCTGGAGGCCGGCGCCGTCGACCCACAGGGCGAGGCCCACCGCCGCCATCAGGGCCAGCGGCGCGGCGGTGACCACCACCTCGGCCCGTCCGCCCCGGTGCCACCGGCGGCGCAGGGTGGAGGGCTCGGGTTCGGTCCCGGCCCCGGTCCCGTGGCCCGGACGGTCGGCCAGCAGCAGGTGCACGAACCAGCCGGTCAGGACGGCCAGGGCGGCGTCGACGAGCAGGATGTTGCGGTTGAGGAGGCGCTCGCTCCGGATGCCGGGAAT
>Ga0302157_10002883_pt1 | contig 19685 bp, 20 predicted proteins | sample I_Bog_N3_3_FD_193502 | JGI IMG/M metagenome (GOLD analysis project Ga0302157, IMG submission 193502) | Peat permafrost microbial communities from Stordalen Mire near Abisko, Sweden - I_Bog_N3_3 | ecosystem: Environmental > Terrestrial > Soil > Wetlands > Peat | place: Sweden: Abisko, Stordalen... | reverse complement strand
CCAGCAGCGCGACGCGGGAATCGAGCCGGGCCTTGCGATCCCGGTCCCAGAAGTGCCTCGCGTCGGCGAACCTCGCGCGCAGCACGCGTTCGTTGCCGGCAACGATTGTCGCGCCGCCATCGTCCGCCGCGATATTGGCGACGAAGGCGAAGTATGGGGCGGCGCTGCCATCGGGGTTGCGCAAGGCAAAGTAGCGCTGGTTGAGGCGCATCGACACCTGCATGACCTCGGGCGGGAGATCCATGTAGGCGGGGTCGATGCGGCCCAGCAACGGCACCGGCCATTCGACCAGGCCGGCCACTTCGTCCAGCAGGCCGGGATCATCAACGACCGTCACGCCGCGCGACGCCGTCAGCGCGGCGATACCGTCGGCGATGACGCGCTTTCGGTCTTCGGCGTCCACCAGCACCCGCCGATCGCTCAGCGCGTCCTGCCAGTCGGCGAGGGACGACACCGCAACCGGACCGGGTGCGTGGAAGCGGTGGCCCTCGGTCAGGTTGGATGAGGCGAGCCCATGGCCGCCATCGACGCCCTCGCGCAGATCGAATTTTACCACGCTGCCGTCGAGCAGGCAGACGATCCGCCGCAGCGGCCGCACCCAGGTGAAGATGCTGCCGCCGCCCCACCGCATCGATTTCGGCCATGGGAAGCGGCGCAGCAGAGCCGGGATCGCTGCGGCGACCAGCGTCTCCGCCGGGACCGCCACGGCGGCCTTTTCCAGCACCCAATAATCGCCTTCCTGGCGGAGCTGCTCTCGGCTGGCACCGTGCTTGCGCAAGAAACCGGCCAGCGCCTGCTCCGGCGCGTTGGCGCGCGGGCCGCGTTCGCTGCTCTGGCTGGCGGCGACCTGCCCGGAAATCTCGGCTGCCAGGGCGATCCGCCGTGGTCCGTAGAAGGTTCGGATCGCGGTTGGCTTTAGCGCGGCCAGCGCCTCGCCGCCCAGCCGCGCCAGATCATCCGCACCCCGGGCCTGCATGCGCGCCGGAATCTCTTCACTGAACAGCTCCAGGAACAACGCCGGCATGATTAGCCGTTCAGCGCCGGTTCGATGCCGGGCCCGCCAGAATCTTCACTCTTCAGCAACAAAGCGCTCCGTGCTTGGCGGAGCGAGCGCACGGGCGCAGCGATTGTTTGATGGTTGGTTGCATGCCCATGGTTGAACGTTCCAGCCCCTGAGCGAAAGCTAACGCCTTCGATCGAACAAGTCACGCTGCTTCGCCCGCCACCCATGCCTCGCAGCAGCCCTTCGCCAGGCCGCGCACCCGAGCGATATAGCTCGCGCGCTCGGTGACGCTGATAACCCCGCGGGCGTCCAGCAGATTGAACAGGTGGCTCGCCTTGATGCACTGGTCATAGGCCGGCAGGGCAAGATTGCGCGCCAGCAGTGCGGCGCACTCCGTTTCGGCGTCGGCAAAATGACGTGACAGCATGGCGGTGTCGGCGAACTCGAAGTTGTACGCGCTGTACTCCTGCTCAGCGCGCAGGAACACGTCGCCATAGGTTACCCCGGCGCCGTTGAAATCCAGCGCGAAGACGTTCTCGACGTCCTGCACATACATCGCCAGGCGTTCCAGCCCGTAGGTCATTTCGAAACTGGGATAGGTTACCGGAATGCCGCCTACCTGCTGGAAGTAGGTGAACTGACCCACCTCCATGCCGTCGCACCATACCTCCCACCCCAGGCCCCAGGCGCCGAGCGTCGGGCTTTCCCAGTCGTCCTCGACGAAGCGGAAGTCGTGGCGCAGCGGGTCCAGCCCGATCGCACGATAGCTGGCCAGCAGCATGTCCTGGGCATCCGCCGGGCTGGGCTTGATGATGACCTGGTACTGGTAATAGTGCTGCAGCCGGTTCGGGTTCTCGCCATAGCGGCCATCGCTCGGTCGCCGGCTTGGTTGCACGTAGGCGGCCCGCCATGGCCGCGGCCCCAGCGCCCGCAGCGTGGTGGCCGGGTGGAAGGTGCCGGCGCCCATCTCGACGTCGTAGGGTTGCAGGATCACGCAGCCCTGCTTCGCCCAAAAGGCGGAGAGCCGCAGGATCAGCTCCTGGAAGCTGGGCTTGCCGTGGTCCATGGAAGGCCTGGGGTGTGGATGCGGCGCACATAAAGCAGCGGCCGGGGCTCGGCAAGGAAGCGCGGATCTTGGCAGCGGAGCGTGTGCGGCGGTCGAGAGGCTTCTCCGAAAATCGTCACGAAAGATGCACTGCTCGCGCGCCATTGAAGAATGCTTCAATCCTTGCCACATCCGGCCGGAAACCGGTCAACCGCAGGCCCGAAGGGGGTGCCGACATGACCAACGAAGAACGCGACATCATTGCAAAGTTCATTGCCCGCGTCGGCGGTGCGGCGCAGCAGCAGCCCGGCGCGCCGGGTTCGGTGCCCGCCACCACGACGCAGGCGCTACCGACCGTCGATCGTGACGCGGACGGCTTCATCGCCGAGCAGTTTAACCGCTACCCGGATGCGCGCTATCGCATCACGCAGCTCGCCTTCGTGCAGGAGCACGCGCTGGCCGAGGCACAGAACCGCATCACCCGGCTGGAATGGGAGCTGCAGCAGGCGCAACAGGCGGTGCAGCAGGCTCAGCAACAGGCACAGTCCGGCGGCGCGTCCCGCGGCGGCGGCTTCTTCGGCGGGCTCTTCGGCGGTGGCGGGCGCTCGGCTCCGCCCCCCCCGCAGGGTGGTCCGGCCTGGGGCGGCGGACCGCAACAGGGATACCAGCAGGGCTATCCGCAGCAGGGATACCAGGCAGCGCCGCCGCCGCCGCAATACGCGCCAGGCTACCAGCCGGGCATGTTCCAGCGCTCCGGCTCAGGGTTCCTCGGCTCGGCACTGACCACGGCCGCGGGTGTGGCTGGCGGTGTGGTCGCCGGAAATGCCTTGATGAACATGTTCTCGCCGCATAGCGGCCTCGGCGGTCTTGCCGGGGCGGCCGCGCCCGCTGCTGCGCCGCTGGCGGACAGCCCATGGGCGACTCCCGCCGCGGCGCCGGCCGAAGGCGCCGTGGACCAGGGCGCCTGGGGCAGCCCCGACCCTGGAGCGGCGGCGCCCGATCCGGGTTACGTCGATAATGGCGCCTGGGATACGTCCGGCGGCGGCGATTCGTCGTGGAGCGACCCGAGCGGTGGGGGTGGCGGCGGCGGTGATTGGGACACGGGCGGCGGTGGCGGCGGGTTCGACGACTCGATCTGACCGTGGCGTTCGATAGCTTTGGGCTGGGACCGCCGTCTCAGCTCAAAGCGAGGGCTTCGCTAACCGAAGTTCGCCGGTGTCCGGTGGGCCGGCCAGCGCGGGCTGGGGCCTTTGGCCAGTAGGTCCGGGCTACTGATTCCTCGCGAATGAGGGCCCCTACGCAAACGCCACCGCGGCGGGCAACTTGCTCGTCGCAGTGGCGTTCGCGATGGCGGTGTCCCGGGGTTGCCCGGGTCAGCATAGTTCGTGCCGGCACGTACCGGAGCACGTGAGTGCTCCGGTGCCGGCTCGATCACTTCGCCGGCGCGCTGGTGTCGGAAGACGCGGCCGGAGTGGCGGTGCTCTTGTGGTGGTGGGTCGTGTGCTTGGTGCTGTGCTTGTGCGTCGTCGCGGCCGGCGCCGGCGCGGCGGCGCCCGAGCTGTCCGTGGCCTGGGCCATGGCGGTGAGCGGCAGAACGGCGCAGAAAGCGGCGGCGGCGATGGTCGTCAGGCGGATCGGCATGAATGGTCTCCGGTGATACGTCGCGGCATCTCCGCAACGGCAGCAATCATATAGACCGCTTCCTTAACCTACGCTGAGCGGTTCGTTCAGCCTGCGTTCAGGTGGCCAGCGTCACGCTCCGCGCATGCGCCGCCGGCTATTGTTGCTTATCCCCATCGCCATCGCCATCTCCGCTGCGGCGCATGACGAGGATGCGGCGCGCGCCCGCGCGGCGGTGGAGTCGGGCGAGATAAAGCCGTTGGCAGAGCTGCTGACCGCCGTCCACGCGCACTATGATGGCCGGGTGATCGAGACCGAGCTGGTGCGGCGCCACGATCGCTGGACCTACGAGTTCAAGCTGCTGCCGGCGACTGGACGCCTGTACCGCGTTCAGGTCGATGCAGCCAACGGCGAGGTGGTTGGCACGCGCGGGCCCGTGCAAGAAAGGCACTGATGCGCATCCTGGTTGTCGAAGACAACGCCGCGCTTTCAACGCAACTCTGCACCGCGCTGGGCGCGGCCGGCTTCGCCGTGGAGGCTGCCCCCGACGGGGAGGAAGCGCAGTTCCTCGGGGAGACCGGAAGCTACGACGCCGTGGTGCTCGACCTCGGCCTGCCCAAACTCGACGGCATTAGCGTGCTGCGCCACTGGCGGGCGGCCAAGCGGACCATGCCCGTGCTGATTCTGACCGCGCGCGATGGTTGGATGGAGAAAGTGGCGGGGCTGAACGCCGGCGCCGACGACTACCTGGCCAAGCCGTTCGCCATGGCGGAGCTGGTGGCGCGGCTGCACGCGCTGATCCGCCGCGCATACGGACACGCCCAGCCGGAAATCGTCTGCGGCCCGCTGCGCGTCGATACCGTCGGCCAGGCGGTCACGCTGAATGGCGCCCCCGTGCGGCTGACCGCCATGGAGTATCGCCTGCTGGCCTGTCTGGCACACCATCTCGGCCGGCCGGTCTCCAAATCGCACCTGACCGAGCAACTGTATGCGCAGGACTTCGATCGCGATTCGAACACGCTGGAAGTGCTCGTTGCCCGGCTCCGTCGGAAGCTTGGCGACGATCTGATTGAGACGGTGCGGGGGCAGGGCTACCGGCTGGTCGCGCCGGGATGAGTGGGACCTGCGGCACTGAGGTCGCGAGCCGAGCCTGGCCCGGAGCGCGAGGCAGGCAACCCGCCTGGAGTGGCGTGACCCGGCCATGACGCCCGCCTCGCTGACCGGCCGGCTGGCGCTGTTGACTGGGGTGTGGGTCGCCGCCGGATTGCTGGCCACCTGGATCGTCGTCGCCGGCATCGTCGTCTCGCACATCGAGGAGGCATTCGACGCCCGCCTGTCCGGGCTGCTGGATGCGGTCGTGGCGGGCACCGAGACCGAGGCCGACGGCCGCCCGGTGCTGCGCCGCGCGGTGTCGGAGCCCGGCTTCGACGAACCCTTGTCCGGCGTCTACTGGCAGACCGAAGGACCCGGGGGCGTCGCGACCTCGCGCTCGCTGTGGGACCAGACGCTGCCGCCCGCCCCAGCGAACCACGGCGGCCGGGTGGTTCGCGACGTGCCCGGTCCGCGTGGCCAGCATCTGCGCCTGGCCGAGCAGGATGTCGCCCTGCCGGAATCGCCCACGCCGCTGCATGTCCAGGTGGCGGTCGCCCGCGATGAGACGGACGCTGAGATCGGGCGGCTGCGTCGTGTGTTGGGCGTCGGGTTCGGCCTGCTCGGCGCCGGGCTCGTGGCGGGCTCCGTCATCCAGGTGTCGTTCGTGCTGGCCCCGTTGCGCCGGCTGCGCGGGGCCGTGGCCGAGCTCCGGGCCGGGCGCCGCCGAACGCTGGATGTCCCGGTCGGCGCCGAGGTGCAGCCGCTGGTCGCCGAGATCGACGCCTTGGTGGCGCAGAACCGCGCCACGGTGGAGCGCGCCCGCAGCCATATCGGCAATCTGGCCCACGCGTTGCGCACCAGCCTCGCGGTGATGCGCAATGCAGTGGACGACACTGATGCGGTCGATCTTGACGTGCTGCGCAGCCAGCTCGTCGCGGCCGAGCGGCTGGTGGACCACCACTTGTCTCGGGCGCGCACCGCCGCGCTGGCAGGCGCCACCGCCGAAGACGTGGCGGTGGCATCGCTGGCCGAGGAGATTGCCGGGGCCTTGCGGCGGCTGTTCGCCGACAAGGCGATCGTCATCGAGGTAGCGGGCGCGACCAGGCTCAGGGCTCGCTGCGACCGGCAGGACCTCGCGGAGATGGTCGGCAACCTGATGGAAAACGCCTGCAAATGGGGCCGCACGCTGGTGTCCGTGACGGTCGGCGAGATCCCAGGCCGCGTGGTGGTCGGCGTCGCCGACGACGGCCCGGGACTGCGGCCCGAACAGATCGAGCGCGCGCTCGATCGCGGTGCGCGGTTCGACGAGGCGGCGCCGGGCAGCGGTCTCGGGCTGGCCATCGCCGCCGACCTCGCAGCGCTCTACGGCGGGGACCTGACGCTGGGACGGTCGAAATTCGGCGGGCTGCAGGCCCGGCTATCGCTGCCGGCGGCGCGCTCGGTCTGACGGATTCGTCACGATACAGGCTGTGAAGCATTTCAGCGCGATACGCGCGCTCGCGCGCTTTTCTCTGCGTCGCCGGCGGCCGGCGCCGACGTGGGTTGGCAGACCGCCGATCGTCAAAATGGGAGGACAAAACAGATGTCTGTCTCGCATGCCCCGGTGACGTCCACGGGCGGTTTCTCCGCCACTCTCAACGAGATGCCTGGATCGCCCCACAAGCTCTCCGTCACTGGCCAAATCGAAGGCGATTACCGCGTCGAGGGTGTCTCCCTGGTGCGGGCGAGCCACCAGGCCACCCCGCACATCCTTGTTCTCGACCTCGACTTGAAGCTCGGTCCGGTCGAGAACCCGCATCCGGAATTCATCAGGCTCTGGCCGGTCGAATATACCGAAGATCCGGCCCGACACCGCTACACCGAAGTCAAAATCGTGAGCGGAAGCGAGCACTTCACGGTCGAGGTGGTCGTTACGCACTAGCGTGACCTGCGTGTTTACGCTGGAGAGTTGAGTCTGCGGCGCCGGTCTATTGGGGTTGCAGGGGCTGCACCGATTGCAGATCCGGCGAATCCAGCGGCCAGCGGGGACGCGGGGCGAAATCGAGCGTACTGGTCAACCCAAGACGCAGACGCTCGATCCCCGTCCAGGCGACCATCACCGCGTTGTCGGTGCACAGCCGCACCGGAGGGGCGACCAGCGCAAATCCGCACCCCGCGGCGGCATCCGAAAGGGCGTCGCGGATCGCCGCGTTGGCGGCCACGCCTCCGGCCACGACCAGCAGCCGCGCCCCCGGCGCGCGTTCGCGCATCATCGCCATGGCGCGGGAAGCGCGATCGGCCAGCACATCGGCCACCGCGCGCTGGAAGCTTGCCGCGATGTCCGCTGCGACGCGAGCCGATAGAGCCCCCGGCGGCTGACGTGCCACCTCCTGCGCGACCGCTGTTTTCAAACCGGAAAAGCTGAAATCGCATCCCGCGCGGCCCAGCATTGGGCGTGGAAACGCATGGCGCGCCGGGTCGCCGGATGCCGCCAGCGCCTCCAGCGCCGGACCACCCGGCCACGGCAAGCCGAGCAATTTCGCCACCTTGTCGAACGCCTCGCCGGCCGCGTCGTCCAGGGTGCCGCCAAGCCGCGTGTGCTGGCCGACGCCCTCCACGGCGACGCACTGGCAATGCCCGCCGGAGATCAGCAGCAGCAGGTAGGGAAATGGCGCGCCGCCGGGCACCAAGCCGGGCAGCCGTGCAGTCAGCGCATGGGCTTCCAGGTGGTTCACCGCCACGTAGGGCAGACGCTGCGCGATCGCGATCCCCTTGGCCATCTGGCTGCCGACGATCAGCCCCCCGATCAGCCCCGGCCCGGCGCTCGCCGCCACGCCTGCCAAATCGGCGAAGCCAAGCCCGGCGCGGCCCATGACATCGCGCACCATGTCCGGCAGCACCGCCAGATGGGCGCGCGCCGCGATTTCGGGCACGACGCCGCCGTACGGCGCGTGCTCGGTCTCCTGGCAGCGGACGGACTCGGCCAGCACCCGCCCCTCCGCATCCAGCACCGCCGCCGCGGTTTCGTCGCAGGAGCTTTCCAGGCCCAGCACGGGCGCCATGCGCATCGTCTCTTCTTTTCTTCTGCCGCGTGACGTAATAGGACGACCCCATGACAACCGCCACGACGCACCGCACGTCCGACATCAAGCCTTATCATAGGGATGTGCCGCTGCGCGTCGGCACGCGAGGTTCGCCGCTGGCGCTGGTGCAGACCCGGGCCTTTCAGGCGACGATCTCCGCCTTCTGCCCCGTGCTGCAAAGCCTCGATGTGTTCGAGGAATACCAGATCAAGACCACCGGCGACGCGGTGCTGAACCGGCCGCTGTCCGAGATCGGCGGCAAGGGCCTGTTCGCCAAGGAAATCCACGAGGCGATGGCCGATCGGCGCATCGACTTCGCGGTGCATAGCCTGAAGGACCTGGAGACCGCGCTGCCGCCCGGCATCGTGCTCGCTTGCACGCTGACGCGCGAAGACCCGCGCGACGCGCTGATCCTGGGGCCGGTCTGCCATAAGCCCGATCCGGCTGATCCCTACGCCTGCCTGCCGCAGGGAGCGGTGATCGGGACGTCGTCGGTGCGGCGCCAGGCGCAGTTGCTGAACGCGCGGCCTGACCTGACCACCATCATGTTTCGCGGCAACGTGCAGACAAGGCTCGGCAAGGTTGCCGCCGGGGAATGCGCGGCTTCGCTGCTCGCGTATGCCGGGCTGCGGCGGCTTGGCCTCGCCGACCAGGCGTCGTTCGTGATCGATACAGAAACCATGGTGCCGGCGGCCTGCCAGGGCATCGTCGGTATCACCGCCCGTGCGGACGATTTCGAGCTGCTGGAATTGCTCGCCGCACTCGAAGACCCGGTGTCGAAGGTGGTCGCCGCCGCCGAGCGCGGCCTGCTGGCGGAGCTGGACGGCTCCTGCCGGACGCCGATCGGCGGACATGCACGCCTTCTCCCGAACGGGGAGATCCATATCACCGGACTGGTGTCGCGCGCCGACGGCTCGTTCCTGTTGCGGCGCACCTTGCAAGGGCCGGCCGCCGACGCGGCTCGGCTCGGCGCCGAGCTGGGCGCCAGTCTGCGCGACGATTCCCCCAGCGACATCTTTGGCTGAGCTGTCCGCCCCGGCCGACGTGGACGGGGTTCTGATCACCCGGCCGGAGCCGGGCGCCAGTGAGACGGCCGTGCGGGTCGCGGCCATGGGGCTGCGACCGATCCTCGCGCCGGTGCTCGCGATCCGGACCCTGCCGCCACGCCTGCCGGCACCGGAGGCGGTGCAGGCCGTTCTGGTGTCCAGTGGCAATGCGCTGGCGGCGCTGGCCGCGGAGTGGCACGACCACCCCCTGATCGCGGTTGGCAACAAAACCGCGGAACGCGCCCGCCGGGCTGGCTTCAAACATGTCGAGAGTGCCGACGGCGATGCCGAGGCGCTGGTAGCGCTGGTCAAGCGGCTGTTGTCGCCGCGCGGCAAGCCGCTGCTGCTGCCCACCGCGCGCCGTCAGGGCACCGCGCTGGCTGCCGCGCTCCGGGCGGCAGGGTTCAGCGTTGTGCGCCGCGCGGTCTACGAGCAGGCGCCGGCCACGGAATTGCCCGATGCGGCAGTGCAGGCGCTGCGGGCGGGGGCGGTCCGCGCCGCGCTGTTTTTCTCGGCCGAGACGGCCCGCAGCTTCGTCCGACTGGTGCGCCGCGCCGGCGTTGCGGACAAAATTGTTGCAGTGGAAGCCGTATCTATCGGACAGCCCGCAAGCATGGCACTATCCCCGCTATCGTGGCGTCGCATGCGAGTCGCCGAGCGACCGAACCAGGAACAGATGCTCTTGTTGGTCCGATGACAGAACCCAAGACCCAGTCCGCTCCCGAAGTGCCCCCGCCCCCGCCGCCACCTGTGCGGCCGGTGCGCCCGGCATCCCCGCCCCCCGAGCTGCCGGCGCTGCCGCCGCTGCCGCCGCTCGAACCGCCCCCGAAGCCGCCGTTCCGCGCGGCTGGGGGTGACGAACCCGAGCCGGACCCCGAACCGGACCTGCCGCCGCCGCCCCCAGCGCGTGAGCGTAGTTCTTGGCCGCTGGCCTTCGCGGGCGGGTTCGTGGTGCTGGCGGGTGCCATCGGTTGGCTGTGGCAGCAGCAGAACACGCACGCGGCGCCTGATCTGACCGCGCTGCTCGCACCGCTCCAGCAGCAGATCAAGGCGCTGGACGACCGGGTTACGCAGATCGAGCAGCGCCCGGCCCCAACCGCGCAAGCGCCAGACCTGAGCGGGATCACCAGCCGCCTGTCCGCGCTTGAGGAAAGGCCCGGCGGCGGCAGCCTGCGGTCGCTGGAGGCGCGGATCGCCCGCGCCGAGCAGGCCGCCAAGGCTGCCCCGGCTCCCGAGACCGGGGTCTCGCCGCGCCTGGACGCCGATGAAGAGCGGCTGGCAACGCTGGAGCGTTCGTCCACTCAGGTATCGACGGCCGCTCAGCGCGTGAGCCGCCTGACTCGCATCCAAGCTGCCCAGGTAGCATTGGAAGCCGGCCGGCCGATCGGCGACCTGCCGAACGCACCGCCGGAATTGGCACGCTTTGCCACCGCCAAGCCGCCGACGGAGGCATCGATCCACGCGTCGTTCCCGGCGGCGGCCCGCGCGGCGCTGGCGGCAAGCCCGGCACCGGCCCAGGACCCGAACGCCCCCGCCAAGCCCTTCTTCGATCGGGTTCTGGAGCGCGCGCAAGGCCTGGTGACGGTGCGCACCAGCGATCATCTGGTGGTCGGCGACCAGACCGCAGTCGCGCTGAGCCATGCCCGCGTCGCGCTGGACGCAGGCGATCTGGAGAATGCCGTGTCGGACGTGGCGTCGCTCAAAGGACCGCCGGCGGAGGCAATCGCGCCCTGGCTGGCGCAGGCCAAGGCTCTTCTGGACGCACGCGTGGCGCTTGCCACCCTGGCGGCGAATAACTGATGCGGAAAATCCTGTACATCCTGGTGGTGAGCATGGTCGCGCTCGCCGCCGCATGGGGCATCGCCAGCCTGCCCGGCCATGTCAGCGGGGAGATGGGTGACACCCAGATCGAGGCTAGCACGCCGGTCATCGTGACGGCGCTGCTGATCTCGTTCGTCCTGCTGTATGTCCTCGTCCGTTGGCTGACCCACCTGATCCGCCTGCCGCGTCACGTCGGCCGGTGGCGCTCAGGCGGACGGCAGCGCGTTGGCGATGCGGCGGTGACCGCTGCCATGGTGGCGCTGGCTGCCGGCAACAGCGGCGCCGCGGAGCGGGCGGTTGCACGCGCCCGTCGCGCGCTAGGCGACACGCCGCAGACGTTGATGCTGGCTGCATCGGCCGCCCGTCTGGCTGGGCATGAGGACCAAGCCGCGGACGCGTTCCGGGCCCTCGCCAAGCGCAAGGACGCCGCGGCGTTCCTCGGTCACCACGGTCTGCTGCGGCAGGCCATCGGGCGCGAGGATTGGACCGAGGCGGCGGCGTTGGCGCGTCAGGCCGAGTCGGCTCAGCCCGGCACCGCCTGGCTGCGGCAGCAGCGCAGCCGGCTGGCAATTCGAGCCGGAAACTGGAACGAGGCGTTCGAACACGCCGATCCCAGCACGCCGCGGGCCGCACTTGCCGCCGCGGCCGCACAATCGTCTACCGCCCAGTCCTGGCATGCACGCCGGCTTGCCCGTCGTGCCTGGAAGGAAGAACCCGCCCTGACCGCTGCGGCGCTCGCCTATGCCGGTCAGCTTCGTGTTGCCGGCAAGGAGGACAAGGCGCAGGCCGTGATCCGCCAGACCTGGACCCTCGCCCCACAACCGGACCTTGCGGGCTTCGCGCTTGCCCCGCTGTCCGACAAGCAGGAGCGTCTAAACGCCGCGCGGCAACTGACCGAAGCCAATCCCGACAACGTCGAGAGCCAGTTGCTGCTGGCGCGAACGGCGCTGGCGGCTGGGCAGATCGCCGAAGCGCGGCGCCACGCCGAGGCGGCGAAGTCGACCGGGCTGAACCAGCGGCGGCTGTGGCTGCTGTTCGCCGACATCGCCGAGACGGAGAATCCGGACAGCGAGGAAGGCCGGATCGCCATGCGCAATGCGTTGCGCCAGGCGGCGGTGGCCGATCCCGATCCAGGCTGGCAGTGCAGCGCCTGCCGGACGGTGAACGCGGTTTGGTTGCCCGCTTGCCCCGCTTGCGATGCAGTCGGCACGCTGAGCTGGTCCGCTCCCCCGGTGAGCCGCAACGTCCCCGTGGTGGTGGAGAACGCCGAGTAGCTCCGCCGTTTCGGTGCCTGCATCGGCAGCCGGCGCGCGCGTGGCCGCTCGGAAATGCGGCCGCCAAACGCCGGTTCGGCATCCGTTTGGGTGACGCTCCGCCAACACCGGCTAGGTCAATGCGGCAGACTGCGCCCGGCCAACGGGGCCGTTTGTTGCTTGTCAGCCTCCCGCGGACTAGCCTGATGAAGACTCGCGAGCCGGTCCGGACACGGGAAGCGCCCGTAAACCTTGGTCCGAGGTCGCGGATAAGCTGTCACACCCATCATCGGATGGCAGGACCATGAGCAAGCCGCGTCAGGCCGACCCACTGTTCGAACCCGATTACGTCGATACCAGCCGGCAGCGATCCGCCATCGTGCGGTGGGCGCTGAACGATTGGCCTTACACCCTGATGCTGCTGCTGGCCTTGGGCGGCGTTTCCTGGTCGACGTTCACCAATCATCCGGCGGTATGGTACTGGGCGTTTTTATCGCCGGTGTTCGGCGTAATTTGTGTCGCCGCTGGATGGCGGCATATCTCCTGGCAGGAAGACCGTTTGCGCCTGGTCTACACCCAGGCGCTGCATTGGCTCGGCGTTCTGCTGGCGATGGCGCTCATCGCGCTGCCCTCGGTAAGCGCGGTGGTCAACGATAACGCCACCGGACTGGCATTGATGACGATCCTGGCGTTGGGCACCTTCCTGGCCGGGCTCTGGGCCCGGGTCTGGCGGATCTGCATCGTCGGCGTGTTCCTTGCTGTTGCGGTTCCCGTGATTGCCTGGCTCGACCAGTCGGCGATGTTTCTGACGCTGGTGGCGCTGCTGCTGATCGGGGTCGGCGGCTTCATCTGGTGGCGGTGGCGGCGATAGCTGCGGTGCCTGCCCACGAAGCCTGAACGCATGCGGTCAGCCCGCGAACAGCCTCCCCCGGCATCCGGTTCGTCAGCCGCGGCGGACGCGCCGTTGATCGCCGCGGCCCCGCTGCGCGACACGCCGCCGGCACCCGTCACGCTGGGGCTGGCCGGCGCCAGCCGGCGCAACCTGATGGAAGCGGCGCTGGCGCTGCTGACCGTGGGAATTCTGCTCGGGGTCAGCTTCCGCACCCTGGCGCCGTTCATCAGCAGCTTGCTCTGGGCGGTGATCATGGCGGTGCCGGCGTGGCCGGTCGCCGACCGTCTTGCTCTCCGCTTCGGCGGCCGCCGCACCCCGGCGGCGCTGCTGATCGGCGCCGCGCTGTTCGTCATCCTGTCCCTGCCGCTGATCTATCTCAGCCTGACGCTGGGCGAGGTCGGGCAGGATGCCTGGTCGATGCTGTCTTCCGTCGTCGCCCAGGGCTTGCCGGAGCCGCCGGCCTTCGTGGCCAAGCTCCCCCTGGTCGGCGCACGGCTGGTCAAACTGTGGAACCAGGATATCCACAACTTGCCAACGCTGCTCACCGACTCGCAGAGCGTGTTGATTGTGGCCGGGCAGCTTGCGTTCCGGCAAATGACCGACCTGGTTTCGGCGGTGGGCGAAATCCTGTTCGGCACATTGCTGGCGGTCCAGCTTCTGATGGCCGGGCCTCCGGTGCTCGTCACCCTGGAACGGTTCGCCTTGATGGTCGGCGGCCGCACCGGGACATCGGCGCTGGAGGTCACACGACAGGCCATTTTGGCTGTCGCGTTGGGGTTGGTTGCGACCGCCCTGGTCGAGGCCGCGCTATCCGGACTCGGTTTCTGGCTGGCGGGGCTGCCCTTGGCGGCCGTTTTCGCGTTCGCCTGCTTTGTCCTCAGGGTGCTGCAGATCGGCCCGTGGCCGGTCTGGATACTCGCCGTCCTGGGGCTGTGGTGGTGGCAACCGGGCCACGGCGCCGCGCTGTTCCTCGGCCTCTGGCTGGTCTTGGGCGTCGCCGGGGTCACCAGGCTGCTCGGCCGTTACATGGTCACCCGACATAAGGCGCTGCCAGGGCCGCTGTTGTTTCTCGCGGCGCTCGGCGGGCTGCTGACCTGGGGGTTCTCCGGCATGTTCCTGGGAACGGCGGCGATCGCGGTGGTCTGGTCGCTGTTGATCGATTGGCTCCGCGTGCCGAACGAAGAAGCGGGCCAGGTGGTCACCGGCTGAGCGCCGCCGTCGCTACCGGACCAGCGCCGCCAGCAGCGCGTTCAGGCGAAGGCGCCCCGCCGCGGTTGCGCGAAGCCCCTGAGCATCGAACGTCACGTACTCCGCGTCGATCGCCTGTTGAAGAACGTCCGCGTCCAGCGCGTCGGCCAGCGGGACCCCCGTCCGGGCGGCGAAGCGGGTGGCATCGATCCCTTCCGTCAGCCGCAGCCCCATCAGCAGCATTTCCCTGGCCCGATCCTTTGGGGTCAGGGCCGTTTCGTCGGTTGTCCCATGGCCCTGCCGCTCAACCAGTTCGACCCAGGGCTCTGGCGCGCGGTGCCGTCTGGTCGCCAGCAGTGCGCCATCGACGGTCAGTCGCCCGTGCGCGCCCGGCCCAATGCCGGCGTAGTCCGCGTAGCGCCAGTAGGCCAGGTTGTGGCGACTCTCGCCGCCCGGCCGCGCATAGTTCGACACCTCGTAAGGCAGCAGGCCGAAGCGCAGTGCCTCCTCGGCCGTAGCCTCGTACAGCGACGCCGCTTCATCGGGCTCCGGCAACGCGATCTCGCCGCGCCGGTGCAAGGCTTCGAAGCGGGTGCCGGGCTCGATGGTGAGCTGGTACAGCGACAGGTGGTCGGCTGCGAGGTCCAGCGCCCGCCGCAACTCTGCTCGCCATGCGTCCGGGTCCTGGCCGGGGCGGGCATAGATCAGGTCGAACGACAGGCGAGGGAACACCGCCCGGCCGACTTCCAGCGCCGCCGCCGCCTGATCGGCCGAATGCTGCCGGCCGAGCGTCGCCAACGCCGCCGGGTCCAGGCTCTGCACGCCGATCGACACCCGGTTCACCCCGGCGGCACGGAACGCCGTGAAGCGCGCCGCTTCCACGCTGGTCGGGTTGGCTTCCAGCGTGATCTCGATGTCCGGTTCCGGGGCGAAGAACCTGCCCGCATCCTCGATCAGCGCCGCGACCGTGGCGGGGTCCATCAGGCTGGGCGTGCCGCCGCCGAAGAAAATCGATCCCAGCCGCCGCCGGCCAAGTCGCGTCGCTTCCCATGCCAGCTCCCGCCGCAGCGCATCGCGGAACCGGGGTTGCGGAATGGCGTCCCGAACGTGCGAGTTGAAGTCGCAGTAGGGGCACTTGGCCAGGCAGAACGGCCAGTGGATATACAGGGCGAGCGGTTCCATCCAGGGAGACATAGGCCGTGTCGGGCTCGGCTGCAGGCGGCTCGGTCGAACGCGTGCGCGCGGCGCTGCTGGCGGCGGGTCATCCGGACACAATCATCGCCTTTCCGGCCGGAACCCGCACCGCGGCGGATGCGGCGGCGGCAGTCGGCTGCACGATCGCACAGATCGCCAAGTCGATCGTGTTCCGGCCCAAGGGCGACAACGTTCTGCGGCCGGCCGTGGTGATCGCCTCCGGCGCCAACCGGGTCGATCAGGCCCGTGCCGAGGCCGCCCTGGGCGTGCGGCTCGGCCGGGCCGACGCCGATTGGGTGCGACAGGTCACCGGCTTCGCGATCGGCGGCGTTGCTCCGGTGGGACATCTGACCTCGCCGCTGGTCCTGCTGGACGAGGACCTGCTGGCGCTCGATCCGATCTGGGCGGCCGCTGGTTCGCCGAGCCATGTGTTCCGCACCGCGCCCGCGGCGCTGAAGCGGCTTACCGGAGCAACGGTTGCTGTCGTGCGTCAGCTCGACTGAGCCAGGCGCTCAAGGCAGGCACGACTTCAGTAGCTGCGCAAACGCCCGCGCCCGATGGCTGACTGCGTGCTTGGCTTCGGGCTCCATCTCGCCGAAGGTTTCGCTCGCGCCGGCCGGCAGGAAGATCGGATCGTAGCCAAACCCGTGCTCGCCGCGGGGCGGCCAGACCATGGTGCCATCCACCCGGCCGACGAAGGTATCGGCGTCTCCATCAGGCCAAGCGAGGCACAGCGCGCAGATGAACCAGGCGCGGTCGTCGTCCAGGTCGGCCAGTTCCGCATTTACCCGCGCCATGGCCTTGGCGAAATCCTTCCCCGGCCCGGCCCAGCGCGCCGACAGCACGCCCGGCCGGCCATCGAGCGCGGCAGCGCAGAAGCCGGAATCGTCCGCCAGCGCCGGCTTTCCGCTCGCGGCCGCCGCGGCCACGGCCTTGATGCGGGCGTTGCCGACGAAATCGGGCGCATTCTCCACCGGCTCGGGCAGGCCGAGCGAAGCGGCCGAGACCACCGCCACCTCGTGCGGACGCAGCAGATCCTCGATCTCGCGCAGCTTGCCGGGATTGTGGCTGGCGATAACCAGCTCCGTCCCACGCTCCAACCGGCGAGGCATCAGCGGCCCACCGCCTGGCGCTGAGCCGCGAATAGCGCGGCTGTGCCCGAGCGTGCCAGCGCCAGCATGGTCAGGAACTGCGCCTCGGCGAACGGCGCCTTCTCGGCTGTGCCCTGGATTTCGACGATGCCGCCGGCGTCGGTCAGCACGAAATTGGCGTCGGCATCGGCCGAGGAGTCTTCGACATAATCGAGGTCAAGCACGGACTCGCCGCCCACGATGCCGCAGGAGACAGCCGCTACCTGGCCGATGACCGGGTTTTTCGCCAGCACCTTCATCGTCTGCAGATGGCGCACGGCGAGCGACAGCGCCACCCAGGCCCCGGTGATGGCCGCGCAGCGCGTCCCCCCGTCGGCGTTCAGCACGTCGCAGTCGAGCGTGATCGACATCTCGCCCAGCGCCGCGCGATCGACCACGGCGCGCAGGCTGCGGCCAATCAGGCGCTGGATTTCCTGCGTGCGGCCGGATTGCTTGCCCCGGGCGGCCTCGCGATCACCGCGGGTGTGCGTCGCGCGCGGCAGCATGCCGTATTCGGCGGTCACCCAGCCCAGGCCGGAACCTCGGAGGAAGGGCGGCACGCGCCCCTCGACGCTGGCGGCGCACAGCACCTCCGTGTTGCCCATGCGAATCAGGCAGGAGCCTTCCGCATGGCGGGCGAACCCCGTCTCCATCGACACGGGGCGCAACGCATCGGCAGCGCGGCCGGAGGGGCGCATGCGGGTTTCTCCTCAAAAGGGGGATCGGGCGGCGGACCATAGTGGCAGCGCGCCCAGCCGCCAACCTGCCCGACACATGGCCGCCGCGCTGCCGGGCCCGATCGCAATCATGCCCGCCCGGTGAGCCGCTCGGTGCGGCGGCGCAGCAGTTCGAGGCAGCTCAGCAACGCGACGGCGGTTACAATCAGGACGGTTGCGACCGCCGTGATGGTCGGGTTGATGCTCTCGCGGATGCCGCTGAACATTTCGCGCGGCAGGGTGCGCTGCCGGGGGCCGGCAATCATCAGCGCCACCACCACTTCGTCAAACGAGGTCGCGAACGCGAACAACGCGCCGGAGGCGACCCCCGGCATGATCAGCGGCAGGGTGACGCGGAAGAACGCGACCAGCGGCGACGCACCTAGGCTTGCGGCGGCGCGCGTCATGGTCGTGTCGAAATGCGCCAGCGTCGCCGATACGGTGATCACCACGAACGGTGCGGCCAGCGCGGTGTGCGCCAGGATCAGTCCGGCATAGCTGTTGGTCAGCCCGAGGGGTGCGAAGAAAAAATAGACGCCGATCGCCGTGATCACCACCGGCACGATCATCGGCGAGAGCAGCAGCCCCATGACCAAGGGCCGGAGCGGAAACTTCTCGCGGTTGAGCCCGATCGCGGCCAGCGTGCCAAGGATCGTCGCGATGACCGTCGCCGAGGTGCCGACGATCAGGCTGTTGCGCAATGCGGGCAGCCATTTTTCCGAGGTGAGCAGTTCCTGGTACCAGCGCAGGCTCAGGCCGGGCAGCGGATAGACCAGGAAGTCCCCGGAACTGAACGACAGCGGCACGATGGCAATGATCGGCACGAGCAGAAAGAACAGGACAAGGATCGCGGCGATCCAGGTCGCCCAGTTGCCGACGATCTGCGACGCGGTGCGCGGAGCTTGTGGCGCGGCCATCATCTGATCCGGATCGCGCCGTCGCCAACCAGCCGGCCATAGACACCGTACAGGATGAGCGTCGCCGCCAGCAGTACCGCGCCAAGGGCGGAGGCCATGCCCCAGTTGACGCTGTCGGTGGTATAGAACGCAATGAAATAGCTGATCATCTGGTCGGACGCCCCACCAACCAGCGCCGGCGTGATGTAGTAGCCGATCGCCAAGATGAACACGAGCAGGCAGCCCGCGGCGATGCCGGGCACGCACAGCGGAAGATAGACCCGCATGAAGGCCACCGGCGGCGGTGCACCCAGGCTGATGGCGGCGCGCATGTATTGCGGATTGATCGCCTTCATCGTGGCATAGAGCGGCAGGATCATGAACGGCAGCAGCACATGCGTCATCGCCACGTGTACGCCGATGCTGTTGTAGATCAGCTTGATCGGCGCATCGATGATGCGCAGCCACAGCAGCAGGTGGTTCACCAAGCCTTCGTTCTGCAGCAGCACAATCCAGGCGGCGGTACGCACCAGCAGCGAGGTCCAGAACGGCAGCAGCACCAGGATCATCAGCAGGTTGGCCGTCTTCGCCGGCTGGGTGGACATCAGGTAGGCAACCGGAAACCCCAGGATCAGGCACAGCAGCGTCACCGTCAGGCTGACGCGGAAGGTGCGCCCCAGCACATCAAGGTAGATCGCGCGATCCTCCGGCACACGCGCGATCGCATTGCTGGCGTCGCGCTGCAGGTCGAGGGCGGCCAACAGATAAAAGCTGGTAAGCGGCCCGCTGGCGCGCCGCACCGCCGCCCAGGTGGCGCGCTCGTTCCAGCGTGGATCGATGTCGGCGAACGCCACGCGGATGTCCGCCGCATCGGCCGCGGGCGGGTGTCGCGCCGTGGACATTACCAGCGTGCGCAGGCCGCTGATGTCGTAATTCAGCCGGCGCGCGGCGAGGCTCGCGGTGCCGTTGGCGTGCGCCTCGGCCAGGTCCTCGGCGGTGGCGCGGTAGACTGCATCGGCGGGAATCCCCTGCCCGTCCCAGCCGCGCAGCGCGGTGATGGTGCGCGGCATGACAGCGGCAACCTCGCGGTCGTCCACGCTGCGCCACAGCATGCCGCCGATCGGGGCGACAAACGTGACGAGAATGAACACCAGCAACGGTGCGACGAGCGCGAGCGCGCCAACCGTGCGCATCCGCCCGGCCCGCCGAAGTTGCGCACGGATCGAGCCCGACGGCGCCGGAACGCGGGTGGGCGGGGATAAAACCCCGCCCTGCGCACTCATTTCGCCGCCCACTTGTTGAACCGCTCGTTCAGCCGGTCGAGATTCTCCAGCCAGAACTGGTCGTCGATTTCCTCCACGTTGGCCATGTTCTGCGGCGCGGTCGGCAGCACCGGCAGCAGTTTCGGATCGACCAGCGCGGTCGCCGCCTTGTTCGTCACGCCATAGGCAACGTAGTTCGGCAGCAGCTTCTGCTGCGCGGGCTGGCCGACGAAATCGAGGAACTCGTAAGCCTCGGCGGTGTTCGGGCTGCCCTTCAGGATCACCCAACTGTCGATGGTGAACAGCGCGCCGTTCCAAACGATCTTGAAGTTCTTCTTGTCCTTGTCGTTGGCGGCGGTGATGCGGCCGTTATAGGCCGAGGTCATCGCCACCTCGCCGGACGCCAGCAACTGCGCCGGCTGCGCACCGGCCTTCCAGAAGATCAGGTCGGACTTGATGGTATCG
>Ga0302157_10002880_pt1 | contig 19703 bp, 11 predicted proteins | sample I_Bog_N3_3_FD_193502 | JGI IMG/M metagenome (GOLD analysis project Ga0302157, IMG submission 193502) | Peat permafrost microbial communities from Stordalen Mire near Abisko, Sweden - I_Bog_N3_3 | ecosystem: Environmental > Terrestrial > Soil > Wetlands > Peat | place: Sweden: Abisko, Stordalen... | reverse complement strand
GCATGGATCGTTTCGCCTGAGTCGAGCACCCGAACCTCCAACGCTTTCGCCGTCGGCTTGCGGATGAGAATTTCGACGAGCGCCGAAGCGTCGACGACGATCAACGCTCCTCGCGCGCGGCGCGAACAATCTCCACGATGTCCAGCGAGGTGTCGACCGGCTCGCGCGTCGCCAAGCGCGCGCGGAATTCTTCCATCGTCGGGCGACTGGCGAAGTCTCTGATTTCGCCCAGCAGATATTCCGACAGAGATTTTCCAGCCAGCGCCGCCCGAGATTTCAGCGTACGGTGCAGCTCTTCGGGCACGTTGCGGATTTGGATCATGACGGACATGCGAACAGCATGATCGCATGCGCCGCACATGTCAAGCGCGCCTACATCCTCACCCCGCACAGCGCCGCCCAACTCGCCACCGGCGCCGCGACGCTCAGCGCCGCGATCGCCATGATCGCCAGCCCCACGCCTATGCGGGCGCCTTTGACGTTCCCCAACCGCCGGAAGCCGGACAGGCCGAGCGCGACGGCGGTGACGGAGGGCAGGGTGCCGAGCGCGAAGCCGGCCATCACTTCGGCGCCGCCGAGCGCGCTGCCCGACAGCATCGCATAGAACAGCGCGCCATAGACCATGCCGCAGGGCAAAAAACCCCATATCATGCCGGAGACGAAGGCGCCGCCGTCGCTCGCGCCGGCGTAGCCGCGCACTTGGGCGAGGCGGACGGTGATGGGCGCGGTGAAGCGGTCGACACCGGCGAGCGAGGGCGCGAAGCCGGCGACGGACAGACCGATCCAGCCGAGCGCCACCGCCGCCGCCCAGCGCAAGGCGAGATAGGCGGCCACGTGGTCGAAAGCGCCGTAGAACGCCGCGCCCGCGCCGCCGAGCACGGCGCCGCCGAGCGCATAGACGACCATCCGGCCGGATTGGGCGGTGAAATGGGTGCGCAGACGCGCCGCCGGCCCCGCTCCGGGGTCGAACGCCATCAGCAGGCTGGAGGCGATGGCGCCGCACATGCCCGCGCAATGCAGGCTGCTCGCCAGACCCATCAGCAGGCCGCCCGCGAATGTCAGAGATATGGGCGTCATTGGCCCCTTTGTGTGCTTCGGCTAGCCCTCGTGTTTACGGGTTCGGGGCCCCGGGCGCGTTGACCGTCATCAATTGCGTTTTTACCCCAGCCGGACCCCGTCCGTCGCCGCGTCGATCGCCTCGCCGAGCCTGTCGACGATTCGTTCGATGTGGTTGGGCGCCACGATGAACGGCGGCGCGATCAGCACATGGTCGCCATTGACGCCGTCGATCGTGCCGCCCATCGGATAGACCATCAGGCCGCGGGCCATCGCCTCGCGCTTGATCCGGGCGTGAAGTTTCAACGCCGCGGGGAAAGGCTGCTGGGTCGCGCGGTCGGCGACCAGTTCGATCGCCTGAAACAGCCCGCGTCCGCGCATATCGCCGACGTGGGGATGTTGGCCGAACCTCTCGCGCAAACCGGTTGCGAGCCGCGCGCCCATGGCGACGACGTTGTCGAGCAACCGATCACGGCGGATGACCTCCTGCACGGCAAACGCGGCCGCGGCGGCCATGGGATGGCCCATATAGGTGTGGCCGTGCTGAAAAAAGCCGGAGCCGTCGCGAATCGCCTCAAAAATGGGCGCGCCGATCAGCACGGCGCCAATGGGTTGATAGCCGCCGCCGAGGCCCTTGGCGATGGTCATCAGATCGGGCGAAATCCCCTCCGCCTCGCAGGCGTGCAGCATTCCGGTGCGCCCCATGCCGCACATCACTTCGTCGAGGACCAGCAGGACCCCGTATCTGTCGCAGATTTCGCGGATGCGGCGGAAATAGTCGCCGACCGGAGGCACGGCGCCCGCCGTCGCGCCGACCAAGGTCTCGGCGACGAAAGCGATTACTTCGTCGTGGCCGAGTTCCAATATCTTGTCTTCGAGCGACCGCGCCGCACGGGCCGCGTAATCCGCCGAGGTTTCGTCTTGGCGCCGAAAACGATAGGCGAAGCAGGGGTCGACATGGTGGGTCTCGATCAGCAGCGGCTGAAACGGCGCGCGCCGCCATGCATTGCCGCCGGTCGCGAGCGCCCCCAGCGTATTGCCGTGATAGCTCTGCCGGCGCGCGATGATGTGGCGGCGTTGGGGCTCGCCCTTTTCGACAAAATATTGTCGCGCCATTTTCAGCGCGGCCTCGATCGCCTCCGAGCCGCCGCTGACGAGATAGACCTGTGTCAGACCCTCGGGCGCGTCGGCGATCAGCCTTTCGGCCAACGCCTCGGCAGCCTCGGAGGTGAAGAACGAAGTGTGCGCGTAAGCCAGCGAATCGAGCTGGGCATGGAGCGCGGCGAGGACGTCGGGGTGGCCGTGGCCGAGGCAGGAAACGGCGGCGCCGCCGGAGGCGTCGAGATAAGCGCGGCCCTCGGCATCGAAGATTTCCACACCTATGGCGCGCATCGCGACAGGCGGAATAATCCGTGCGTTGCGATGCAGCAGTTTGCTCATGACGTCGCCTTTCAATCTGGGGCGCGACCCCTATATAATCGCTTCGCGCTCGCCCGTCGCGCAAGGTTGTGTTAGGGGCTTCGCGCGTAAACATGGTTAAGCGCTTGGTTTGGCGCCCGGAGATTGGCATGACGGTACGGTTTGGCGCACTCATCGTTTCGGCCCTGGCGCTCTGCGCCCTCGCCGGCCCGTCCTTCGCCGACGATATGAAGCCGAAGCCGAAGCGCCACGAAGCCGCTCCGGCCGCGAAGTCCTCGGACTGGAAGGGGCTCAGTGAGGATTTCTTCGCCGGTCCCGTGCAGAACCCGGGTTCGGACAACCGCTATTTCAGCGATACGCGCCAGCCGCTGATCCGGACGCTCGGGGCCCCGTTTCTCTCGGAATGGCCGAACTGAGCGCCGCTATTCGAGCCTGACCCGCACCGAATCCACCGCGCCCGTCGCGTCGATGACGGATACGCGCGCGAATCCCGCGCCGTCGGGTATCCAGGCTGACTGACGGCGCAAGTCGGCGGCGGCGATCGGCGCGCCATTGACGAACCATCTGAGCGGCAACGCGCCGCCGAGCGCCTTCAGGCTCAGCCGTGCTCGCCCCCCTTCGGCAAGTCCGAGGTCGATGCGCGCGCCATCGGGCGGATAGGCGATTTTCAGCGACGCCGAAATTGCGTTCGGCGAAGGCTCGGACTCCTTGTGCAGGCGCCGCAGCGGCGGCGGCAGGTCGGCGGTGACGGCGACTTTCAGCACGCCCTTGGGCGGCTTCAGCGCCTCGACTTCGCGACCGAGCCGGGCAAACGCCTCGAACAGAATCGGCGCCGCCGCCTGCCGGCCGATGAGCCCGGGCGTCGGGCCGTTGTCCGGGCGGCCGACCCAGACCGCGATCGTCGTCCCCTTGTCGAAGCCCACCGCGAGGGCGTCCCGGAAACCGTAGGACGTGCCAGTCTTGAACGCGATGCGACCGCTCAATGCATTGGGCGGCGGCGGCGAGCCGCGCAGAATATCGGCGACGTAAAAGGCGGCGACGGGATCGGTGACCCTGGCGGCCTCGACGAAGGGCGGGGCGTCGAGACGCTCGGTCAAGGCCGGGGCCTCGCCGCCGCGCGGAAAACCGGCATAGAGCCGGGCGAGATCGACGAGCGAAATGCCGAGCCCCCCCAGACCCACCGCCAGCCCGACCGGCGTATCCCTGGGCAGCGCGATTTCGGCGCCCGCGCCGTGCAGACGCGCCAGGAAACTCTCGGGGCCGACCTCGGAAAGCAGCTCGACGGCGGGCAGGTTCAGCGACTGTTGCAAGGCGCGCCGCGCCGTGACGGCGCCTTGGAAGCTCAGGTCGAAGTTCTCGGGCTGATAGGCGCCGTAGCGCGCCGGGCGGTCGAACAGCAAAGTCTCGGGGTGCGCCAGCCCCTGCTCGAAGGCCAGCGCGTAGATGAACGGTTTCAGCGCCGAACCGGGCGAGCGCGGCGCGCGCGACATGTCGATGGCGCCGTCGCGGCGGGCGTCGAGATAATCGGCGGCGCCGACGCGGGCGCGGATCTCGCCGGTCTTGTTGTCGATGACGACGATCGCCTCCGAGAGTTTCTCCCCCAGCCGCTGCGCGCTGTCCTTGGCGAGCGTCTCCAATTTGGCCTGCAGCCGGGCGTCGATGGAGAGCCGGATCCAATGCGCTTTCGGGTCGGCGGCGACCGCCTCCTCGGCCGCGTGGGCGGCCAGCGCCGGAAAATCGCGACGCGTTCGCGGGATCGGGTCGCTGTTGGCGGCGTCGCGCTCCTCGGCATTGATGATTCCCCGCAGATAAGCGCGGTCGAGCACGCGGGCGCGGGCGCGTCGGGCGGCTTCCGGGAATTTGTCGGGGCGGCGCCATTCCGGAGACTGCGGCAAGGCGACGAGCAGCGCGGCCTCGGCGAGGGTCAGCTTCAGCGGCTCCTTGCCGAAATAGGCCAAAGAGGCGGCCCGCACCCCCTCGAGGTTGCCGCCGAACGGGGCCGACGTCAGATAGCGCTCGAGCACGCCCTGCTTGCCGACGCGGCGCTCGATTTCGATGGCGCGGGCGATCTGCCGCAGCTTCGCCGCGATCGTGCGCTCCTCACGCGGCTCGATGATCCGCGCGACCTGCATCGACAGGGTCGAGCCGCCGGAGACGATGTGCAACCGCGTCGCCCATTGCCAGGCGGCGCGCAGCAGCGCTCGGCCGTCGACGCCCTTGTGATCCCAGAAGCGCCCGTCCTCGTAAGCGACGAGTATCGCGACATAGCGCGCGTCGACCTCGCCGGGTTTTACGGTCAGCCGCCAGCGGCCGTCGGGTAACGTGAAGGCGCGCAGCAGCCGGCCGTCGCGGTCGACCACCAGCGTCGAGCCCTCCCGCGCCGAGGCGATGTCGAGCGGTCCAAGGCTGTCGCGGAACGCGTTCCAGGCGCCCGGGATTCCAAGGCCGAACGCGAACACGAGGGCGGCGAGCGTCCCGAAGACGCGCCGCTCCCGTTTCCGCGCCGTCGCCTCGTTCATCGCGCCCTGACCTCGACCTCGCCGAAGCCGGTGCGGCCGTAGCGTTCGGGCCGGTACATGTCCTCAGCTGTCGCCGGCGGGTAGATGTAGTGACCCGGAGCGACGGCGCGCGCGACGTAGGAGAGGTTGAAGAACGCCGATTGGCCCGACGCGCGGTCGAGCGCGGCGACGAAGCGGTCGTCGCGATATTCGGCGTGAGTCGGTTCGATGTCGCGCTTCAGCCAGGAGAGCGCGTCGATCGAGCCGCTGTCGAACAAGGCCGGATTGTCGATCTCCAGCCCCGCGGGCAGGCGGTCGACGACCAGCAGCCGCGCATAACGCGCTTCCGTCTCTGTGATCTTGAGGACGATGATGACGCGATCGTTCTGGGTCAGACGGGCGATGTCCGCTTTCGAACCGTCGAGCTTGAAGAAGCTCCGTTCGACCACATAACCCTCGGACGCCGCCGGCGCCGCCTCGACCAGCGCGCCGGAGATCGTCGTCGTGATCCGCGCCGGGGAGGGACCCTTATTGGCGATCGAGGCGAGCGTGCGGCCGAGCGCGTTGACGCGCCACTGCCTGTAATAGCTGCCCTCCACCGGTTCGCCGTCGACGGTCAGTTGCGCCAGCGACTTGTGCGCGGCAAGGGCTTCGGCGGCGAGCGCCAGCCAGGTGTTCTCTTGCGTGCTCGTGTAACGGCTGGCGTCGCGCGCCTCGTCGACGACGGCGCCGACGCGGGCGATCGGGTCGCCGGTCATCTCGCCGTTGCTCAGATTCGCCTCGGCGAGCAGAGCGAGCACGGCGGCGCCGTCGCGCAGGCGGGAGCCGTAATCCGGGCGAGAATAGCCGTCGTCCTTCTCGGCGTCGAGGGCGTCGAGCGCGGCGGCGAAAGTTTTCCCGGCGCGGGCGCGGTCGCCGAGCATGGCGAGCGCCGCGCCGATCTCGGCCTTGGCCATCGGCGTCTTGAAGATGGCGAGCTTGGTGTCGGCGAGATAGCGTATGTCGCCGATGATCGGCCGGCCGTTGCGCGCCAGCACATAGAGGGCGTAAGCGATCGGGTCGCCCGCGCCTTCGGCGGGATCGGCGGCGTTGAGCGCGACATTGCGCAGATGGTCGATCGCCAGGGCATAGCCCTGCGCCGGCACATCGAAGCCGCGCTCGCGGGCGCGGGTCAGGAAATCGGCAACGAAGGCGTCGAGCCAGAGATCGTCGCCGTCATTGTCGATCGTCCACAGGCCGAAACCGCCGGTGGAGCTCTGCCGGGACATTTCCACCTCTATCGCCGCGCGAATGCGCTTGTCGAGGTCGGGGTCGATGGCGAGATGCTCCAGACTGGCGAGCTTGTTGGCGTAGAGGAGCGGCAGGGCGCGGCTGACCGTCTGCTCCGAGCAACCATAGGGGTAGCGCTCGAGCGAGGCCAGCAGGGCGGGCGCGTCGAGCGCGCCGAACGGCGAGACCGCGACCGAGATCGAGCCGGTGTTGGGAACGAAATCCGCGAGCCATTTGTCGTCGATGGCCAGCGTCGCGCCGGCGTCGAGGCTCCGCACGCTGCGCTTGATGAGATCGGGCGCGCCGGACTCGATGCCGAGCGCGAAATGCTGGCCGCCGGTGAAGCCGGGGCCCGACGTCGTCAGATCGAGCGCGGCCGTGCCGACGCCGACGGCGCGGATCGGCATGCTCACCGAAAGCCGCTGATGCGCCGCCAGTTTCACGCTGCGCGACAGGGCGTCGGCTTCGGCGGCCACGGGGCCGTGAATGTCGAGATCGAGCCGGTAATCGCCCGCCTCTCCTGCGACATTGTCGATATCGACGTGCAGCACGCTGCGGTCGCCGAGATTGAGGAAGCGCGGCAGCGTCGCGGAGACGACGACGGGATCGCGGATGATGACGGTCGCCTCTGCCGAGCCGACCTTGTGCTTCGACCACGCGAGCGCCATCACCCGCGCCGAACCGTTGAAGATGGGAAGATCGAAGCTCACCTCCGCGGCGCCGTCGGCGCCGACCTTGACCACCCCGGAATAGAGCGCCAGCGGCGCCTGGGTCGGCAGCGGGCCCTCCTGATTGCCGCTGCCGTCGCCGCCGCTGCGGATGGCGCCCGCCACCCCTTCCATGCCGTCGATCAGCAGGCCGTAGAGGTCGCGGATTTCCAGGTTGAGTTTGCGTTGGCCGTTGAAATAGGCGTTCGGGTCGGGCGTCTTGAATTGCGTCAGGTTGAGAATGCCGACATCGACGGCGGCGACCGTGACATAGGCCTCCTCGCCCGGACTGAGTCCGCCGATCTTGATCGGCAGTTTCAGCGTCTCGCCCGGCCGCGTCGTCGGCGGCGCGTCGATGGCGACGTCGAGCTTGCGCTGCGGCGAATCAACGCCGAACCACACGACGCCGATGGCGCGGCCGGGCATGCGCTTTTGCGCGACGTCGAGCGCGCGATGGGTCAGCGCGATCGCGTAGACGCCCGCGCCCCAGTCGGCGCCGACTTCGAAGCTCGCCGAATTGTCGCCGACGGCGAGGTCGATATCGATGAACTTCTCTATCCTGTCGCCGGCGAGCACGATCGTCGCCTTGCCCTTCGACTTCGATGCGATGTTGAGTTTCGCGGTTTCGCCCGCCGCATAGGTCGCTTTTTCCAGCGTCACGACGGCGTTGTCGGGCGTGTCGGCGCTCGCCGAGCCGCCCCACCCGACCTCGAAGCTGATGCTGGTTTCCTGTCCGTCGGGCGATTTGATGTCGAGGCGGTGCCGGCCCCAACTCACCGTCGCGGAAATCTTCGCCGCCTCGTCGGCGGCGATGTCCACCGAGCCGCTCGCCAGCCGTTTCGACGACTTCACCGGTTCGTAGTTCCAGCGGCCCTCGCTGAGATACCATTGGTAGTCGTTGCTGAGTTGGTAGAGCGACCAGGTCACGCCCTTGAGCGGAACGCGGTGGCCGTCGGCGGCGATGGCGAGCGTTTCGAACGTCGCCGTCTCGCCTTCGCCCAGGCTTTCGTCGAAGTCCTGCTTGACGCCGATTTGCGTCGACTTGGCCCCGACCGGCAGCGTCGTCACGCGCTCGACCGCGCGCCCTCCCGTTTCGGCGACGTCGACGATGATTTTCGCCTCCAGCGGCCGCGCCGCGTCGCCTTCCGGCAGGTCGATCGACAGGTCGGCGTGGCCCTTGGCGTCGGTCTGCACCTTGTCGGTGAATTGGTTTTCGACCGCGTTGAATTCGTCGTCGACGATGCCGGCGACATAGCCGGGATAGCCGTCGAGCGCGGCGCCGTCGACCGCCTGCAACCGGATCGAGCCGGTGACGTCCAGGCCTGAGGCGGGCGCGCCATAGAGGAAATTGGCGTCCAGCGAGACTTCGATCGGATCGTCGCGCGTCGCGACCTTCGTCTTGGTCTTCAAGGCGAAGTCGAGCCGCTCGGGCACGTAATCCTCGAGCAGGAATTCGACGTGGCCGATGGCCGGCGTCTTCGGATCGGCGAAGGCGTCGATCGTCCATGTGCCCGGCGAGGCGCCGCCGACCAGCGGCACGGCGAGCGCATGTCCGCCCAGGCCCTGGTCGGCGACGACCACGCGCTTGTATTCGACCCCGTCAGGGCGCTTGACGACGAAGGTCAGCGGCAGGGCGCCGACCGCCGCGCCCTTGGCGTCCCTGAGCAGGCCGGAGACGAACACCGTCTCGCCGGAGCGGTAGACGCCGCGCTCGGTGTAGAGGAAGGCGTCGAGCGCCTTGGGCGCGTCGCGGCCGGAAACGCCGCGGTCGGTCAGGTCGAACGGCGCCTGCGTCAGGCTGAGAAAATTGTAATCGTCCTTGCGTTGCGCGACGATCGCGCCCGGCGCCGAGCCACCGGTTCCCCGCGACAGGCCGGGGTCGAAAGAGACCCGGCCGTCGTCCCCGGTCGTTTTGGTCGCCAGCACCTCGTTGTTGCGGGCCAGCAGCCGCAACTCCACGCCGGCCAGCGGTTCGGCGGTCGCGAGCGAACGCGCGATGGCGGTGACGCCGTCGTCGCTGGATAGCGCGGAAAGGCCGATGTCCGAGACGACCATCCATTGCGTCGCCAGTTGGTCGTAGGATTCGTCGTCGGCGTTGGGCGCCTTCGGGCCTTTCCAGGGCTTGGCGGCGATCAGATAGACGCCGGGCTGCAAGACGGTGACCGCCTTGTCGAGCGGGAAATCGGTGACGACCTCCTTGTTGAGTTCGGAGGCGATGTCCATCGACCCGCTCCACACCTTCGCGCCGTCCTGGTTTTCGATTTCGTTGGCGCGGTCGCTGGAGATCGGCTTGAGGAAATCGTCCTTGGCGATGGCGCTCAGCAGGTTGCGGTCGCCGACGCGGTAGACGTCGACCGAGACCTTGGCGGTGTTGACGGTCGTGAGCGGCGCGCCCAACTGGCCCTGGCGCGGCAGCACGTAGGCGCGGGCGGCGAAATGGGCTTGCGGAGAGCGGTCGCGGACATAGATTTCGTAATCGGCCGCCTTCAGCAGCGCCTCGCCGACGTCGGAGGGCAGGCCTTCGCGCAGAACGATGGCGTAGCGCTCGCCGTGTTTCAGCCCTTCGACGCAGATCTGCTGGTCTTCGGCCGAGATCGCGGAATGCGAGGCGCCGGCGACGGCGACATAGGGCGCGTAGTCGGTCTTGCGCGCCAGACTTTCCGAGAAGTTGAAACAGACCCGCGGCGACGCGGATTCGTTGTCGACCTTGTAGTCGAGAATGCGGAAGCCGTGCTTCTCGCGCAAATCCTCATAGGTCTTGCGCACATCTTCGTTGTCGCGGCGTTGCAGGCTGGCGAAATAGGCGTCGAGCGCGGGGCGCCAGTTTTCATGGCGGGCGAACAGGCCGCCGAGCAGGGCGAGCGCCTCGGCTTGAGCCTCGGCGCCACTGGCGCGCTCGTAGGCGGCATAGGCGGCGGTGGCGCCGGTCTCGACGAATTGCCAGCGGCCGTTGGTCTGGGCGTCGTCGGCGGCCGCGCCCAGTTTCGCCAGCGCCAGCCAGGGGGCGGAACTCTTCGGGTCGGCGGCGACCGCGGCGTCGCGCCAGAAGCGCGCGGCCTTGAAGTCGCTGGCCTGCTCCGCGGCCAAGGCGGCCTTGCCGATGTCGTCGGCGGTCTTGCCCTTGAGCCGGGCGCCGCTGGCGGTCGCTTCCTTACGCAACGCATCGGCGAGACGCACGACATCGCTAGCGCTGTCCTCGCGCGTAAAAGGTTTGACCTCGGCGGCGAAAGCGGAGGCGCCAACCCACAACACCAGGAACAAAACCGTCCAGCGCAGAGCCGACTTCATTTTCCTCTCCCATTCGCGGCACGTGTCTTTCGCGGTATGATAATGCTAGCATGACGCGTCGGTTGTCGAGGGAAATGCCCGTGAAAATTGTGTACCCTTTGGCTCTCGCCGCGCTCGTCCTCGTGCACGGCGCCGCGGCGCAGATCACGCCGGCGCCGCCCAAACCCATGCAAGCCGAGGCCCCGAAGCCCGATCCCGTCAAGGAGGCCTTCCTGGCGCAGTCCGAGGCCGACCGCAAGGCGGCGCAGGACGCCCTCGTCTGGCTGGGGCTCTACAACGGCGTCGACGATGGCGCCTTCGGCAAACGGACACTGGAAGCCATCGAGGCCTACCAGAAGAAGACCGGCTCTAAGGTCGACGGCGTGCTGACGACCGCCGCGCTCGCGGATTTGAAGGCGGCGGGGGAGAAGCCGCGCGCGGCCGCCGGCTTTGCGTCGTTCGACGATTCCTCCACGGGCGTCCGCATTTCGGCGCCGCTCAAGTCCTTGGAAAAGCGAACGGTCGAGCATGAACATACCCGTCTGGCGAGCAAGGACGGCGCCGTCACCCTCGACATTTACGCGCCGGCGAAGGAAGAAACGCTGGATTCGTTGTTTCACCTGCTCACGACAGAAACGGGTGACCGCAAGGTGGCCTACAAGGCGCTGAAAGGCGGCGTTTTCTTCGTCGTGTCTGGCGAGGACGGCGAGGCGAAATTCTATTCCCGCTATGCTCAGGGTCCCAACGGCGCGCTGCGGGGATTCGAATTCCGCTATCCCAAGGCGCGCGCCGAGTCGCTCGACCGCGTCGCCCTGGCCATCGCCAACGCGTTCGAGCCGTTCCCGGCCGCGCCCGCGGCGTCCGCCCCGACGCCCGTCGCCGCCGCTCCCGCGCCGACTCCGACGCCCTCGGGTCCGTCGCTGATCGCCACCGCCTTCGTCATCGCGCCCGGTCAGGCGATAACCGCTCTGGCGCCGGCCGAATGCGCAAAGCCGTTCGTCGCCGGCGCCGCCGCAACTTTTGGCCGTGTCGACGAGGCCAGCGGACTGGCGCGGCTCGATGGCGATTTTGGCGCCGGCGCCGCAACGGCGCGCTTTGGCGAAGACGGCGCCGACGCAATTCTGCTGAGCCGCGCGCCGGGCGCCGCGCCGGACATGAGCCTGCTGGAAGTCAGCCGAGGCGACTGGACGCCCGCCGCCGGCGACCGCGCCAGCCTGCTCGTGTCGGCGGCTGTGACGGCGCGCGGCGCGCCCGTCCTCAACGGGCGCGGCGAGTTGCTCGGCGTGCTCGAGGCGACGAAGTCGCCGCCGCGCAAAATCGGCGGCGTGACGATCGCCGAACCGCGCGAGGCCATCGCCGGCGCCGCGCTGAAAGCCTTCCTCGCCGAAGGGCCGCCGGCCGCCGGCGCGTCGATGAGCGCCCCCGAAATCGCGCGGAAACTCGGATCGCGCGCGCTCGGCGTAACCTGCGCCTCATGAGTCTCGGGCCCCGCGCTCCCCGCGTCACCGTTTTCGATTCCGGGCTCGGCGGCCTGACCGTGCTCGCCGAGATCGTCAAGGCGCGTCCGGACGTGGAAATCGTCTATGCCGCCGACGATGCGCGCTTTCCCTATGGCGAGATGGGCGAGGCCGAACTCGTCGATCGCGTCGGCCTCGTGGTGGGGGACCTCATTGAAACGACGAGCCCCGATGTTGTCGTCATCGCCTGCAACACCGCCTCCACGCTGGTCCTGCCGCCGTTGCGCGCGGCGCATCCGGGGCTCGCGTTCGTCGGCACGGTCCCGGCGATCAAGCCGGCGGCCGAAGCGTCGCGCTCCGGCCTCGTCTCGGTACTGGCGACGCCCGGCACCGTGGCGCGCGACTATACGATGGCGCTGATTCGCGACTTCGCTTCCCGGTGCGAGGTCGAACTCGTCGGCGCGCCTGGGCTTGCCGGAATCGCCGAGCGGCGATTGCACGGCGAGCCGATCGACATCGCGGCGGTGCGGCGGGAGATCGCGGCCTGCTTCGTGCAGAGAGGCGAGCGGCGGACCGACAAGGTCGTGCTCGCCTGCACGCATTTTCCGCTGCTGATCGACGTATTCACCGAGATTTCGCCGTGGGAAGTCGATTTCATCGATCCGGCGCCGGCGATCGCGCGCCGAGTCGACGCGCTCGTCGGGCCGCCCGCATGGGGGCCGCTCAAGAGGGCAGGGCTCGCCCCCGCCTGTTTCACCAGTGGCCGCGCCCCGGCGCCGGGGCTGCAAAAGACCTTGCATCGCCTCGGCCTCGCGTTTAGCTCCGAGGTCCTGCGTCCCGTGCGCGCCTGAAGCGCGGCGACATAAGAAGTTTCTCGGAAAGGCCGTCTGATGCGCACGCAATTGGGTCAAGCCGTTCGCCTGCAAGATTATCGCGTTACGGACTTTCTCATCGACACCGTCGAACTGGACATTTCGCTCAATCCGCATGCGACCCGCGTCGTCGCCGAACTCGAGATCCGTCCCAACCCGGCGGGGCGTCCGGGCGCCGCGCTCGTCCTCGACGGTGACGAACTGCGCTTGACGGGCCTGCAAATCGACGGCGTGGCGCTGGAGCCGAGCGCCTATGTGGCGACGCCGGAAAGCCTGACGATCGCTTCGCTGCCGCCGCGCCCGTTCCGCCTCACCATCGAAACCGCGTTGGACCCCAGCGCCAACACCAAGCTGATGGGGCTCTATCGCTCGGGCTCGGCCTATTGCACGCAATGCGAGGCCGAAGGCTTCCGCCGCATCACCTATTTTTACGACCGTCCCGACGTGCTCTCCACCTATCGGGTGCGGCTGGAGGCGGACAAAGCCGAGGCGCCGGTCCTGCTCGCCAACGGCAACCCGGAATCGGCGGGCGACGCGGGCGAGGGCCGGCATTTCGCGGTCTGGAACGACCCGTTCAAGAAGCCCTGCTATCTGTTCGCCGTCGTCGCCGGCCACCTCGACAAGCTCGCCGACGCGTTCGTCACGATATCCGGCCGCAAGGTGGAACTGGGCATCTATGTCGAGCCCGGCAAGGCGGGGCGGGCGACCTATGCGATGGACGCGCTGAAGCGCTCGATGGCTTGGGACGAGCGGGCCTATGGCCGAGAATACGATCTCGACGTATTCAATATCGTCGCCGTCTCCGATTTCAATATGGGCGCGATGGAGAACAAGGGGCTCAACGTCTTCAACGACAAATATGTCCTGGCGTCTCCGGAGACCGCGACCGACGAGGATTACGCAGGCATCGAGGGCGTCATCGCTCACGAATATTTCCACAACTGGACCGGCAACCGCATCACCTGCCGCGAATGGTTCCAACTCTGCCTGAAAGAAGGGCTGACCGTTTTCCGCGATCAGGAATTCTCGTCCGACGAGCGCTCGGCGCCCGTGAAGCGCATCGCCGACGTGCGCTCCCTGAAGGCCTCGCAATTCCCGGAGGACGCCGGCCCGCTGGCGCACAACGTCCGCCCCGAGAGCTATCACGAGATCAACAACTTCTACACGGCCACAGTCTATCAGAAGGGCGCGGAAGTCATCCGCATGCTCAAGGCGCTGATCGGCGCCAAGGCGTTCCGGCAGGGCATGGACCTGTATTTCGATCGCTTCGACGGCGCGGCGGCGACGATCGAGGATTTCTTGAGCTGTTTTGCCGCAAGCTCGGGTCGCGACCTCACCGAGTTCAAGCGCTGGTACTCGCAATCGGGCACGCCGCTGCTGACGATCCGCACCGCCTACGACGAGGCGGCGGCGACATTCGCCGTGGACATCTCGCAGTCGCTCGCGCCGACGCCGGGCCAGCCGCAGAAGTTGCCGATGACCTTGCCGGTCGCCCTCGGGCTCGTCGACAAGGAAGCCGGCGACCTGCCTCTGGTCTCCAACGACGCCAGCGCGGCGGAACTGGAGAGCGGCGTCTTCGCGCTTTCCGAGCCGCGCCGCGTCATCCGCTTCGCGGGCGTAAAACGCCGCCCGTCGCTCTCGGCCTTGCGCGGCTTTTCGGCGCCGGTGCGCGTCGACGACGACCTCACCGAGGCCGATCTCATGACGTTGCTGGCCAACGACAGCGACAGTTTCAATCGCTGGCAGGCGATGCAGAGTCTGGCTTCGCGATTGCTCGTCCGTTCCGTCGCCGAAATCCGCGCCGGCCGCGCCCAGTCGACGTCGTCGAGTTTCGTCGCCGCCTATGGTTCGCTGGTCGAGGACGCCCTGCAAGGCCGCATCGATCCCGCTTTCGCCGCCCTCGCGCTCGCCCTGCCGGGCGAAGCGGACCTGGCGCGGGAGATCGGCTCCGACGTCGACCCGGACGCGATCCGGGTCGCGCGCGAGCGTCTGCGCGGCGCCCTGGGGCGGGCGCACGCCAAGGGCCTGGCGGCCCTGCACGACAAGATGGCCGACGCCGGGCCGTTCGTGCCGGACGCCGCCGGCGCCGGCAAGCGCGCGCTGCGCAATGGCGCCCTGGCGATGATCATCGCCGGCGACGCCATCGATGGCGCCGCGCGGGCGCATCGGCAACTCGCGCAGGCCAACAACATGAGCGAGAAGCTCGGCGCGCTCGCCGCGATCGCGACCGTGCCGGGCGCGCCGCGCGAGCGCTCGCTCGACGCCTTTGGCCGCAGCTATGCCGCCGAACCGCTGATCCTCGACAAATGGTTCGCGTTGCAGGCCATGATCGCGGAACCCGGCGCCATCGATCGCGTCAAGCAGTTGATGTCGCATCATGCCTTTTCGCTGTCGAACCCGAACCGCGTGCGCTCGTTGATCGGCGGGTTCAGCGCCAATGCGACCCAGTTCAACCGAGCCGACGGCGCCGGCTTCAACCTGCTCGCCGATGTCGTGCTGACGCTGGATCCGACCAATCCGCAGATCGCGGCGCGGCTGTTGACGGCGTTGCGCTCGTGGCGCGCGTTGGAGCCGGCGCGGCGCGACAAGGCGCAGGAAGCGCTGCGCCGAATCGCGGCGACATCCGCGCTTTCCGCCGATGTGAACGATATCGTGACGCGCTGCCTGGCCTAATTGACGCAGGGCGGCGCCGATTTGCTGCGGCGCCGCCGTGGAACGCCAAGCGGACGCTACGTTAAGTGTTTAACCTTACCAAAAGCTCGAATTAAGCGCTGGACAAAGAATCGCCCGAGGATTCTATTCGGGTTGATTCGGGGTGAGTGGCGAGTTCCCCCGACACCGAAATTGCAAGGATTGGGGGTACTTTCATGACGCGTTCGCGCGCGGCTAACGAAGCGTCGCGTTCGTACGAAGTGCGTCGGGCGACTTGGGGACGGCGCGTGATACGCGCGGTTCGGGCGCCGGAATGGACGCTGTCGGGCGGCGGGCGCCGCGGCAGTGAGATCGCCGCGGCGATTTTCTTCCTGACGATGGTTGGCGTCGTCAGCTTTCATCTCGATCGCGATCGGGCCCGTGAACTCGAAATCGCCGGTCGCGAGTTGGACATGAGCGCGGCCGAACTGGCGCGCCGCATCGACGCCGAGCTTTTGGCGGCGCCGTACTCGAAACCCGGTGAAGCTTTGCGGCAAGTGCTCGCCGCGCTCCCCGACCTGCTGCGAGGGCGCGCCGTTCTGGCGGACGCCCAGGGAACCGTCATCGCCAGCGTGCCCGATTCGCTGGCTTCGCCGGCGATGCTCGCCGATCTGCTGGGCTCGAACGCGCCGCTGGCGATGTTGGCCGAGAAGGGCGGCCCGATCGCCGTCGACGGCGAGCCCGCGGGCATGGCGGCGATCAAGCCGCTGATGACGACGCGCGGACAGATCGCCTTGATCCAACCCCGCTACGAAGCGCTCGCCGATTGGCGCGACCGCGCCTGGCTGGTGGTCGCGCTGATGGCGACGACGGGCCTCATCATGGCGAGCGCGTTCGCCCACATCGGCTGGCAGTCCAGGCACTCGCGTCGCAACGCCTTCAGGGAAACCGTCCGGCGCAGCCATGTGGAACTTGCCCTGGCGCGGGGACGCTGCGGCCTGTGGGACTGGGAACTCGAAAGCGGTTGCGTGGTCTGGTCGCGATCGATGTTCGAGATCGTCGGCATGGTCTGGCGGCCGGCGCTGACCATCCACGAGATCGAAGCCCTCGTTCACCCCGAAGACGAACCGCTGTCGCGGCTCGTCGAAGCCGCCCTGCTCTGCGGCGACGGCGAGGTCGACGTCGAGTTTCGGCTGCTCGGCGGCAATGGCGAATGGGTATGGCTGCGCCAGCGCGCCGCGATCGTCGAGGACGTGGCGCAGGGTTGTCAGCGGTTGGTCGGAGTGGCGCTCGACGTCACCGAGCGAAAGCTCGAGGCCGAGGTTTCGGCGACGGCGGATCAGCGCCTGAGAGAGGCGGTCGAGGCGATTTCCGAAGCCTTCGTGCTCTGGGACTCGTCCAATCGTCTCGTGCTCAGCAATTCGAAATACCAACGCTTGCACGGCCTGACCGCCGAGCTGGCGCGGCCGGGAGCGACTTACGCCGAAATCGCGGCGAGCAGCGCCGCCCCCTACGTCGCCGCGGATACGCTGGTCGGAATCGTCTCGCCGGGACCCGCCATCGAGACGGCGAGGACCTACGAAGCGCGGCTCGCTGACGGTCGTTGGTTGCAAGTCAACGAGCGCCGCACCCGCGACGGCGGCTTCGTCTCCGTCGGCACCGACATCACCGACTTGAAAGAGCATGCGGAGCAACTGATCAAATCGGAGCGTCTGCTGGTCGCCACCGTGACGCAATTGCGCCAGTCCCGCCGCTCGCTCGAGGCGCAGGCCGACGAACTCGCCGAACTCGCCGACCGCTATCAGGAACAGAAGGCCGAGGCTGAGGCGGCCAATCTCGCCAAGGCCGAATTCCTCGCCAACATGAGCCACGAACTGCGCACCCCGCTGAACGCGATCATCGGTTTTTCGCAGATGATGGAGAGCGAAACCTTCGGTCCGCTGGGCGCGGCGAAATATCGCGAATACAGCACGCACATCCATTCGAGCGGCCAATATCTGCTTTCCGTCATCAGCGACGTGCTCGACATGTCGAGCCTAGAATCCGGACGCATCCACCTCAATTGCGAGAAATTCACCGCCGAAAAGGCGATCGGCGCCGCGGTGCTCGACGTCGCGCCGACGGCGCGCGAGAAGCGGGTGCGGCTGAACATCGAAGTGGACTCAGCCGAGACGCTCACCGGCGATATCGCGGCGGTGGAGCGCATCCTGACGACGCTGTTGCGCAACGCCGTCAAATTCGCGCAAGCCGACGGTCTCGTCACCATCGGCGCGCAGACTTTCAAGGACGAGATTTATTTTTACGTCGAGGACGATGGGCCGGGCATCGCCGAAGACGACATCGCCCGCATCCCAAGACCCTTCGTGCAGGCCCACAAGGCGATGGACAACGGCATGAAAGGCTCGGGTCTCGGCCTGTCGATCGCCAATTCCCTGGTCGAATTACACGGCGGCGCGCTTCGCGTAACGTCGAAGCTGGGGGAGGGCACGGCGGTGCTCGTCACCATCCCGAAGCGCCCCGGCAAGCGCCGCCCGCCGCCGATCGCGGCGGAGTGAACCGCGACGCTCAGCTCTGCTTTTCCGGCCATTTGAAGCCGACGTAGAGACCCGAACTGATGCCGGCCAGCGCGAGCAGGGTGTCGTCGAACGCCGGCAGCGAAAGCGTGCGGTACATCGAGACGACGGAGATCAAGCCGAGCAGCAGGGTCCAGACGAGCACCTGCAAGCGCTGCAGCGCCGGGCCGTTGACGTCGGTTAGGATGTCATCGAGAAAACTTACGTGCCTGGGCGGCGTCGGCGCGTTCGGGTCCGCCGGGGGCGGGTTCGCTGGCGGCGGAGGGGCGGCGGCCGCGGTGGCGGCGGCGGCGGTGGCCTTGCTGGCGTCGATGCTGGTCGCGCTGAGCGCGGTGGCCCCCGAGATGCCGAGCAGCACGAGACTTTGCGGCGTGAGAATGCCCTGGTAATCCCCGGTGATCGACCAGATGACGACGAAGCCGACCGTCAACAACACCAGCCAGAACGCCATCTGGCATCGCCCCAGACTGAAGGTTCGTTGCAAGGGATCGGTAATACTGGGAGCGAAATCTCTGAGCAGGCTGGTCTGGCTTCCCTGCACGAAAATCGCCACCCCCAGGGCCACCGCGACGAAGACCGTGAACAACATCTGGGGAGCCGTGAAGATCACCAGCCGAACCGTCGGCATGGTCGCGCCCGCGTAACGCATTTCCGTCTTGTCGGTCCATTCCAGCGAGACCGCGACCGTCTTCACGCCGCTGGTAGGCGGCGACCCGAGGATATCCTGCCAACCGGCCCGATCGGCGTCGGTCCGTTCCAACTTGTAGGTGACTTGCTGCTCTTGCAAATCGTCCAACTCGGGCAGATTGGCCAATGTGTGGCCGTCGAGCCGCAACCGGAGGGCGCTCAGATCGCACTTCGTTTCGGCGAGGCCAGCGATCTTGACCGTCAGTTTTTGGCCGAGACCGACCTCGGCGGGCGTCACGGACGAAAGCGTCAGCTTGGCCGGCGCGCACGCGTCGTCGGCAAGCGCGGAAATTGGGGCGAGCCCCATCAGGAGCAGGAATGCGACCAGCGCCGCGCGGGGCGCCATCCCCAAACAAGACTTATCCATTTTGTCCTCCCATGGGTTTGCCCGCGTCATCCCGTTTGCTGTTGAGCCCGCCGATCTGACGGGCGACGAAGCCGACGGGTTTTGAGCTTCATGGTTCGCCCCAGCCGTCGCAAGCGCAATGAACACAGCGGGTGGATCTCAAGTTATCGCAAGTTTAAACATCGATGAATTCGTATCGAAGCGCGGAGCGTTTGCTGCATTCAACGTAATGCGCCAAGTCAATGAAATATTTGATCACAATATAAATCAATTTTCAAGGCTGAAATGCCTAATCAACAAATAACACTAAGGTCGAAGACCCGCTTATGACTCTGAAAATACCGGATAAACGTCGGTTGTTCCAAGCCTTCAACAGCAAAAATCCCCCCATGTACCCTTGAATGCTTGTTATGATACACAATTGTCATCGTTGCGCAAGTGGTTATTTCGCGCGCCAAATTCAATTTGCTTTCGGCTGCATTGGTTCGGTGGCCTCAGGGCCATTTTCGCCAAGGGAGCGCCGCGGGCCAGGACGCGAAGCCGATACGGGGGCCCGACCTCCCGCTCATCAGCGCCAAGGCGAAAGCCGTCACGATGCGCGGCGACCACCTCCAAAACGCACGCGACCGGACGAACCCCGCGCCGCCGGCGCCTTACGTCGCTCGCCGGTTTCGTGTTACGTCGTTGACGTTGGGGTAATCTGGGAACGATGCCATGCGCGGCGCCGAATTTCGTCAAACCAGGAGTCGCCGGCTGTTCGCGGCGTTGATCGCAAGCTTCCTCGTCGTCGCCGCTCAACCGGCCGCGGCGCTCAAATTCGAGACTGTTTATGAATTCGGCGCCGTCGCCAAGAACGGGGCAAAGCCCTGGGACACGGTCATAACCGACGGCAAAGGCAATCTGTACGGCACGACCAGCGGC
>Ga0302157_10002877_pt1 | contig 19711 bp, 19 predicted proteins | sample I_Bog_N3_3_FD_193502 | JGI IMG/M metagenome (GOLD analysis project Ga0302157, IMG submission 193502) | Peat permafrost microbial communities from Stordalen Mire near Abisko, Sweden - I_Bog_N3_3 | ecosystem: Environmental > Terrestrial > Soil > Wetlands > Peat | place: Sweden: Abisko, Stordalen... | reverse complement strand
GACAATCCGGTGAGATCCGGCTGCGTGCCCGGAGGTGCTACCTCGACCGCGAACTCGCCGCGCTTCATCGCCGTCTCCGCCCAGCCGAGACCGCCGCCGGAAAACATCGCATAGGACAGGTTCGCCGACGGCCCGAACCGGGCGACGCGGACATCGAGGCCCTGCGCCCGGATGGCTGCGACCGGCACCAGCGCCACCCGCATTGCGAGGTCGAGATCGTCCCTGACCCAGGTCGCGGTCGCCGCCAGCGCGTCGCGGGCGGCGGCGAGATCGTCCGGCGACACCGCGAAGCTCGCGCCATCGCCGCCGAACACGAAGGGGAATTCGCGTCCCTCCAGCGCGTTGGTGACCGCGGCGATCACGGCGGCGCCGGCCATGTTGACCGCCTTGTAGCGCGCCTGCGCGATCGCCTTGGTCGATTCCACGATATCGGCGACCCCGATGCTCCAGTCGTCCGGCAGCGGCGAATACAGCGCCGGGTCCATCAGGCTGCCGAAGCCGCGAAAGACCGGGATGCCGCCGTAAAACATATTGCTGCCACCTGGTGTGGTCATGGCGCGGGGAGTCCGGGTTCTAACCGTCAAAACAGCTACGGGCGGATTCGGGATCGGGGTTCACGTGGGGCGCGCAGGCTTGCAACGCCATATACGGAAATCTAGTTACGGCTCTTAGCACTTCCCGGGCGGTTTGACCTCCCCTTCCTGCTCCCTGCCGTTTCGTTGCGCGGCGGCAGCGGCGCCGGCCTGCCCTCGACATCGCCTCGCAGGCGAAGACCGTCGACGAAGACATCCAGCAACCGCACCACGCTGTTCTGCCAGCCGGGCTGGTCGTGCAGATAACACATGCCGACGAGGGCCCGCAGCACGTCTTCCGGGCTGATGTCGGAGCGTATCTCGCCTGCGGCGACGGCGCGGTCCAACAGGGCGCCGACCGCCTTGCTCAGGCGATCGAACGAAAAAGCGGTGAGTTCCGACGAGCTCTGCACCGCAAGCGCCAGCGCCGCCGACATGCCCTTCTTGGTCGCGACGAATTCGACATTGGAGCGCAACCAGCGACGCAAGGCATCCACCGGGTCCGCCTCGCTCTTCAACGCTTCCGCCAGTTCGCTGAGATGTTGCACCTCGCGGCGATAGACCGCTTCGAACAGGGCTTCGCGGGTCGGGAAGTGGCGATACAGCGTCCCGATGCCGACCCCGGCCTTTCTCGCCACGGCCTCCAGGCTCGCCTCCGGCCCGCCGGCGCTGAACACGGCCTTGGCAGCCACCAGCACGCGCTCGCGATTGCGGATCGCGTCGGCACGGAGTTTTCGAACGGGTGCTGCGGGGTGTGCTGCCATCGGGATCTATCTAGATCACATTTCTTTTACTGCCAGCCGATCATCATCTCATCGCGTTGTTCGCGCATCATCTTTTCGAGATATCGGCCGCATTATTCCAGACGGTGAAGCATCCTTGAAAAACGGAGGATGCCTCCGTATATGCGGATTAGCATGTGCCGTCGAACCCCTTCGACGGCCGCGCATTGATGTCCACCATAGCATTGATCGGAGCACTGCATGAACCTCTCCATCAGCCTCACCGTGAATGGCCTGCGGCGGGACATCGAGCTTTCGGATCCGCGGGTCACGCTGCTCGACCTGCTGCGTGAGCGTCTCGATTTGACCGGCACCAAGAAGGGATGCGACCGCGGCCAATGCGGCGCCTGCACGGTGCTGGTCGACGGCCGGCGGATCAATTCCTGTCTCGCCCTCGCGGTCAGCCTCGACGGGGCCGACATCCTCACGATCGAGGGCGTCGCGCATGGCGACCAACTGCATCCGGTCCAGGCAGCTTTCATCGCCCATGACGGCCTGCAATGCGGTTTCTGCACCCCCGGCCAGATCATGAGCGCGATCGGCCTGATCGACGAAGCGCAAGCCGGCGACGACCCCGAGCGGATCCGCGAAGGCATGAGCGGAAACCTCTGCCGCTGCGGCGCCTATGCCGGAATCACCGAGGCGGTGCTCGACGCCCAACAAGCTCTCGCCACCGCCAACCAGAGGCGCTCCGCATGAACGACTTCGAATATATCAGGCCCGCGACCGTCTCCGACGCCATCGCCGCCGCGGCTGCCCCGGATGCGGCCTATCTCGCCTCCGGCACCAACCTGCTCGACCTGATGAAGGGCGGCATCAGCCGTCCGAAACGCCTGGTCGACGTCACGCGCCTGCCCGGCCTCGATCGCGCCGAACGGCTGGCCGACGGCGGCATCCGCATCGGCGCGATGGTACGCAACGCCGATCTCGCGCACGATCCGGATTTCGCCAAATCCTATCCCGCGGTGGCCGAGGCGCTGTTGTCGGGAGCCTCGGCTCAGCTTCGCAATGCCGCCACCGTCGGCGGCAATCTGCTGCAGCGGACCCGGTGCGGATACTTTTACGACACCGCCAGCGCCTGCAACAAACGCGAGCCCGGCGCGGGTTGCGATGCCCGCCATGGCGAGAACCGCCTGCACGCCGTGCTCGGCTGGAGCGAGGCCTGCATCGCCACCCATCCGTCGGACTTCTGCGTGCCGCTGGTCATGCTCGACGCGATCGTCGAGATCGAGGGCAGAAGCGGCCGGCGCGAGCTTGCGCTCGAGGCACTTTACCGCCTGCCGGGCGATACGCCCGAGCGGGAAACCGTGCTCGAGCCCGGAGACCTGATCGTCGCGCTGCGGCTGCCCGGCGAGGCGCGCGCGTTCGCCGCGCATGCCCGCTATCTCAAGGTCCGCGAACGAACCTCCTACGCTTTCGCCGTGGTGTCGGCTGCGGCGGCCTTGAAGGTCGAAGCCGGCAAGATCCGCGAGGCTCGGCTCGCGCTCGGTGGCGTCGCGGCCAAACCGTGGCGCGCCCGGGCGGCGGAACAGATTCTGGCCGGCGCGCGCGCCGATGCCGTCACGTTCCGCCGCGCGGCGGAGGTGGCACTGAGCGAGGCAACACCTTCCGGTGACAATCTCTTCAAGATCGAGCTGGCTAAACGCATCATCGTGCGCGCGCTCACGCTCGCCGCGGCGGGAACGCCGGCGCGCATTGCCGCCCTTCCCGCTTCCCCATTCGCATCCGTATCCGGAGTGCTCCATGACGCTTGAAATGACGCCTGAACCCAGACTTGCCCAGGCCCCCGCCCACGCGCGGCACGGCTCGAATATCGGTCAGCCGCTGACCCGCCGCGACGGCGTCCTCAAGGTCAGGGGCGAGGCGCGCTACGCCGCGGACAACCATCCGCCCGGAATGCTCCACGCCGTGATGGCGGTCAGCAGCATCGCGCGCGGCAGCGTGAGCTTTCTCGACGTCGAGGCGGCCAAGGCCCACCCCGGCGTGGTCGAGGTCATGACCCCTGCCAACCGGCCTGCGCTCGCAGAGGATCCAGACGCCAAGACCAACCCTTTCATGTTCCGGCTCGACCTCCTGCAGAACGACCGGGTGCGCTATGCCAACCAGCCGATCGCGGTCGTGATCGCGCGGACGCTGGAAGCCGCGACGGAAGGTGCTGCGCTGCTTTCGCCGCGATACGAAGTGCTGCCGGCCCGCGTGGGTCTCGATGCCGGTGAAAGCTTCGTGCCGTCCGCCGTCGGCGTCGGCAATCCTTCGGAAATGCGCCGCGGCGACGTCGAAGCGGGCCTCGCTTCGGCATCAAACCGCATCGACGCGACCTATGAGACGCCAGCCCAGTACCACAATGCCATGGAGCCGCACGCCATCGTCGCGGCCTGGGACGGCGACAAACTGTTGATCGACACGCCGAGCCAGGGCCTCGCAATGGCGCAAGGCCGGCTGGCCGGATTGTTCGGTATCTCGCCGGACGGGATTCATATCCGCAGCCCCTTCCTCGGCGGTGGCTTCGGCTCCAAGGGCTTTATTTCCGGACCGCAAATACTCGGCGTCCTGGCGGCGCGGCTGGTCGGCAAGCCCGTCAAACTCGTGCTGCGCCGTGAACACATGTACGGCCCGGTCGGTCATCGTTCGGCCTCGCGCCAGCGGCTTCGCATCGGCCTCGATGGCGACGGCTTGCTGACGGCGATCGATCACCACGCCCGGGTCGCTTCGAGCAGCTTCGATGATTTTTTCGAGCCGGCCGCCGACGCCTCGCATACGCTGTATGCGAGCCCCGCCATCGCCACCTCGCACGACGCGGTGCGGGTCGATACCGGCACGCCGTTGTTCATGCGCGCGCCCGGCGAGGCCACCGGATCGATCGCGCTGGAAAGCGCGATCGACGAAGCGGCCTGGGCCTGCGGGATGGATCCGCTCAGCTTCCGTCTCAAGAACTACGCCGAGGTCGAGCCGATTTCCGGCAAGCCGTTTTCCTCCAAGGCGCTGCGCCAGTGCTACGCGCAGGGCGCCGAGCGCTTCGGCTGGGCCAGTCGGCCGCTTCAGCCGCGCCAGATGCGTGACGAGGCGGGCCTGCTGGTCGGCTGGGGCATGGGCACCGCGACCTTTCCGGCGCTGATGTTTGCGGCAGAGGCGCGCGCGGTGGTGCGCAGCGACGGCTCAGGCCTGATGGAGATCGGCGCCCACGACATGGGCCAAGGCGCCTGGACCGCGCTCGCCCAGATCGCCGCCGACGGTCTCGGGCTCGACATCGATCGACTGGAGTTCAGATCGGGTACGTCCGACCTGCCGGACGCAGGCATCGCCGGCGGCTCGGCCCACACCGCCACCGCGGGCATGGCGATCCACCATGCGGGCGCTGCGGCCATCGCCAAGCTCGCCGATCTCGCCACCGGCGACGAGCGCTCGCCCTTGTTCGGCGCCGGCAATGCCGGCGTGGTCGCGCGCGGCGGCCGCCTGTTCCGCCGCGACGGTGAGGCGCGCAGCGACAGCTATGCCGATATTCTCAAGCGCGCCGGCATCGCGCAGATCGAGGCCAGCGGCAAAGGCGCCGCCGATCCCTTGGCACAATCGACCTACGCCATGCATGCCCACGGCGCCGTTTTTGCCGAGGTCAAGGTGGATCCCGATCTCGGCCAGATCCGCGTCACCCGCATGGTCGGAGCTTTCGCGGCGGGACGGGTCATCAATCCCCGCATGGTGCGCAGCCAGATTTTTGGCGGCATGATCTGGGGCATGTCCTTTGCCTTGCACGAACAGGCCGTGACCGACCGCCGCTCGGGCCGCACGCTCAACGCCAATCTGGCCGAGTACCGCGTCCCGGTGAACGCCGACGTACCGTCGCTGGATGCCCTGATGATCGAGGAGCACGATCCCCACGTCAACGCGCTGGGCATCAAGGGCGTCGGTGAAATCGGCATCACCGGCTCGGCCGGGGCGGTCGCCAACGCGGTCTGGCACGCGACCGGAATCCGGGTGCGCCGTTTCCCGATCGGCATCGACGACCTCGTGACGGCCGGTTCAGGCTAGAGCCCCGTTTTCGTTTGAATCGAAACGGGGCTCCAGATTCTTGATTTGCGTCATCTAAAATCCGTTGCCGCCTGATACTTTCAGGGAATGATGAACCCTGATCCGACGGCCCAGCAACTGACCGCCCACGCCCTCCAGCTCGGCGATCGCATCAACACGGCCGGGTTCGAAGGCGAGGTGCTGTCGAGTACGCCGCTTGCCGTGCGCATCGGCGCCAGCGGGGTAGCGGTGCTGTTTCGCTATGGCGTGGCGGTGTTCATTGGCCTGTCGGCCGAGCAGGAGTCCGATTTTCTCGAGCGGCTGCGCCCGCGCACCTTCGGCGCGATCACCCCTCCCGAGGAAGAATGGGCGAAAATCCAGGTTGCCAGGGAAGCCGAAGAACCGATCCCGGTCGGCGGTCCCATCCTGGTCAGGGAATTCTCGCTCGACCGGCTGCTGGTGGTGTCCGACGCGCTGGCCAAGAGCGTCGTGCTCGGGCACGACGAAAGGGAGGTCGCCAACGTATTCGACACCATCGAGCCTTTCGCCCGCGAACTCGCGCTATTCGGCAAGACCTCGAGAAGCAGAACCGGCCTTCTCAAGCTGATGGGCAACGCGCTCCTGGTTCAGCACCGCGTGTCGGGCCGGGTCGCGGTCGGAGAGAAGCCGGACGTATTGTGGGACCGGCCCGACCTGGAGCGGCTCTATGCCCGCCTGGAGGACGAATACGAGCTCAGCGAGCGCGTCGAGACCCTGAACCGCAAGCTCGCGGTCATCGCCGACACCGCCAGCACGCTCGCCGACATCGTCGATACCAAACGCTCGCTGCGGCTGGAAATGATCGTCATCTTCCTGATCGCCTTCGAGGTCGTTCTCGCTTTCTACGAAATATACGCCCGCCACGGGAACTGAGCGGACCTCCCGATCGGACGCCGGTACCCCAGCCCGGGCCGGTTCCTTCCGCGATCATTGATCAGTGTCAAATCGCCAGACCAAAAATGCGGTTAACTAACGGTTTGTCGATCGGCGGACCTGAGATGTGACCGACTCCACCAGGAAAAATCCTGACCACCTGATCCGCCGCCCGACATCCGGCCGTGAAGCGATCAGCGCCGTGAAGTTGTCGGAACGGCTGACGGCGGATGTCGACGCCTGGGCCGAAGCCCATGACACCGTCCGCTCCGATGCCATTCGCCAGCTCGTCGAGCTCGGTCTCCGCGCGACGGTAGCGACCGCAGCACCCGTGCCGGTCGGCTGCGATCCCGGCGATCTGGAAGATCTGGCGGTCAGGCAGATCGACCGGCTGCTCGATCCGTCGCTTCCCACGGCGGAACGCGAACGCCGCATCCGCAGGCTCACCGAGGGACCTCCGGAATTCTCCGACGAACGAATCGACCTGCCAAAACCGAGAAAATGAGCCGAGCATGACCTTCAATTACGCGATCAACGACAACGTGCTCCTGCACTTGCAGGGACCGCAGGGCCGCCGTGACATTCCCCAGCAGCAAAACGTCTACACGATCACCGCGCGCATGCCGATCGAGGCGGACGGACGACCGCGTTACCGGATCAAGAGCCAGGCCGAGAAGGTCGAGCGCGTCGTGACCGAGGAGCAGATCAGCCAGTTCGGACGCGCTTGAAAGGGCGAAGGCCGGCGCTGCCGGCGAGCGAATCAGTGCAGATGACGGATGTCGTCGTGGATTTCCGGGTTCGATTCATGGCAGCCGACCAGCCGGACGAATCCTTGCGGATGCATTTCATGGCCATGGCAATCGGCGGCATTTTGCAGCGACATCGGGCCTTGGGCTCCGTTGTCGGCGACCATTTCCTTCTGTTGCGGGGATTTCGGGGGGATCAGGGCGGCGTTTGACCTCAACATGGACAGCTCCCTCGCATCTCGTGTGGTGACGCGACACAACTACCCGGCCCCCGACAGATAGGACATCGCCAGCGCTTCCGCATTGATGGGGATCAATCGGGGAGTGCTCCTGACGTAGCTCATTCGCGCACGAATTGGCCCGGCTGTCTGCACCCTGCAGGGCGCAAGCATGGGGCCGCGCCTCCCGATGATCGCGTTCAGGTCTGACGGAGCATCGCGGCGCGGGCTTCCTCGGTCTCCTGCTCCCAGCGCAGAATCGTCTTTTGCAGGTTCTTGAATTTCTGTTCGACTACGCTGTCGAACAGCGGGTCCTTCCTGTCGTCCAGCCGGGCGTCTATTTCCGCCCAGTCCTCGGATTGCAAGGCCTTCGCGGCGGCCGGAAACAACAGCCGCTCCTCCTTCTGCAGATGCCGGCGCTGATGCTCGATGAAATCGTGCACGGCGAGATGGAAGCTCTCGCGCAGGAATTCCTGGTCGGCAAGCACGGAGTCGACGGCCCGTGCGAAGCTGCGCAGGCGGCCGGCTTCCACCTCATGCTCGGCCTCGACATTGCCGAAGTTTTTCGCCGCGGCTGGATCCCGCGCTTTCAGCTTCTCGAAGATCATCTCCTCCTTGGGATGATGGCAGCTTTCGGGGTAGTCCTGGAAATACTGGATGATCGTCTGGAGGATTTCGTAGTCCGGCCGCCCGCTGCGGTCGAAGATCTCAAGCTCGTGCTCCAGCACGAGAAGCAGCTTTTCGATGTTCTGATGTTCTTCCAGGAGGATATCAACGATCTTTGGCATCGACAGACCCTCGACCAATCGCTGTTTGATCAGCGTAGCGCCGGCCCGAAGCGGCGGGCTTTGCGCTAGATCAATCGCCTGCGCGATCCATTCAGCCGATGCTCGGCTTACCTTGGCCTCGCGAGCGGGATCAGGTTACCCATCACCGCATCCGCGAATGCGATTTCGAAAGGCATTGGCGCCGTCCCTCAATATTGTTGACTTGCATCAAGATTCCTTCCGACAGTGGTCATAGATTTTCATGTGCAGCATCCCTCAGCGTGACGCTCCCGGATACGGCACCACAAAACCCTTCCAGCGCTGAGTTGTGAAAGTCGATATTGGGGGTCGAATGTCGCGCACACTCTTCCTTGACCTGTTCTGCGGAGAGGCCCTCGCTGCTTCCGAGGTACTCGGGCTCCGGAGGCTTGCGGCCCAGGTCTATCTCCGTCCGCGAAAGACGATATTCCTCGAAGGCGATCCGGCGGATGACGTCTTCGGCGTCTCGCAAGGCGTGGTACGTCTTTACAAGTTGTTGCCGGACGGCCGCCGTCAGATTTTGTCATTTGCACTGCCGGGCGACTTCCTGGGCCTGCCGCATGCGGAGCGCCGCAGCTTTTCGGCCGACGCCGTCGGCGAGGTGGTGTTGTGCCGGTTCCCGCGCGGCGAACTCACCAGGCACGTTCGATCCAGCCCGGACATGATGCGGCTGTTGATCGAATTTGCCACCCGCGAGCTTGCGACCGCGCAGGATCAATTGCTACTGCTCGGCAATGGATCGGCGGAAGAAAAGGTTGCGATATTTCTGGTCAACTGGCGCAACCGGCTGGCGCGACTTTCGGTGTTTTCCGAAACCGTACCGCTGCCGATGCGCCGCCAGGATATCGCCGATTTTCTCGGCCTGAAGCTCGAAACAGTCAGCCGCACGCTGGCCAAGCTCGAGCAGCAGAACGTGATTCGCCTGTTTCCGAATGGCGTCTTCCTGACTGGCCTGGAACGAACGGTGCTGGTTACCGGAAGAAGTTATCAACCCCAGGTTTAAACCCCTGGGATCTGTCGGAAGCCGAACAGACAAGGCGGTCTTGAAGAAGTATTTTTCATCGAGGAAATGGCAGGGAAGTCTGCGATGGAAAGACCCAGTCAGTTGAGTCCGGATGAACTGAAACGGCTCGCCGAAACACGGATCGCCCAAGCCAGGCGGATTGCAACCGGGCCCGAGCGGCTGAGGATGCTGACGGTTGCGGATGCGCTGTTGAATCTGGCCGAGATCAAGAAGCTCATGCTGGAATACGAACGGCGGCTATTGAATTGAGCCGGTGCCGCGTTTGGCGGGCTGCGATTTGACCTATCGCAACAATCGGCCGGCCACTTCTGCGATCCTGCGTATCAAAGGCCAAACGCCTGACTTCGCGAGGGAGGAATGACCGAAATCACCCGTTTCGTGGCGTTGGCGTTCGATTTCATCGACGGAGGGCTTGTGGCCGGCGAGCCCGTCAATTGCGCCACGCCCGCGATCGCCGTCGAGACCGCGCAGGGACAATGGAAGCTTTTTGGCCATGCGGGCGCGGTGGCGTTCAGCAACACCAGCGATTTCGGCCAGGGAAATTACGGCGAAAAGCACGTCCTGCGCCGGTTTGGGCAGGTGCCGGCGGAATATGGCTAGCCCGGGCGTATCTTGAGCGCCGGTCGCGCTCGGAACGAGCCCCGGTGGCAGGCTCGGGCCTGCCTTGGGGGGTTGTCATGCCCCACCGCCCTTGATCTGGCGCAATCGCTCAACCGGCGAATTCGACGAATATCGCTTATCTTGAGCTATCGCAAAGAGCCGGCCCGGATTGCGGATGATATCTGGGCGGCGGTGGCGAATGGCCGGGCCGGATTTGAAAGAGACTGCGATGCCTTCCGCCTTCGAAAAATATGCCCGGGCCAGCGTACCCCGGTACACCAGCTATCCCACCGCGCCGCATTTCTCGACGCATTTTCCGGCAGACAATTATCGCGAATGGCTCGGCCGGCTCGACCCGGGCGAGCCGATATCGCTGTATCTGCACGTGCCCTTCTGCAAGCAACAATGCTGGTACTGCGGCTGCAACATGAAGCTGGCCGCGCGTTATTCGCCGGTCGCCACCTATGTCCAGCATCTGCTGCAGGAGATCGAACTGGTCGCCGATGCGCTGCCTGCGCGGATGCCGGTCTCGCATCTGCATTTCGGCGGAGGCACCCCGACGGTGCTCGAGCCAGAGGACCTCGCGACCGTCATGGCCCGTCTCGGGGCTCGCTTTCAGTTCCTGCCCGACGCCGAGATCGCGATCGAGAGCGACCCGCGCACGCTTGCCGATGCGATGATCCGACAGATCGGGGCGCTCGGCTTCAACCGCGCCAGCTTCGGCGTGCAGGAATTCGACCCCCAGGTCCAGGCCGCGATCAACCGGATCCAGCCGCCCGACATGGTCGAGCGCGCGATATCCGGCCTGCGCGCCGCCGGCGTGCCAAACGTCAATTTCGACCTGATCTACGGGCTGCCGCATCAGACCGCCGCCGCGCTGTGCCGCACCGTCGAGCAATGCGTCGCGATGAAGCCCGATCGGGTGGCGCTGTTCGGCTATGCGCACGTGCCGTGGGTGGCGAAGAACCAGCGCATGATCGAGGATTCCGCCCTGCCCAACGCCTCCGAGCGCGCCGAGCAGGCAAGGCTGGCCGCGGCAACGCTGGTCGCCAACGGCTATGTTCAGATCGGCATCGACCATTTCGCGCTGCCGGGCGACAGCCTCGCGGTGGCGGCGGCAACGGGGCGCCTGCACCGCAACTTCCAGGGCTATACGGCCGATGCCGCGCAGACGCTGATCGGCATCGGAGCGACCTCGATCGGCCGCACGCCGCAAGGCTATGTCCAGAACGCCAGCGAAACCGGCGCATGGTCGCGCGCGGTAGCGGCGGGAAAGCTGTCGGTGGCGCGCGGCCACGCCTTGCGCGGACAGGATCAACTGCGCGGCGGCGTGATCGAGCGGATCATGTGCGACGGGTCGGTCGATCTTGCCGAGGCGGGACGCGCGCTCGGATTTGCCGACGACTGGTATGCCGACGAGATAGCCGAATTGGAGCAGATGCAGCGCGACGGTCTTCTGACCTATGAGATCGGAAAACTGGCGCTGGCGCCCGAGGGTCTGCCGCTGGCGCGGGTGGTCGCAGCGGTGTTCGACACTTACCTGCGCGATTCCACCGCCCGGCATTCGGTCGCGGTCTGACGGCGTCGGTGACGACGCGTCATCTGTTGGCGATGCGCTGCCTTCGGCAGACCGCCGCAAGCGACAGCCGTCGGACTTGAACGCGAAGCACGCCATCTAGAGCCATTCCAATCTAGAAACGCTCGAATACGCGAGTCAGCTTGTTGTTGCGAGTCGCTGTCGGCTGCTAGGAAAAGCCCAGCGTTATCTAACATTGCAACGAGTGAGCGGGGCCGGTTGAGTGATGTCGAGGAGTCTGTCGCGCCGACCGCACCTCGACGGCCATCGTCGCGCAACCGCCGATCGATCTTGCACGCCACGACGCGGCACGGCGGCGCTACTCGGGACGGCGGCGAGCTTGCTTTGCCTTGCGGGCCCCACCGCCTCGATGGCACAGGATGTCGCGCCGAAAGAAACGACCGCACTGCCGGCAATCGAGGTCACCGCGCCAACCGAAAAGCCGAAGCGCGCGCCGGCCAGTCGCCCGGCCGCAACGCGGGCCGCTGCCAATCGCGGCACCGGCCGCGCCGGCCAGGCCGGGCAGGAAGCATCTGTTGCCGGCGGCGGCGCGACCACCGCCGGACAGGCCGCGCTGGACCGCAAGATGCAGGGCTTCGACCAGTCGCGCGACCATGTCCTGACCAAGTTGGGTGCGTCATCCTATACGATCGACCGGACCGCGATCGAAGCCATGCCGCAGGGCGACAATACGCCGGTCGACAAGCTGGTGCTGCAGATGCCCGGCGTGAATTACGATTCTGCGGTCTCCAATCCCAATTTCCACGTCCGCGGCGAATACGCCAACGTCCAGACCCGGATCAACGGACTGGTGCTGCCGGAGGGCGTCTCGGGCCTGGGGCCGGTGATCGACACCAATTTCATCGGCAGCCTGTCCTTGCTGACGGGCACGCTGCCCGCGCAGTACGGGCTTCGCACCGCCGGCGTCCTCGACATCACCAGCCGGGCCTTTTCCACGCCCGGCGGCAGTGTCAGCCTCTATGGCGGTAGCCATGGAACGATCACGCCGAGTTTCGACTACGGCGGCAGCGTCGACAATACCCAGTATTTCTTCTCCGGGCGCGGCAACTGGAACAATCTCGGAATCGAAAATCCGACCTCGTCGGTGAATGCGATCCACGATCACACCGATCAGGGAAAGTTCTTCGCCTACGTGTCGACCCTGCTCGACGACTCAACCCGCCTGAGCGTGATCTCCGGCGCCTCCTACAGCACCTTCCAGATCCCCAACAATCCGAGCCAGGTGCCGCTCGGCGATTTCGGGCCTGCGACTTACGACTCGTCGACACTGAACGAGAGAGAGGTCGATCAGTATTATTATAACATCGTCGCGCTTCAGACCAAGGGTGAGGATGTCGACACCCAGTTCTCGGTGTTTTCCCGCTACGCCAAGGTGCATTTCATCCCTGATGTCTTTGGCGACCTTGTTTTCAACGACGTCGCCTCGGATGTGACCCGCGCCAGCCAGATGTATGGCACCCAATTCGACGCGTCCTATGAGGTGAACAGCGCGCACACGCTGCGGGCTGGCTTCATGGTGTCCGCCGAGAAGACCGACGTCACCAATGTATCGACCGTACTCCAGGGGGACATCGGCGCTGTCACGTCGCCGCCGTTCACCGTCACCGATGCCAACTCGCTGCTGGGCTGGAATCTCGGCGCCTACGTCCAGGACGAGTGGAAGCTGACCAGTCAGCTCACGCTCAATTACGGGATTCGTTTCGACCAATTGTATCAATTCGTCGACGCCAACCAGTTCAGCCCGCGCGCCGCGCTGGTGTACAAGCCGTTTGACGGAACGGCCTTCCATGCCGGCTACGCCCGCTATTTCACCCCGCCGATGCAGGCCCAGGCGACGCAATCGAACCTCGCGTTGTTCACGGGCACGACGAACCAGCCGGACCAGACGAATAACGATCCGGTCAAGCCCGAGCGTTCGCATTATTTCGACGTCGGCGTCGACCAGAAACTGCTTCCGGGTCTCACTGCGGGCCTTGATGCCTATTACAAGATCGCCACCGATCAGATCGACGACGGCCAGTTTGGCCAGGCGGTGGTGCTGACCCAGTTCAACTGGGCGCGCGGTTACAGCGAAGGCGTGGAAGCCAAGATCAAGTACCAGAGCGGCAACTTCAGCGCCTACGCCAATTTCGCCTTCAACATCACGAGGGCGACCGACCCGGTCGCCAATCAATATCTGCTCGACAGTGCGACCTACACCTATCTGCTCACCAACTATCACTACACCGACGACATGCAGATGCTGACGGGGTCGGCGGGCGCGTCGTACCGCTGGAACCAGACGCTGTTTGCGGTCGACATGAAATACGGCAGCGGCCTGCCGACCGGCTTTGCGAACTCTTCGTTCAACCAGCCCTATGCGACGGCCAATCTCGGCATTGCGCACGAAGTCCAGGCCTTTCCGGGCGCCAAGCCGCTCACACTGCGGTTCGACGTCGTCAACCTGTTCGACAAGATCTATGCCATCAGGAACGGATCGGGTATCGGCGTGTTCGCGCCGCAATTCGGCGCGCGCCGCGGTTTCTTTGCAGGGATTTCGCAGAAGCTGTGAGCCCGCGGGGTGGACGGGTGGCGCTCAGGTCGCGGTCCGTGCCGCCACCGCTTCGTAGATGTCCTCCTCCTGCGCGGTGTGCATGCGCACCAGGGTCTCGATCGCCTCGACTACCCGCTGGGCGTCGCGAATGAGATAGCGATCGACCTTCTCCGTCGGCAGGTCCTCGACCACGCGCTCCAGCAAGCGCGAAAGATGCAGTATCTCGCGGTGCGCGCGGCTCATCGCGGAAAGGCTGTGATTCTCCCGCAAAACCCGGGCGAGCCGTGGATAGACGCTGCCCTCGTCGTCGCGCTCGTGCACCACTACCTGCTCCTGCACCAGCCGGTTGGCCTCCGCGATCAGGCCGGCGCCGGTTTCGGCGGTGGCATCGTCGAGCGCATCGACGATCCCCCGCAGCCGGTCCAGATTGCCGATCAGCGCCAGATGGTCGCGATGCAGCGCGCGCCCGTCCGCCGCCGTCATGCGCCGGCCGGCGTGGCCGACGCCCGGCGTCAGCGCGCGCAGCGCGTTGAGGATCACGGCCACGTCGATCACCTCTTGGACGATCGCCGCCGGCACCGGCAGCAGCCAGCCCAGCGCCGCCGCCAGCATCGCCAACATCGAAAGCCCCATTCCCGCGACGATGCTTTCGACCGCGATCCGCCGCGCCCGTTGCGCGATCACGATGGCCTCGCCGACGCGGTCGAGCCGATCGGCGAGGATCACCACATCGGCCGCCTCCGACGAGGCGCTGGCGCCGCGGGCGCCGAGTGCTATTCCGACATCGGCCGAGGCCAGCGCCGGCGCATCGTTGATGCCGTCACCGACCATGATGGTCGGATGCAGCCGTTGCTCGGAGCGTACCGCGTCGACCTTGTCGGAGGGCATCCGGTCGGCCAGCACCGAATCGAGATCGAGTGCGGCGCCGATCGCGTGCGCGGCGGCGGCACGGTCTCCGGTGACCATGACCATGCGCGCGATGCCGGCCTCGCGCAGCAGCCGGATCGCCCGCGGCGTGTCGGCGCGAAGTTCGTCGGCGAGCAGCAGGGCGCCGATCGGCCGTCCCTCGACCGCGACGAAGACGACCAGCGCCGAGCGCCACGCGGCACGGCGGACGGCCCGCGAGGCCCATTCGCTCGCGCGGGCGCTGCCATAGATCATGTCGCGCGAGCCGGCGGCCACCTGCCGCCCGTCGATCACGCCTTGGAGTCCGGATCCCATTGATTCCCGCACCTCGTCGGGCACCCTGAGGCGAAGGCCGCGCTCGACCCCGGCCTCGACGATGGCGGCGGCGAGCACATGATGCGAAGCCTGCTCCAGCGAGGCTCCCAGCATCAGCACTTCCTCCGCCGATTCTCCCGGCGCGACCTCGACCGAAAGCAGCCGCGCGCCTCCGACGGTCAGCGTTCCGGTCTTGTCGAACAACACGGTATGGGCGCGCGCCAGCGCCTCCAACGGGCCGCCGCCCTTGACCAGGATGCCACGCCGGGCGGCTTGGGCAACGCCGGCAATGAAGGCAACGGGAGCTGCCAGGATCAGCGGACACGGCGTCGCCGCCACCAGCACCGCGAGGCTGCGGATCAGGTCGCCCGAGATCAGCCAGGCGACGAAGGCCAGCACCAGCGTCACCGGCAGGAAGATCAGGGCATAGCGGTCGGCCAGCCGCACGAACGGCGCCTTGGCGGTCTGCGCCGCGGTCACCAGGCGCACGATGCCCGCATAGGTGCTTTCGCCCGCCGCCGCCGACACCGTCAGCTCGAAGGTCTCTCCGGCATTCAGCGAGCCGGACAGGATGGCGGCGCCGCGCGTCTTGACCACCGGGATCGGCTCGCCGGTCAGCGCCGATTCATCGATCGTGGCCGCGGTCGAGCCGACGATGCCGTCGACCGGAATGATCTCGCCGGCCCGCACCAAAAGCCGGTCGCCGATCGCGACCTCGGATATCGGCACCTCCTCGATGCGGTCACCGGTGCGGCGATGGGCCTCGCGCGGCGCGCGATCGACCAGCGAGCGCAAATCGTGCTCGGCGCGCGCCACCGCGATATCCTCCAGCACGTTGCCGCCGGAATACATCAGCGCGACCACGGCGCCGGCGAGCGGCTGGCCGAGCGCCAGCGCCGCGCTCATCGACACCAGCGCGATCGCATCGACGCCGAATCGGCCGGCCAGGAAATCGCGCACGATCTGGAACGCTAGCCCCGCCACCACGGGCGCCGTCGAAAGCGTCCAGGCGAGATCGGCAAGGTCGGAACGGCCGACAGCGTGGGCGACAATACCGGCCGCCAACCCGGTGACGGCGATCGCCACCAGGGTCCATCGCAGGACGCGTTCGAACGACATCGCTTGTTCCCTGCCGGTGCGGTTTCGCGGCGTTTGTCGCCGAAAACGCCTGCGCCGGGCTTGAGGGAAATCAAGCGGCGTCGACGAATTGCCGCGAACTGCAAGCAGGAATGAAACGCAATCAGGCGGTATTGCCGGCGTCGATCGTCAGCACGCTGCCGGTGATGTTGCGACCGCCGTCGCCCAGGAGATATTCCACCATGCGTGCGACGTCGTCGACTTCGGGCAGCCGGCGCAAGGCACCGCGGCCGGCGATGCGCTTGCGCGCATCGTCCGAGAGGTTCCCGGTCAGTTCGGTATCGATGAAGCCGGGCGCAATCGCATTGACGGTGATCCCGAGCTTGCCGACCTCGCGCGCCAGCGAGCGGGTGAAGCCGGTCGCCGCGGCCTTGGTCGCGCCATAGACCGACAGGCCATTATAGCCGGTCGTCGCGATGATCGAGGACATGTTGATGATGCGCCCCGCCCCGTCCGCCATCATGTGCCGCACCACATACTTGGTCAGGATGACCGGCGAGAGAACATTCAAGCGCAGCAGCGCCTCGATCTCGGTATTGTGCATGGTGGCGAGCAGACCTTCGGTGCCGATGCCGGCATTGTTGACGAGGCCGTAGATCGCGCCGAATTCGTCGCGCAGGGTCTTCACGAAGCCCGGAATGGCCTCGACCCCGCTGAGATCGAACGCGCGGAAATGAAGCCCGCCTTTGCCCTGCTCGACGACCTCGGCGATGGCCGCGCGCAGTTCGTCGCTCTCGCGCCGCGCCACCGCGATCACATTGTAGCCGGCGGATGCCAGCCTTTGCACGATGGCAACGCCGATGCCGCGGCTGCCACCGGTCACCACCACATTATGCATCTGATCGCGCCAGTTTCCCGGCCGCCGTGATATCGAGCGCCGTTACGAATTTGATCATGGCCGGCACCTTGTGATGCGCCAGCTTTGCCCGGCAATCGGCCAGGATCCTGGCGCGGATGGCATCGGCCTGGCTGGCATCGCAGCCGTCGGCCAGAATGACGTCGGCGACCACGATCGAACCGGTGATCGGGCTGCGGCGGGCCCGCGCGCGCGACATCCGCACTTCGGCGTGCTGATTGATGACGGCCTCGATTTCCTCGGGATGAACTTTCAGGCCGCCGATATTGATGATGCCGCCGCGGCGGCCGACGAAGTGGTAACGGTCGCCGCGCAGCTCGACCATGTCGCCGGTGTCGACGAATCCATCGCCGTCGGTCAGGGCGGCCGCGTTGCGGCCGACATAGGCATGCGCGGTCCGCGTCGAGCGGATCCGCAGCGATCCGTCCACGACCTTCATCTCGACGCCGTCGCGGTTGGCCCCAATGATGGATGCGGGAAAGCCCTCGCGGCCGTCATTGACGGCAAAGCCGACCCCGGCCTCGGTCGAGGCATAGGCATGACCGATCGAGGCCTGCGGAAAGGCATGGCGGAGGCCGTCGAGCACGGCCTGGTCGGCGATCTCGCCGGATAGGCGGACGTAGCGCGGCGCGAAGCCTGCCGCCGATCCGCTCATCAGGAGCTTGCGCCAATGCGACGGCGTGCCGGAAATGTGGGTGACGCCCCGCGCGTTCAGCCGCGCGACGTGATCCGATAGCGCCTCGCCGGGCTGCGACAGCACCATCGAGCCGCCGCCGATGATGGCGCGCAGGAAGATCTGGAGGCCGCCATAGCGGCGGATATCATAGAAGGTGGCCCACACCGGCGGGGCGCCGCGGGCCGGGCCGTCGGCGACGATCGCGCCGGTAAGCCCTCCCAGCGTATGGCCGACGATTTTAGGCACGCCCGAGGTGCCCGAGGTCAGCATCAGCCACTCGGTCGCGCGCTCGGCCTTCGCTTTGCCGGCGGCATGCGCCGGCGCGCGCGCCACCACCACCAGATAGACGCCGGCATCCGACCAACGTGCCGGTTCATCGGTGACGATGGCATCGATCTCGGCGTCGTCGATCAGGGTTTTGGCGTGATCGGCGTTGAAATCGGGCGGACACAACAGCATGCGCCGGGCCACGCCGTCGATTTCCGTCATTGCGAGCGCCGACGTCAACTGGTCCGAGACCGCCAGCAGCACCGAGCGCCCGGACAGCGCATCACGGCGAGCGACCAGGCAGGTCTGTTCCAGGACATCGGTCAGCGACACCAGCTGCCGCGCATCCGAAATGGTACGCCCCTTCAGCTCCGGACCGAGATAGTCGCGGAGCGTGAAGATTTCACGCGGGGACATTTTCATAGGCCCCGATGAAGTCGCCCACCGTGAGCGGGAAGGCGGCGTCCTCGGATATGGTAAACGGATCGATGCCGAGATCGTCCTCGAGCCGCGCCACCAGGATCGCAAAGCCGAGCGAATCGAACCCGGTCTCGTGCAGCGACAGATTGTCATCGAGCGGCGGCAACGTGACCTGCTGCTCGCGCGCGACCTGCTGCATCGCCGAAATAATCTTTAACCTTACCGACATGGATCGTTCTCGCCTTCTGACCGAATTGGGAGCGGCCACGATAGGGCGAAACCGTGAAGGAAACCGGTCATCCGCCGATCTTTCGCGCGCATTGGTAAATGCGATGCTTGCCGGCATGTCAGACATTCGCGGAACCTTGCCGCAGGTCTATAGCCGGATCGCGCCGTCCAGGATGCGGGCATAGGCATCCGCATCGACCGGCCGGTAGGCGCCGGACTTCGGGTCCTTGTAGAACAGGGGATCGGTGACAAGCCGCGGATCGAATCCCTCGCGCGCCAGCTGCTGCTTCTTCAGCTTGAAGGTTTCGGTCGTATCCAGGGCCGTGCAAAATCGCACCATCACAGGGCAGGCGTAGACCGGCAGGCGACGCGAAAGACGCTCCCTGAACTCCGCGAGGTCGAAGCCGTCGCCGGCCACGACCGCCACCATTCCGGCGCGGCCGTCACAGCCCGGAACGACCACGCCATAGGTGGTGGCGTCGACGACGCCGGGGCATTCCATGACCGCCTCGTTGACTTCGGAGGTCGCGACATTCTCGCCCTTCCAGCGGAATGTGTCGCCGATGCGATCGACGAAGTGGAAGAAGCCGGCTTCGTCGAGCTTCATCAGGTCGCCGGTGCGAAACCAGGCATCGCCCCTGGCAAACACGTCGCGCAAAATCTTCTTTTCGGTCTCGCCGGCATCGGTATAGCCCTCGAAACGACCGCCTCCCTCGTCAGCGGTGCCGATCCGCCCCACGGCCTCGCCGGCTTCGCCGCGCGCGCAGGCGATACAGAGGCCGTCATCGCCGCGTACGGGCGTGCCGGTGTCCATGTCGACGCGAACGATCGAAGCGGGAAAGCGATGCGCCAGCAGCGGCGGGATCCGACCGATCGCGCCCGGCCGGCCCTCGACATTGTAGAGCGAGAAATTGCCTTCGGTGGCGGCATAGAATTCCAGGATCTGCGGTATAGCAAAGCGCGCCTGGAACGCCTCCCAGATGTCGCCGCGCAGGCCGTTGCCGCAGGCCAGCCGCAGCCGGTGCCGGGTTTCGAATTCGGACGGCGGCGCCTTCAGGAGGTGGCGGCAGAGCTCGCCGATATACTGGAACACTGTGCAGCGATGGCGCGC
>Ga0302157_10002873_pt1 | contig 19721 bp, 14 predicted proteins | sample I_Bog_N3_3_FD_193502 | JGI IMG/M metagenome (GOLD analysis project Ga0302157, IMG submission 193502) | Peat permafrost microbial communities from Stordalen Mire near Abisko, Sweden - I_Bog_N3_3 | ecosystem: Environmental > Terrestrial > Soil > Wetlands > Peat | place: Sweden: Abisko, Stordalen... | reverse complement strand
GCGTGAAACGGTAGATCTAGTGAACCTGACGCCGTTCCGTCGCAAGAGTACCCGCAACCCCAGACAAGAGTTGAAGTTACCGGCCAGCAACCACTGACGCCTGCATGGTTACCGGGCGGTAACCCCCTGACGCGAGTTTCCGGCAAGCTGCCGCCGAGGCCCGAGACATGGCAGGCGGCTAAAAGAAAAAACTCCGGCGTGGTTTGTTCAGTTGCCAGCACTGTTTGTCATTGTACGAAGATTCGGGCGCGACCGGCGGGAGCCAGGCTGGGCCGCATGACCGCAAGCCCCCTTTCCCTGATATCAGGATCGGTCTTCGCAGCGGCCCGGAGCGGTCAAGGCTGCGCGCAGCGCACCCGGAGGGCTCGGCCTTGACGGCGAGGACCGCTGTGTAACGTCGCTCGCCAGGGAAAGGGGGCGCTCCCTCTCAGAACGGGATAACGGTCAGGTTGGGGATTTTCCGAAAGTGCCGCAGATTGGTGGTCAGCACGGCATAGCCCTGTTCGATCGCGGCGGCGGCAATCACGAGATCGTTGAACGGCAGCACGTTGCCCTTCGCCGCTTCCTGACCCTCGATCTGGCCCACGAGCCACCCGGTTTGTTTGGTAACGGGATGGACCGGAACCAGGCTGATCAGTTCTTCCACGAACAGGCGGCGAGTCTGCGCGGCTGCCGGCGTCTGGGCGCGGAAGATTCCATGCACCAGTTCGGCCACCGTGACCGGAGAGAGCGAGAGATCGAGCGAACCGTGAGCACGCAGGATGCTCTCGATAAAGTCGGGAACGGATTGCTTCCTGCGCTCGGCGGAGATCGCCGTGCTGGAGTCCAGCACTAATCCCAGGAGGGCGGATGCCATGGCTGCTGGTGACTGGCGATGATCTCTTCGAGGTCGCGCCCGAAGTTTTCATCCAGTGTGACGGTCGAATTGCGCCGCTTCGCCTCGTCGAGGATTTCAGTGATGGGCCGTCCGCTGCGATGAGGCGCACTGATGACGGCAACGGGCCGGTGGTCTTCCTGCTCGATAATCACTTCGCTTCCCTGTTCGATCTTTGCCAGCACCGCGCGCACGTCGCGGGCAAGCTCGGCTTCTGTGATACGGACGGTCGCCATCTCTTCGATCATACGTCCCCATCCGGCTCGTGTGCTCGCGCCAGCACATTGGCGGGCACCAGCGGCTCAACGTTCACCGCCCCGTACAGGTGACAGCATCGGCGGATCAGACGGAGCGCGGTGACCGGCTCGTAGCGGTAGTGCAACGCCACGGCGGGAAGCGAGAGACCCCGGAGCCAGGCGTTGGCTGCCGCGGCTGCGTAGATCAGTTGCGAGCGCATCACTCGCGGAACGCCGCCGTTACCCATCGTGTTCCTCCTCGTCGTCGTCTTCACGTTCGGCCGCCAGAGTGCCGAACAGTTCCGCTTCGGCATGGGCGTCGCGCGCCGTGGCCGGTCCGTTGCGCGGGCCGAGATGCGCCGCCGGATGCGTGGCCGAGTAAACCTGCTTCAGCAGATTGATCGAGACGCGCGTGTACAGCTCCGTGGTCGTGATCTTCGCGTGCCCGAGCATCTCCTGAATCACCCGGATGTCGGCCCCGTTCTCCAGCATCAGCGTCGCCATCGTGTGACGGAACAGATGGCAGCCGCCCTTCTTGCCGATCTTCGCCTTGCGGACATAACTGCGCACGAGTCCCGTCAGATACACACGGTCCATCGGCTCGCCCCGGCTGCTCAGGAACACCGTGCCGTCGTCGGACGTTACCAGCAGTTCGGGCCGGGCTTCGCGGATGTATTTGTCGAGCCACGCCAGCGCGCGCTCACCGATCGGGATGTGACGGTCCTTCTTTCCCTTTCCCATGCGGATCATGACCGTGCCCCGGTCGGCGTCGATGTCATAAAGTTTGAGCGCCACGATTTCCAGCCGACGCATACCGGTCGAGTAAAACGTTTCGAGGATGGCGCGGTCGCGCATTCCTTCGGGTGTCGCGATGTCTGCCTGGGCGATCACCTGATCGGCTTCCTCCGCACTCAGGATGTATTTGGGCAGGCGGTTTTCAAGGCGCGGCAGCAACAGCTCGGAGGCCGGATTGTGCAGCAGAAAGTTCTGACGTGCGAGCCACCGGAACCAGCCCTTAAGGAAGCGCAGCCGTGTAGCCTGCGTGCGGAACGTCAGTGGCGCGCCGTCCTTCTTCCGGTAATAGTAGAGCGCCCGCTGATAGCGCTCCAGCACGGGCCGCGTGATTTCGGTGACGTCTTCGATGCTGCGTTCTTTGCACCAGTCGAGGAAGTAGCCGATGCAGATGCGATTGCTGTTGAGAGTATCCGGGGAGAAGTTCTGCGCGCCCATCCACGCGATGTAATGCTCGACCAGCGCGTGCATCCGGTCCGTGGGCGCTGGGACCGGCTTCGGTTTCGGCATTCGGCGGCGCGGCATCTGTCTATCCTTACGACTGCGACATCACTACAGCGGGGCCATGATTTCCGGCCGCCCCGTTGATGCGATTTTTTGCTGTAACAGGCGGAAAATCGCCTGAAAGGCCCGTCGTTATTAGCTCCGGGGCACTCCGACCACCTCCCGATATCCCCCCGACCAGGGGCCGACCGGACCCCGACTGCCCGACGTCTGAACCCGACTTCTCCCCTCCAGTCCCCGACTTCTTTCCGTCGTAACGCTGCGCGCGGAGCTTCGCAACATCGATCAGGCCGGGCAATACGGCGCGCCCGTCTTCACCGCTGGGCTCATACAGCAGTTCGTAAACGAAGCTCTGTCCCCGTCCGCCGCGGTGCACCGCGAGATACTCCAGTTCTTCCAGCCGGTGCAGATGGATTTTCAGTTGCGTGTCGCCCCATCGTGTCGAGGCCCGTACATCGCGCCGCGAGAAACGGAAGTCGGCGCGCTCCATTTTCAGCCGCTCACACTCGAACTTCACCATGTCTTCGATCAGGTGCAGGAGCTTTCTGGTCTGCGGGGGCAACTCGTCGAGCGAGCGGCCCAGCACTTCATGTGCGATTTGATTTGCCCGCTCGATATCGTCGAGCGTGACTTCGATGTAAGAGATGGTCTGGCTTCGGCGCGTGGCCGTCCGGAAGGGCCGCTGGTGCTGGTGCAGCAGTGTAATCGAGTTGATCAGCGCCAGGTATTTGGTGTGGTCGCGCCGCGTGCGCGTCAGGTTGTCGGGGAAGGTCAGCTCGCGCGCATACGGGTTGACCACGGATAACGGCTTCAGCAGGCGTTGCGCGTTGCGATGTACTTTCAGAATCTCCTCACGCTCGACCCGCGCCATCAGTCCCTCGATGGTCTGCCGCTCGCGCTGTATCCGGTGGATGGCCTGCGTCTGCGCGCGGTCCTCGTTGACCGTCAGCACGAGGCAACGGTTCAGCAGTTCCTCGTCGATATCGATGGCCGTGGTGGTCAGAAAGATCATCACCGGGCCTTCGACCCGATACTGCTGCGTCACCAGTCTGCCCGTCACCGGGTCCTTGCCGGTCGATGCGATGGTGAGCACGCCTTCCGATTGCAGAAGCTTCAGGGCATAGGCTGCGCGGCTTGCGCCCTGCTCTTCGACGATGGCCAGCACCTTGTGCTTGAGGTCCTGCTCGCCCATATAGAAGAGCGACTGGCCCGTCATGGCTGAGTACTCGATCCGGTGCTCCGGAGGAACGAAGGCGAGAATCGAGTCCATGAGCGAGCTTTTGCCCGCGGCTGAACTCGACTGCACGATCACGGCGAGCGGCCCGTCCAGATGCCGCGACACCGCCGCGATATATCCGGCCAGCTTGTTGGTTTCTTCGCCCACCACGCCGCACAGTGCAAAGTCCCCGAGGATGCGGCCGAGCAGATCGGGAGCTTTGAGCAGTTCCATCGCCGCCGTGTGTTCCTCCCCGGCGATGACGATCTCTTCCCGCTTCGGCTCCAGCGCCTTTCGGATTTGCTCCTGCTGAATCTCCTCCAGCTTTCGCAGCACGTGTCCGAGATCGTGCCGGATGACCTCTTCTTTCATGCTCAGCTCGATGGCGGCCTGTTTCGCGAAAGCGATCCGCTGTCGCGCTGCGTAGAGATCGAGGGTATCGACGTGGAAGCCGTCACCGCGCGAGACCAGCAGATTGATTTTGATGAGATCGTAGCTGAGATTCTTCGCGAGGCCCCGCACCCGGTAACGCCGGTCGCCCAGCGTGATCGCGATTTCTTCAGCGCCGATCTCGACGGGCGCTTCCGGCGCCGAGATACGCGGCGCCGGAACGGGCGGCAGTGCAGCTTCGTGCGCGGCTGGCTCAGCGGCTAAAGAAGGAACCGGTTCATCGATTGCTTCCTTAGCCAGTGGCTCTGGTTCATTCAGTGCCTCTTCTTCGGCAGCAGACTCCACGGGCTGCGTTTCTTCTTTAGCCGCTGGTGGTTCATCGGCAGGAACCGGAGCAACGGACACTGCTGCGGGTTCCACTTTCGCGGGAGGCCTGCCCTTGCCCATCCACTGCGCGCTGTTCAGCAGAACGCCCAGGGCCTTTGCCGCGGGCTGTGTAGTGCGCGCGTATTCGTTGGCATCGCAGCTCCGGGGGAAGAGCACACGGAAGCATTCGATGTCCGCAGCCGTCAGTTCACCGGCAAGAGCCAGCGCCGCCTTGTCTCCCGCTTCGTCGCGGTCGTAAGCGATGTAGACGCGCTTCACACCGTATTTGCGGAAGGCCGCGCGATGATCGTCGGTGAAGCCGTTCACGCCATAGCTCGCCGTCACGTTGCGGTATCCCGCGCACCAGAACGTCAGCGCATCGATGAGCGCTTCGCACAGGATGATCTCGGGCGAGGCATTGTTTGAGCAAGACTCCAGCGCCTCTTCGTTCCACACGCCGCACTGCGGACCCGGCAGATAAAGATGTAACGGCGTCCCTTTGGTCAGGTTCGCCGTGATCTTGCGCCCATACATCTGCACCAGTTCACCGGCGCGATTGAAGATCGGAATCACCAGCGAACCGTTCATGTGTTCGTGGCCCGACGACTCGCGGAGGATACCGAGCTTTTCAAGACGTGAGCGCATTTCCGCTCCTGCCTTGCGGTTCTTCGGCGGCAGTCTCAGACCCAGCGTGCGATTGGCGAAGCCCAGCCGGAAGTGGCCGATCATCTCGGGATGAGTGAGGCCGCGCTGCTCCAGGTACTTCAGTGCATCGGGCGTCTGGTTCAGAGTCTCGTGATAATAGCTGACGATCCGGTCAAGCATTTCCGCATCGCTCGCATCGCCTTCGACTGGCGGCGGCAGTTTGCGCACCGTCCCGACCTTCACAACGGGTGAGTTCGCAAGCAACGCGGGATGCTCGGCACGCAGCAGTTCGGCGGCATGTCGGAAGCTGACGCCCTCAGCCTTCATCACCCAGTCGATCGGCGAACCACCGACTCCGCACGCGCCTTTGCAGCTCCAGATATTCTGCTCGGGATCGATGCACAGGCTCGGATCATGATCGTCGTGGAACGGGCACAGCCCCATCAGCTCTTTGCCATGGCGTTTGAGCTTCACGCCGCGCGCTTCCGCGAGGCGCTGCACCGAGACCTCCTGCTTAAGCCGTTTGATGATGTCATCCGGGATACGAGCCATTCGCGGTCTCCTTTCCGTCCTGCCGGCGAAAAACCTTGTCAAGTGGTTCTGCGGTTTTTAACTCATAACAAAAACTATCACTTTAAGTGATATCACGTCAAGCGATTCGTCAACCGGCATTACACTGTGAGCGATGCCCAAGGTCTCCCGTTTTGATCTGCCCCCCGTCGATTTCGGCGGCGAAACGCTCGGAGAGCGCATCGCCCGGATTCGCAAAGAGCGCGCCCTGACGCAGGTACAGCTGGCCGAGAAGATCGGAATCATTCAGTCCATCGTTTCGTCCGTGGAAAGCGGCGATCGGCGTCTCTCGGCTGAGATGGCTGTGCGTTTCGCTCAGGCGCTCGATGTCAGCATGGATGAGCTTCTCGGACCTGGCCGCCGCAATCCGAAGGGAAAGCCAAGCCGTAAAATCCTGCGGCGGCTGGAACAGATTGAACAACTGCCCCCGACACGGCAGCTTGCGCTCCTCAGAACGATTGATGGCGTCCTCGAATCGCACGCATTGAAGACGGGTCGATGATTATGCTGACTTTAGCGCTCCATCGCGAACCCGCGATCGGGCGAGTGGCTTTGCTCCGGGGCATTCCCCGCCGCTGCCGCCTGCGTCATTTCATTTGAGGCTGCGGTTGGTTGTTGCTGCGGTTCGATGGCTGTCGTGTGCGACGTATCGCGGCTGAGGGCCCGGCCCAGGTCTGCGGCGTCGTTCGTGTATATCTGCGCATCGTAGCGGGCGCGCGAAACGGCCACATACGCCAGGCGGCTGTTCACCAGGTTCTGATGCGCGGCTTCAGTGTCCACATTGACCAGCACGCGGTCCGCCGTAGCGCCCTGGCTCGAATGACTGGTCACTGCATAACCGTGATCGAGATGCGGATTCTCTCTGACGTTGAACTCAGCCGCGCGGCCTGAGTCGAGCTTCACTGCAACGTTGCCGTGCTCGTCGATTCGCTCGATGGTCCCCAGTTCGCGGTTCGCGATCCGCAGTTCCCGGTCGGGCGCCGTAAACTGCACGCGGTCGCCTTCGCTGAAGCTGCGCTCCGTTTCCCGGTACACCGCGACACCCTGCAACCGGCGCGGATCGTAGCTGACGCGGTCGCCGTTCTCTCGCTCGACAGTAAGCTGATTTCGTCCCGCATCGAAGCCCGTCACGCGCGCATACTCGCCCGCGCCGATGCCCATCGACTTACTGCCCTTTGCATACCGCACCACATCGCCCGCTTCATACTGCGCGGCCCACGCACGGTCCGCGCCGGTCATGTCCTGACGTGGCGCCAGCACCTTCACACGATGCTCTTCACTGCTGACTGCGCCGCGCTCCTGAAGCTCTTCGTGAATCATCCCGTTCAGCGCCGCGCGGGATTTGTTGTCGGGCGAGATGACCAGCGTCCCTTCCGGCTGCGCCGCATAGTCGCGGGCTATCTCTCTCATCCTCTCCTGTGGTTCGCTGATCTCATGCACGCGGCCCTGGGCGTTCAGCTTTTCGACGGCTTCCCAAACTTCGCCGCGGGCCAGTTGTTCAACCGTCTCTTTCAGGGCCGGGTCTTTCTGTCGCACGATCTCATCCAGCCGCGCTGTCCTCATACCGGCATCCTGCATCTGCTCGAAAGGCCTGCCTGCGTCCACCGCCTGATGCTGCCGCGTATCGCCCACCAGCACCACGCGGTCATTCTCATTGAGCCGCTCGAAAAAATCGTGCATCTGTTTCGTGCCGGCGAGACTCGATTCATCGACGAAGTAAAGATGCCTGGCTCCGTCGTGCGCATGCTCGCCCTGCGCCAGATGATGCTGCAGCGTGGTTGCTTTGATCCCGGCTTCTTCAAGCTGATACGCCGCGCGTGATGTGGGCGCGAACCCCTCCACCGTGTAGCCTTCTTTTTCCGCCGCTTCGCGGAGGGCGGCTAAAGAAGTGGTCTTGCCCGTTCCCGCCGCCCCCTGCAAGCCGGTAATCTGATCGCGGCTTTCGAGAATCGTCTCGACCGCGTGGCGCTGGCTGTTGCTCAGATGCTCGAAGTGATTGTGCCGCTCAACGAGTGGCTGATATTGACCCTGCCCGGCACGCATCCGTTCGATGTTGTCGCGCTCCAGTTCGATCATCTCGGGCGTCGTGAACGACCGGCCCACCGGCGTCTTAACTTCCACCAGATCGCCTTTTTCGATGCTGCTTTCGAAGTGCTGCTGCACATCCGCGAACGTCGCCTGTCCCATCGAACGTTTCAGCGCATCCCGCATCAGCGCCCGCTCATCCACCACCGCCTCACGTTCCAGGTTGCGATCGCGCGCGAACGTCACAGCCGACTGCGCGGGCCTGAGTCTCGCATCGTGGTCATGGTCGATCGCGTGCATTTTTTCTTTAGCCGCCTCGACGATTTGTTCGGGTTGATTGCCGAAGGCCTCTGCCATATCGCGATGCCGCCCGATCATCTCTTCGGACGAAAGCGCGAGCTTTGCATCCCGCGTTCTGTGGGCCGCGATCTGCGCCGCGCCTGCACCGTCCACTCCCTGTTCCGCGAGATGCTCTTTGATCTGCTGGCTGCGCGGGCTCGACGCTTCGAGATACTCCGGCGAGTAGCCCCGGATTTCCGGCGCGCCGTTCTTGCCCGCCTCGATCTCATAGCCCAGTTCCTTCAAACGCCAGGCCAGTTCGCTCTGATAGATCGCGGTCCCGTACTGCTGGCTGCGGTAAAGCTCCTGCGGCTGCACGGCGTGCGCTTTGCCGTCTTCCGTCTCGGTCAGATTGAAGAAGACCGTGTGCGTGTGAAGCTGCGGCGCGGCGTAACCATCGACGGGCCGCGCGCTGTCATGCTCGAACTTCGCAACGGCCCACTGGCCCGTCGTCTCGGCCGGAGCGTTGCCGCCGATGCGCGCCTGAACGTACCGCTCCATCTCATCGAGCGCCGTCCGCACGGCCTCCCGGTGCGCCTCTCGCACCCGTTCGTCGCCGCCCACCAGAGCAGTCAGCGAGACACTCTTCGGCGCGCTGAAAGTCGCATCCCATCCGGCGCGATGCTCCATCGTCTTCACGATCTCGCCCGCTTCGTTCGTGTACTCGCGTGCCTGCTGGTAGCGGACCAGTTGTTCGCCGGTCTCGGGATGCTGTCCGGCGGCTAAACGGGAAAAGCTCTCTTCGGTGACTTCGCCCCGCAGGTTCCATGATTCAGCAAGCCTGCCCTGCCACTCGCCGCGTATCTGATTGCCCTGCGTGTAATAGTTCTGCTCGGCGCTGGTGAGCTCATTCGCGTGATACGCCTGAGCCTGCCCCGCGCTCAGCGGCTTCGAGATGGTGACCATTCAGGAGTCCTATTCAAAGAAGCCTCGGGCCGGTCCGCGCTCCTGCTTCCGTTCGAGCTTCTGCGTCTTGCCGCCCTTCGGTTCTTCCGGCAACCGCACCGGCCCGGCCTTCTGCACCGACTTCCGCTCGCGCTCGATGAAGCCCTTCTGCACCTTCGGCCAGTCGAGATACGGAAAGCTCATCTCCACCACATCGTTTCCGTTCTTCAGATACCCATGCAGTTCCGGCAGGCCGCTGATCTCGGAAGGCAGCACCAGTGGGATGGTTTTCTTCTCCACCACGTAAGTCCGCGAATCGCGGCCCTGCTGTCCCCAGTGCATTCCACTCGTGCGGCTTTCACGCAACCATTCCCGGTCCTGTTCGCCGATCGCATCCGAGACCCACTTCGCCGCGCGCGGCTCGCTTGTCTTCAGAAAGATTTTGGTCCATGGCTGCGAGAGCATCGCCTCGGCCAGATGCCCGTAAAGAGTCTCGACCTGCGATTTTCCCTGAAGCCCGATCACCACCGGGTTATTGCTCTTGCGGTTCTCGGTAAGCGCCGTCGATAGCTGCGGGAGCTTCTGCAAACTCCCCAGCTCATCGAACACGAACCACACCGGGCGCGCCGGTCCCGACTCTGTATTCATGAGTCTCAGCACCAGCAGATCGAGCCACACACTGAGCAGCGGTTGCAGCGGCGCGCGCAGCTCCGGCGTGCTCGTCAGAAAAATCCATCCCGTGCGTTTCGTCGCCCACTCGCGCGCTGTCCACGAAGTCGTGGCCTCTTCTTTCGTCTTCAGCAAACGCAGCGCGTCGGCCACCAGATTGAGCGAAGCCCGCACGCCTTCCCGCTGCGACGGCGCCGCCTGGCTGATCATCGACGCCATCTCCGTGCCTTCCACCAGACGGTTCAGCGCATCGCCGTCGCACATCGTCTCGACCATCTGCCCGGCATCCATGCCCGCCCTCAGCATCGCCGCAAGAATCTTGCGCGCCGTCTGCGTGAAGAACGGCGGCTCGTGCGGCTGATCCGGGAACACGCTCTCGGCAATGGTCCGCGCCTCCGCTTCATGGTCCAGCTCATCGCCGGGATTCCAGTAAGGCGACCGCGCATCGAGCGGATTTAAGATGATGTCGCCGCGCTCGGGATTGAAGAACCGCTCCACGTATTCCCGCGCCGGGTCGTACACGATCGCCGTCTGCTGCTGGATCGTGAGTTGCCAGAGTATCTGTCGCATCAGCGCGCTCTTGCCCGAACCCGTGTCGCCCATCAGCAGAAAGTGCTTCGGCTCGTCCCACTCCGGTATCGCGATCATCGGCCCGTACGGGTACTTGATGAAGAACTTCTCCCGCATGCTGGGCTTTTCGAGAGTCTTGAAGCCGATCCCGTAGCTGTATTTCCGCTTCCGGTTGAACTCGTCCCGCGTCACCATCTCCGCTCCGCGCACGCGCCGTCCCTCCTCGAGAACGCGCCTCGCTCTTCGGTCCGCGGGCCAGGCGAGACACAGCCCGAACATCATCACGCCGAAGCCCCACATCATGCCCGGCTTCAGCAACTCCGTCAGCGTCTCGCCGTTATAAACCCAGTCGCGGAGAAACCCGACGAAGCGCGCCTTATCGACCGGAATGACCGGATTCACCAGACGGACCGCGCCCGTTTTGAGCGCCGCTTCCGACAGCCGGAACGGAATCACGCCGCGCACCGGATGATCGAGATTCAGCGCCACCACTTCAGCGGGCACCGTGGGATGCAGCTTACCCTTCCGGTCCACCGTGTGCAGCACCAGGTACTTCTGAAACAGCCCCGTGTTCGCGACCACGTAATGCGCCAGATAGTACCGCTGCATCCCGTCCCACTCGAACTGCGTCTCGATAAACCACGCTGTGAACATCGCGACGAAGCCGAAGAAGATCGCTCCCGCCCGTTTCTGATACGAGTTCCTCGGCCATCCTTTGGGCCGCGACGACTTGAGGATTCCGTCCATAAACTCACCGTCCCTTTTCTGTCGCGGATGGAGATGAAGACGCACTTTCTTTCAGACGTTCGAGTGCTTTTTCGACCTTGCCCGCGTCGGCCTTCGCGATCAGCTCCCGCATCCGCTCGGGCGCGATCTCGTGGCCGTTGGCCTGGTCGTAAATGATGTTGATGAGAATCGTCCTCAGCGCGAGGACTTCGGAAAGAACCGTCCGCTCGGCCACCGTCGCCTCGGCCGCCGGCCGGGCGAATGCCTGGAGCACCAGCTCGCGCACCCACTCGCCCGGCGTCACCCCCTGGGCGGCGGCTAAAGATTCCAGCCGCGCGTATTCCTCTTCGCTGAGTTTGGTCCCGACCGATCGCGTGCGCCGCACACTGGTCTGGCTGGAACCCTGAGTGGACCCTGAGGAAGCAGAACCCGGTGCTGGAACAGGCGACGCCATCCGCCAACCGAAAAACTAAACTCTGATTCTACCGCTGTCGAGAGAACGGTTTTTCAACCGGTTACCCGCCGGTAACCGCACGGCTGCTCCGCAGCACCCGCGCCGGGGTGACGTGTCACCCCTAATCCAGCCGCCATCGGCGGCTTCTTCGCTACCCGCCGGTAACCGCTGTTTTCAGCCCGACCATGTAACGGATCGCCGCTCATAGCCGTTACAGAAACCCACTCTGATCCGAGAGCCGTCGAACTCCGGAAGCCCTCGCGGTTTTCCCGTTGTCCGCTCGAAGCCGTGTTTTACGCTGAAACCTGTAACGGCTAATTTGTGATAGCCGTTACATTCGCGCAACCGCAACAATGCCTACTGGAAGCGAACTCGTCGAAACATGGATTCCCGATGGCGGCTTCAGGATCGAACGCCGAAGAGTCCGAACTCCGGAGGGCGATGCCACCGTAACCGAGTGCCTGGTCCCGAAGTGGGAGATCGGCGAACTGACACCCGACCAGCCATGCGCCCGGCAACCCTGCCTGCACCGGATCGTCGCCGATTGCCCGCCCGAAAAGGACACCATCCTCGATCTGGCCGGGCGTTACGGTTTGCTCGCCGCCTCGATCGTCATCAGGCCCGAGCCCGCCAAGCCGGTTCCGGCCAGCGCGCTCTCACCCGAGCCGCTCGATTTGTGGCGAAGGGAGATTCGCGAACTGAAAGCCGTGGGAGATTTATGGGACCGGATTGCGGCCGGGGATCGGCGCGGGGAAGAGATGCTGGAACGGAAACTCGCCGCTGGTCTCGCCCGCGCCCCCTTCCATCTGAGCGCTGCCCGCGAGAACGGATCGGGCTTCCGGATGCGTTACCGCCCCGCCACTCTGCGCACCGCATTATGGCAACGGCTCGCCGGGGAAGTCGCCGGTTTCATCCGCTGTTCCCGCTGCCCGGCGCCCGCCTGTGGCCGCTGGTTCCTCAAGGGCGAAGCCTCCCGAAGCGACCGCCAGTTCTGCTCGCCAGCCTGCAGAATCCGGACGTTCAGACGGAAGGATCGCCGATGACTTTATAGCCTGCGGCACAGGGAAACGCCCTCACCTACTTAATCCTGCAGCCAGCGTTTCGAATAGCGCCCAACATAGAATGGCTCGGCCTAATGAACCAGATATCAAGCCGCCCACCAGGAAGTCTTAATCGGGCGACAGATTTTTTGATATGATCCTCCGCTTCAGAAGTATCACGACACGCCTGATCGAGCACCACCACTAAGATCTGCGCAGTCTCAGTCATTGCCGACGGAGCCCAACACTGTGGAACGTGGGCCTCCTCTACCTCGGGCCGCGACGCAACAATTTGGGTTAATGAACGGGTGACCGGCTCCGGTATAGGCGTTGCCGGCGCGCCGAGGTACACTCCGGATCCGGCCGGAATCCTCAACTCAGTACATGCAGCGAGTTGGTTGCGGAAGGGAAGTCGAAAACGCACCAGTAAACCTCCAGCGAGGAAACCGAGCCCACCTCGCGCCTACCCTTGTGAGGGATGACCTTCTTGACATCATCGGGACCCTTTCCATCTGGGTATTCAATGAAATCCACGAAAGACTGCACATACTCCCGCCTTCGGAACCACGAAAAAACGACGGTGAACACCCAGTACCCCATACCGGACTCACCCGCGCGCCGCAACTCCCCAGCGAACTTCGCAGGTAAACGCATCGGACTCTCCCTTATCAGACCCACATCCACGGCCGCTACCCACCGACTGTCGCCCTCCTCAGCAGAGCCGGATTGAATCTTGAAGCGCTTACAATCCGAAGCGCTCACTACGTACGCGCAGTTCAGAACCCGCCCATCCAGTAGCTCTAGGGCACATGGATATAGCGGCATTCCCTCTAGCGATTGGCTCGCCTCAATCAAGCGAACCTGTTCATAGAGATCGTGAGCGAATCCTCCCGTGATCATCGCTTATCGCGGCGGCAGAACCCGGGTAAGACCCCAGACCACCGGCGCTCCCCATATCTGCACGCCGCCCCCTATTTGTCCGAAAAGCGGAGCAGCAATACCCGTAAAGTACCCCGCGCCAGCGGGAATTGTAGCGGTTGTTATGAAACTGGCAGAGTTGCTCGCCGGGAGAGCAAGGACTGACGTGGCTTGGCTTCCAGAAGTGATCGCCTCGGTTGTTGTCCAGTTGCCTGCAACGTCGGTCGCCGTAGACGTCACCCGGCTCACCACAATTTCATCTGTCGCGATCTGAAAGCTGGGCGTGCCGCCGGCAAATGCGGATGCTGGCACATTACCGAGAACCGAGGTCGCTGCGGTAGCCGTAAGGGTACTTACCGCAGCCCCGATTGCGAACGTTGCTGCCGAAGCGGAACCTGCTGCAAGCAAGGCGTCGGCGCCCTGCAGATTAGTGCCTACCTGCGAAAAAATCCCCGTAACTAATGGCGACTGATATATCGGAACATCGCACATCCCATTGATGAACTGCTGGCCGGGGGTCGCGCAGGCAGTCGCCGTCGCGATAACCGGGTCACCGCAGCCGACCGCAGCCGCCACCGAATCGCAGGCACCGCCACCGCCGCCGCCATTCTGTCCGGCCATCATGCATGAGATCGGATCACCGTCGCAGTCCGATTCATCGCACGAATCGTCATCGCAGTCCAAATGCGTGCCGGTTCGGTCAGTGGCGTTTACCGGATCGCCTAGGACGTAAGCGTACCGGTTCCAACTGAGCGGAACCATCGGTCCCGCGCTACCCTGGTACCTGTCCGGACTCGTGAACCTCCCATACGAACTCGCATAGTATCGCTGATCTAGTGAAACTGACGCCGTTCCGTCGCAAGAGTACCCGCAACCCCAGACGAGAGTTGAAGTTACCGGCCAGCAACCACCGACGCCTGCATGGTTACCGGCGGGTAACCCCCTGACGCGAGTTTCCGGCAAACTGCCGCCGCGTCCCGAGACACCACGGGCGGCTAAAGGAAAAACCTCCGGCGCTTTTTGTTCAGTTGCCAGCACTGTGAGTTCATTGTACGAAGATTCAGGCGCGACCAGCGGGAGCGAGACATGGGCCGCGCGTGGCCGCAAGCCCCCTTTCCCTGATATCCAGATCGGCCTTCGCAGCGGCCCGGAGCGGTCAAGGGCGCGAAGCGGCGCAGCGAACCCTTGACGGCGAGGACCGCTGTGGAACCTCACTCGGCAGGGAAAGGGGGCGCTCCCTCTCAGAACGGGATAACGGTCAGGTTGGGGATTTTCTGAAAGTGACGCAGATTGGTGGTCAGCACGGCATAGCCCTGTTCGATCGCAGCGGCGGCGATCATCAGATCGTTGAACGGAAGCACATTGCCCTTCGCCGCTTCCTGACCTTCGATCTGGCCCACGAGCCACCCGGTTTGTTTGGTGACTGGATGGACCGGAACCAGGCTGACCAGTTCTTCCACGAACAGGCGGCGGGTCTGAGCGGCTGCCGGCGTCTGTGCGCGGAAGATTCCATGCACCAGCTCGGCCACCGTGACCGGAGAGAGCGACAGATCGAGCGGACCGTGAGCACGCAGGATGCTCTCGATGAAGTCGGGAACGGATTGCTTCCTGCGCTCGGCGGAGATTGCCGTGCTGGAGTCCAGCACTAATCCCAGGAGGGCGGCTGCCATGGCTGCTGGTGGCTGGCGATGATTTCTTCGAGGTCCCGGCCGAAGTTTTCATCCAGCGTCACGGTCGAGTTGCGCTGCCTTGCTTCCTGCAGGATTTCGGTGATGGGCCGTCCGCTGCGATGAGGCGCACTGATGACGGCAACGGGCCGGTGGTCTTCCTGCTCGATAATCACTTCGCTGCCCTGCTCGACCTTCGCCAGCACCGCGCGCACATCGCGGGCAAGTTCGGCTTCTGTGATGCGGACGGTCATGCTGTCTTCGATCATAGCGGCTATTCATTCCCTCCTGCTAAAACGAGTGCCGGCCGCCAGGCGCGCACGATGTCCTCGAACTGTCTGCCATAGCCCATGTTGTCCGGATACTGATGGCGCTCGGCCACCAGAGCCAAGACCCGCAGCATGTCGAGCGCGATCTCTGTATCGACACTCCACACGTCGGTCAGATCGAAGCCGCCGCATTCCTGGGCATTCCACCAGGCAAGCAGAAAGTTCGCCACGATCCTGCTTTGTCCGGTATCGCGCTGAGCGATCTCGATCAGGCGCTCCAGCGCCGCTCTGGATTTATCGGGAAGACTGTTATGCATCTTCGTCCTCTTCCTCCTCTGCGAGCGTCGCCATCAGCTCCGCTTCGGCTGCGGCATCGCGCACCGTGGCCGGTCCGTTGCGCGGGCCGAGATGCGCCGCCGGATGCGTGGCCGAGTAAACCTGCTTCAGCAGATTGATCGAGACGCGCGTATACAGCTCCGTGGTCGTGATCTTCGCGTGTCCGAGCATCTCCTGAATCACCCGGATGTCGGCGCCGTTCTCCAGCATCAGCGTCGCCACCGTGTGGCGGAACAGATGGCAGCCGCCCTTCTTGCCTATCTTCGCCTTGCGAACATAGCTGCGCACGAGCCCCGTCAGATACACCCGGTCCATCGTCTCGCCCCGGCTGCTCAGAAACACCGTGCCGTCGTCGGACGTTACCAGCAGCTCGGGCCGCGCCTCGCGGATGTATTTGTCGAGCCAGGCGAGCGCGCGTTCGCCGATCGGGATGTGCCGGTCCTTCTTTCCCTTGCCCTGCCGGATCATCACCGTGCCGCGGTCCGCATCGATGTCGTAAAGTTTCAGGCCCACGACTTCCAGCCGCCGCATGCCGGTCGAGTAAAAGGTTTCAAGGATGGCGCGGTCGCGCATTCCTTCGGGCGTTGCGATATCCGCCTGTGCGATCACCTGCTCGGCTTCCTCCGCACTCAGGATGTATTTGGGAAGGCGGTTTTCGAGGCGCGGCAACAGCAGCTCCGAGGCCGGATTGTGCAGCAGATAGTTCTGGCGCGCGAGCCAGCGGAACCAGCCCTTGAGAAAGCGCAGCCGCGTTCCCTGCGTGCGGAACGTCAGCGGCGCGCCGTCTTTTTTCCGGTAGTAGTAGAGCGCCCGCTGATAGCGTTCGAGCACGGGCCGCGTGACCTCAGTAACGTCTTCGATGCTGCGCTCTTTGCACCAGTCAAGGAAGTAGCCGATGCACACGCGGTTGCTGTTGAGAGTATCCGGGGAGAAGTTCTGCACCCCCATCCACGCGATGTAACGCTCGACCAGTGCGTGCATGCGGTCTGTGGGCGCTGCGACCGGGTTCGGTTTCGGCATTCGGAGGCGGGGCATCTTTCCACCACTACGGCTGCGCTGTTACTACGGCGGGGCCGTGGTTTTCTGCTGCCCCGTTAATGTGGATTTTTGGCGCAACTGGCAGAAAATCGTCTGGAAGGCCCGTCGTTATTGGGTTTGACCCACCCCGCGCACCCCCCGCTATCCCCCCGTTTTGGGGCCGCGTTGGGGCCGCGTTCCGGTCCGTTTCCCCCGCGTTGTGCACGTTTACCCCCGCGTTCTTTCCGTCGTAATGCTGCGCGCGGAGCTTCGCCACATCGATCAGGCCCGGCAACACCGGCTTTCCATCCGCGCCGCTCGTCGCGAACAGCAGCTCGTAAACGAAACTCTGTCCACGCCCGCCGCGATGCACCGCCAGATATTCGAGTTCTTCGAGTCGTTGAAGATGCACCCGCAGTTGCGTATCGCCCCATTGGGTAGAGGCGCGCACGTCGCGGCGGCTGAAGCGGAAGTCTGATCGCTCCATCTTCAGGCGCTCACACTCCGCGCTCACCATGTCTTCGACCAGCTGCAACAGCTTTCTGGTCTGCGGCGGAAGTTCGTCGAGCGACCGGCCCAGCACCTCATGCGCGAGCCGGTTCGCCTGCTCGATATCGTCGAGCGTGACTTCGATGTAAGAGATGGTCTGGCTTCGGCGCACGGCTGTTTCTACAGGCCGCTGGTGCTGGTGCAGCAGTGTAATCGAGTTGATGAGCGCCAGGTACTTGGTGTGATCGCGCCGCGTCCGCGTCAGGTTGTCGGGGAAGGTCAGCTCACGCGCATACGGGTTGACTACGGACAGCGGCTTTAACAGGCGTTGCGCGTTGCGGTGTACTTTCAGAATCTCCTCGCGCTCGACTCGCGCCAGCAGACCTTCTATCGTCTGCCGCTCGCGCTGCATCCGGTGGATGGCCTGCGTCTGCGCGCGGTCCTCGTTGACGGTCAGCACCAGACAACGATTCAGCAGTTCCTCATCGATATCGATGGCCGTGGTGGTCAGGAAGATCATCACCGGGCCTTCCACCCGGTACTGCTGCGTCACCAGTCTGCCCGTCACCGGGTCCTTGCCTGTCGATGCGATGGTGAGCACGCCTTCCGATTGCAGAAGCTTCAGCGCATAGGCCGCCCGGCTCGCGCCCTGCTCTTCGACGATGGCCAGCACTTTGTGTTTGAGGTCCTGCTCACCCATATAGAAGAGCGACTGGCCCGTCATGGCCGAGTACTCGATCCGGTGCTCCGGAGGAACGAAGGCGAGAATCGCGTCCATGAGCGAGCTCTTGCCGGCGGCCGAGCTCGACTGCACGATGACGGCAAGCGGCCCGTCCAGATGCCGGGACACTGACGCGATATATCCGGTCAGTTTGTTGATCTCTTCGCCCACCACGCCACAGCGCGCAAAGTCCTGGAGAATGCGGTCGAGCAGATCGGGAGCCTGAAGCAGCTCCATCGCCGCCGTATGCTCCTCCCCGGCGATCGCGATCTCTTCGCACTTCGGCTCCAGTGCCTTTCTGATTTGCTCCTGCTGAATCTCCTCCAGTTTGCGCAGCACGTGTCCGAGATCGTGCCGGATGATCTCTTCTTTCATGCCCAGCTCGATGGCAGCCTGTTTCGAGAACGCGATCCGCTGCCGCGCCGCATAGAGATCGAGCGTATCGACGTGGAAGCCGTCACCACGCGAAACGAGCAGATTGATTTTGATGAGATCGTAGCTGAGATTCTTCGCCAGGCCCCGCACCCGGTAACGCCGGTCGCCGAGCGTGATCGCGATCTCCTCGGCGCCGATCTCGATGGGCACTTCCGGCGCGGATATCCGTGGCGTGGGCAGCGGCACGTCTTCCGGCGCGGCTGCTTCAGCGGCTAAAGAAAAAACTGGCTCATCGATTTCATCCTTAGCCAGTAGCTCCGGCTCTGGCCGTGGCGCTTCTTCAGTGGAGAACACCATCGCCTGTGTTTCTTCTTTAGCTGCTGGCTGTTCATCTGACTCATCATGAGCGGCGGGAATCGAAACAGGCGCGGGTACGGGTTCCACTCTCGCGGGCTCCGGTGGCTTACCCTTGCCGAGCCACTGCGCTGTGTTCAGCAGGACGCCCAGGGCTTTCGCCGCTGGTTGTGTGGTGCGCGCGTATTCGTTGGCATCGCAGTTCCGGGGGAAACGCACGCGGAAGCATTCGATGCCCGCTGCCGTCAGCTCATCGGCGAGAGTCAGCGCCGCCTTGTCTCCCGCTTCATCGCGGTCGTAAGCGATGTAGATGCGCTTCACGCCGTATTTGCGGAAGGCTGCGCGGTGATCGTCCGTGAACCCATTCACGCCATAGCTCGTCGTCACGTTGCGATACCCCGCGCACCAGAAGGTCAGCGCATCGATGAGCGCTTCGCACAGAATGATCTCGGGCGAAGACTCCAGCGCCTCTTCGTTCCACACGCCACATTGCGGACCCGGAAGGTAGAGATGCAACGGCGTGCCTTTGGTCAGATTCGCCGTGATCTTGCGGCCATACATCTGCACCAGTTCACCGGCGCGATTGAAGATCGGGATCACGAGTGATCCGTTCATGTGTTCGTGGCCCGACGACTCGCGGAGGATGCCGAGCTTTTCGAGACGTGAGCGCATTTCCGCTCCGGCCTTGCGGTTCTTCGGCGGCAGTCTCAGGCCCAGCGTGCGATTGGCGAAGCCGAGCCGGAAGTGCGCGATCATCTCCGGATGCGTGAGGCCACGCTGCTCCAGATACTTCAGAGCATCGGGTGTGTCGTTGAGTGTCTGGTGGTAATAGCTGACGATGCGGTCGAGTATCTCCGCGTCGCTCGCATCGCGTTCAACGGGCGGCGGCAGTTTGCGAACCGTCCCGACCTTCACCACCGGTGAGTTCTCCAGCAACGCGGGAGGCTCGGCGCGCAGCAACTCGGCCGCATGGCGGAAGCTGATGCCCTCGGCCTTCATCACCCAGTCGATCGGCGATCCACCCACATTGCACGCGCCCATGCAGTGCCAGGTGTTGTTCTCCGGCGTCACGATCAACGACGGCGTACGGTCGTTGTGAAACGGGCAGTGCCCGGCGAGATTCTTGCCCTGCCGCTTCAGTTCGATCCCGCGTGCTTCGATGAGTCGCTGGACCGAGACTTCCTGTTTGATGCGCTCGATGATTTCATCCGGGATACGGGCCATTCAAAAAACTCCTCGAAACAGGCTGGCATAAGAGAAAGCTGTCAAGTAGC
>Ga0302157_10002863_pt1 | contig 19755 bp, 14 predicted proteins | sample I_Bog_N3_3_FD_193502 | JGI IMG/M metagenome (GOLD analysis project Ga0302157, IMG submission 193502) | Peat permafrost microbial communities from Stordalen Mire near Abisko, Sweden - I_Bog_N3_3 | ecosystem: Environmental > Terrestrial > Soil > Wetlands > Peat | place: Sweden: Abisko, Stordalen... | reverse complement strand
AAAATGTCATGCTCCACGCAGCGCCGGGAGCCTGGGTCAGCCTCGCCGCCATCGACGAAGGCGTGCTGCGCCTCACCCGCTACGTCTCGCCTGACCCCGCGCCGCACTTCCTCGGCCGCCGCCGCCTCGGCCTCGACATCCGCGACGATTGGGGCCGCCTGATCCCCCCCGCCGAGGGCGACGCCACCCTGCTGCACCAAGGCGGCGATGACGGCGGCTTCGCGTTGCCCGACATCCCCCAAAAAACCGTGTCGCTGTTCACCCCGCCGGTACAGGTCGGCGCCGACGGCACCGTCACCGTCCCGCTGGATATCCCCGACTTTGCCGGCAGCATCCGCCTGATGGCCGTCGGCTGGCTCGACCGTAAAATCGGCGCCGCCAACGTCGACATGATCGTCCGCGACCCCCTGGTCGCCGAGGCGCTATTACCTCGATTCCTCGCCCCCAACGATGAAACCCGCCTCGCCGTGCTCCTGCAGAACGTCGACTTCCCCGCCGGCGAGGCCGTGGCCAAACTCAGCGTGTCCGGCCCGCTCGCCATCACCGGCGCCACCACACTCACCGCCACTCTCGCCCCCGGCGCACGAGCCTTGCCCGCCACCACCCTGCGCGCCACCGGCGTCGGCCGCGGCGTTGTCACCCTCGACATCCGCTTTCCAGGCGGCTTCCACGTCAGCCGCGAAAGCGCCATCACCATCCGCCCCTCGCGCCCGGCGCAAACCATCGTCACCGCCGGCGAACTCGCCCCCGGCGCCGAGCTGAAACTCACCCCTCCCACTGACAAATTCCTGTTCAACACTTGGCACGCCAGCGCCCGCTTCGGTGGCCCGGTGCGCTACGACGCCGGCGCCATGGTCCGCGCGCTCGACGACTATCCGTTCTCCTGCCTCGAACAGGCCACCAGCCGCGGTATGCCTCTGGCCATTCTGCCGGACGGTCCAACCGCCGGCCCCGACCGCGCCGGCCGCTTGCAGCAGATGGTCTCACTGGTTCTCGACCGCCAACGCTTCGACGGCGGATTCGGCCTGTGGTCCGGCAACGGCGACGCCGAGGATTGGCTCAGTTCCTACGCCACTGACTTCCTGCTACGCGCCCGTGCGGCCGGCGCCGTGGTGCCCGACCAGGCCCTGCACGATGCCCTGAAATTCCTCAACGAAGCCGCCGAAACCTCCGACACCTCGCCGGAAATCCTCGCCGAACAGGCCTACCGCCTCTACGTCCTCGCCGCCGCCGGCAAGGGCCTGCCCGGCGCCGCCCGCGTGCTGATGGAAAGCCTGGAGCAGATGCCCACCCCACTGTCCCGCGCCCAACTCGGCGCCGCTTTGGCCCTCGCCCACGACCAACCTCGCGCCGAAGCCGCATTCCACGCCGCGTTGCTGGCCCCAGCCCGCGGCTGGTGGCAGATCGACGATGGCTCAGCCGCACGCGACCAACTCGCCATGGCCGTCCTGCTGAAGGAAAGCGGCCTGCTCCCAGCAGAACTCTCAAAGCTGATCGCCCGCCTACCCGCCGCCGACTTCAAAGCCGACGCTCTCAGCACCCAGGACCAGGCCTGGGCGGCGGTGGCCGCCGGAGTGCTCGGCCGCGGCATGAAAGACCCAGACATCCACCTCGCCAGCGGCGGCCCCGCCGTCGGCGCAGCATTGCAGCTCGACGGTCCCGTCACCGTGAAAAACCAGGGCAGCTCGTCGGTCTGGCAATCCGTCGCCATCACCGGCGTGCCCGTGCAGGCACTGCCCGCTGGGCGTGCCGGCATGCGGATCACCCGCAGCTTCCTGGCGCTGGACGGCAGCAAGCTCGACCTCGACCACCTCCAGCAGAACACTGTCTTCATCCTGCTGCTCGAAGGACGCGTCGACGATGCCGAGGCGCACAACCTGATGATCACCCAGGGCCTGCCCGCCGGCTGGGAAATCGCCGGCCGCATCACCGCCCCCGCCGACGGCGCCGCGGTGCCCGGCATGTCCTGGCTCGACAACCTGACCGCGCCTGACGCCGAACCCTCCGCCGACGATCGCTATGCCGCCCTCCTGCAAACCGCCGAGAAACAGAACCTCGTGCGCTTCGCCGTCCGAATTCGCGCGGTCACGCCCGGCAGCTACGCCCTACCCGGCGCTGAAATCGCCGATATGTACCGCCCGGCGCTGTTCGCCCGCCAGGCCGAGGCTCGCATCAAGGTGCTACCGATTGACTAGGCTCGCAGCCGCCCTTGGCCTATTGTTGGCCGTGTGTGCCGGCCTCTGGGCGCTTGACCGCGCGTTGCCGCCGGACCTCGGCCGGCTGAACTCCACCGCCGGCGAAATCCTCGCCCGCGATGGCCGCCTGCTCGCCCTCAGGCCGGCCCCCGGCGGCGTCTGGCGGCTGCGCGCCACCGTCAATGACGTCGACCCCGCCTTCATCGACCGCCTCATCGCCACCGAGGACCGCCACTTCTGGCACCACCCCGGTGTCAATCCCGCAGCCCTCGCCCGCGCCGCACTGCAGGACCTGCGCGCCGGCCGCATCGTCTCCGGCGGCTCAACCTTGACGATGCAGGTCGCCCGCCTGCTGACGCCGCGCCCCCGCACGATCTCCGCCAAGCTCATCGAAATCGCCCGCGCCCTGCAACTCGAGGCACATTACAGCAAGCGCGACATCCTCGGCATGTGGCTCACCCTCGCCCCGTACGGCGGCAACGTCGAAGGCGTCCGCGCGGGAGCACTCGCCTGGTTCGGCGTCCCCGCCCGCCAACTCGACCCCGCTCAATCCGCCTTGCTGGTCGCCATCCCACGCCGCCCCGAGGCACTGCGCCCAGACCGCCACGCCGCGCGCGCCCGGCTCGTGCGCGATCGCATCCTGCAAGCCGACGGCGGCCCAATCCCCACCACCCGCCAGCCCATGCCGCGCCACGCGCTGCTGGCGCTGCCGGCCCAAACGCCGTCAAGAACCACCACCACGCTCGACCTCGCCTTGCAAACCGCCGTCGAGACAATCGCCACCAACGCCACCCGAGACCTGCCGGAGCACGCCGCCGTGGCACTCATGGTGGCCGATCTCACCACCCATGAAATCCGGGCGCTGGCCAGCAGCGGCGGCGCGCTCGACCTCACCAGCGCCATCCGCTCGCCGGGGTCGGCGCTCAAGCCGTTCATCTATGCCATGGCCTTCGAAGCCGGACACGCCGGGCCGGAAACCCGGCTCGACGACCTGCCGCGCCGCTTCGGCGCCTACGCTCCGGAGGATTTCGACCGCAGCTTCGCCGGCCCGGTCACCATGGCCGACGCCCTGCGCCGCTCGCTGAACCTCCCCGCGGTGGCCATGCTCGACGCTGTCGGCCCCGGCCAGTTCCTGGCCCGAATCAGCGCATCTGGCATCACCTTGCATTTGCCCACCGCCGCCATCGGCACCGCCGATCCCTCGCTGCCGCTCGCCCTCGGCGGCGTCGGCACCACGTTGCGCGATGTCGTCACGCTCTACGCGGGCCTCGCCGGCACCGGCCGCGTGCAGCCGCTGCAACTGTTCGCAGGCCCGCCCGCCACCGCGCACAAGCTGCTGTCACCGCGCGGTGCGACCACCATCGCCGGCATCCTGACTCAGCCATTCCCCGACGGTGGCCCCGCCGGTATCGCCTGGAAGACCGGCACGAGCTGGGGCGGCCGCGACGCCTGGGCGGTCGGCTTCGACGGCGCCCATGTCGCCGGCGTCTGGGTCGGCCGGCCGGACGGCACGCCACTGCCCGGCGCCACCGGCCGCGCTCTCGCCTTGCCGCTGCTCGCCCGGCTGTTCACGCTGCTGCCGGAAGCGCCACGCCCGACACCCACCGCAACCGGTCTTGCTCGCCCACGCACAACCTCGGCGGCGCCGGATGCCTTGCGCCTGCTGTTCCCCCCAACCGGTGCCACACTCAGCGGCGAAGGCCCCGTCACGCTGCGCGCCATGGGCGGCCGGCGCCCACTGGTCTTCATGGTCGACGGCAGCAACCTGCCAACCGATCCCGCCCGCCGCGAAGCCGCCTGGCAGCCGCTGGGCGCCGGTTTCTACCACCTCACCATCATCGACGCCGACGGCCAGGCCGCCCACAGCGCAGTACGCGTTCGCGATCCCTAGAGCAATATCGCTTTAGGTTGAATCGCGTAGCGATCAACAAAACGATGAAATTGCTCGATAAAACATGGCTAGAGCGGGTCGCCTTCAGCCGACCCACTCTAGAGCGAGACAGCCGAGGACACCACGCGGTTTCGCCCGGTGCGCTTGGCGCGATACATCGCGTGGTCCGCCGCCTGCAGCAACATTTCTGGCGTGTCGTTGATGCCTTCGCTGTAGGCCAGGCCGATGCTCACGGTTATCCCAGTGTTCGACCCAGGCATCGGGCTGAACGGCATTTTCTCGATGGCATTGCGCAGCCGCTCCGCCGCGTTCAGCGCGTCCTGCGGCCCGGCGCCGGGCATCACCACCACGAATTCCTCGCCGCCGTAGCGGGCGATGGTGTCGAACACCCGGGTGCGGCTGCGCAGCGTGTCGGCGATCGCCTTCAGCGCGAGATCGCCAGCGGCGTGGCCATACTGGTCGTTGATCGCCTTGAAGTGATCGACGTCGACCATCATCACCGAAATGCCGTGCGCCTGGCCGCCGGCCAGCAGCCCGCGCAGATGCCGCATCAGATAGCGCTGGTTGTAGAATCCGGTCAGCGGGTCGGTCAGCGCCATTTCCAGCGCAGACCCGAGATCGGCGCGCAGGCGGTCCTGGTAGAACTTGCGGCGGATCTGGTTGCGGGCCCGTGCCCGCAATTCCTGCTCATCGATCGGGCGCATCAGCCAGTCGTTGGCTCCGAGATCAAAGCCGCGCAGGATGCGGTCGCGCTGCTCGGGCTCGGCGATCAGCAGCAACGGAATGTCGTGGGTGATGTCGGCGGCGCGCAGGCGGGAGGCCAAGCGCAGCGGGTCATCTGCGGTCATCGAAAGGCTCAGCACAATCAGGTCGAACGGAATCGCCGCCGTCAGCGCCATCGCCTCGGCTTCGGTGGCGGCGCGGCCGGGAATGATACCCTCGCGGGACAGCGCGTCCTGCACCCGCTCAGCGCCACTATCGTGGTCATCGACCACCAAAGCGCGGGCGCCGGACACGGTCGGCACGGTGTGGCCCTCGTTGCCGAGACCAAGGGCTCGGGCGGTCTCACCGCGGGCACGCAATTCATCCAGCAGCCGCTTCAGCCGCACCAGCGAGCGGGTCCGGGCCAGCAGGGTGTCGTATTCGAGCGGCTTCGGCAAAAAATCGTCAGCCCCCGACTCGAGACCCTGCAAACGCTCGGCGGGGTCGCCGAGGGCGCTCACCATCACCACCGGAATGTGCAACGTATCGCGGTTGGCCTTTAGCCTTCGGCAGGTTTCAAACCCGTCCATGTCCGGCATCATCACGTCGAGCAGGATCAGATCAGGCTGCCACGCGTTCGCCAAGCGGATCGCCTCAAAGCCATCCTGGGCCGTAGCGACTTGATAATACTCGCTGTTCAGCCTCGCTTCGAGCAACCGAGTGTTGGCAGGAACGTCGTCGACGATGAGGATTCGGGCGGTCATCGGCGGCGGATTGCGCTTTCCAACTGTAGCCGTGGCCGCAACGAGTGACAGATGCGGTCAGTTCGCGCGACGACAGATAACAACATAGCCATCATATCCGCGCCGCGAAAGCCGTGAACGGCGTCGAAACCAGCGACAAAGCCCAACGAAGTGTCACATGTTGCCAGTCTGATGTGGTCATGCTGCAACAGATCTTTCATCGCCCACCTTTCGCACGGCGCCGCTTTGCGCTAGCACCGCCCACGCGGCGCCGCCCTGAGAAGCATAAGAGTGACACAGCAATGACCCACGTAATGAAGTCGACCTTGGCGAATTCGGGCTCGGCAGAGGCGGATCAACCCGAAATCGATATCGATGCCGCGCAGTCGACTGGCGGCATCGCACCGCTGACGGTGTCCAACCCGTGGATGTTCTTCCGCCGCTGGATCGCCAATCCGCTTCAGATGGGCTCGATCATTCCGTCCTCGCCGACACTCTGCCGCAACCTCGTGCAGCAGATCAGCCGCACGCCCGATGAATATGTCGTCGAACTCGGCGCCGGCACCGGCGTGGTCTCGCGCGCGATGCTCAACGCCGGCATTCCGCCGGAAAAGATTTTCGTCGTGGAGATCGTTCCAACCATGGCCGAGCACCTGCGCCGGGTGCTGCCCGGGGTGAATGTCGTGACCGGCGATGCCCTTGAACTGACGGAGCTGCTGCCCGCCCATGTGCGCGGCAATATCGGAACGGTGATCTGCGGCATCCCCCTCGTGCTGCTGCCGACCCCGCTGCAGCGCCGCTTCATCGACGCGATGGAGGCTGTCGCGCCCGGGCGCGGATTCCTGCATTTCAGCTACTGCATCACCTCGCCGCTGTCTCGCCAGAAGCACGGCCTGAAGGCGAAGCGCGAGAGCTGGACACCGCGCAACTTCCCTCCGGCCTCGGTGTGGCGCTATACCCCCCAAAGCTGATCCGGGCCAATTTGCGACGCCTATAGTTTTCCTAGGCCGCGACCAACACCGTCCCATCGCATTCCTATGCCGCCGGGAAGATCTTTTCGTCATCACCTTGACGGAGGATTTTCGTGATCACCGCTGTATCCCTTCTCGAACCGCCGCAACCCAGTACCTCTGACGCCACCGTCGATGACACGGGCGTCGCCGCCATGCTCGCGGCCGGCGAACCGCTCCCGCAGACCCACGCGCTGGTGATCGGCCACCACACGCTGGAATTGCTGTGCGGGCTGATCAGCCGCGGCTGCGCCGCTGCCCTGGAGATGAAGCCGCAAGGGCGGCTGCCGGCCGAACCCGCCGAGCTCGTGCTCATCCCCGATATCGACACCCTTGACGCCGCCCGCAACGCCTTGCTGCTGGCACGCCGCGCCTTGCTGCCCTGTGGCCGGATCGTGCTGCAGGACCGCAGCGGCACCCAGGCCACAGCCATCGCCGACCTGCTGCGCCGTGGCGGTTTCTCCGCCGTGCGCGTGCGCCGCAGCGCCACCACCACGCTGATCACCGGCGACTGGCCGATGTTCGGCCTGACCACCACGGTGCGTCATGCGTAAGCCGATCGATCGCCTCAGCGGCTCCATCACCGCCCTCGCCACCCCCTTCCGCGACGGCCGCATCGACGAAGCGGCCCAGGTTGCCCTCGTCGAACGCCAGATCCTGCGCGGCACCGCGGCCCTGGTGGTCTGCGGCTCCACCGGCGAGGCCGCCATGCTGTCGCTCGCCGAACACGCCCACAACGTGCGCCTTGTGGTGAGCGTCGCCGCAGGCCGGGTGCCGGTCATCGCCGGCTGCACGGCACAGGCCACCGCCGATGCCTGCGCCCTCGCCGTCGCCGCCGTCCGTGCCGGCGCCGACGGCCTGCTGCTCGCCCCCCCGCCCTACGTGAAGCCGACGCAACTCGGAATCATCGCCCACACCACCGCCGTCGCCCGCGCCGCCGACCTGCCGATCGTGCTCTACGACGTCCCCTCCCGCGTCGGCGTGGCCATCGCCGACACCACCGTCGCGAACCTGTCCGACGCCGGCCACGTGATCGCCGTCAAGGACGCCACCGGCGATCTCAGCCGCCCGCCGCGCCTCCGCGACCTCTGCGGCCCCGGCCTGCTGCAATTCACCGGCGAGGACTCCTTGGCCGGCGCCTACCGCGCCATGGGCGGCCACGGCTGCATCTCCGTCACCGCCAATGTCGCGCCCGCACTCTGTGCCGCCCTGCATTCTGCCTGGGACGCCGGCGATCTCGCCCGCCACGTCCGGCTGCGCGACCTGCTGGCCCCGTTGCACGCCGCCCTCTTCGCCGAAAGCAACCCGATCCCGCTGAAGGCCGCCCTCGCCCAGTTGCACCTCTGCCTGGACGGCCTGCGTGCACCACTCACGCCCGCCAGCCCCACCACCCATGACCGCTTGGCCGGTGTGCTCGCCCGGATCCTACCGGCCGAGGATCGCGAGGCCAGGCCACGCAGCGCTCCACGCCTGGTCGCCCCCCATCTGATGGCAGTTGGATGACCGAACTGCGTCCGATGCACCCGGTCCGCATCGTCATCATCATCGCGATAATCGTGCTCTGCGTCGGCCTGGTGCGCGGCATCACCATCGCCCTCATGGGCACAACGGACGCTGTGGTTTCTACCACAGCGTCCCCAGCCGAACCTCAGGCGTTGCCGGACAAATAATCGATCGCCGCCTGGACGCCGCCGGCCTGGTGCGGAATGCCCGCGGCACGAAGCCCCATCTCAACGCCACCGATCGTGCCGACCAGTTGCAAATCCGAGAAATCGCCGAGATGGCCGATCCGGAACACCCGGTCCTTCAACTGCCCAAGCCCATTGCCCAGGCTCATGTTGAACTTCTCCAGGATCGTCGCCCGTAGCCCATCCGCCGAATACCCCTCCGGCACCCGCACCGCCGTCAGAACGCTGGAATAATGCCGCGGATCAACACACTGAACCTCCAGCCCCCACGTCCGCACCGCGCGACGCGTCGCCTCAGCGAAGCGATCATGCCGGGCGAACACGTTGTCCAGCCCCTCCTCCAGCAGCATCTTCAGCGCGGTATCCAGCCCGTAGAGCAAATTCGTCGCGGGGGTCGAAGGGAAATATCCAGTCGCATTCGAGGCAATCATCGGCCCCCAATCCCAATAGCTACGCTGCGTCTTGATCGCCTTGCTGGCCTCAAGCGCCTTGGCGCTGATGGCGTTGAACGACAATCCCGGCGGCAGCATCAGTCCTTTCTGCGAACCGCACACCGTAACGTCGATCCCCCACGCGTCATGCTTGAGGTCCATGCTGCCCAGGCCGGAAATCGTATCCACCAGCAGCAACGCCGGATGCTTCGCCGCATCCATGGCAGCCCGCACCTCGGCAATCCGGCTGGTGCACCCCGTCGAAGTCTCGTTGTGCACCACCGCCACCGCCTTGATGCGATGCTGGGTATCCGCCTGCAACGCCGCCGAGATCGCCTCAACGTCAGCCCCACGCCGCCAGTCCGTCTCGATGAACTCCGGCTTCAGCCCCAGCCGCTCCGCCATCTCACGCCAGAGATGCGCGAACCAGCCGGTGCGGCACATCAGCACGGTATCCCCCGGCTCCAGTGTGTTCACCAACGCCGCTTCCCACGCGCCTGTGCCGGACGCCGGAAAGATCACCACATGGCCCTTGGTCTGAAACACCTTCTGCAAATTCGCCAAAATCTGCAGCCCGAGCACGCCGAAGTCGGGCCCCCGATGGTCCATCGTGGGATTATCCATCGCCCGCAACACCCGGTCCGGCACATTGGACGGCCCCGGGATCTGCAGAAAATGACGACCGGACGTGGGATGCGTGGTGAAATAGGCCATGGATTATGTCTCCTCAGGCCCGGACAATGCCGCGCCCCCGTCGATTTCGCCAATGAATAGGGCTTGTCGGATTAACAATCATAATCAATCAGACAACAGCCACCGGTCACCTTATCCTGGGCGGGCGTTTCAGCCGGCACCGGCCCGCGCCCCCTCCCGGCCACCCGTTGCGATGGTACTATCGTGGGTGGCCGGGAAGGGGCGCCAGTCGGTGCCGGCTGCAAAAAAAGAGAGGCCTTTGCCGAATGAACGTCCAAGCCGATATCGCCCACTCCGCCCTCGCCCAGCGCCTCCGCCGCAACATCCGCGGCGCCGTCAAATTCGGCCCCGCCGACCGCGGCCGCTACGCCACCGACGCCTCGATCTACCAGATGATGCCCATCGGCGTGATCGTCCCCGAACGCATTGAAGACGTCGCCACCGCCATCGCCATCGCCCGTGAAGCCGGCATCCCCGTCCTCCCCCGCGGCGGCGGCACCAGCCAATGCGGCCAGACCGTCAACCACGCCCTCGTCATCGACTGCACCAAGCACCTCCGCCGTGTCATCGACATCGACCCGGTGGGCCGCCGCGCCATCGTCGAACCCGGCATCGTCCTCGGCCACCTCAACACCGCCCTCAAACCGCATGGCCTGTTCTTCCCGGTCGACCCCTCCACCCACAGCCGCTGCACCATCGGCGGCATGACCGCCAACAACTCCTGCGGCAGCAAGTCCATCCGCTACGGCCTCATGGCCGACAACGTCATTGCCATCTCCGCCATCCTCGCTGACGGCTCCCGCCACCGCTTCGGCGAAGGCGCCAACGAGCCCGCCGAGCTCATCGCCCGCCTGCGCGCCCTCGGCGAACAGGAAGCCGCCGAAATCGCCACCCGCTTCCCCAAGCAGCTCCGCCGCGTCGGCGGCTACAACCTCGAAGCCCTCACCGGCACCAACCTCGCCCGCCTCCTCGTCGGCTCCGAAGGCACCCTCGCCTTCTCCGCCGAGATCGAGCTCAAGCTGCACCCCATCAAGCCCCGCAAAGTCCTGGGGATCTGCCAGTTCCCCAGCTTCCGCGCCGCCATGGCCGCCAGCCAACACCTCGTCACCCTTGACCCCGAAGCCGTCGAACTCGTCGACCGCACCATGATCGACCTCGGCCGCCAGATCCCGATCTTCCGCGCCACCATCGACCGAATGGTCAAAGGCCACCCCGACAGCCTGCTCATCGTCGAATTCCACGGCCACGAGGACACACCCCTGCTGGCCAAGCTGGCCGAACTCAACACACTCATGGCCGACCTCGGCTACGCCCAAGCCGTCGTCCCCGCCACCGACCCCGCCTTCCAGGCCCAGATCGCCGAAGTCCGCGAAGCCGGCCTCAACATCATGATGTCGATGAAAGGCGACGGAAAACCGGTCTCCTTCATCGAAGACTGTGCCGTGCCCTTGGAGGACCTCGCCGACTACACCGAACGCCTCAACGACGTCTTCGAAAAGCACAACACCAAGGGAACCTGGTACGCCCACGCCTCCGTCGGCTGCCTCCACGTCCGCCCCGTCCTCAACATGAAAGACCCCACTGACGTCGCCACCATGCGCGCCGTCGCCGAGGAATGCTTCGCCCTCGTCCGCGAATACAAAGGCAGCCACTCCGGCGAACACGGCGACGGCATCGTCCGCTCCGAATTCCACGAGAGCATGTTCGGCCCCCGCATCGTCCGCGCCTTCGAAGCCGTCAAAGACATCTTCGACCCAACCTCGATGCTCAACCCCAACCGCATCGTCCACCCACCCCGCATGGACGACCGCACCCTCTTCCGCTACCCGCCCGGCTACGCCGCCCTCCCCTTCACCCCAGCACTCGATTGGTCGGCACACCCAACCGGCCTGCTCGGCGCCGTCGAAATGTGCAACAACAACGGCACCTGTCGCGGCTTCGACACCGGCGTGATGTGCCCGAGCTACCGCGTCACCCGCGACGAAGACCACCTCACCCGCGGCCGCGCCAACACGCTGCGCCTCGCCCTCTCCGGCCAGATCGGCACACAAGGCCTCGCCGACCCCATCCTCACCGACAGCATGAAACTCTGCGTCTCCTGCAAAGCCTGTCGGCGGGAATGCCCCACCGGCGTCGACATGGCCCGCATGAAAATCGAAGTCCTCGCAGCCAGCCACCAGGCCCGCGGCCCGTCCCTGCGCGACCGGCTGGTTGCCGAGCTGCCGCGCTACGCCCCTTGGGCCTCGCGCCTCCCCACCCTCGCCAACCTGCGCAACAAATCCACCCTCCTGCGCCGCCTCGGCGAACGCGCCGGCTTCGCAGCCGGCCGCCCCCTCCCCGAATTCCGCGCCGACGCCTTCCGCGATGAAGAAGCAGCAAGCCCACCGGCCACCCGCGACGTCTTCCTCCTCGCCGACACCTTCAACCGCTACTTCGAACCCGAAAACCTCCGCGCCGCCATCCGCGTCCTGCGCGCCGCAGGCATCCGCGCCATCCTGCCAACACCCCCCGCCAACACCGGCGCCCGACCCATCTGCTGCGGCCGCACCTACCTCTCCTCCGGCCACATCGCCCGCGCCGAAGCCGAAATGCGCCGCCTCCGCACCGCCCTCCAAGGCGACATCCCCGTCATCGGCCTCGAACCCTCCTGCCTCTTCACCCTGCGCGACGAACTCGAGTCAGTGTTACCAGGTGCCGAGTCGCGCGATCTCGCCAGCCGTGCCATGCTGCTCGGCGAATTCCTCGCCTCCGAAAAACCCGCCATGCACCTCAACCCGATCGCCGCCACCGCCCACGTCCACGGCCACTGCCACCAGAAAAGCTTCGGCGCCTTCACGCCGGGCCTCGACGCGCTCAAGCAAATCCCCGAACTCTCGGTCAAACCCATCGCCTCCGGCTGCTGCGGCATGGCCGGCAGCTTCGGCTACCAATCCGAAACCCAAGACACCTCGCGCGCCATGGCCGAAGCTCAACTGCTCCCCGCCATCCGCGCCTCCGCCCCCACCGACATCATCGTCGCCGACGGAACCTCCTGCCGCCACCAGATCCGCGACCTCGGCCAACGCGAAGCCATCCACTCCGTCCGCCTCCTCGACCGCGCCCTCACCCAGGCGCCCGCCGAATGACCGTCCGCGACGTCATCGATTTCTGGTTCGGCGACGACCCCCACGCCTGGCACCCCACCCGCTGGTTCCGCGGCCAGGACAGCATGGACGCCGTCATGCAAACCCAGTTCACCGGCGCCGTAAACCTCGCCAAAGCCGGCTTCCTCGACACCTGGGCCAATACCCCCGAAGGCACCCTCGCCCTCGTCCTCCTGCTCGACCAGTTCCCCCGAAACATCCACCGCGGCACAACCCGAGCCTTCGCCGGCGACCCCCTGGCCCGAAAACACGCCGACACCGCCATCAATGCCTTCTGGGACCGCGAACTCACCCCCACCCAACGCGTCTTCCTCTATCTGCCCTTCGAACACTCCGAAGACCTCGAAGACCAAGACCGCTCAGCCCGCCTCTTCAGCCCCCTCGCGCAATACCCCCACCTCAGCGAATGCGTCGTCGAAGCCTACCGACACCGAAGCGTCATCGCCCAGTTCGGCCGCTTCCCCCATCGCAACGCCATCCTCGGCCGCGAAAGCACCCAGGCCGAATTGGCCTACCTCGCCACGGCCACAAGCGGTTAAGGAAGGACGGGCAGCACTTCTTTTTCTGAAGAAAAAGAAGCAAAAAGACTTTCATTATTGCCGCCGGCCTTGGCCCAGACACGGGTTATGCTCATTTTATTGCTAAACCGGAATATTGCGGACGCAGATCTGCGCGGCGCGGCATACCGGATTTGAAATGTGCAGAAACCCAATCGCGACAGTCTGCGCCCTCGCACCATGCAGGCGGTCCGGCAACACACGGCCACGCGAAACAATCGCACCTGACAATGACGGTTGCCCTGACATAGGTCGAACACCCCGCACAGCAGACGGCATCTGCACGCGAGCCAGACGAGCAGCACCAGCCGACCCCAGCCACCCGCCACATCGGCGGTGCCCACAACCTCACCCACGGCGCCACGCAGCGCGGTCAGGCTCATAGATGGCGAATGGCAAACACCGTTGTTCATCCTCCAGTTCAAACCAGCTCCACTGGCTGAACTGAAGTCAAAACGCCATCAATCACGCAGCATGACGCATTATTGACTGTGAACACGCGGGCACGAAAAACGAATGAAGTTTTTGGTTCTTTTGTTCACAAAAGAACTGCTTAACTCGAAATCGCTCCAATCTCCGTCTCAAACAACACCACAAACTCCGCAATCCGCCGCGTCCGTTCCGCGGCAAAGGCCGCCCCGGTCTCCGTCTGAAACCCATCCTTCAGCTTCAGCAGCTTCGTTCGGAAATGATCCAGCGCGTACGCCGCATCGTCCAACGGCCGGCGCTCCGCGCGCGGATCCTCAGGATCGTACAACGCCGACCCCATCCGCCCGGCCGTATAGAAGCACCGCGCCACCCCGATCATGCCGATCGCATCCAGCCGATCGGCATCTTGCAGCACCCGCGCCTCAATCGTGTCCGGCGCAATCCCCGCCGAAAAACTATGCGCCGCCACCGCATGCCGCACCGCCAGGATGCGAGGCTCCGGCCATCCCTGCGCCGTCAGAATTTCCCCGGCGCGATCCGCCGCCAGCACCGAGGCCTGCGCCCGCAACGGCGAGTTCTTCTCAACCGCCACGCAATCATGCAGCAACACGCTGGCCGCCAGGATCTCCCCGTCGCCACCCTCAGCCGCCGCTATCGCAAAAGCGTTGGTCCAAACCCGCTTGAGATGCGCGAGATCATGGGCGCCGTCATTGCCGATCCCGGCCAGCGGCAACAGCTGCGCCGCCAGTGCCTCGAACGGCGCGAACCCAGGTCCAGTCATCCAGTCTCCGCCCCAACGATTCCCTTGCCGAAACCGTAGAGGATCACGACGGCGAGGCAACCGTGCGGATCATCCGCCGCAACCCCGCCCATTGCTGTGCGAAATACGACCCCGTCGCCATCGCCTCCTCCGCGGTCGGATCGCCGGTGGCGACGAAATCGGCGGAGAAATCCGCCGTGCCGAACAGCATGTCCCACCACGGCAGCACCGCCCCGTAATTCACCGAATGCAGCCCCGCCGCCAACATCCCATGATGGGCCCGATGAAACCGCGGCGACACCAGCAGCCGCTCCCCCAGCCAGCCAAACCGCACCCGCGTATTGGCGTGCGACAGGCTTTCCAGGAACCGCAGCACCAGCACCAGCATCGGGAACTGCATCGGCGGCACGCCCACGATCAGCGCCACCACCATGAACCACACGAACCCGATCACGTCGTCGAGCAGATGATTGCGATCGTCAGACCAGAACGTCATCTGCCGCTGCGCGTGGTGCAGCGAGTGCAGCGAATACCACCAGTTGAACACATGGCTCAGCCGATGCCGCCAATACTCGGCGAAATCCAGGATGATCGCGTAAATGACGAACGTCAGCACCGGCTTGCCGAGCAGCCACGGCACCAGCCCCTCTATCGTCGGCGGCACAATGCCATGGTCGGTCAGCCAGCCATTCAGTGACATCTGGATCGCTGTGAACAGCACGAACGTTACCAGCGGCAGCACGCCCACACGCGACAGCAGCGTATAGAGGATATCCACAGCCACGGCCTTCTTATCCGGCCATGTCTCCACCGGGCGATAATGCTCCAACGGCAGGCAGACCGCGTAGGTGATCAGCACCTGGGCGGCACCGTAGACGGCGAACAGCGTCCAACCGAACGACCATTCTTCCCAGTCCATCCAGCCGAACTGATACAGCAGCGGCAGAACCGCATGCTCCTGCAGCCAACCGGCGGCAAAATCGAACGGGGCGGCGGGATCGAACATCTAACGGCCTTCTCCGCTGTTGGTCGCACCCTTGATATAGATCCCGTGCGGGCTCCGGCCGACCGGAAACGTCTCAAGCTCACCGGTTTTCGGGTCCAGCACGCCCACCTTGCCCGCAAACCGCAATGTCACCCAAATATGTCCATCCGGCGTGAAAACCATATCGTCGGGGCCGCCCGGCACTTTGTACCGCCGGATTTCCTTCAGGCTCGACGCATCCAACGCCACGATCACGCTATCAATGCGGTTGTTGACGTAGAGAATGCGCTTATCCGGCGACAAAAACAGCTGATGCGCGCCCTTGCCCGTCACAATCCGCCGCTCGACATGCCCATTCGCCGGATCGACCACGGCGAAGTTATCCGCCCCCATATCCGCCACCAGCAGCTTGCCGTGCAGATACATCACCCCTGCCGGCGCCGGCCCCACCGGCTCATTCCAGATCACCTTCATGTCCCGCAGATCGATCGCCGCCGCCCGCCCGCTGCCCTGCAAGCTGACATAGACCGTGCTGGAATCCGGTGAGAAATCCAGATGGCTCGGCATCGACTTCAGCGGAAACCGCTTCACCAGCGTGGTGGTCTTGGAGTCGTAGACATCCACCTGCCCCCGCGCGATCCCCGTCACCACCAGAAACTTGCCATCCGGACTGAACCCCAGCTGATACGGGTCGGCAATCGTCATCCGCCGCTTCACCGCGAACGTCACCGGATCCAGGAACAGCATCTCATTCCCGGCACTGTCGCCCACCAGCAGATCCGCGCCATCCGGCGACAGCGCCCAATGATGCGGCTCGCGCAAAACCGGAATATGCGCGGTCTCGGTGCGCGTCGCCACATCGATCACCGACAGCGACGCAGCACCGGAATTGATCACCAGCACCTTCGATTGCGCCCATGCCACAGGCGCGAAACCCAGCAGCGCCAACGCCAGCAGCCCGATACGGCCGTTCATAACAGTCATCCCGTCAGATCAACGATTTGCAGCGCGATCCTATACCACTCACGGCACCCCGGCCGCGATGGGGTCGCAGGGCTGGCATGATGAACTCTGCGTAACACCCAATGCCCAAAACCACGCCAGCCCCACCGCACGGATTCGCGGTTTGTCAATACGACGAAAATGGGGGCCGCCGCAGCCGCAACGTCTCGTATCGTTTCTTCGGGAGCGAAACGTCACGGATTGCCTGTGGGATCTTCACCTTGAGCAACGGGGCCGTGCGCGTTGGATCTTCATTCGTTTCACCATCTGAGTGGGGGCATGCAGCTTGCATATCCCCCCGCATGCTCCACGCCGTCAGCGTGATGAGGAAAGTCATGCCCTCCCTGCGTCGTCTCCTTCTGTCCGTGCTGCTGGCCCTGCTGCTCGCCAGCGCCCTGCCGCACACCGGGCGCGCCGATGACGCGCCGGATCCTTTCGCCGGCCTCGCCTCCGAAAGCTTCGATGACGTCGCCGCCGCCCTCAACACCCTCGCCATCTCCGGCAACCCCCAGGCGCTGCGCACCATCAACGCCCTGGAAAACGACGCCCTCTTCGTCGGCGCCCCCGTCGATGACGCCCCCACGCCCATCCTGATCAAAACCGACGACGGCTACCTCGACGCCCGCACCGGGCAAAAAGTCGCCGACGTCAACGAAGACGACCTCACCCCTGTCCGCGTCAACAACGCCGTCCGCAGCGCCCTCTCCGCCGCCAAAGGCGGGCTCGACCTGTTCTCGCCAGACCGCAGCGTCCGCGCCAAGGCCGCCGAGCAGGTCTTCGCCTCCCGCAACCCCGCCACCCTTCCCCTCCTGGCCCGCGCCCTCGAAGCCGAGAAGGACCCTGGCGTCCGCGCCGTCATCCAGCAGGCCCAGGCCGCCGACCTGCTGACATCTGACGGCGGCACCGAAGCCGAACGCCTGGCCGCCGTCGCTACCCTGCGCGCCCGCGGCGATATCGAAGCCAAGTCCCTCCTCGGCTCCATCCACGACGCCTCCCCCACCGTCGCCGCCGCCGAAGCCGCCGCCATCGCCCACCTCAACCAGCTCGAACAGATCTGGGGCCTGCTGCAGGCGGTGTTCTACGGCCTCTCCCTCGGCTCGGTGCTGTTGCTCGCCGCCTCCGGCCTCGCCATCACCTTCGGCGTCATGGGCGTCATCAACATGGCGCACGGCGAAATGGTCATGCTCGGCGCCTACACCACCTTCGTCGTCCAGCAACTGATCCAGGCCTACGCACCCGGCCTGTTCGAAGCCAGCCTGTTCATCGCCATCCCGCTCGCCTTCCTCGTCTCCGGCCTCGTCGGCGTGCTCATCGAGCGCTGCCTGATCCGCTTCCTCTACGGCCGCCCGCTGGAGACCCTGCTCGCCACCTGGGGCCTCTCCCTCGTGCTGCAACAGGCCGTGCGCTCCATCTTCGGCCCGTCCAACCGCGAAGTCACAACACCGCAGTGGATGAGCGGTGCCACCGCCTTCGGCGGCCTCACCATCACCTACAACCGCATGTACATCATTGTCTTCGCCGCCATCGTGATTGCAGCCCTGATGGCCGTTCTGCGCTACACCTCGCTCGGCCTGCGCATGCGCGCCGTCACCCAGAACCGCCGCATGGCCGCCGCCATGGGCATCCGCACCCCCTGGATTGACGCCCTCACCTTCGGCCTCGGCTCCGGCGTCGCCGGCATGGCCGGCGTGGCGCTGAGCCAGATCGACAACGTCAGCCCCAACCTCGGCCAAAGCTACATCATCGACAGCTTCATGGTCGTCGTCTTCGGCGGCGTCGGCAATCTCTGGGGCACCGTCGTGAGCGCCATGACCCTGGGCATCATCAACAAATTCCTCGAACCGGTCGCAGGCGCCGTGCTCGGCAAGATCGTCGTGCTGGTCGCCCTGATCCTGTTCATCCAACGCAAACCCCGCGGCATGTTCCCGCTCAAGGGCCGGGCAGTCGAACAATGAGCCGTCTCTCCACCACCATCTGCGTCATCCTGGTCCTCGGCGGCGCCTTCGCCATGGCCGTGCTCAATTTGATGACCGCCCCAGACGCCACCATGCACGTGCCAACCTTCGCGGTCTCGCTGGTCGGCAAATACCTCTGCTACGCCATCCTTGCTCTCGCCCTCGATCTCGTCTGGGGCTTCGGCGGCATCCTCTCCCTCGGCCACGCCGCCTTCTTCGCCCTCGGCGGCTACGCCATGGGCATGTATCTGATGCGCCAGATCGGCAGCCGCGGCGTCTACGGCAACCCCATCCTGCCGGATTTCATGGTCTTCCTGAACTACAAGCAACTCCCCTGGTACTGGCTCGGCTTCGACAACCCAGCCTTCGCCATCCTGATGGCCCTGCTGATCCCCGGCCTCCTCGCGTTGGTCTTCGGCTTCCTCGCCTTCCGCAGCCGTGTCTCCGGCGTCTACCTCTCGATCATCACCCAGGCCCTCACCTACGCCCTGCTGCTCGCCTTCTTCCGCAACGACATGGGCCTCGGCGGCAACAACGGCCTGACCGACTTCAAGGACATGTTCGGCTTCTCCCTGCAGACCGACGCCATGCGCTCAGCCTTGCTGATGGCATCAGCGATCTTCCTCACCCTCTGCCTGCTCGCCGCCCGCTACGTCGTCACCTCCCGCTTCGGCAAGGTGCTGATCGCCGTCCGCGATACCGAAAGCCGAACCCGCTTCCTCGGCTACCGCCCGGAAAGCTACAAACTCTTCGTCTTCGTGCTGTCAGCCGTCATGGCCGGCATCGGCGGCGCCCTCTACGTCCCCCAGGTCGGCATCATCAATCCCGGTGAATTCTCCCCCGCCGGCTCTATCGAGGCCGTCATCTGGGTCGCCGTCGGCGGCCGTGGCACCCTCGTCGGCGCCATCCTCGGTGCCGTCATCGTCAACGCCGGCAAAACCTACCTCACCGGCGCCTTCCCAGAAATCTGGCTGTTCGCCCTCGGCGCCCTGTTCATCCTGGTCACCCTGCTGCTCCCCAAAGGCGTCCTCGGCCTGTTCCAGGCTCGCCGCGGAGGTGCGAAATGATAAAACCCAAAGTCACCGGAACCCTGCTGTATCTTGACGGTGTCTCCGTCAGCTTTGACGGCTTCAAAGCCATCAACAACCTTTCGCTCATCCTCGAGCCCGGCGAAATGCGCGCCGTCATCGGCCCCAACGGCGCCGGCAAAACCACCATGATGGACATCATCACCGGCAAAACCCGGCCCGACGAAGGCCAGGTCATCTTCGGCGCCCAGACCGACCTCACCAAGCTCGACGAACCCGCCATCGCCGACCTCGGCATCGGCCGCAAGTTCCAAAAGCCCACCGTGTTCGAAGTCCACACCGTCTGGGACAACCTGCTCCTCGCCCTCGCCGGCGACCGCCGCCCCCGCTTCACCCTCTGGGCCCGCCAGAACGACGAAGAACGCGACCGCATCAACGAAATCCTCGGCATCATTCGCCTCAGGAACGCCGTCGGCATGCGCGCCGGTGACCTTTCGCACGGCCAGAAGCAATGGCTCGAAATCGGTATGCTGCTCGCCCAGG
>Ga0302157_10002851_pt1 | contig 19796 bp, 16 predicted proteins | sample I_Bog_N3_3_FD_193502 | JGI IMG/M metagenome (GOLD analysis project Ga0302157, IMG submission 193502) | Peat permafrost microbial communities from Stordalen Mire near Abisko, Sweden - I_Bog_N3_3 | ecosystem: Environmental > Terrestrial > Soil > Wetlands > Peat | place: Sweden: Abisko, Stordalen... | reverse complement strand
GCGGCATCAGCTTCGGTGGCATGGTGGCCCAGGAGCTGGCCGTGACCGAGCCGGGCCGGGTCGACCGTGTGGCCCTGGTGTGCACCTCGCCGGGGGGAGCCGGTGGGTCCTCGTACCCGCTCCACGAGCTGGCCCACCTCGATCCCGCCGACCGCGCCGCCGCCTTCCTCCCGCTCCTGGACACCCGGTTCGACGAGGCGTGGCTGTCGGACCACGCGGGTGACCGGCGCCTGGTCGAGGCGCTGGCGCACACGACCGACCCCCGCCCCGGGACGGCGGAGGCCGACGGGGCGGCCGCACAGCTCGAGGCCCGGCGGGGTCACGACGTGTGGGACCGGCTCGGTGCCGTGTCCTGCCCCACCCTGGTGGCCTCCGGCCGGTTCGACGGCATCGCGCCGCCGGCCAACGGCCGGGCCCTGGCCGCTCGCATCGCGGGGGCGGAGCTGCGGCTCTACGAGGGTGGTCACGCCTTCTTCGCCCAGGACCCGACGGCGCTGCCCGAGATCCTGGCCTTCCTGTCGGCACCCGACCCGCCGACCTCGGCGGTGGCCGCCGGGAGCAGTGGGACCGCGGGGACCGCCATGACCAGCGGGACCGCGGCCGGGCCCGGGGGTGGTCACCGATGACGGAGCGCCGGGTGGCGCTGGTGACCGGGGCCAGCCGCGGCATCGGCAAGGCCATCGCCCTGCACCTGGCCCGGTCGGGCTTCGACGTGGCCCTGGCGGCCCGCACCCGCGTCGAGGGCGAGGAGCGCGAGCATTCGTCGACGGTGGCGGCATCCAACACCACCGCCCTGCCGGGCTCGCTGGAGACCACCGCCGGGCTGGTGGAGGCGGAGGGGGCACGGGCGCTGGCCGTCAGCCTCGACCTCCTGGACCGGACCTCGCTCGGATCGGCGGTGGCCACGGTCCTCGAGCGGTGGGGCCGGATCGACGTGCTGGTCAACAACGGGCGCTACGTCGGCCCGGGTCACATGGACCGGGTCCTCGACACACCGGTCGACCTCATCGACCGGCACCTCGAGGCCAACGTCATGGCCCCGGTGATCCTGACCAAGCAGGTGCTGCCCGGCATGGTCGAGCGCGGGTCCGGGGTGATCATCAACCTGGCGTCGAGCTCGGGCACCATGGACCCCCCGGCGCCGGCCGGCAGCGGCGGCTGGGGGCTCGGCTACGGCATGTCCAAGGGGGCGCTCCACCGGTTGGCCGGCATCCTGGCCGTCGAGCTGGGTGACGCCGGCATCCTGGCCTACAACCTCAGCCCCGGGTTCATCGCCACCGAGCGCATCGCCATCGACATGGCCGGCTTCGGGTTCGACGCCTCGGCCGGGGCGCCGGCCGACGTGGTCGGGGCGGTGGCGGCCTGGCTGGTCACGGCACCGGAGGCCCGCGAGCGGACCGGCGGCTGGATCGAGGCCCAGCCCCTCTGCCGCGAGCTGGGCCTCCTGCCCGGGTGGGGCTGAGCGGGCCGGCGTGTCCGAGCCCGAGTCCGAGCCCACCACCGCCGACCTCCTGCTGGACGCGGCGGCGCGGCTGTTCGCCGAGCGCGGCATCGACAACGTCCCCATCGCCGAGATCGTCCGGGCCGCCAACCAGCGCAACGCGTCGGCTGTCCACTACCACTTCGGGAGTCGCGACGAGGTGCTGCGGGCCCTGCTGGCCCGGCACGTCGACGTCATCGCCTCGCGTCGGCACGAGCTCCTCGAACGGGCCCGCCACCGGCCGCCGGACGACGCCCGCGCGGCCGCCGAGGCCATCGTCCGGCCCGTCACCGAGTTCGCCCAGTACGGCTGGCGGGAGCGCGCCTACCTGCAGATCGGATCGGAGATGGCCGGGGCCATCGACCGGACCACCCCGGACATACGACGGCTGCTGTCCCAGACCGACGGCCACACGGCGTGGGTCCTCCTGCGCCAGCGCTGCCCGCAGGCCCCCGACGACCTGTGGGCGGTGCGGCGGGAGATCTGCGTGGCCTTCATCGGCCGGGCCGCCGCCGACCGGGCCCGCCTCCTCGACCGGGGCGAGGCCGGTGTCGCCCTGTCCGACGACCGGTTCGTCGACAACCTGATCGACATGGTGGTGGGGGCGATGACCGCGGCCCATCCGGGCAGCTGACAAGCTGGTCCGATGGGGAGCATCGACCACGTCCCGACGACCGCCGAGCTCGACGCCATGTTCGAGGCGCTGAAGAACTGGGGGCGCTGGGGCCGGGACGACCAGCTCGGCACCCTCAACCACCTGACCGACGCCCGGCGGGCCGCCGCCGCCGCTCTGGTGGTCACCGGGGAGTCGGTCAGCCTGGCCCACGACCTCGCCACCGAGCCCCGGCCCGAGCACGCCAACCCCGTGCAGCACCACATGCTGGCCTCGGGCGACGCCCTCGACGCCAACGGGATCCCGGGCTACGAGGCCGCCCGCGACCACCTGTCCCTGGACCTCCACGGGCTGCTCACCACCCACGTGGACGCCCTGGCCCACATGTTCGTGCGGGGCCAGATGTTCGGCGGTCGACCGACCTCGGACGTGCGGAGCGACGGGGCGGTGGCCAACACCGTGCTGACCATGGCCGACGGGGTGGTGGGCCGGGGTGTGCTGCTCGACGTGCCCCGGGCCATCGGGAGCCCCTTCCTGGACAGCGGCGAGGTCGTCACCGTCGAGGACCTCGAGGCGGCCGAGCAGGCCCAGGGTGTGCGGGTCGGGGCCGGCGACGTGCTGCTGGTGGCCTGGGGACGGGAGGCCCGCCTGGCCGACAAGAAGGCCTTCGACGGCTTCTCCGGCCTCCACGCCGAGTGCCTCCCCTGGCTCCAGGACCGCGGGGTGGCCGTCCTCGGCAGTGACGGGATCTCCGATCCGATGCCGTTCGTCGGCACACCCCAGTGGCCCTTCCCGGTGCACCAGATCGGCATCGTGGCCATGGGGCTGCCCCTGATCGACAACATGGCGCTGGCCCGGCTGGCCGAGCGCTGCGCCGGCACCGGGCGCTGGGAGTTCCTCTTCACCATGGCCCCCCTCCGGATCGCCCGGGGGACCGGCTGCCCGGTGAACCCGGTGGCGGTCCTGTGAGCGGGGCGACGCCGTGAGCGAGCGAGAGGCCATGAGGGCCCTCCTCCAGCGGTACGCCCGGGCCGCCGACCGGCGCGACGTCGACGGGCTGGCCGCCCTGTTCCACCCCGACGCCACCGTGGAGGGGGCCCGGGGCCTCCAGACGCGGGACGAATGGCTGGAGACCATGCGTGGACCCCGTGCCTTCCCGACCAGCATGCACGTCATCGGGGACCCGCTGATCACCTACGAGGAGGGTGGGGACCACGCCGTGCTCGACACCTACGCCGTCGTCTACCAGCTGGGCGACGCGGCGGCGGGGGGTTCGGACCTCACGCTCGGGATCAACTACCTCGACGAGGTGGTCCGGTCCGGTGACGGGTGGGTCATCCGGGCCCGGGTGTCCCGGACGGTGTGGATGCGCTAAGCGGACGGGCCACCGCCGGGTCGGCGCCGCAGGAGACGGCCGGGCGTGGCCCCGGTGGCCTCGCCGTCCTGCAGGGTCACCGACCCGTTGACCAGGGTGGCCCGGAAGCCGGTCGACCGCTGCTCCAGGCGTCGGCCCCCGGCCGGGAGGTCGTCCACCAGCGTCGGGACCGCCGGGCCCACCGTGTCGGGGTCGAAGACATTGAGGTCGGCCATCATCCCGGCCCGGAGCAGGCCACGGTCGGACAGGCCCCAGGCCAGCGCCGGGGCCAGGGTGATCATGCGCACCGCCTCCTCCAGCGAGAACTCCTGGCGGTCACGGACCCAGTGGCCGAGGAGATGGGTGTGGATCGACGAGTCGGCGATCTGGCTCAGGTGGGCGCCCGAATCCGAGAAGGTCATGACGGCTCGGGGATGGCGCAGCGCCCGCAGCAGGACCGTCTCGTCCTGGGGGTACAGGCTGGGCTGGATGAAGAGCTGCTCGCCCGCCGACTCCACGCACAGGTCGATCATGGCCTCGGCCGGGTGCACCCCCCGCTGGCGGGCGATGTCGGCCACCGAGGGGTTGGGCGGCAGCCCGTGGAGGTAGACGCGTATCCCCTCGAAGTCGGGGGGGCGGGCCTGGGCCCCCACGCCCGTCCACCCGCTGTAGTCGGCCCCGCGGGCTGCCTCCACGTAGGGGCGGCGGCGCTCGGGGTCGGCGAGGATGCGGAGCTGCTCACCGGTGGGCAGGCCGCGGAGGGTCGCCCACTCCGGGATGAGGTCGAAGGGCAGCCGGGTCTTCAGGGACAACAGCACCGAGATGCCCCGGCAGTGGGTCTGGGCGATGCACCGGCCGCCGGATCTCGCCGCCTCGTCCAGGAAGTCCAACAGGTAGCCGGAGCCCTTGGTGGCCACCAGCCCGAACGTGATCGGCACCTGGGTCCGCGCCGCCAGGTCGCTGATCCGGTCCAGGCCCTGTCGGCGTCGGTCGGGGTCGGGGTCGGACATCCCCGAGTCGGCCGTCTCGAAGATGCCGGCGCCCATGGCGCCCAGCACCCCGACCAGCTGGGCCACCTCGTCCCACCCGGCCATCCGCGAGGCCACCGGCCGGTTGTCCGACGTCTCGTGGTGCATGGTGCGTGAGGTGGAGAACCCGATGGCACCGGCGGCCAGTGCATCGGCCAGCTGGCCCCGCATGGCGGCCAGGTCGTCGTCGGACGCCTCCTCCTCGAAGGCCCGCTCGCCCATGGCCCAGGTGCGCAGGGCCGAGTGGCCGACCTGGGCGGCGAAGTTGATCCCCTTGGGCAGCCGGTCGACGGCGTCGAGGTACTGGGGGAAGGTCTCGAACCCCCAGTCGATGCCGGCGGCCAGGGCGGCGGGGTCGATGTCCTCGGCCCGCTCCAGGTTCCGCACCACCAGGGCCCGCTCCTCGGCCCGCACCGGCGCCAGGGTGAAGCCGCAGTTGCCCATGACCGCCGAGGTCACGCCGTGGAAGCAGGAGCTCGAGCCGGTGGCGTCCCAGAACACCTGGGCGTCCATGTGGGTGTGACCGTCGACGAAGCCGGGGGTGACGGCGTGCCCCTCGGCGTCGATCTCGTGGAGGCCGTGCTCCCGGATGGGTCCGACGAAGGCGATGCGGTCGCCCCGTATCCCCACGTCGGCCCGGTACGAGCCCAGCCCCGAGCCGTCCACGACGGTGCCGCCCCGGATCACGATGTCGTAGGCCATGGATCCCCTTCCGGTCCGGCGGGTAATGAGCGTATATTAAACGGGATGACGACGTCCCCCGAGATACGCCGGAGCCTCGGGCATCCGGTCATCGACATCGACGGCCACATGGCCGAGCACCTGCCACTGCTGGCGCCCTATCTCGAGCAGGAGGGACTGTCGCTGGACCATCCCTCGCTGCGGCGGATGGTACCCCCCTACGGCGGGACCGACCGGAGCTGGCACGAGCAGTCGCCGGCCGAGCGGGCCGCCACCCGGACCCCCCGTGGCCCCTGGTGGAGCGCTCCGGCCGGACGCACCATCGACCTGGCCACCGCCCTGTTCCCCGAGCTGCTCTACGAGCGCCTCGACGACATCGGCATCGACTTCGGCGTGGTCTACCCCAGCCTCGGGCTGGTCTTCCTCCACACCGAGGACGAGCGCTACCGGCGGGGGACCTGCCGGGCCCTCAACCGGGCCAACGCCGAGACGTTCGCCCCCCTGTCGGACCGGCTCACCCCGGTGGCCGCCATCCCCATGCACACCCCGGACGAGGCGGTGGCCGAGCTGGAGTACGCCGTGAACGTGCTGGGGTTCAAGGCCGTGCTGTGCGCCGGCTACGTGCAGCGGCCATTCGCCGCCCTGGCCGGTGCGGACCCCGAGGTGGCGCGCTACGCCTTCTGGCTCGACCAGTTCGGGCTGGACTCGGCCTACGACTACGACCCGGTGTGGGCCAAGGCCCAAGAGCTCGGCGTCTCGCTGGCCTTCCACTCGGGCTTCATCGGCATGACGCCCTACCGGTCGCCGTCCAGCTACGTCTTCAACCACCTGTCGATGCTGGCCGAGGGCCAGCAGTCGCTGGCCAAGTCGCTCTTCCTCGGGGGGGTCACCCGCCGGTTCCCGGACATGAACTTCGTGTTCCTGGAGGGGGGCGTGGCCTGGGCCGCCGCCCTCTACAGCGATCTGGTGGGCCATTGGGAGAAGCGCAACCTCGCCGCCCTGCGGCGCAACCTCGACCCGGCCCTCATCGACCGCACGCTCATGCTCGAGATGATGGTGCGGTTCGCCTCCGAGGCCCGACGGCTGCCCCCCGAGCTGACCCGGCGCCCCGTCGAGACCGAGGACACCCTGGACGAGTGGGCCGCCTGCGGCATCGAGCGGGCCGAGGACATCAAGACCCTGTTCGCCGACCGGTTCTACTTCGGGTGCGAGGCCGACGACCCGCTCACCTCGCTGGCCTTCAACACCTCGGTCAACCCGTTCGGCGCCGAATTGAAGGTGATGATGGGGTCGGACATCTCCCACTGGGACGTGCCCGACGTGACCGAGGTGCTGGAGGAGGCCCACGAGATGGTCGAACACGGGTGGATCGACACCGCCGCCTTCAAGAAGTTCCTCTTCACCAATCCGGTCCGGTTCTACACCGACACCAACCCCGGCTTCTTCAAGGGCACGGTGGTGGAGGCCGAGGTCGACGCCCTGCTGGCCGGCGGCTGACGTGCTCGACCTGCTGCTCACCGGGGGCACCGTGGTCGACGGGACGGGTGCGCCCCGGTTCACCGCCGACGTCGGCATCCGCGACGGCCGGATCGCCGTGGTGGGGGACACCACCGAGCCGGCGGCGCGCGTGGTGGACGTGGCCGGACGGGTGATCTGCCCGGGCTTCGTCGATCTGCACACCCACTACGACGCCCAGCTGCTGTGGGATCCCACGGCCAGCCCGTCGGTGCTGCACGGGGTGACGACGGTGCTCGGGGGGAACTGCGGCTTCTCGGTGGCGCCCCTCGGGCCAGCGGAGTCCGGCGACGCCACCTACATCCAGCAGATGATGGCCGTGGTCGAGGGCATCCCGCTCGAGGCCCTCGAAGGCGGCGGCCCCTGGGACTGGCACACCTTCGCCGAGTACCTCGACCGTGTCGACGCCGGCCTGGCCGTCAACGCCGGGTTCCTGGTGGGGCACTCCACGGTGCGCCGGGCGGTGATGGGGGACGAGGCCACCCGGGCCGAGGCGTCGCCCGAGCAGCTCGCCGCCATGGTCGCCCTGGTGGAGGCGTCGGTGGCCGGGGGGGCGCTGGGCTTCTCGTCCTCGCTGGGTGAGGGCCACCTCGACGGCGAGGGCCGCCCGGTGCCGTCGAGTTCGGCGGCGCTCCCCGAGTTCGTGGCCCTGGCCGGGGCGGTGCGCGACCACCCGGGCACCTCTCTCGAGTTCATCCCCACCGTCGGGCCCATCCCCGAGAAGCGGATGCGCCTGATGGCCGACATGTCCCTGGCCGCCGACCGGCCCCTCAACTGGAACCTGCTCGGGAGCCTGGCCTCCGAGGAGATCTACGAGCAGCAGCTGGAGGCGTCGGACCTGGCCGCGGCGTCCGGGGCCCACGTGGTGGCCCTGACGCTTCCCGACATGATGCGGATGCGGGCGTCGACGCTCCTGCCCGGCCTGCCGGGCTGGCGCCCGGTCACCGAGCTGGATCCCGAGGGCCGTCGGGCGGCCATCGCCGACCCCGGGACCCGGGCCCAACTCCGGGCCGGCGCCGAGAAGGCGGCCCGCCGGTCGATGGGCGTGCTCTCGGACTTCGCCCTCATGGAGGTGTCTGACCCCGACTCCCCGTGGGTGGGCCGCTGCGTGGGGGAGATCGCCGAGGAGCGGGGCACCGACGTCGTCGACGTGCTGATCGACGTGGTGCTGGCCGACGGGCTGACCCTGTTCGCCGTCCTGCCCTCGCTGACCCCGTCGCTGGGGCGGACCGACGAGGGGTGGGCGGCCCGGACGGCCATCTGGAAGGACCGACGGGTCATGCTCGGCGGCTCGGACGCCGGCGCCCACCTCGACCTGATGTGCCATGCCAACTACCCCACGGTGGTGCTCGGTGAGGTGGTCCGGGACCGGGGGCTCCTGTCCTGGGAGGAGGCGATCGAGATGATGACCGACCGGCCGGCCCGCTTCTACGGGCTGACCGGACGCGGCCGGATCGAGGTCGGCGGCCACGCCGACGTGGTGGTCTTCGACCCCGACCGGGTCGGGACCCGGCCGGTCACCCTGGTCCACGACCTGCCCGGCGGCGGCGGTCGCCTCCACGCCGGCTCGGTCGGTGTGACCCACGTGCTAGTGGCCGGGCGCGAGGTGGTCCGGGACGGCGAGGTCACCGGCGAGCGGCCCGGCCGGGTGCTGCGGTCGGGCCGGGACACCGAGACGGTCCACCTGGCCGACGTGGTGGGGCGCTAGCTCCGGCCACCCGTCCACCCGTCCGACCCCTCGGCGGCCGGACGGGTCACCGCTCCGCCGGCGCCGGCCGAGCGGTAGGCGGCATCCACCAGGGCGTGGGCCCGGTACGCATCGATGAAGCCGGGGGTGGCCGACGTGCCGTCGCGAACGGCATGGATGAAGGACCGGTCGGCCAGGTACTGGTAGAAGACGAAGTCGCGGCGGGCCACACCCAGTGAGTCGAAGTACCCGTCGCGGAGGGCGTCGAGGTCGGGCCGTTCCGAGCCGGCCCTCGGACGGTGGATGGTGAGGGAGTCCTCGGCGGCGCCGACGATGAAGTCACCGGTCACCTCGACGGTGCCCTGCTCGAAGAAGAGCTCGAGGCGTCGCTCCTCGCGGCCCTCCACGCCGTTGAACACGGTGGCGATGGTGCCGATGACGCCACCGTCGTGCTCGACCTGGGCGGCGACCATGTCCTCCACCCCGAACCCGAAGAGGGACCGGGTCCGGGCCGACACGGCCACGGCGGGTCCGAACATCCGCACCAGAAGGTCACACCCGTGGATGGTGTGTTCGAGCAGCGCGCCTCCGCCCGCCTGGGACCGGTCCGAGCGCCACGACGAGTGGCCGGCCACCACCGATCCGGTGGGCCAGAACTGGTCCTCGCGGAGCGCATAGCCGAGGGGTGCCCCGAGCTCGCCGGTGGTGACCATCCGAAGGAGACGGTCGACGATGGGGTTCCAACGCGAGTGGAAGCCGACCTGGGCCACCAGCCCCGAGTCGGCGACAGCGGCGACCAGCGCCCGCACCTCGTCGAAGGTCGGCGCCAGCGGCTTCTCGCACATCACCGCCTTCCCTTGACCGATGGCCTCCAACACGGCCGACGCGTGGGTGGCGGTGGGCCCGGTGACCAGGACGGCGTCGACGTCGGGATGTCCGGCCACCACCGAGGGGTCGTCGGCCAGCAGGTCGAAGGCGCAATTGCGGTGGACGGCCCGCCGCGCCTCCTCGGAGGGATCGGCGGCCACGACGGCGCGGATCTCGCCCTCCTCGACCAGCTTGGCCAGCCCGTCGGCGTGGATCTGGCCGATCGAGCCGCACCCGACCATGCCCACGCCGATCACCCGTCGCACCACGCCGCCTCCTGGCTCCTGAACCGGTGGTGACGGTACCCGACGCCGTCAGGCCGTGGCGGCCCCGTCGATGACCAGGGTGGTCCCGCTGATGGTGGCGGCGTCGTCCGAGGCCAGGTAGGCCACCGCCGCTGCCACCTCGGCCGGGTCGATCACCCGTCCCATCGGCGAGGCGGCCCGGGTGAACAGTGAGAAGTCGGCACCCTCGGGGACCGTGAAATTGCGCAGGAAGGGCGTGTCCACCGAGGCCGGGCAGACGGCGTTGACCCGCACACCGGCCTTGGCCAGCTCGATGGCCATGGACTTGGTCAGCATGATCACGCCACCCTTGGACGCACAGTAGGCGGCGTTGTACGGGGTGGCCCGCAGGCCGGCCACCGAGGCCATGTTGACGATGGTCCCGGTGGTGGCGAGGAGGGCCGGGAGGGCGGCCTGGGAGAGTAGGAAGGTGCCGGTCAGGTTGACCTCGATCACCTGGCGCCACTCGTCGGCGGCCAGCTCACCGATCAACCGGGCGATGCCGATGCCGGCCACGTTGGCCAGGATGTCCAGACGGCCGTGCCGGTCGAGGGCCTCCCCGACCGCGGCCACACAGGCGGACTGGTCGCGCACGTCGCACACCACCATGCCGTCCCTGTCGGCCAGGTCGCACCCGACCACCTGGGCCCCCTCGGCACCCAGCCGTTCGGCCACCGCCCTGCCGATGCCGCTGGCCGCACCGGACACCAGCGCCACTCTGCCGTCGAGTCTTCCCATGCCCGCAACGTAGTGGACCCGGTACTGTGACCGGCATGGGAGCCTTGGAGGGGAAGGTCGCCGTGGTCACCGGCGCGGCCATGGGGATCGGGAGGTCCTCGGCGGAGCTGTTCGCCCGTGAAGGGGCCAGCGTGGTGGTGGCCGACATCGACGAGGACGGTGGGCACGGGACCGTCGACCGCATCGAGGAGGCCGGGGGCCGGGCCTCGTTCGTGCGCACCGACGTCAGCCGTGCCTCCGACGTGGCGGCCATGGTGGCCCACGCCGTGGACACCTTCGGTGGCCTCGACTGCGCCCACAACAACGCCGGCATCGCCGCCCCCATGGCCCCGCTGGCCGAGTACCCCGACGCGGGCTGGGACCGCACCATCGCCATCATGCTGACCGGCGTCTATTACTGCATGAAGGCCCAGATCCCCCGCATGCTGGAGCGGGGCGGCGGGGCCATCGTCAACACGGCGTCCGGGGTCGGCCTGGTGGCCTACCCGCACCAGGCGGCCTACACCGCGTCGAAGCACGGTGTGATCGGGCTGACCAAGGTGGCGGCCCTCGACTACGGCTCTCGGGGCATCCGGGTCAACGCCATCTGCCCGGGCACGGCCCGCACACCCATGGTCGACGATGCCGTCCTCCGGGACCCGTCCATCGAGGAGCACCTGAAGGCGCTGCACCCCATCGGCCGGATCGCCGAGGCCTCCGAGGTGGCCGAGGCCGCGGTGTGGCTGTGCACCCCGGCCGCGTCCTTCGTCCTCGGGGTGGCCCTCCCCGTCGACGGCGGCTACGTGGTGCCGTGAGGACCACGCCGGCCACGGACACGGTCCGCCGGCTGGCCGGACAGGGACACCTGATCGGGGAGACCTGGAGGGCCAGCGGGGACGGCGGCACGTTCGACCACCGCTACGCCGCCACCGGCCAGGTCCAGGCCCAGGTGGGGCTGGCCGGCACCGCGGACGTCGACGACGCGGTGGCCGCGGCCCGTCGGGCCCAACCGGGCTGGGCCGGCCTGCGCCCGGCCAAGCGGGCCGCCGTGCTGCTCCGTCTGGCCGATCTGCTCGAGGCCCACGCCGAGGAGGCCGCCGTGCTCGGCGCGCTGGACAACGGCACGCCGGTGGGGGTGATGCATCCTGGCATCTACACCGCCGCCTGGTTCCGGTACTACGCCGGATGGTGCGACAAGCTGGTCGGGGAGACGGTGCCGGCCGGCCGGAGCGCCTCCTCGGTCCGGCTCGAGCCCTACGGCGTCATCGGGGTGGTGCCCCCCTGGAACGGCTCGATGATGGGGATGGGCCAGAAGGCCGCCCCGGCCCTGGCCGCCGGCAACGCCGTGGTGGCCAAGCCGCCCGAGCTGGCCCCCTTCGGCGTGCTGCGCTTCGCCGAGCTGGCCCTGGAGGCCGGACTGCCCCCCGGGGTGCTGAACGTGGTGGTGGGTGGGGCGACCACCGGCGAGGCGCTGGCCGCCCACCCCGGCGTGGACAAGCTCACCTTCACCGGTGGATCGGCGGTGGCCCGACTGGTCATGCGCAGCGCCTCGGCGCACCTCACCCCGCTGGCGCTCGAGTTGGGCGGCAAGTCGCCCAACATCGTCTTCCCCGACGCCGACCTGGACGTGGCGGCCGGGGTGGCCGCCTACCTGGGCACCGCGCTCCTGGCCGGCCAGGGGTGCGCCCTCCCGACCCGGCTGTACGTGCACGACTCGGTCTACGACGAGGTGGTGGCCAAGGTGGTGGCGGCGGTGGAGGCCGTGCCGGTCGGCGACCCGCTGGCTCCCGACACCGTCGTGGGGCCGGTGGTCACCGAGGCGGCCCTGGAGCGCATCCTCCGGGTCATCGGCCGGGCCGCATCGGACGGGGCCCGGCTGCTGGCCGGGGGCACCCGCCTCGGCGGAGCGCTGGAGCACGGATGGTTCGTGGCCCCCACGGTCTTCGGCGATGTGGACCACGACAGCGACCTGGCCCGTCACGAGGTGTTCGGTCCGGTGCAGGCCGTCCTGCGCTTCTCGTCGGAGGACGAGGTCCTGGCCAAGGCCAACGACAGCCCGTTTGGCCTGGCCGCGTACCTCCACACCCGGGACAGCCGCCGGATCGAGCGGTTCGTGCGCGAGCTCGACACCGGCACGGTCATCGTCAACGGCATGGGGGGCATCTCGCCGTCGACGCCGTTCGGGGGTACCAAGCAGAGCGGCTTCGGCCGCGAAGGGGGCCGGGCCGGCATCGAGGAGATGGTCCGCACGAAGACGGTGTTCGTGGGGTAGCCCCCTGGCGAGACCGGGCGGCTGGCCGAAGGGACTGTGGCGTTTCGTTGACCCGGGGTCTGTGAGCGGGAAAAGAGGACCGGGACGGAGGAGTACCGGCACACGGGCCCACGAGGGCCGTGCCGGCGGGGCCGGGCCGGCGGGGCCGGGCCGGCCGTACAGTGAGGGCATGAGCCTCCCTGCGCCCGGCCCCGAACGCACCGCCCTGGTCACCGGGGCCTCGTCCGGGATCGGCGAGTGCATCGCCCGTGAGCTGGCCCGCCGGGGCCATGGCCTCACCCTGGTGGCCCGGAGGACCGACCGGCTCCAGGCCCTGGCTCGGGAGCTCGGCACCGACGCGGTGCGGGTCGAGGTCCTGACCGCCGACCTGTCGGACCGTGCCCAGCGGGCCGCCCTGCCGGCCGCGGTGGCGGACCTGGGCCTGTCCGTCGACATCCTGGTCAACAACGCCGGCTACTCGACCCTGGGAGCGGTTGCCCACTCCGATCCCGACGACGAGGTGGCCATGCTCGAGGTCGACGTCACTGCGGTGGCCGACCTGTGCAGCCGGTTCCTCCCCGGCATGGTCGACCGCCGCCGGGGTGCGGTGCTCAACGTGGCCTCGACCGCCGCCTTCCAACCGCTCCCGGGCCAGGCCGCCTACGGCGCGGCCAAGGCGTTCGTGCTGTCGTACACCGAGGGCCTGGGCGGGGAGCTGCGGGGCACCGGGGTCAGCGCCACCGTCCTGTGCCCCGGTCCGGTGGACACCGGATTCGGCGAGCGGGCCGGGTTCGCCAAGGAGGACGCTGAAGCCAGCCTGCCCTCGTTCCTGTGGCTGTCGGCGGCCGACGTGGCCCGGGCCGCTGTCGAGGGTATGGACAAGGGGACGGTGGTGGTCATCCCCGGGGCGGGGAACCGCGTCGGCGCCGTCGTCGGGCGGCTGGCACCGAACCGCCTGCTGGTGCCGTTGCTGGCCAAGGGCCATCCGGGGCTCAGGGAGTCATGACGGCGCGGTAGCCGGCCGGGCACGGCCCGCCGGCGCGTGCCACGCCACCGATCTGGGCCCGCACCGGTCGGGGGTGGTCCGCCCACAGCGGCTTCCAGGCGAAGCTGCTCAGCAGCCGGGTCACCGAGGTGGTCATGGCGGCCAGGGAGAACGGTTGGGCCGGGCAGGTGTGCCGGCCGTGTCCGAACGCCGTGACCAACTCCAGGCCCGCCAGTGCCCCGGGCTCGGCCAGCCGCCGCCGATTCCAGTGGTCCGGGTCCCAGTGGTGCAGGCCGGGACCGGCGGTGGTGTTGGTGAGGGGGAGGAGGGTGGCGACCGTCACCCCCGGTGCGATCCGGTGGACGGTGTCTCCCGTGTCCAGGGTGACCTCGGTGGTGACGTAACGGGCCATGATCGAGCGCTGGGCCAGCCGGATGGACTCGAGGGCGCACTGCTCGGCCCGGGCCCGGTCGCCCGACACCACCCGGGCGGCCTCGTCGGGGTGGTGGAGGAGGTCCACGACGGCCCACCCCAGTGCGGCGAACAGGTTGGACATCGACGCGATGTGCACGAGGGCCACGTCCATGGCCACACCGGGCGCCGCCAGCTCGGGCGGATCGTAGGCCCACACCGAGACGATCCGCGAGAAGAGGGGATGGTCGTCCTCGTGTCCACCCAACTCCTCGAGCGCCGCCCCCAGCTCGTCCACCACGCAGTCGAGGGCGGCCTCCTCGTCCCGCTTCCCCGACGCCGCCACCTGGGCCATGGCATCGGGGTGGACGAAGGACTCGGCCCCGTCGAGCGTGTCGAAGGCGGTGACCAGCCGTTCGAACCGGGCACCGGTCGAGGCTCCGGGACCGCCCCACGAGGCCAGGCCCACCCGGTGGCCCAACCGCCGGCACAGATCGAAGAGGTCGACCTCGCCGACCGCCCCGAGTTCGTCCACGGTCACGTCGAGGGCGCGCTCGACGTTGCCCAGGAACGAGGTCGTGTCCTCCCGGCCGAACAGCTGGTGGGGCAGCGTGCGGCGGTCGGCGAAGATCCGGTCGGGCAGCTTGCGTCGCAGCATCCGCCAGTCGGCGAGGCCCTTGGACGCCCGCTCCTCAGGCAGCCCGTAGAAGGAGGCCACCCCGGTCGGCGAGAACGTGAACAGGTAGCGGTCGTCCCCGCTGTCGACCACGAAGGTGTCGCCGTGCGAGGCACGGGCGGCGGCCAGGGCCTCGACGGGGTCGATCACGGCGGTGTCCCAGGGGAGGCCGACCCCGGCCGCGACAGGCGGGAGGGGGATGATGTCCGGCAGGTCCACGGCTCCGCTCCTCGATCCGCCCCGGCCGGTGGTCCACCGGAGGCCAGGAGGAGCGTAGCGAACCGGGTGGCCGGCGCGGCGGGTGGGGAGGGCCTCCCCCCGGAGGTGGGCTCAGAGGATGAAGAGCATCTCCTGGTAGGTGGGCAGCGGCCACAGGTCGTCGGCCACCATGCCCTCGAGGGCGTCGGCGGCCTTCCTGACGGCGTCCATGGCCGGCAGCAGGCCCTTCTGGGCGTGCTCGGCGTGCTTCTCGGCCGACTGCACGTCGTCATGGTTGATCTCCGACCTGAGGGCGGCGATGCCCGCCCGCAGCTCGGCGATGGAGCCGCTCACCTCCTCGAGCGTGGAGGTGTCGGCCTCCACCCCGGCGGCCTTGAGGCTGGCCACGTTGGTGGCCAGCTCGGTCTGGTAGCGCACCGCGGCGGGCAGGATCATGGTGGTGGCCATCTCGAGGGTCAGCTCGGCCTCGACGTCGATGGCCAGGATGTACTGCTCCAGGGCGATCTCGTAGCGGCTGTGCATCTCCCGGTGGTTGAACACCCCATACTTGGAGAACAGCTCCATGGACTCCTCGGTGATCAGCTCGGGGAGGGCATCGAGGGTGGTGCGGAGGTTGGGGAGGCCGCGCTCGGCCGCCTCCACCTGCCAGGCGTCGGCGTACCCGTCGTCGTTGAAGACCACCTTGCCGTGGTCGGTGATGACCTTCTGCAGGACCGTCTGGACGGCGGTGTTGAACTCGGTCCCCGCGTCCACCAGGGCCTCGAGCTCGGTGGCCAGGTAGTCGAGGGCCTCGGCCAGGATGGTGTTGATGGTCACCATCGGCCCGGCGATGGACTGGAGCGAGCCCGGGGCCCGGAACTCGAACCGGTTGCCGGTGAAGGCGAAGGGGCTGGTCCGGTTGCGGTCGCCGGGATCGGTGGGCAGCACGGGCAGCGTGTCCACCCCGATCTCGAGGTGGCCCTTCTCCTTGGAGCTGGTGGCACCACCGGCGGCGATCTGCTCGAAGACGTCGGCCAGCTGTTCGCCGAGGAAGATCGAGATGATGGCCGGCGGAGCCTCGTTGGCCCCGAGCCGGTGGTCGTTGGTGGCCGACGCCACCGAGGCCCGGAGCAGGCCCCCGTACTTGTGCACCGAACGGATGACGGCCCCACAGAACACCAGGAACTGGGCGTTCTCGTGGGGGGTGTCGCCGGGCAGCAGCAGGTTGCCCTCGGTGGAGTTGCCCAGCGAGAAGTTGACGTGTTTTCCCGAGCCGTTGATCCCACCGAAGGGCTTCTCGTGGAAGAGGCACTCCATGCCGTGCTTCTGGGCCACCTTCTTCAGGGTGGTCATGAGGAGCTGCTGATGGTCGGCGGCCACGTTGGACCGCTCGAACATGGGTGCCAGCTCGAACTGGCCCGGTGCCACCTCGTTGTGGCGGGTCTTGGCCGGGATGCCCAGCTTGAACAGCTCACGCTCGCAATCCATCATGTACCCGAGGACCCGGTCGGGGATGGCTCCGAAGTAGTGGTCGTCGAACTCCTGGCCCTTGGGCGGCTTGGCCCCGAACAGGGTCCGGCCGGAATTGAGCAGGTCGGGACGGGTGAGGAAGAAGCTCCGGTCGATGAGGAAGTACTCCTGCTCGGCGCCGGCGAAGGACACCACGGCGTCGGGATTCTCGTGGCCGAACAGCTTCAGCACCCGCTCGGCCTGCTTGGCCATGGCCTGTTGGGACCGGAGGAGCGGCGTCTTGTTGTCCAGCGCCTCGCCGGTCATCGAGATGAACACGGTGGGGATGCACAGCGTGTTCCCGTTGGGGTTCTCGAGGATGTAGGCCGGACTGGTGGCGTCCCACCCGGTGTAGCCGCGCGCTTCGAACGTGGCCCGAAGGCCACCGTTGGGGAAGCTCGAGGCGTCCGGCTCACCCTGGACCAGCGTCTTGCCCTGGAATTCGGCGATGGCCGCTCCCTCGCCGCCCGGCTCGAAGAAGCTGTCGTGCTTCTCGGCGGTCAGGTGGGTCAGCGGGTAGAAGACGTGGGCGTAGTGGGTGGCCCCCTTCTCCATGGCCCAGTCCTTCATGGCCGCCGCCACCACGTCGGCCACCGTGGGGTCGAGGGGCTTGGAGTGGTCGATGGTGGCCAGCAGCGACTTGTAGACCGGCTTGGGCAGGCGCTTCTGCATGACGGACTTGCTGAAGACGTTGGACCCGAAGATCTCGCCCGGGGCCTCGTCGACCGGGAAGATCGATGCCGGGGCCTGGTAGTTCTTGACAGCGTCGATGGCGTCGAGCCGTGCCTTGCTTCCACTCATGGGTGCACTCCTAGGTGTGTCTCGTGGGTCGGCGGTCGGCTTCTGATGCGTTCGTCAACCCTTGGCGGCGCAACCGATCGGTGTGTCGAACCTAGGTCCGGCTCGTAACGGGAGCGTTTCTGCCAGATGAAGGTTCTGTGCCCAATGGCGGGACCCGGGGCCACGGATCGGTCCGCCATCGGCCCCTGCTATGATGTCATCAGCCAATGACATCATCCGATGACATCGTGGGGGCGCAGGGCGACCGACGAGCAGGATGACCGACGAGAGGACGGGACGGGCAGCCGTGGCCGCACCGGTGGACAGCAGTGGGCCGGACAGGACCGCCGAGGCGTGGCGGTCGCGGGCGCTCGTGCCCACCGTCATCGGCGTGGCCGCGCTGGTGGCCATCGTCAGCAGCCTCGGGGCGCCCCTCATCCCGACCATCGCACGTGCCGACCACGTCACCCTGGGCACCGCACAGTGGCTGTTGACCGCGGCCCTGCTCACCGGGGCGCTGGCCACGCCGGTGATGGGCCGGCTGGCCGACGGCCCCCGCCAGCGGGACGTGATCCTCGGTGCGCTGGCGGTGGTGCTGGTGGGCTGCATCCTGGCGGCGCTGTCGGACCAGTTCGTGGTGGTGGTGGCGGGACGGGCCCTCCAGGGCTTCGGGCTCGGGCTCCTGCCCGTCACCATGGCCATCGCCCGGAGGCACCTGTCGCCGGAGCGGGCGGGGCGGGCCATCGCCACCCTGTCCATCACCACGGCCGTCGGTGCCGGCCTGGGCTACCCGATCACCGGCCTCATCGCCCAGGTCTTCGACTTCCACGCCGCCTTCTGGTTCGGCGCCCTCACCGTGGCGTGCGCGCTGGTGGCGGCGGCCATCGTGATCCCGGGGCGGTCCGCCGCCGTCCCCCGGCGCTTCGACACCGTCGGCGCGGCCACCCTGTGCGTGGCCATCGTGAGCCTGCTGGTGGTGCTGAGCGAAGGAGGAGGCTGGGGATGGTCCTCGGCGCGGTCGCTGTCCCTGATCGCCCTGGGCGCGGTCCTGGTCGTGGTGTGGGTCGTCCACGAGCTGTCCTTCGACGATCCCCTCGTCGACCTGCGCCAGGTCCGCAACCGGTCCGTGCTCACCGCCGACATCTCAGGCTTCCTGATCTGCGTGGCCATGTATCTGTTCCTGCCGATCATGATCGAGTTCGTCCAGATCCCCGCCGTCGACGGCTACGGGTTCGGCGCCTCGGTGGTGGTGTCGAGCCTGGTGTTCATCCCCCTGTCGGTGGCCACGTTCGCGGCCAGCCGCTTCCTGCCGGCCTACGAGCGCCGCTTCGGCACACGGTCGATGATCCCGGTCGGCGCCGTCATCTTCGCCCTGTCCACGCTGTTCTTCGCCGTCGACCACCGCTCGCTCTGGCAGGCCTTCGTGGCCTCGGGTGTGGCCGGCCTCGGGGTCGGCCTCACCTTCGCCGCCATGCCCGGGTTCATCGTCCGCGCCGTCCCCCGGAGCGAGACCGGCAGCGCCACCGGCTTCTACCAGGTGCTGCGCAACGTCGGCCTCTCGGTGGGCAGTGCCCTCGGTGCCGCCATCCTGAGCACCTACACCCACCACGGTCACGCCTTCCCGACGGTGGGGGGGTTCCGGACCGCACTGGTCGTGGCCTCGGCGCTGTGCCTCGTCACCGCGGTGATCAGCTACGTGCTCCCGGGCCGCCAGGCCAACCGCCCCCTGACCGAGGAGGCAGACGATCTGGTCGGCCCCGTCACCGTCATGGAGGAGGAGTCCGAGGTGGTCGGCGCCGGGCTCATGCTGGGCGACGAGCAGGTGCCGCTGCCGGCCCGGACGGAGGCCCCGTGACCGCCGCATCGAAGGCCGCACCGAAGGCCGCACCGGCCGGGGGCCGTCCGAGGGATGCCGCCGCCAGTCGCCACGCGCTGCTCGTGGCCGCTCAGGACCTCTTCGGACAGCGGGGCTTCGAGGCCACCACCATCCGCGAGATCGGCGACCGGGCCGGCGTGGATGCCGCCCTCATCGCCCGCTACTTCGGGAGCAAGGCCGACCTCTACATCGCGGCCGTGGCGGCCGAGCGCATGGGTGAGGGGCAGCCCGAGGAGTTCGAGCACCTGGGCCAGATGGCCGACGTGTTGGTCAGCCGGACCGACCGGCACGGCCCCGGCCCGATCATGCAGGCTCTGGTCCGCACCGACACGGCCGAGGAGATCAGGACGGCGGTGCGGCTCAGGCTGGAACGGCGCCTGGTGGAACCCCTGGCCGCCGGACTGGTCGACCGGGGGGTGGACCGGGCCCGGCTGCGGGCCGAGGTGGCCGTGTCGGCACTCATCGGGATCAACCTGGGCCGTTCGCAGGGGTGGTTCGATTCGATCCGGGACGTTCCCCGGCACGAACTGGTCGAGCTGATCACCGAGGCACTGACCCCGCTGAGCGAGGGGACCGGTGCGTATGACCCGGCGCCCGGCCGCACCGACCTGGTGGAGGGGACGGAACACGCGGGCAGTGCACACAGTGCGGGCAGTGCACACAGTGCAGACAGTGCGGGCAGTGCACACAGTGCAGACAGTGCGGGCAGTGCACACAGTGCAGGCAGTGCAGGCAGTGCACACAGTGCAGGCAGTGCAGGCAGGGCGGACGGGTGATGGTGGTCGACGCTGGACACGCCCGCAGGCACACCGGTCGTTCCGGAACGCCTCGCCGGGACTGCTCGTTACACTGTTCCCAGGCGGAACAAGGAGGCTGACGTGTCC
>Ga0302157_10002850_pt1 | contig 19826 bp, 15 predicted proteins | sample I_Bog_N3_3_FD_193502 | JGI IMG/M metagenome (GOLD analysis project Ga0302157, IMG submission 193502) | Peat permafrost microbial communities from Stordalen Mire near Abisko, Sweden - I_Bog_N3_3 | ecosystem: Environmental > Terrestrial > Soil > Wetlands > Peat | place: Sweden: Abisko, Stordalen... | reverse complement strand
AACGTGCTGGTCATCGATGGTCGCCTTGGTTGCTCGCGGACGGCACAGTTACCGGGAAATCGCTCCGTTCGCCGTACGACTTTGGCCCAACAGAGCGGCCGGGTCCAGACGTGGCGTTTGATCCCCTTGAGCGTCTCAGCCGCTCCGCGGTCCTTGAGTCTCAACCGCTCCACGGTCCTTGAGTCTCAACCGCTCCACGGTCCTTGAGTCTCAACCGCTCCACGGTCCTTGAGTCTCAACCGCTCCGCGGTCCTTGAGTCTCAACCGCTCCGCGGTCCTTGAGTCTCAACCGCTCCGCGGGCCCTGAGTCTCAACCGCTCCGCGGTCCTTGAGTCTCAACCGCTCCGCGGCTTGGGACGGTGATCATTCGCTTCGAATGCAGTCAGGCTTTCGCCACCGCCTGTGGGGGAGCAATCGGGGACGCTCCACAACAGCCCGTGACCCGCGATCACGCCTGCCCCGCCACGAACACCTGGGCAGTCGCATAGGACAGCCATACCCGGCGCGATCCCAGCCAGTCAGTGCCAAGTATCAGATCGACCACCGGCAGCACGCGGATCTCGGCCACCCACAGCGAGGGATCGCGGACAGCCTCGCCCCCGACCGACAGCGATGCGAAGCGATGGCGATACATACGGACCGGGAACGGCCCGATGCCGTGCGTTGCGCCTTGTGGATCGCCGGCCAGGCCCGCCGCCGTCAGCCCCAGCCGCATCATGCCTGGCGCGGTGACCAGGCTGGCGCCCGCACCCGTATCGAGCAGCGTGCGCAGGCCCTGCCCGTCCACCCGCGACTCGAACACCAGCGCCTGGCCCATCGGCACCGTCGCAGGCGCGGCGGCATAGGCCCCCCGCCAGGGCAGGAACCGCCCGGCGCAGCCACGCACGTCGTACAGGGTGAGCCGCCGCGCGCCCGGGTCGATCACGACGTCGTACAGCGTCAGCAAGTCGCGCCCGAGCAGGCCGTCGGCCGCGCCGCCGCCAGGCAGGATGCCCACCGTAAGGCTGGTGTCACGCGTCAGCGTGCGGCGGTGCAAGGCCAGGCCGCCGAGTGCGATCGAACGCGGATCGGCGTTGCGGTGCCGCCGGTAGCCGCCGACACCGACTACGGTCGAGTCTACCCATTCGTCCAGCCGCAGCCCCAGCCGCGCCACCGCGTCCGGCGTGACCAGGGACCGCTCCGCCCCGGTGTCCAGGATGAAGCGAGCCGGCTGGCCGTCCAGGCTCAGCGTCACCATCAGCAAGCCGGCGCTGGGTTCGACCGGCACCGAAACGCGCTCGGTCACGCTGCAATCGGCCTGAGCAGCGGCCGCCCCCAGCAGGAGGGACAGCAATGCACCAAGCGTGCGCCGTCCAAGCGTTCGGATGCCCGTTCGGATGCCAGGCAGGCGCGGAACGATGTTGCGGAAGTGTCGGGCTTTTCTGCCCTCAGCCTGTGTCGCCGAGCGGTTCACAGGCGCAGTATCCAACCGGGATGCCCGGCACGCCAGCCCGCCGGCCCGACCCGGGTCAATTCGCTCGGGGGACGCCCCCTCGCCCCGCGATGCCCAGCTTCGGTCGTGGCGACCGGACGCGGGCGAGGCCAGTCGGAACGCCGCGACAATCACACTGGCGCGCCCAAAGGTACGATCCCGGGCCAGCCGTACAGGCCCAATCAGCCGGATCGTCCGGTTCGCCAGCCCGGGCCGCGTGTCACGCGGCACCGGACCGGGCGCCGGCAGGCGTCAGCCAGAGTAGCGGGTGCGGTGTGGATGATAGGCCACCCGGTAGACCTTGCGATGGTGGTGCCAGGCATGGGTGAGAGCCGGAGCCTCCGCCACCTCTTCATAGGGGATCGGGCCGGTTTCGTACTGCGAGCTGCTCCAGCGGGCGGACAACGGGCGCAGATCGGCCGGGGCTGGGTTAAGGTCCGGCCTGGGCGCCGGGACGGCATTCGACGCGACCATGACGCCGTTGTCTGGCCGGCCATAGATGAAGCCGTGCGTCGGGTAGACGCTGCCGAACTCCCCGGGGCCGACGGCGACGCGGACGGCCGTCCAGTCGTTGTTCTCCGAGACGTCGACCACCGGCATGTTGTGGGCCACGCGCCCGCCCCAGTTGGCGTGATCGATCTCGATCTCGCGGGCGTTGACGACGCGGCTCACCACGGCGACGTGGCCGAGATGCATCCGGCCGTTGGCACTGAACGACAGCACGGAGCCGGGCTCGGGCACGCTGCCGCGGGCGTATTGGCCGGCCGCGTTGTCCCACCACTGCCAAGCGTTGCCGGCCAGTTCGATCCCGGATTCGCTCCGCGCATAGGGAACGCAGGAGATACCGCCGCCTCCGGCGTGCGCCCAGCGATGTCCGGCACCGTACCGTGCCCAATGGACGCCATGAGTCCGGGTGCCCCAATGACTCGCCTGCCTATAGCCGCGAGTAGGTTGCATCTTGTGATGACTTGTACCATGGGCAAAGGCAGGTTCAGCAAGCGGCACGCTCAGCAGGAGTACGGACCCGAGAAGCATAGTCCTGGTTCGTTTGGCTCTTGCCATAATGCAGATGCTTCCCATTGTTGCTCTAGACGTGAAGTGCGGTAGCAACAGGATTGCAAGATTGACAACCCACCGCGGCCGCGGCGCGTTTGTTACAGTCTATTTCGCCGATAGCACCCTGTGGATAAGTCGGTAAACAGGGAATATTGTCCTATTCAAGTGCGATTGATGCGCTCGCGGACTGGTTGAGCAGCGGCGCTGTGTGCACAACCCGAATCGCCCGCGGTTTGCGAGGGCTTGCCGCCACGATGGCCAGTGCGTCGCAAAGGCGGCTGGATCGCCGGGCGGACGCCCGGCGGCGTTGGGTCAGGGAAGCGAGAGAAGCGGCGGCACGGTATCAGGCAGCCGCATTGCATGACCAACAGGCTCGGGCGGCGGACGAACGCGTGATTTCCATGCCGCCGGCCAATTCAGACCGTCCAGCGAAGGGAAAGCAAGCATCAGCCGGTCGTGATGCGGGATCAGCCTGCGAAGCGGCGCAACCGCTTCGCTTCACGACTGCGACGTCACTTGCAGGCGGTGATCATGATCTCCACCAGAAGTTGCGGGTACGCCAGTTCGGCCTGCACGCACGCACGTGCCGGGGCGGCGCCCGCAGGCAGCCACGCGGTCCAGATCTCGTTCAGCGCCTCGCGCGCGTTGATATCCTTGAGCCAGATCTGGGCCTGCAGCAGCCGCGTCTTGTCGGTGCCGTGCGCCTCCAGAAGCTGGTCGATCTGGTCCAGCACGTCCGCGGTCTGTCCCCTCATGTCCTTGGTAAGGTCCCGTGCCACGACGCCCTGAGTGTAGACAAAGCCATGATATTCCACGGCTTTCGACAGGATCGGATTGGGCTCGGTGCGGATGATCTTGCTCATTGGCGCGCTCCGGCTGAGGTCAAGGGGCGTTCTTAGGGCGGCGGCGCGCCGACAGGCAAGCTGCGTCGGACACGAAGGCGCGGCCGCGCCGGTCTTCTGGCGCGCGGCATGTCAGGGCTGCGCCCTGGGCGCCCCAGCCTGCGCCTCGTCCCCACCTCCGCCGCCAGTCGCGGTGCGGCCGGTCTCGGTGCCGGTGTTGCGCACGCAGTCACGCACCATCACATCGTGCGCATAAAGCTGCGAAAGGCCGCGATTGGGTACGTCAGGCAGATAGTTCGCCGAAAACGGCACGTTCCGGTCCGTGATGCTATAGATCTCGCCGCGGTTCTGGCGATCGTAGGCCTCGTCCGCCCGCTGGCGACAGGCCGCGTCGGTCTCGGCGGCCGCCCGCGCCTGCGGCGTCTGCGGCGTCGGCGCGCAGGCGGCGACCGCCAAAGCGATCAGCATCGCCGGCAGACCCCAGCCAATCGCGTGCGGAATGGCGCACCGGACAACACGCCGGACCCCGCCCGACGGACCCGGCCCGGACGACCGGCGCAGCGTTTCATTGGCGTTGCGGCGCCGCGAGGCGGCCTCCGGGGCGGTGCCCCCGGCGGCGCCCAAGACCGCGCCCCGCCGTGATCCGAGGGGGCACCCAGAATGGCCTGTGTTCATGCAATCAGTCCCGTGGCGATGCGGCGGCGGAAGTGGGGTTCATCGAAGCGCGCATCCGCAGTCAGCGGGGCATCGGCGGCGGCACGCAGCAGGGTTGGATGCAGCTCGGCTCCGTCGCGCGCCAATTGATACAGCGTGGCCGCCCAGGGTGCGCGGGCCAGCAGATCGACCAGCGCGAGCAGGCGGAGACAGAGCGACAGTCCGTAGCTGGTGCCCATGCCGGCGATGCCGTCCACGGCGTTGGCCCAACAACGCGCGTCGGCGTCGGCGAGGGCGAGATCGACGTAGGACCCGTCGCTGCGGCGGAAGCGGAAGCCGCGCGGCGCCCCCCAGTCGGCCGCCAGGGCGGCGTCCCGGGCAGCTTGCCAGGCGCGCTCCAGGTCCCGGCCGCGGACCGGCGGCAGGGCCTCGGGCGGGTGTTCGACCCGGTAGGTCATCGCCCCGTCCGGGCTGACTCCGACATGGACGCAGCGGGTTGTCTCAGCGGCTTGCATCGGGGCCAGGATGGACCGGTGGCACGCCCCGCGCCAGCCTCGCGACGCGACAGCAGCGTGATTTCACCGCGTGGGATTTTGATCCCGTTGGAAAACCGCGACGGAGTTCCACCAGGCTCATGCGAGACACGTAAACGCGCTGGCAAAGTGCTGTGTATCAGGCGATGGAGCGGATCAAGGCAGCGGCCCTTCGCGCGGCCGCCTGAGCGGAGGCGTAAAAAGCAATCTCCTCGGCCATGGAGATCAGACGCCGGGGCATCACTGCCGCAGCCCGCTGGCCAACTGCTGAAGCACGGCACGGTCGCGGATCTGCAGCCCCGAGCGTGCAATGGCAATCGTTCCGTCGCGTTTGAGCAGCGCCAGCATCCGGCTGACGGTCTCGATCGTGAGCCCAAGGTGGTCCGCCATGTCGGTCCGGTTCATCGGCAGTTCGATCCGGCCCTGCGGACCTTGCGGCAGCCGGGCCGCCATCTCAAGCAGCAGGCTTGCCAGCCGCTCGGTTGCCGTCTTGCGGCCGAGCAGCATGATCCGGTCATAGGCACCGCGCAGGTCCTGAGCGACGATCTCGCGCAGCCGCCGCGCCAGCCCCGCGTTGCGCTCCGCCAGCGCTTCGACCATCCGCCGCGGATAGCGCCGCAGCGTGACGGGCGAGACCGCCTGCGCGGCAAAATCGTGGGTCCCAATCGCCGCGAAGCCCAACACGTCGCCGGGCAGCAGAAATTCGACGACCTGCCGGCGGCCGTCCTCGGTCAGCCGCGCGGTCCGCACGCAGCCGCGCAGGATGCGGTAGCAATACTCCGCCGGATCGTCCTGGCCGTGGATCTCCGCCTCGCGCGGCACCACGAGGGTGGCGCCGAACTGCTCCAGCAGATCGAGCGGGTCCGGAACCGGCGCGCGGGTCGCGGCCCGGCCCTGCAACGCCGCATGATGCCGCTCCCCGGCAGCGCCGCGAGCAACATCGTTCCAGACGGTCGCCGTCTGCACCGAAGCAGCCATCCCTTCTCCCTCCACTCCCCATTTTTGATGCTGGTAGCTTGCAGGTCCGCAACTGCTGCCGAAATGCGCAAACGGACGTACGAAACAACACGTATGCTCGGCGGGGGGGGCGCCTGGTGCGCATGACGGACTCGACGCTGGTCCATGTCATCGACGACGACGACGCAGTGCGTGATTCGCTGGCTGTTCTGCTGGAGTCAGCCGGTTTTGCGGTCCGCACCTATGGCTCGGCTTGCGTCTTCCTCGCCGCCGCGGCCGGCCTTCAGGGCGGCTGCGTGCTGACCGATCTGCGCATGCCGGACATGGACGGGCTGGCGCTGCAGCGGCGGCTCGCCGAGCAGCGGCTGCGGCTGCCGGTGATTGTCATGACCGGCCACGGCGACGTACCGGTCGCGGTCGAGGCGCTGAAAGCCGGCGCGCTCGACTTCCTGGAGAAGCCGTTCGACGACGAGCACCTTCTGAGCGCCGTCCGCCGCGCCCTGGCCGCCAGCCAGCGCACACGGCGCGAGGCCGCCGCCGCCGCCGGAATCGCCGCGCGGCTGGCAAGCCTGACCCCGCGCGAACGCGAAGTGCTGGGCCGGTTGGTCAAGGGCCAGCCGAACAAGACGATCGCCTACGACCTCGGCACCAGCCCGCGCACCGTGGAGGTGCAGCGCGCCCGGGTGATGGAGAAGATGGGAGCGCGCAGCCTGGCCGAACTTGTGCGCATGGCGATCGCGGTAGAGCAGGCCGCTCCGCCGGTCAGCCCTGCGACTTGCTGATCGGGCGTCCGCTGGTAACCTTGGCTGGAATCGCCACAACGAACACAATGTTGACAGGCGTTAACATAGTGGCTACCGTTTCGCATCAATTGGCTTGGCGATCACGCGGCGCTCGTTGCAAGTCACGAGGAACATGAAATGCCCACTCATCACGCACGCGATGGTTGGTTCGTTCACGGGACGCCGGCGGTTCCCGCCACGAGTTGTACGGCTGGATCAGCGGAGAAACCCGACCAGCGGGGCAATACGCTACTAACGGACGACCCGGTGCGGGAAGCCGCCCGGCCCATCGTAGAGCGGCGCCGGCCAAACCGGGTCGCTTACCAAAGCGCAGAGCTCATCAGGCTGCTCCGCGTTCCAGCGTCCATCAAGGGCGGTTCGGAGGCTCTGCCGGCCGACAATGGCTGGGAAGCCGCGGCCGAGGCGGACGACCCGCTCAGGGCCGCCAGGGGCTTGGCGATGGGTGTCCTGCTCTCTGGGGGCTTGTGGGTCGTCCTGGGTGCGGCCCTTTGGTGTCTACTTTTGTAGGGCCACATTGGCGACTGCGCAGGGAGCCATCCACTCAGCCAACGCAGGCTACCCGCGAGCAGTGCAAAGTGGACAAGGTACATGCTGTGCCCTTGGCGCGCGCAAAAGCGACCGAAACCACCAGCACCGGCGCGGCGCCGCCCCGTCTCCGGACCAGACCATTCCGCACGACACGGCGATCTTGACGTAGGTCAAGGCGGCGCGTGCCCATCGAGGTGATGGTCGCCGACGGAGCGACCGGTGGCGCATGGCGACCGGCGGGCCGAGTTGCGGAGCGCACATGATGCCTGAGGCGTCCCCTCGCAGGGTTGCCGTGGTGGACGACGATCTGGCCGTGCGGGAGTCGTTGCGTTTCCTGCTGGAGACGGCAGGCTTCCACGTCGCCACGTTCGGCTCCGCGGGCGAGTACCTTGACGCGCAACCGGACGACGTGGCCTGCCTGCTGCTCGACCAGCACATGCCGCACGTGACCGGCCTGGAACTGCTCGGCCTGCTGCGGCGCAACGGCGCGGCGCTCCAGGTCGCGCTGATGACCGGCTCGCCTTCCGCCGACCTGGAACGCCGGGCGCGCGAGCTGGGCGTGAGCTGGGTGCTGGAAAAGCCGCTATCCGACAACCGGCTGCTCGATTTCGTCGCCGGCGCCGTGCATTAGTCGCTCCGAATAGCCGACCTCCCCGGTAGGGCTTTCGCCCGGCCGCCCCGGCATCGTATGCATGGTCCCAATGGACAGGCCAAGGGACGGCGACGAGTCTACCCCCGGCACGGGAACCACCGCCGGCCAGTCCGCGCTGCTGCGCTCCATCCTGGAGACCGTGCCGGACGCGATGGTGGTGATCGACCAGCAAGGCGCCATCCAGTCGTTCAGCGCCGCCGCCGAACGGCTGTTCGGGTATACCACGGCTGAAATCCACGGCCGCAACGTGAAGCGGCTGATGCCGACGCCCTACCGCCACCAGCACGACGGCTATCTGGGCCGGTATCATGCCACCGGCGAGCGTCACATCATCGGCACCGGCCGGGTGGTGGTCGGCCAGCGGCGGGACGGCACGACCTTCCCGATGGAGCTGGCGGTCGGCGAGGTGAACCAAGGTGGCCTGCGCCTCTACACCGGATTCATCCGCGACCTGACCGAGCGGCAGCAGACCCAGACCAGGCTGCAGGAGCTGCAGGAGGAACTGCTGCATGCCTCCCGCCTCCGCTCCATGGGGCAGATGGCGGCGGCGCTGGCGCATGAGCTGAACCAGCCGCTCACCGCCACGACCAACTACGTCAAGGCGGCGCTGCGCCTGCTGGATGCGCCGGCGCCCGACCTGGACAAAGTGCGCCAGGCAATGACGCTGGCCGCGCAGCAGACGCTGCGCAGCGGCGAGATTATCCGGCGCTTGCGCGAATTCGTCGGCCGCGGCGAGGTGATCCGCCAGCCGGAGCGGGTGCCGAAGCTGATCGAAGAAGCAAGCGCGCTGGCGCTGGTCGGCGCCAAGCATCGCGGCATCAGCGTGCGGATGCAGCTTGCCGCCGGACTGCCGCAGGCGGTGGCCGATCGCGTGCAAATCCAGCAAGTGCTGCTGAACCTGATCCGCAATGCCGCCGAGGCGATGGACACTGCCCCGGTGCGCGATCTCGTCATCAGCGCCGAGGCGCCCGGCGAAACGGTCCTGGTCAGCGTCGCCGACACCGGCAGCGGCATTCGGCCGGAAATCCTGGCGCGGCTGTTCCAGCCGTTCGTCACCTCGAAACGCGACGGCATGGGCATCGGGCTCTCGGTCTGCCGCACCATCATCGAGGCACATGGCGGCCGGTTGTGGGCCGAGCCGAACCCGGGCGGCGGGACGGTCTTCCGCTTCACCCTGCCGGCGCTCCCGGCGCCGCCCGTCACCGCGAACGGGTTACCTGCACCGAGGGACCGGCCGCCCCGGCACTGACCGTGCCGCCTGTCGCGACAGCAGAGACGCGCTTCATGACCGAAAACGCTTTGCCTGGGCGCTCCGTCAGGCGCATGTCCGGTAATGGCCGCGCATGCCGTGGCCTCTGTCGGGCCCTGCCGCGAGCCGGGCCATCTTGCGACGCCCAGGCGGTCATGACGCAAGCCCAGGGCCGCAGCAAGGCTTGCCGAACTTCATGCGGTGACGCATCTACCCACAACGTCCGAACCGCTGCCGCGCACCAGCCGGCCCCATCCGGCGGCCATCGCCGCCAACCTGGAGACCGTCGATGAACCGCAGCATGAAAGTGGCTTGGGGCACGCTCGGCGTCAGCCTGGTCGTGGTCAGCCTGAAATTCGCCGCCTGGTGGGTCACCGGCAGCGTGGCACTTTATTCGGACGCGCTGGAGTGCATCATCAACGTCGTTGCCGCCTGCACCGCGCTGATTGCCTTGAACATCAGCCGCAAGCCGGCCGATGACGACCATCCCTACGGGCACCAGAAGGCGGAATATTTCTCTGCCGTCGTCGAGGGCGTGATGATCCTCGGCACGGCAGTGGCCATCCTGCATGAGGTCTACAACGTCTGGTCGAATCCCCACACCCTGGAGGCGCCGCTGCAGGGCATCGCCCTGAACGGCCTGGCCACGCTGATGAATGCCGGCTGGGGCTGGTTCATGGTCCGCGTCGGCCGAAGGTGGAAATCCCCCGCCCTGCTGGCCGGCGGCAAGCACGTCCTGACGGATGTCTGGACCTCCGGCGGCGTGCTGACCGGCTTCATCATGGTGCACGTGACCGGCATCCTGCGCCTCGACCCGATGATCGCCTGCCTGGTGGCGCTCAACATCGTCTGGACCGGCTACACGATGCTCCGCGATTCGGTGGGCGCGCTGATGGACCAGGCGGCGGACCCGGAGGTGCTCGGCCGCATGCGCGGCGCGATCTCAGCCAACGCCACCGGCGCCATCGAGGCGCACGACCTGCGCACCCGGCAGGCCGGCGACGTTACCTTCGTCGAGTTCCACCTGGTCGTGCCGGCCCGGATGGCAGTCGAGGATGCCCACGTGATCTGCGACCGCATCGAGGCCGGGCTCCGCCAGGAGGTCGGCGAGGCGGTCATCCATATCCATGTGGAGCCCGAGGGCAAGGCCAAGCACCACGGGGTGGTGGTGCTGTCGTAGCCCGACTCGACCAAGGGTGACGGCGAAGCCGGCGTCCGGCCAGGGGGGCCGTGGTATGGCACGCTCGCCGCGGGACGCCGGTCTGCGCCGCCAGCGGTCAGGCCGCCGCAGACTGGCCCCGCGACGCAACATCCTCGGCCGGGTAGCACATCCCAGCCGCGATCTGCAGTTCCAGGCGCTGCGTTCCTTCCGGCAGCCTCAGCACGGCGCTGCCATTCGTCCAGCGCCACAGCTTCGTTCCCTCGCGCTCGACGTCCCACCAGCCGGCGCGCAATGCCGGGTCGTCCACCGCCATCTCGTGCCGGTCCGCACCACGCTCCAGGATGATCCGGTGGATGCTGACGCCCAGGCGCCGGCGGTCGTCGGTTGCCGGCGTCAGCACGGCGGGCACAGTCCAGCGCGAGAGGATACGGACGGTCGTAACGCGATCCGGCAGGACGAAAGCAAACTTGTTCGCGCCGGCGAAGACTGGGCGGATGGCGGTCGCAACCGAACGCTCAACAGGACCGCCAGGGTCCACGACCAGACGCAGGTCGGGATCGGATGTGGTCGCCACACGCGGCAGCGGCAGGCCGAGTTCGGCCGACCGGTCCGCGAGCCGGCGCCAGACCGGTTCGACCGCGGCCGCGCTGGTCGCCAGAGGGGCGCACGCGTCTGTCTGCCAGCGCAGCGCGGTCTGCGAGACCGCAAAGGCGGGGTACAGGGCCACCGGAGCACCCGCATTGGAGAACAACGAGCGGTTGCCGGTATCCAGATAGCTCTCGCACGGCAGGCCTTCGGCGAGGATCACGCTGTGTGCGGCGAGTTCGACGTGGTAATACCAAACGCGAGACGTGGTCATGTCCTGCTCGATCGTGCCCCCGTTCACCAGCAGGCGCGCCGGGATCAATATCCCATCGGCGAAGATGCCATGATCAGGCGACACGAGCAGGTCGCGCTGCGGCACGCCGTCGGCGAAGGCGTCGCGGCGGATGCGTATCGGGCAGACCAGTTCGGGCGTCGGGTGCGTGGCGAGATCCAGGCTGCGCCAGCCGATCCACTTGACCGGCCGCGACACCAATTCGCCGGATTGGTCCACGACGATCTCCTGACCGATGCGCAAGGCCTCGACTGGCACCTGGCCGTCGCCCGTCAGGATGTGCGTGCCAGCCGTGAAGCACGGAGGCGGAACAATTGGCAAGTACGGAGGTGAGGTACCAAGCGGGGGTGCTTCGGAAAGTGGTAACGAAGTGTTATTGGGCACTGTAGCCGGTCCATTCACGAGCTGACCGGACGACGTTAGTCCATAAATCGTGTTGTCTGTTACGCTGGCAATCGCACTTGTGTTGTTCCAGACCACGGTGGCGGGACCGTAGTTGTTAATGAATGTGTTGCCTGTCACGCTCAACGAAGAGCCGGCCACGCCCCCTTCTTCGCCGAACGCAATCATAACAGGATTGTTTTGGGAACCCGGCGCTTTCTCGATCACGTTGTTGCTAATTACACCATTCCCACCGTTGGGGAGGTCGATCTCGTAGCTTCCGGTGCCATTTGGATCGACAATGCGACTATTTTCTATTGTCGTGTTCAGAGCCCGGCTTTTTATATCATGACCCACGATAGGATCGTAAAAATAGCTGTTATTGATCGTCAATTGGTTGATTTGATTGACATAGAGGTTGTGCGCATAGCCGCTGCCCGCTGAGCCGGACGCGACGCCATTGTCAGCGAATTCTGAATTGTTGATTGTAATACTTCCGGTCTGGTCTGCATTCGCCAGCAACCCTTCCTGGTTGCCGTAGAAGTAGCAATTGCTGATAACGAGGTTGCCGCCCTGATAGCGAATGCCTGCCCCATTCTCACCAAGACCTGGGAGTGTCGCGGCGCCGGTGAAAGCTATGTTCTCGATGGTCGCATTGGTGTTGACGATCAGAATCGCTTTGCTGTTATTCTCGGGCAGCGGAGCCGTTGCGTCGAGAGTGACCAGGCCGCCGACACCAATGATCGTGATGTCTGTATTGATGGTCGCGAAGTCGTCGTTGTAGGTGCCCGCCTGAACGGTGACCACGTCGCCGTTCTGGGCAGCGGCAACGGCGCTCGCCAAGGTTTGGTATTGGTATCCGGCGCCGTGGCCAACCGTCAAAGTTGCCATTTGATGCTCATCCCCGGAATTGCCAGTTTGCGGCCACAGCGTCACTTGATTCAGCCAGCCGATCAAGTGACCCGTTAGACAATTTCCCAGTGGCCATGCGTCGCACCGTGCCGGCACGGTGCGCGGTAGCGGAAGATGGCGATTCCTGGGCCGCTCAGCCTGGCCCGATGACGCCCTCGACAACCTCCAGCAAGGCGGTCAGCGAAAATGGCTTTACCACGTGGGGACGGTGCCGGCCGTCGATGCGTTGCATGCGCTCCGGATCTCCGGACATCAGGACCACGGGCACGCCGCCACGATCGGCCTCCGGCAGCAGTTTGTCGTCCAGCCCGCCCGGCAGCGTGCAATCCAGCAGCATCAGGTCGATGCCTCCGCCGCGCAATTGCGCCAGCGCCTCGGCGGCGGTGGTCACATGACTGGTCGTGTAAGCGTCCTCCAGAGCCGCGGCGACGACCTCGGACACCAACAGGTCGTCCTCAACGACGAGGATGTGCGATCGGCTTGTCATACCCACCCTTTTTTGGGTCCCGACTCGCGCGCGAGACCCAGCCATCAGGTGAGGCCAGAGTGGTTAACGATCAAGGGGCAAAGCAGTGCGCCGCTCTCATTTTGTTCAATCGCACCGTCTCGATCGGGCGCGATGGGTCAGCCTCCGGCGGCTGATCGCGATACGGATTCGCAACGGCCTGCAATACTGCGTGTTCTCACGACCCCGTGTCGTAACAAATAGCAGATTCGTGGCTGATACAGCTTACGCAAACCTGATTGGACCTGACATGCCGATGCGTGCTGTGCTGCAACTGCGATATATTACTGGAGGAATACAATGCCATCTGGCCGAGAACTCCTTCGTTGGGCGTCAGAATGCTTGCAATGGGCCGAATCTGTCGCCGACCCTGATGTCAAAGCCGGCCTGCACCGCATGGCGGCAAAATTCACGCTGCTGGCGTCCGAGGCGTCCGGGCGGCCATCCTGATATGGGCCGGCCCAGTCTCCCAGGCAGCCCGGGCGCCTCTCTGCGGCTTTCTGTCGGCCGGAGCTTGGCGCAGGGCCGGCGGGGCAATACGGGGTCATTCAGAGCCGGTATCTGGCTCTCACCAGCGCTTGGGGGGCGTAGCTAGAAATCGAGGTCGGCGTAGTGCGCCGGAGGGGTCGTTCCCGGCACGCGATCGGCCAGGACGCCACGGAAGCTGGGCCGGGATTTGATCCGGGCATACCAGTCCTTGGCCGCCGGCGACATCGACCAATCGAGGTCGCCGATGAAGTCGAGCGACGAAAGGTGCGCGGCGGCGGCGAAATCGGCCAACGAGATGGACGCGCCGGCCAGCCATTTCCGCGTCTCCGCCAGCCAGCCCAGGTATTCCATGTGGTATTTCACCGCCGTATAGCCGGTGCGCATGGCGGCGGGGTCGGGGTTGCCGCGTCCGCAGAGCCGCTTCATGTGCTTTTCGCCGACCAGGTTGCTGGTGACCTCGCTGGCGAACTTGCCGTCGAACCAGGCGACCAGACGCCGCACTTCGACCCGCTCGGCCAGCGTGCGGCCCATCAGCGCCGTGTCGGGATAGGCTTCCTCAAGATATTCGCAGATCACGCCGGAATCCGGAATGATCAGCCCGTTGTCCTCGGCCAGCGTCGGCACGGTACCGGCCGGGTTCATGGCCAGGTATTCGGGCCGGCGCTCCCACACCTTCTCCAGTTTCAGCTCGAAGGGCAGGCGCTTCTCGGCCAAAACGAGACGCACTTTGCGGGCATAGGGCGACAGCGGCAGATGATACAGGTAGCGCATCGGCCCCGCTTATCGCATCGCGACGCGCCGCGCCAGAACAGGAAGGCCGCGCATTGGACAGGAACGGATGTTCACGTCGACAACCTCTTGCGCCATCCGCCATTGCCGCTCGCTGCACCGCAAGAGGTGGACGGTGCAAGCGCTGGTCCACCCTACCCTTCCCCGCCGGTCATGCGCGCAACGCCTCGGCCGATTCGGTCAGCGGGACCGGCAGGTATTTCAGGAACTCCTTCGGCACCACCTGCCAGAACGACGGCAGGATGCGACCCCATTCGTGCAGCATCCGGTTGGCGTAGTTCGACGACGTCTCCGCCACGTGCCGCTCGACCAGCCCGCGCAGCACGTGCTCCCAGTGCGGATGCTCGACCCGCTGCCAGACCAGCGTGTCCGGGTTCACCCGCCGTTCGAACAGGTCCTCGGGGTCGTAGACGAACGCCATGCCGCCGGTGAACCCGGCGCCGAAATTGTCGCCGATCGCGCCCAGGATCACCACCGTGCCGCCGGTCATGTATTCGCAGGCATTCGACCCGCAGCCTTCCACGACCGCAGTCGCCCCGGAGTTGCGGACGGCGAAGCGCTCGCCGGCCTGGCCGGCGGCGAACAGGCTGCCGGCGGTGGCGCCGTACAGCACCGTGTTGCCGATGATCGTGTTCTCGGCACTGCGCAGCGCCGAGGACGGCGCCGGCCGCACCACGATCACCGCCCCAGACAGGCCCTTGCCGACATAGTCGTTGGCGTCGCCCAGCACCTCCAGCTTCAGCCCCTGCACGCCGAATGCGCCCAGCGACTGGCCGGCCGAGCCACTCAGCCGCACGGTCAGGTGCCCCGGCTGCAACCCGGTCATGCCGAAGCGGCGGACGATCCGAGACGACGTCTTGGTGCCGATCGCCCGGTGCGTGTTGCGGATCGTGTACTGCAACTGCATCTTCTCGCCGTGCTCGAACAGCGGATGCGCGTCGGCGATCATCTGCGCGTCCAGCGTCTCCGGCACTTCGTTACGCCCCTGCAGCGTGCAGTGCCGGGCATAGGGGCCAGGATCGGCCTGGGCCAGCAGCGGGTTCAGGTCCAGGTCGTCCAGGAAATCGGCCCCGCGGCTGACCTGCTGCAACAGGTCGGTGCGCCCGATCACGTCTTCGAACCGCCTGATGCCGAGCCCCGCCAGGATGTTGCGCACGTCTTCGGCGATGAAGGAGAACAGGTTGATCACCTTCTCCGGCGTGCCCTCGAACTTCGCGCGAAGCTTCTCGTCCTGGGTGCACACGCCGACCGGGCAGGTATTGGAATGGCACTGCCGCACCATGATGCAGCCCATCGCGACCAGCGACGCGGTGCCGATGCCGAACTCCTCCGCGCCGAGCATCGCCGCGATCACCACGTCGCGCCCGGTCTTGATGCCGCCATCGGTGCGCAGCCGCACCCGGTGGCGCAGCCGGTTCAGCATCAACACCTGGTGTGCCTCCGACAGCCCCATCTCCCAGGGCAGGCCGGCGTATTTGATCGAGCTTTGCGGCGAGGCGCCGGTGCCCCCGGCATGGCCGGAGATCAGGATCGCATCGGCCTTCGCCTTGGCGACGCCGGCCGCGATGGTGCCGATCCCGGACCGCGCCACCAGCTTCACGCAGACCGACGCATCGGGATTGATCTGCTTGAGGTCGTAGATGAGCTGCGCCAGATCCTCGATCGAGTAGATGTCGTGATGCGGCGGCGGGCTGATCAGCGTGACGCCCGGCGTCGCGTGGCGCAGCCGGCCGATCAACGCGGTCACTTTCAGTCCGGGAAGCTGCCCGCCCTCGCCCGGCTTAGCGCCTTGCGCGATCTTGATCTCGATCTCGCGGCAGTTGTTCAGATATTCCGCCGTGACGCCGAACCGGCCCGACGCGATTTGCTTGATCGCCGACGAGGCGTTGTCGCCGTTCGGGCGCGGCTTGTGGCGCGCGGGGTCCTCGCCGCCCTCCCCGGAGTCCGATCGTGCGCCGATGCGGTTCATCGCAATCGACAGCGTCTCGTGCGCCTCGGGGCTCAATGCGCCGAGCGAAATCCCCGGTGCAACCAAGCGCTTGCGGATTTCCGTGATGCTCTCGACCTCATCGACTGAGATCGGCTTGCAGAGGTCCAGCCGAAAATCGAGCAGATCGCGCAAAGCGACCGGCGGCAGCTTGCGTACGCCTTCGGCGAAACGCCGGTAGGTGGCGTAGGTGTTGGAGGCCACGGCGCTCTGCAACAGATGGATCAGCGCCGGATCGAAAGCGTGCGTCTCTCCGCCGTGACGGCGCAGCTTGTACGCGCCGCCGACCGGCAGCGTGGCCACGGCGGCGCCCCAGGCGTTGGCATGCAGGTCCAGTAATTCGCGTGCAATCCCGGTCAGGCCGATGCCCGAGATGCGCGACTGCATGCCGGGGAAGAACTCGGCGACCAGCGCGCGGGACAGGCCGATCGCCTCGAAATTCAGCCCGCCGCGATACGAGGACACCACGCTGATGCCCATCTTGGACATGATCTTGAGCAGACCCTTGTCCACCGCCTTCTTGTAGCGCTGGACAGCCTCTTTCAGCGTCATGTCGCCGAACAGGCCGCGGCGCTGGCGGTCGGCGATCGATTCCTGCGCCAGATAGGCGTTCACCGTGGTCGCACCGGCGCCGATCAGCACGGCGAAATACTGCACGTCCATGCACTCGGCCGAACGCACGTTCAGACTCGTGAACGTGCGCAGAGACTGGCGCACCAGATGCGTGTGCACGGCCCCGGCGGCGAGGATCATCGGGATCGCCGCACGATCCGGCCCCGCTGCTTCGTCGGTCAGGATGACGTGCGTGCAGCCGGCGCGCACGCCTTCCTCCGCCTCGCGGCGGATGCGTTCCAGCGCCGCGCGCAGCCCGCTTTCGCCATCGGCGACCGGGAAGGTGCAATCCACGACGCAGGCGGACGCGCCCATATACGCGCGCATCGCCTGGAACTCGGCCGTGGACAGCACGGGGCTTTCCAGCTTCAGCAGGTCGCACTGGCTGGCGTCCTCGTCCAGCACGTTCCCCAGGTTGCCGAGCCGTGTCTTCAGCGACATCACGCGGGTCTCGCGCAGGCTGTCGATCGCCGGGTTGGTCACCTGGCTGAAGGTCTGGCGGAAGAACTGGTGCAGCCCGCGATAGCGCTCCGACAGCACCGCGATCGGCGCGTCGTCGCCCATCGAGCCCACCGCCTCCTGCGCGTCCTCCACCATCGGGTGCAGGATCATCTCCAGGTCTTCCAGAGTCAGGCCCATCGCGAGCTGGCGCCGACGCAATTCATCTCGCTCGAACAACACCGGCTCCGGCGCGTCGGTCTTCACGATGTGGTCGATCTGGATGATGCGCTTGACCCAGTCGCCGTATGGCTGGCGGGCCGCCAGCATGTCCTTGATCTCGTCGTCGCGGTAGAACCGTCCGTCCGTCAGATCGACGCCAATGGTCTGGCCCGGGCCGACCCGGCCCTTTTCGACAATGTCCGCCTGGTCGCGCTGCACCATGCCGGTCTCGGACCCGACGATCAGCAGCCCATCGACCGTGCTCGAATAGCGCAGCGGCCGCAGCCCGTTGCGGTCCAGCCCGGCGATCACCCAGCGCCCGTCGGTGGCGGCGATCGCCGCCGGGCCGTCCCACGGCTCCATCACCGCGTAGCAGTACGCGAACATGTCGCGATGCGCCTGCGGCATCATCGCGTCCTGGCCGGTCGAAGCCGGGATCATCAGCGTCTTCGCCATCGGCGCGTCGCGCCCGCCATGCACCAGCAGCTCGAACACGTTATCCAGCACCGCGGTATCCGAGCCGCCGGCCTGGATCACCGGCTTGATGTCCTCCATGAACGGCCCAAGCGCTTCGTCGGCGAGCCGCGTCTCGTGGCTTTTCATCCAGTTGGCGTTGCCGGTGATGGTGTTGATCTCGCCGTTATGCGCGAGCGTCCGGAACGGCTGCGCCAGCCGCCACGTGGGAAACGTGTTGGTCGAGTAGCGCTGGTGGTAGATCGCGAAGCGCGACACGAAACGCGGGTCGAGCAGATCCGGGTAGAAGTCGGTCAGGCTCTCGGCCAGGAACATGCCCTTGTAGATGATCGAGCGCGCCGACAGCGAACAGAAATACAGCTCCTGGATTTGCGCCGCGATCGCCTGCTTCTCGATGCGCCGGCGAATCACGTACAGGTCGCGGTCGAACTCGGCATCGGACACGCCCTTGGCGTTCCAAAGCATGATCTGCTCGATCTCGGGACGCGTCGCGTTGGCTTTCTCGCCGATGCAGGCGACGTTGATCGGCACCTGCCGCCAACCGTAGATGCGATAGCCGAATGCGAGAATTTCCGTCTCGACGATCTGGCGGCAGCGCTCCTGCGCGCTGAGGTCGGTCTTCGGCAGGAACACCTGGCCGACGGCGATCGGGCCGGGCATCAGCATCGCCCCGCCACGCTCCACCGCCGCGGCGAAAAAGTCCTGCGGGATTTCGACATGGATGCCCGCGCCGTCGCCGGTCTTGCCATCGGCGTCCACCGCGCCGCGATGCCACACCGCCTTCAGCGCATCGATGCCGGCCTGCACAACGTCGCGCCGCTTCTTGCCATCCAGCGAGGCGACGAAGCCGACGCCGCAGGCATCGTGCTCCTGCGACGGGTCGTAGGTGTGCGTGAGCGCGGCCCGGTTGGCGTCCCAGGCGGCGAGGAACCCGGCGGCGCTTTCGCTGTCTGCGGTCATGGCTGCACTCCTGTCCTTCGGCTCGGCCGTGAGGCCGCTTCGGCTATCCGTGCTGGGCGTACTTGGCCCTGGGTCGTGGGAGTGGCTTCGCTCATTCCGCCGCCATCGCCAGCGTCTGCTGTCGCACAAGGTGCTGATGGATCTGTTCGGCAGCGTCGCGGCCGTCGCGGATCGCCCACACCACCAGCGAGGCGCCGCGCACGATGTCGCCGGCCGCGAACACGCCGGGCAGGCTGGTTTCGAACGTCCGGCGGTTGATCTTCAGCGTGCCCCAGCCGGTGACCTCCAACGACGGTTCGCCGAACATCGCCGGCAGGTCCTCGGGATCGAAGCCCAGGGCCTTGATCACGAGTTCAGCCGGCAGGCTGAAATGGCTGCCCTCGACCGGTTCCGCCGACTGGCGGCCGGAGGCGTCCGGGTAGCCGAGATCCATGCGCACCGCTCGCACGCCCGCGACGCGCTCCTCACCCAGGAACGCTTCGGGGGCGGCCAGCCAGACGAACTCCACGCCTTCTTCCTCGGCGTTCTTCACCTCGCGCAGCGAGCCCGGCATGTTGTCGCGGTCGCGGCGGTACAGGCATTTCACCGACGCAGCGCCCTGGCGCACGGCGGTGCGCACGCAGTCCATCGCGGTGTCCCCGCCGCCGATCACCACGACGTTCTTGCCCTGCGCGTTCAGCACGCCGGACTCGAACGCCGGCACCGCGTCGCCGAGGCCGGTGCGGTTGGACGCGATCAGGTAATCCAGGGCGGGCACGATGCCGGACAGGCCGCTGCCGGGGCCGGCGATGTCACGAGGCTTGTACACGCCGGTGGCGATCAGCACGGCGTCGTGGCGCGCGCGCAATTCGGCCAGCATGATGTCGCGGCCGACCGCGCAGTTCAGCTCGAAGCGGACGCCCGACTCTTCCAACAGCGCGGCGCGGCGCAGCACCACCGGCTTTTCCAGCTTGAAGTTGGGAATGCCGTAGATCAGCAGCCCGCCGACGCGGTCGTGCCGGTCGTAGACCGTGACCTGGTAGCCGTGGCGGCGCAGTTCCTCCGCCGCCGCGAGTCCGCCCGGCCCGGCGCCGATGATGCCCACCGAGCCGTCCCGCTCCTGACGCGGCCGGACCGGCTGCACCCAGCCGCGCTCGAACGCGGTGTCGGTGATGTAGCGCTCGACCGAGCCGATGGTGACCGCTTCGAACCCCTTCTCGATGACGCAATTGCCTTCGCACAGCCGGTCCTGCGGGCAGATGCGGCCGCAAATCTCGGGGAAATTGTTGGTGGC
>Ga0302157_10002849_pt1 | contig 19830 bp, 18 predicted proteins | sample I_Bog_N3_3_FD_193502 | JGI IMG/M metagenome (GOLD analysis project Ga0302157, IMG submission 193502) | Peat permafrost microbial communities from Stordalen Mire near Abisko, Sweden - I_Bog_N3_3 | ecosystem: Environmental > Terrestrial > Soil > Wetlands > Peat | place: Sweden: Abisko, Stordalen... | reverse complement strand
GAATTCGCGATGCTGATCTCGGCCGGCAAGGCGGCTTCGCTCGCGAGAACGTTCGCGACGACCGTCGTCGATCTGCCGCGGCAGCCGATCCTGATTGGCGTAAGCACCATTCGAAACGGCGCCAGCGTCGGCATTTCCCATGCCCCGTCCGCCGAATGCACCTCTCAGGAATTGTTCCGGCGCGCCGATATCGCCATGCACGCCGTCAAGGTCAATGGCAAGTCCGACGTGAAAGTCTATTCGCCAGAATTGGACGCGGAGCGGTTGCGGCAGCAGGACACCGAGACCCAGATCCGCGACGGTCTCGAGGCCCAGGAGTTTGAAGTCTTCTATCAACCGATCGTCGCGGCAGAAACCAGGGTCGTCGTCGCCGTGGAAGCGCTGCTGCGCTGGCCGCGCCGGCGTGGATCGCCGATCGGTCCGGACCGGTTCATCGGCGTCGCCGAGGCCACGGGTCTCATTCATCCTCTCGGATTGTTCGCGCTGCGGCGCGCCTGCCCGCTACAGCCGGCCGAGCCCGATCGAGGAGCTGTTCGATACCGGAGTCTTGCCCCGCCCGGCGTCTGTTTCCCCGAAGATTCGCACGGACTAGCGGCGGGCCTCCGTGAAAGGAGCCGCTGCAAACGGTTGAACAATCGACGCCCGGTCCCGCGGTCTCTAGCCCACGAGCGCGTTGCGTTCCGCCAGAGCCGCGGCCGGGGGCGCGGCGCTTGCGACGCCCATCTCCGTCAAGGCGCTGGCGGATGCGGCCACGACTTCGCGCATCACCCTTTCGTCGAGTTGGCCGATGCAGCCGATCCGGAAACTGTCCACGATGGTCAACTTGCCGGGATAGACGATGAATCCTCTTCCCTTCATCGCCTCATAATAGCGGCCGAACCGGAAGGCTTGGTCTTTTGGCGTCAGGAAGGTCACGATGATCGGCGACAGCCATTTGTCGGCGAGCAGCGTCTCGAATCCGAGTTCGCGCATGCCCTTCACGAGCACGTCGCGATTATGCGCGTAGCGGCCGAGGCGCCCCGTTTGACCGCCCTCCTTGGCGTGCAATCGCAACGCCTCGAGAAAGGCCGCGACGGCGTGAGTCGGCGGCGTGAAACGCCATTGCCCGGTTCGATTGAGCGCGTCCCACTGATCATGGACGTCAAGACTCAACGAATGGCTCCGCCCCTTGGCCTCGGCGAGGGCCGATTTCCTGGCGATGACGAATCCAAATCCGGGCACGCCTTCGATGCATTTGTTGGCGGAGGAAACGATCGCCTCATAGGCAAGGGAATTGACGTCCGCCGACACGGCGCCAAAGGCGCTCATCGAATCGATCAGCAATTTGCGCCCCGCCCTGGCGACGACTTCGGCGATCTCTTCGACGGGATTGAGTATGCCGGAACTGGTTTCACAATGCACCACAACCACGTGGCTGATCGAGGGATCCGCCGCCAGTCGCGCCGCGACTTCGTCGCCGCGCGGCGGCAGGTAGTCGCCCTTGTCGATCACCACATGGGCGCGGCCGAGATAGCCCATGATCTTGACGATGCGCTGGCAGTATGCCCCGTTCACCAGCACGAGAGCCTTTCCGTCCCACGGGATCAGGCTCGCCAGCATCGCTTCGACACAATAGGTCCCGCTGCCTTGCAGCGGCACGCAATCGTAGTCGCCGCTATCGCCGGCTATCGCCAGCAGCGCGGACCGCAACTTGGCCGTCATCGCCCGAAAATCGTCGTCCCAGGAGCCGTAATCACGAAGCATCGCTTCCTTGGTCGAAAAGGCGGTCGTCAGCGGGCCGGGAGTCAACAAATAGGGCTCGCCGCGCGCCGGCCGGGCCAGGCAACTCGTCGAAGGGGCCAAGTCGGATTTCATGACATTTCCTCGCCTGTCGCGCGCCCAAGACCGCGGGCGCAAACATGCCGGATTCGACCTTGATCCGACAATAGCCAACTTCGCCGCATCGATCGCGGTGAGAAGGACAGAGCGGGCCGGGCGCAACCATTGGCTAACCACATGGTGAAACGCAGCGAACCCATTTACCCTCCCTGCACGCGCCTTGCGCTAATGTTTCCCTTCCAGGTTGTGAATCGGGCTGCGGAGGGAACAGCGATGCGCGGCGCGCAGCATATTTGTATCGTCGACGAAGACCCCTATCACATCAAGGTGATGGGGTTGATGCTGCAATATCGCAACGCCTATCAGACCTTCGCGTTTCACAACGCCGAGCGGGCCTGGACGCACATGCTGATGTGCCGCCCTCACGCCATCGTTTGCGATCTGATGCTGAGACCGGTCGATGGACTGGCGCTGTTGCGGCGGGTGCGCTCGCATAATTTTACGCGAGGAATTCCGTTCCTGATGGTGAGCGCGGAGCTCAATGAAGACGATTTTCGCCGCGCCCATCACGAGGGCGCCGACGCGCTGCTGCCCAAGCCGTTCACGCTGACGCAATTCCACGACGCCGTCGCGCTTGCGGCGAAGAGGCGACCGTAATCCTCAAGCCAGCAGCTTCGCCACATATTCTTCCGCGCCCTCGGCGACCCGGCCCAGTCGCGCGCGCTCGGCCGTGACGATGGCGCCGATCAGGTCATAGGCGCGCTGCAGATCGTCGTTGACGACGACGTAATCATATTGCCGCCAGCGCTCGATCTCGCGCTTGGCGTTGGCGAGGCGCACGTCGATGGTCGAGGCCGAATCCTCGGCGCGACGCTCCAGGCGCGCCCGCAGCTCGGCCATCGACGGCGGCAGGATGAAGATGCTGACGACGTCGGCGCCGAGCGCCTTGCGTACCTGTTGGGCGCCCTGCCAGTCGATGTCGAACAGCATGTCGCGTCCCTGCGCCAGGGTGTCCTCCACCGGCTGCCGCGGCGTGCCATAGCCATTGCCGTGCACTTCCGCCGCCTCGAGCAGATCGCCCCCCGCTTTCAAACGATCGTAGGTGTGACGATCGATGAAATTGTAATGGATGCCATTGACCTCGGACGACCGGCGCGTTCGCGTCGTGACCGAGATCGACAGGGTCAGATCCAACGACCTGTCTTGCAGCAACATGCGCGTAAGCGTGGTCTTCCCCGCCCCCGAGGGCGAGGACAGGATCAGAATCATGCCGCGACGGCGTATCGACAAGGGCGCGCTCATTCGATGTTTTGGACCTGCTCGCGCAATTGCTCGATTTGGGCGCGCAACTCAAGCCCCTGACGCGTCAGCGAGACGTCGTTGGACTTGGCGCAAAGGGTGTTGGCCTCGCGGCCGAATTCCTGGGCGAGGAAATCCAGGCGCCGCCCGACCGGCCCGCCCTCGGCGAGCAAGGCGCGGGCGGCGGCGATATGGGCCTTCAGCCGGTCGAGTTCCTCGCGAATGTCGGCCTTGCCGGCGAGCAGGATCGCCTCCTGATGCAGCCGCGCCTCGTCGAGACCTCGTCCAGAGCCCATCAGCTCGGCGATCCCTTGCGCCAGCCGCGCCTTCACCGCCTCGGGCTTGCGCGCCGGATTCTGGTCGGCGGCTTCCGTCAACGCGGCGATCTCGTCGAGGCGCTGGCTCAGCACCGCCGCGATCGCCGTCCCTTCCGCGCGCCTTGACGTAACGAGCGCCGCCGTCGCGTCGTCGAAGCTCACCAGGATCGCCGCCGCGACCGCGGCGATCTCCGCCTCTTCGTCCGAGGCCTCGACGACTTCGACGACGCCGCGAACGCCGAGCAAGCCATCGAGCGTCGGCGGCGCCAGGCCGAATTTTTCCGCCGCCGCGCGCGCCGCGCCAGCGATGTTTTCCAGCAGGTCCGTGTCGATGCGGGCTCGCGCCGTAGTCCCCTCGCGCTTGGCGTCGATGGAAGCGAAGCAGGTTCCGCGCGCCAGGATTTTGGCGAGACGGGCCCGGCCCTCGGCCTCGATCCGGTCGAAGGGGGAGGGGACGCGCAGACGGAGGTCGAGCCCCTTGGCGTTGACGCATTTGAGCTCGACCGTCCAACGCCACGCCCCGCGCGAAGCGAAAGCGCGGGAGAAGCCGGTCATGCTGGCGAGGGTCATCGAGGGGCCCGGGGTGATTCCGTGTTCGGGGATGTCTTACACGAAAATCGTCGCTCGACTCCTGTGGCGATTTTCGGAGCGCCCAATTTCACATGCAGGCGCCTCATGAGCCGAAGGCCCCTGATGAATTTGAGTCTCGACCATCGTCGTCTAGTTTCCTGCATCGTGTTCACGCGCCGACTTGATCATCATCCGGGGATATCACCCGAAACCTACCCGTGACTGTATTGCGATATTTGGCCCCATTTCGAAGCCTTCGTCGCTGACGAAATCCCGCTTGGCCCGGTCGGGTTCAGATGCAGGCAATGGGCGGGGCGAAAATCCGGCCTGATCCTGGGTATGCCCCCCTTTCGTCGTCGATCCGCGCTTCCGGCTGAATCCGTTCAACGCCGTCGACGCTCTCGCTCTAGCCATCCGTGAAGCCGTGGCGAAAATGAATGTTGAGCGGAAAACCGGTTCGGTCGGCGGACCAACGCCTATCCGCCTAGCTCGTTGTAAACGCGAGTTCCAACCCCATCGCATCCCCCGCCGCGATTTCCAGCCGCCCGTCGCGCTTCGAAAATGCCACCCCCTCCTGCGCCAGCCGCCGTTCGGCCGCGCGGAGGTCGGCGACGCGGATTTCCAGCAACGTCAGGCTCGGCGCCGGGCCTTCGCGAAGCTCGCCGATCACTCCCTCGTCCAGGCCGAAAACATAGCCGGCGCCTTTGCGATCCGCCGGCGCGGCGAAGAATTTTGCCAGGAATTCCAGTCCCTCCTCGGGGCGCGGATGCGCGAGGCGCAGACCCGCGACGCCGAGGGCCCCGTTAGGATGGAGCTGCGCGGCGCGGCTCCAGAAGTTTTCCGGATGATGCTGCTGGCAGACGAAGAACGAAGTGGAGGGAAAGGCCGGCGAGGCGGCGAAGGCGAGCGAGAAGGCGACCGTGACGACCTCGCCGTTCGGTCGCCGCCCCTCACGGCGGAAGTAAAAGCGGGAGAAATCCCCGAGACCCGTGCGCACGAATTCGCGACGGTCGGCTTCGGCGTCGTCGGAACGCATCACCAGCATCGCCATGCCCTCGTCATGACTGAGAAAACTCGCGACTGCGCCGGCGAAAGAAAATTCCTTCGGCGCCGTCTCCGGGGCGACGAAACCCTCGCCCAATGCGATCAGTTCCAGAAAGGCGCCGTCGAACTGGACGATGTGGTTTTCCGTGCCCCAGGGATGACGATTGCGCGCCCCGACCTGGAAGCCGAGCCGGCGAAACAGGTCGGCCTGGGCGTCGAGATCGTGGGAGGGAATGACGATATGATCGAGGGCGCGGGGCAATTTTGCTCCAGAGGACGAAGGGGCAGGGACATGTCAGACTATGGTACGTTTCCCGTCGCGCCTTGGCCTCGCGACCGTCAGGAGAATTTGACATGAATGTCACCTTTCCCGGCCTCACGCGCGCCGCCGAGGACCTGTCGCGGCGCCGTTTCACCGTCGCCGAAGTGGAAGCCATGGTCGAGGCCGGCATCATCGACGAGGACGAGCGTGTCGAGTTGATCGGCGGGGAGTTGGTTCTGATGTCGCCGAAGGGAGCCCGGCATGAACTCGTGAAGGTCGCTTTGTTGCGGCGTTGGTTCGGAGCTAGGCCGCAAGACCTCGATATCGCGCCGGAAACCACCTTCCGCTTGTCGCCGGACACCTATCTCGAGCCGGACCTCGTGATTTATCCCGCCGCCTCCGGCCTGCTGGCGCTTTCGGCCGAAAACGTGCTGCTCGTCGTCGAGATCGCCGACACGTCGAGGCGCTACGATATGGGTCGCAAGGCGAAGCTCTACGCCGCCTTTGGCGTCCGCGAGCTTTGGGTGATCGACGCGGTAAGAATGACCGCGCGCGTTTTCCTCGCGCCCTCGCCGAGCGGATATGGGGAAATCCGCGATTTCAAGGCCAAGCAGTCCTTTGTCCCCCGATTCGACCCGCAGGCGTTTGCGCTTTCCCTCGCGGAACTCGAATTGCGTTGACGGGCGGCGGGTCGGCGCACATGTTGCCTCAATTGAACCGGCTCGCCAGTTCGAAGGGGCGAAGGCGATGAATGTAACTATCTTTCCCGCAGTCACCCGCGCCGCGGACGGGCTTTCGCGCCGCAGATTCACGGTCGCCGAAGTCGAAGCCATGTGCGAAGCCGGAATCATGGACGAGGACGAGCGCGTCGAACTGATCGGCGGGGAGTTGGTTCCGATGTCGGCCAAAGGGGCTCGCCACGAAATCGTCAAGGTAGACTTAGTCGATCGCTGGATACGGGCGCGCCCGGACGACTGCCGGCTAGCGCAGGAAACCACATTTCGCCTCTCGCCAGACACCTACCTCGAACCCGACATGGTGATTTATCCCATCGCTTCCGGCCTGCTCGGGCTGTCGGCGGAAAACGTGCTGCTCGTCGTCGAGATCGCCGATACGTCGAGGCGCTACGACATGGGTCGCAAGGCGAAGCTCTACGCCGCCTTTGGCATCCGCGAGCTTTGGGTGATCGATGCGGTCAAGTTGACGACGCGCGTGTTACGGTCGCCCTCCGAGAGTGGTTATCTCGACAAGCGCGACCATCGCGCGTCAGACCTGATCACGCCCGCTTTCGCCTCCGAGCTTTTCGCCCTGCGGCTGAAGGACCTGGAACTGAAGTGAGCGGCGCTCACAGCGCCGCCCGCGGCGACTCAAGCCGGCTTCTTAAGTTGCACCACATTGTGCAACACTTCGTCTGCGGTCTCGAAGAACCGCTTCACCCCCCGCGCGGCCTGACGAATGCGCTGCTCGTTCTCGACCAGGGCGAGGCGGACATATTCGTCGCCATGCTCGCCAAAGCCGATCCCTGGGGCGACGGCGACATCGGCTTTCTCGATCAGCAGCTTGGAGAATTCCAGGCTGCCGAGATGGCGGAATTTTTCCGGCACCGGCGTCCAGGCGAACATCGAGGCGTTGGGCGGATCGATTTGCCAGCCCGCGGCGCCGAAGCTTTCGACCATTACGTCGCGGCGGCGCTTGTAGATCGAGCGCATCTCCTTGATGCAATCGTCGGGGCCGTTCAGCGCCGCGGCGGCAGCGACCTGGATCGGCGTATAGGCGCCGTAATCGAGATAGGATTTCACCCGGCCCAGCGCGGCGAGCAGACGCTCGTTGCCGACCGCAAAGCCGATGCGCCAGCCCGCCATCGAATAGGTCTTGGACATCGAGGTGAATTCGACGGCGACGTCGAACGCGCCCGGCGCCTGGAGAATCGACGGCGGCGGCTCGTCGTTGAAATAGACTTCGCCGTAAGCCAGATCCGAGAGCACGAAAATCTCGTGCTTCTTGGCGAAGATCACCAGATCCTTGTAGAAGTCGAGCGAGGCGACCATCGCGGTCGGATTCGAGGGATAGCAGACGACGACCGCGATCGGCTTCGGGATCGAATGCTGGATCGCGCGCTCCAGCGCGTGAAAGAACCCCGGACCGGGTTCCGACGGCACCGAACGGATCACGCCGCCGGCCATCAGAAACCCGAAGGCATGGATCGGATAGGACGGGTTGGGCACCAGCACAACGTCGCCGGGCGCGGTGATCGCCTGCGCCATATTGGCGAAGCCCTCTTTCGAGCCCAACGTCGCGACGACCTGGGTGTCGGGATTGAGCTTCACGCCGAATCGGCGGGCGTAATAGCCGGCCTGGGCGCGGCGCAAGCCGGGAATGCCCTTGGACGCGGAATAGCGGTCGGTGCGCGGCTTGCCAACCGTCTCGACGAGCTTGTCGAGCACATGTTTAGGAGCGGGCAGATCGGGGTTGCCCATGCCGAGGTCGACGATGTCGGCCCCGGCGGCGCGAGCCTTGGCCTTGAGCTTGTTGACCTGCTCGAAGACGTAAGGCGGCAGACGCCGCACCCGGTGAAACTCGGACATCGCTAGACCAATTCCTTAGACGTTTTCCCACGGAGTTTTCCGCGGGATGCGCTCTGTTAGCAGACCACGAAGAGTCGCGGCAAACATTAATTGGTCGCGGCCGTCGGTTGAGGCGCGGGTTTCTTCGCGGCTTTCTTGGCGAGATCCGCCGCCTTCTTCTCCGCCATCGCCTGAGCCGAGGGCGGGAAGGCCGAGCGCAATGCGTCGTGCTGCTTGTCGATCTTGTCGAGATCGTCGTTCATCTTCTGCAAATCGGCCTTGGTTTTGAGGGTCGAAGTCGGTTCCTCCGGAGCCTGAAACACCGGGACGTAATCGCCGAGGGTTTCAGGCCGGCTCTGGCGGACGAAATCAGGCATGTCCGGTTGCGCGGACGCCAGACCCGCATGCCGGGCGACGGCATGAAAAATCGATTCGGGCTGCGGATCGGCGGTCTGCGCCGAAGCCGCGCCGGCCGACAAAGCCGCCATGACCGCCAACGCTCTTGCATATTTCCCCGACATGGCGTTTCGATTCCTATTCTCGCTCGGCCGCCGCGCGGCATAGCGCCGAAAGACTTACTAGCCTATGAGCGCACTACCCGACTAATATGTCGGAACCGGGATGGGGACGTGAAGGGGGTTCGAGTGGCGAAGCGCGACAAAACCGAGGACGTCGCTGCCAGGAGCGCGTCGCCCGATCCGGTGCGCAAAGGCGGCAAGGCGACGGCAATTAGGCTGTCGCCGGCGATCCCAAAGGCTCCCGAGCCTAAGCTCGCCGCAGCGGTCGGCAAGACCCCGCGGCCGGCGGCCAAGGCCGAGACGAGGACAGCCGAGACGCGCGAGGCGAAGTCGCCCCCGGACAGGATCGAAAGTCCGCCCGCGCCGAGGGTCGCCAAAACGGTCGTAAAGACGTTGCCGCCGCGACCGCTGAACGCCGTCGAGCCGCCCGGACCCAAGGCGACGACTGCCGTGACGAACGGGACGGAGCTGCCCGCCGCCGCGTTGGAAATGCCGCCCGCGCCTGTCGTGGACAAAGCCGTCCGGGAGATCCTGCCGCCTCCGCCGCCGCCCAAGACGGCCGACCCCCCCAAGGCCAGCGCGCCCGTGCGGCCGGCCCCCGAGCCGTCGCAGACTCCCTTGCCGAATTTCGAGCAGCTGTCGCGCAACGTCGCGCGCTACATCGAGGAAGGCGGCAAGGTGCTCGCGGCCTTCATGAAGCCGCGCGAGGCCGGCGAGGCGAAGGCCAGCGGCGGCGACGAACTCAGCGACATGCTGACGACCCTCGGCCGCGTCGCCGAATATTACGCCTCGGACGGGCATCGCGCGTTCAAGGCGCAGGCCGAACTCTCCGGCCAGTTCCTGAATCTTTGGTCCTCGACGCTCATGCGGCTGCAGGGCGAGGCGACGCCGCCGGTCGCTCCGCCCGCGTCCGGCGACAAACGCTTCGCCGATCCCGACTGGCAGGCCAATCCCTATTTCGACTTCCTCAAACAGGCCTATATGCTGACGACGAACTGGGCCGACGATCTGGTGCGCCGCGCCGACGAAATCGACCCGCACACCCGCGACAAGGCGGCCTTCTATCTGAAGCAGGTGACGTCGGCGCTTTCTCCTTCCAATTTCCTCGCCACCAACCCGGAATTGTTGAAGACCACGCTCGCCGAAAGCGGCGAGAATCTGGTGCGCGGCCTGCACATGATGGCCGAGGACATCGAGGCCGGCCACGGCCAGTTGCGCATCCGTCAGGTCGATGCGGCCAAGTTCAAGCTCGGCGTCAATCTCGCCACCACGCCGGGCAAGGTGATCTTCCGCAACGAACTCATCGAGCTCATCCAGTACGCGCCCTCGACGCCCGACGTTTACAAGCGCCCGCTGCTGATCGTGCCGCCGTGGATCAACAAGTTCTACGTGCTCGATCTCAACCCGGAAAAATCCTTCATCCGCTGGGCGGTGGCCCAGGGACTGACGGTGTTCGTCATTTCCTGGGTCAACCCCGACGAGCGCCACGCCGACAAGGGTTTTGAGGCCTATATGCGCGAAGGCATATTCGCGGCGCTCGAGATCGTGGAACAGTCGACGGGCGAGAAGGAAGTGACCGCGATCGGCTATTGCGTCGGCGGCACGCTGCTCGCGGTGACGCTCGCCTTCATGGCGGCGATCGGCGACAAGCGGATCGTCAGCGCCACCTTCTTCACCACGCAAGTCGATTTCGCCGATGCCGGCGATCTGAAGATTTTCGTCGATGCGGAACAATTGAAGTCGATCGAGACCAAGATGACCGAGACCGGTTATCTCGACGGCGCCCACATGGCCAACGCCTTCAACATGCTGCGCCCCAACGATCTCATCTGGTCCTATTGGATCAACAATTACCTGAAGGGCAAGGAGCCGATGGCGTTCGACCTGCTGGTGTGGAACGCCGATTCCACCCGCATGCCCGCCGCCAACCACCGCTTCTATCTCCGCCACTGCTATCTGCAGAACGATCTGACGAACGACCGCTTGGTCATCGAAGGCCGGCCGATCAGCTTGAAAAACGTGACGATCCCGATCTACAATCTCGCGGCTAAAGAGGACCACATCGCCCCGGCGCGGTCGGTGTTCAACGGCGCGAAGTATTTCGGCGGACCGATGCGCTACGTGATGTCCGGCTCCGGCCATATCGCCGGCGTTGTCAATCCGCCGATGAAGCCGAAGTACCAATATTGGACCGGCGACCAGCCGCACGGCGCCTTCGCCGACTGGGTCGCCGCGGCGAAGCAGACCCCGGGCTCGTGGTGGCTCGATTGGATTCAATGGGTCAGCGCGCAGGCGCCGGAGAAGGTTCCCGCGCGAGAACCGGGCGGCGGCAAGATCGAGCCTTTATGCGACGCGCCAGGCGAATATGTGCGGGTGAAGGCGTAAGCGACGCCTCGCAAGGGAGGCGCCGCCGATCCTTGCTGGCGCGCGCCCGGCCCTCATAGGCGCTAGATTGGGGCGTTTACCGGGTTTGCACGCTGCCCCAACCATCATGGCCGGGCTCGTCCCGGCCATCCACGGGCCGGTGTGATGCCCACTTCGCAGGCTTTGCAGAAATGTGCCGACGTGGATGCCCGGGACGAGCCCGGGCATGACGCAAAGCGCCAAGCTAAACCTAGCGCGTATGCCGCGAACCCCTGGCCCCGCCTGCAAGCTTTTTACAAGCTTTTTGCCAAGCCAATCCAAATCCGACCCTTTTTCTTGCAAGCTTTTCCTTGCAATCCTTTGGCGGTCTTGAGGGATATCAAGGGTTTGCAAGTCCGCCAGGCCTGTTTTCGTTTTCTCCGAATTTTTTGTCCTCTAGGGTCCGCGGGCGGAGCGAAACGGTTAGGGCATGGGGCGGTTTGATTTTTGGTGGACCAAAACGTCAACCTATCACGATTTCCATAAACCGGAAAGAAGAATCAGCTTCGGCCACAAAACAACACGACGCTTTCCTGTTGCTTCGCGTCCGGGCCTGAGCCATTACAGGCGCCTCAGGGAGGTCGAAGCCCATGCTGCTGCTCGCTGCTTCACGTCGCGAAGTCCTCGTGGCGGGTCTCACCCTCCTCGCCGCGGCCGGCGCACAGGCCGCGCCCGCTGACCCGGCGAAATTCGTCGCTTCGATCTATGCCAACGGCAAGGTGGACGCGACGTGGACGCAATGGCTCGACGGCGCCAAGCGCGGCGCATGGTTTTCGCGCGAGGTTTCGGCGCTGTGGGCGAAATGCGATGCGCTGGCGAAAACCAGCGATGACAAACTCGGCCCGCTCGACTTCGATGTCGCCACCAATTCCCAGGGCATGGAGGTCAAAAAATTCGCGGTCAAGGTTCTCAGTCAGGATGCGACGCGCGCGACCGTCGTGGCGACGCTGACGCCGGACCAATGGACACGCGCCAGCAAGCGGGAAAACATCATCCGCTACGACCTCGTCGCCGAGGCCGGCCGCTGGGCGATCGACGATATCCACGGGGTGATCGAGCCGAACCCGTGGTCGCTGCGCGATCTGCTGACCGCCTATCTCAAGTCATGAGCGCTGCCGCGAAAGGCGTGTTCGCCGCGACGCAAAACGTTTCGCGCATGCCAATCTCTTAACCCTCCATCTCTAACGTAAGGCCGGGCGCGCGCCCATTCCGGCGCGACATGCCGAGGAAGGCCGACAGATCCGCCATGCGGCGCCATGTGTTCTACATCCACGGCTTCGACCCGCGCGGCCCGGCGCCCTATCACGCCATCTGCGCCGAAACCGCCAAGGCGCGCGGCATCGAAATTACCCCGCGCCGCAAGGCCGGCGCCGGCTCGTCGCAATGGCGGCTGCGCGCGCCCGGTTGCGAGGTCGCCTACGAGGTCTTGCGCTACGACGATTGGGTGCGCGAGCTTTGGCCGCGCTGGAACGGCGCGCGGCGCTACGGGGCGGCGTTGCGGGTGGTGTTCGCCTTCGCGCGATCGGGCGTGCTCACCCGTCTGGCGCGTTGGGCGCGGCCGGGGTTTTACGCGGTGCTGGCGCAGGGTTTCATTGGCGTCGCCCCTTACGTCCTCGCCCTGGCTTTGGGCGCCGGCGTCTACGCGAAGGCGAGCGATTGGCTCGCCCTGCCCTACGCGCTCGCTTTGGCCGCCGTCCTGGCCGGCGCAGCGATCCTGCTGGGTCGTCGCCTGGAAACGCGGCTCAACCTCGCCTGGTTCACGCGTTCCCTCGCCTATCTGCTGGAAAGCGCGCTCGGCGAGATCGTCGAGCGGGAGGGGCGCACCACGCTGTTCGCTGCGCGCATTCTGGAACTTTGGCGGCGCGGAGAGATCGACGAAATCGTGGTCGTCGGTCATAGCCTCGGGGCCATGCTGGCGGTGACGACCTTGGCCAAGGTGCTCGAGTTCGAGCCGCAAGCGGCCGTGTCGGGTCCGCCGATCCGCTTTCTCACCCTCGGCCAGTCGGTCCCCATTTTCGCACAACTCGACGCCAGCGGCGACTTCGAGCGGGCGGCGACCAAAGTCGCCCGAGCGTTTGCGTGGCTAGACGTGACGTCCCCGCACGATTCGGCCTCGAGCGGCAAAATCGCCATCCTCGAAAGCGCCCCCGACTTGATCCTGTCGCTGCCCACCGGTCACATTGACGAGAAATCGTCGGGACTGAGCCGAATCCTGCGGCCGCTCGAATTCCACTTCCGCTACTTGCGTTGCGCCGACCCCGAGCGCGGCTTCGACTATTTGACGATGCTGTGCGGCGAAGCGCCCATCGCGCCGAGCCAAACAAGCGCACGAGACCCCTCGCGCAAGGCCCTCCACAGGGTGTAGAAGACGTCTCCGAGGAGACCTCGGATGCTCAAGACTTTACGTTCCGATTCCGCGCGACTGGACATCGCCCACCGCCCCCGCCGCAACCGCAAGGCCGAATGGGCGCGACGGCTCGTCAGCGAGAACGTGCTGACCACCAATGACCTGATCTGGCCGCTGTTCCTGGTCGACGGCCACAACAAGCGCATCCCCGTTTCGGCGATGCCCGGCGTCGAGCGGCTCAGCGTCGATCAGGCGGTCCGCGACGCCGAGCGCGCGGTGAGCCTCGCCATCCCCGCGATCGCGTTCTTTCCCTATACCAACCCGACCCTGAAGGACGAGCACGGCAGCGAGGCCTTCAACGAGAGCAATCTCGTTTGCCAGGCCTGCCGCGCCATCAAGAAGGAATTCCCGGGCCTCGGCCTCGTCACCGACGTCGCGCTCGACCCCTACACCAGCCACGGCCACGACGGAGTCATGGACGGCGACACGATCCTCAACGACGAAAGCGTCGCGGCGCTGGTCAAGCAGGCCATCAACCAGGCGCGCGCCGGCGCCGACGTCATGGCCCCCTCCGACATGATGGACGGGCGCGTCGGCGCGATTCGCGAGGCGCTGGACTCCGAGGGTTTTCTCGACGTGCAGATTCTCGCCTATGCCGCCAAATACGCGTCCGCCTTCTACGGCCCGTTCCGCGACGCCGTCGGCTCGTCGGGCGCGCTCAAGGGCGACAAGCGCACCTATCAGATGGACCCCGCCAACACCGACGAGGCTTTGCGCGAGGTCGAACTCGACCTGGCCGAAGGCGCCGACATGGTGATGGTCAAACCCGGCATGCCCTATCTCGACATCATCCGCCGCGTGAAAGACACGTTTGGCGCGCCGACCTTCGCCTATCAGGTCAGCGGCGAATATTCGATGCTGATGGCCGCGGTAAACAACGGCTGGCTCGACGGCGACAAGGCGATGATGGAAAGCCTGATGTGCTTCAAGCGCGCCGGCGCCGACGGCGTGCTGACCTATTTCGCCCCGCGCGCGGCGGAAAAACTGCGCGCGATGCGCTGAGAAAAGGACTCCCGAGTGCTGACTTTCTATTACGCCTCCGGCACCTGCGCGCTGGCCTCGCACATCGCGCTCGAGGACGCGGGCGCGCCCTACGAGGGGCGGCGCCTCAACTTCAAGGCCGGCGAGCAGCGCGCGGAGCCCTATCTAGAGATCAACCCCAAAGGCCGCGTGCCTGCCCTGGCGACGCCGCGCGGCGTGCTGACGGAGACCCCGGCGATCCTCGCCTACATCGCCCAGAGTTTTCCGGAAAACGAACTGGCGCCGCTCTACGACCCGTTCGCCTTCGCGGAGTTGCAATCCTTCAATGCCTATTTGTGCTCGACCGTCCATGTCGCGCATGCCCACCGCATGCGCGGCGCCCGCTGGGCCGACGACGAGGCGTCGTTCGCCGACATGCGGCGCAAGATTCCGGAGACGATGAGCGCCTGTTTCCAGTTGATCGAGACCGGCCTGTTCAAGGGCCCCTGGGCGATGGGCGAGCGCTACACGATCGCCGATCCCTATCTGTTCACACTCGCCAGTTGGCTGGAAGGCGACGGCGTCGACATCGCCAAATTCCCGCGCGTTCACGACCATTTTGGGCGGATGAGCGAGCGGCGCAGCGTCAAGCGGGCGCTGGAGATGGAGGCGGCGTGACGGGAGCCGGCGCTATCAGGGGTCCCTCCACCGCCCTCATCCTGAGGCGCCCCGAAGGGGCATAGGCGCTCGGTTAGGGCGTTTACAGGTTTTGAACGCTGCCTCAACCGTCATGGCCGGGCTCGTCCCGGCCATCCACGTCCCGGTGTGATGCCCACTTCGCAGGCTTTGCAGAAATGTCCCGACGTGGATGCCCGGGCATGACGGAAAGCGCCGGGCTTAGCCTAGCGTCTATGCCCCGAAGGGGCCTCGAAGGATGGGCCGCCCCACGACGGTCAGGACTGGACATCGACGCAGACCACGTCCTTCGAGGCCGCTGCGCGGCGCCTCAGGACGAGGTCCGTTGTATAGGATGGCTCCCCGGGGTCACCGACCTCGGCTGCGGCTTGGCGCCCCTTGCCCGATAAATTCGCGATTTGATTTGTCGCCGGCTTCCGGCGATGATCCGCCGCGGGCGACAGCGGGAAAGGCGCGACGGTGACAGACGATCACGACCATCACGACCACGATCCCTCTGAAATGTCCGAGGTCGCCGCCCGCGTGCGCGCGCTGGAAACCCTGCTGACGGAAAAGGGCTACATCGACCCTGCCGCGGTGGACGCGCTTATCGAGACCTACGAAACCAGGATCGGGCCGCGCAACGGCGCGCGGGTCGTGGCGCGCGCCTGGAGCGATCCCGACTATCGCGAACGGCTGCGCAAGGACGCCACCGCGGCGATCGCCGAGCTTGGCTTTTCGGGACGGCAGGGCGAGCACATGGTCGCGGTCGAAAACGGGCCGCAACAGCACAATCTCGTTGTTTGCACCTTGTGCTCCTGTTACCCCTGGCCGGTGCTCGGCCTTCCCCCGGTCTGGTACAAATCGCCGGCCTACCGCTCGCAGGCCGTGATCGATCCGCGCGGCGTGCTCGCGCAATTCGGCGTCGAACTGCCGGCGACCACGCAAATCCGCGTCTGGGATTCCACCGCGGAAATTCGCTACCTCGTGGTCCCCGAGCGGCCGCAGGGGACGGAGGGTTGGAGCGAGGAGCGGCTCGCCGATCTCGTCACCCGCGACAGCATGATCGGCGCCGGCCTCGCCCGGTCGCCGGAGGCGGCGACATGAACGGCCCGCAGGACCTCGGCGGCATGATGGGCTTTGGCCCGGTCGCGCCGGAAGCGAACGAGCCGGTGTTCCATGCCGACTGGGAAAAGCGCGCGCTGGGAATCGCCCTTGCGTTCGGCGGGGCGCGGCTCTGGCCGGGCGACGCCAACCGTTTCGCGCGGGAATCGTTGCCGCCGGCGCAATATTTGACCAAGACTTACTACGACATCTGGATGACCGCGCTCGCCAACAAATTGACGCTCGAGGGGCTCGTCAGCGCCGAGGAACTCGCCGCCGGCCGCGCGCTTCAGCCGAGCAAGCCGGTAGCCAAGGTTTTCCGCGCCGACGAAGTGGCTACGGCGCTGGCGCGCGGTTCGCGCTACGACCGGCCCGCGCCCGGCCCGGCGCGCTTCGCGGTCGGCGAAAATGTGTGGACGAAAGTCATCAATCCGACCACCCACACCCGCCTGCCGCGCTACGCCAGAGGCAAGTTCGGAATCGTCGAGGCGGTTCACGGCGCGCATGTGTTTCCCGATTCCAACGCCCATGGCCTCGGCGAGAGCCCGCAATGGCTCTACACCGTTCGCTTCACCGCCAAGCAAATCTGGGGCGAGGACGCCGACCCCTCGCTCACGATCTCCATCGACGCCTTCGAGCCCTATCTTGACCCTGAATGACCCGCCGCCGTTCGCAGAGCCCTGGCAAGCTGCCGCCTTCGCCCTGGCCGTCACGCTTAACGAGCGCGGCCTGTTCTCGTGGGAGGAGTGGACCCAGGCGCTGGGCGCGGAACTGAAATCCGGCGGCGAATATTACGAGGCGTGGCTGAAGACGCTGGAACGGATGACGATCGCCAAGGGGGCCGCGAGGGAAGGCGAGTTGGAAGCGCTGGCGAAAGCCTGGATCGCGGCGGCGGAAGCGACGCCGCATGGCAAGCCGATAGTGTTGGGGGCGAGGTGAGAATAGTGAGTAGTTTCCGACGCTATTCCACGCCCCCGCGGCCTTGACTCACCGACGATCAATCGGAGTTCACGTATGCGTGTCGAGGCAGGTCGATCGTGAAGACGCATCCGGAGCCGGGAATGTTGCGGACGCTGAGCACGCCGTTGTTGGCTTCCGTGCAGCGCTTACATATCGCCAGCCCAAGCCCGACCCCTGATTTATCGGATCCGTTCTGCGTGAAGGGGCGAAACATCTTTTCCGCTTCGCCCGGCTCCAGGCCGCCGCAACTGTCCTCTACACTGAGCAGGATGCGATTTCCTTCCGCGTAAGCTTTCAGTTTGACTTCCGTGCCCGGCTTGGTGAACTTGAACGCGTTCTGCAGCAAGTTGCCAACCGCCGAGAACAGCATATCCCGGTCAGCATCGACCGCAAGCGCCGGATCAACGTCAGCGACGGTCAATTTGCATCCGCGGGAAGCGGCCTCCAGCGAGGCGGAGATTTTGACGTCGGAGATGAAATCGGCAACCGAGATCAATTGATATCGTGCGGGCATTCCGGCCGTCGTTCTCACTTCCGCGAGCGTGCGATCGATGAGATTGCCCATTCCGACGAGGCTTTGGTCCAATATGGCTCCCGTCGCCCCCGCCAAGCCAACGCTTCCCCGCTTGATGACCATGATGGCGAGCGTCGCCTTTTGCAGCAGGTTGCGAAGCTCATGCGCCAGAAAACCGAGCCGCTCATTCAACGAAGCAGCCCCGGCGTTCTTCACGAGGAGATCGCGCTGATAGGCAAATTCGGTGACCGCCTCCGCAATGGCGTCATCCAGGCAGCGGTTCAGGGTACGAAACTCTTCCACCTCAAACTTCGCGCCCCGCTCCAAGGCGAGACCGGTTATTTCCTGGCAGAGGTCTCCATAGTCACGAACGACCTCTCCGACGGAAAGTCCCCGCTGCATCAACTCGCGCCCATGCCGCGTCGCGGAGGCTCCGATCTCGGAGCCTCCGTCCCCATGATTCGACTCAATCGACTTCCTGGAGTCTGGCGCGGATTTTGACGCGTCATCGGCTTTCAGCATCTTGATGAGCTGGTCGAGGAAAAGCGGCACCCCGTATTCCGGCTGTACGTCGTATGGTCCCGGTCCGTGCCGTTCAATCGCTCGTGTCTCGCAACGCGCAATCAATACGACTCGGTTGAGCTCGAGGAAATCGTGTATCATGAACTCAGCATACAGGGGCGATCGCGCGGCGGGCGGGTCGGAAACTACTTTCGGATACCACACGATCGTTGAGCCTGTTCCGCGACGGGGGACGGTTTCCTGAATCAACGCAATCGGCGGGAATGCGTTCGCCCTCTGGACCTCTCGAAAGGCGAGCGCCGAGCGTCGGAATTCGACAGCTACGCCGCCGAGGGCGGCTTCGGGTTCGCGGCACGCGCTCTGACCTTGAACACGCCGAGTACGGAAACGAAAAACACCGGCACGAAGAAGATCGCCAGCGCGGTCGCCGTCAGCATGCCGCCGACCACCGCCGTGCCGAGGGCGTTCTGCCCGCCCGAGCCCGCGCCCGTGCTGATCGCCAGCGGCAGCACGCCGAACATGAAGGCCAGCGAAGTCATCAGGATCGGGCGCAAGCGCTCGGTGGCGGCCAGCAACGCCGCCTCCGCCAATCCCTGGCCCTGGTTGAAGGCGTCGTTGGCGAATTCGACGATCAGGATGGCGTTCTTGGCGGCAAGGCCGACGGTCGTCAGCATGCCGACGACGAAATAGACGTTGTTGTCGAGGCCTCGCAGCAGCGTCGCCGCCAGGACGCCGATGACGCCGAGCGGAACCACCAGCAGCACGGCGACCGGAATCACCCAGCTTTCGTAGAGCGCGGACAGGCTGAGAAACACCACCAGGATCGAAAGCGCGTAAAGGGTGAGGGTCTGCGAGCCCGCCGCCACTTCCTCGTAGGACAGGCCCGTCCAGGCGAAGCCGATGCCGGCGGGAAGTTTCTGGGTCAATTTCGCCATCTCCGCCATTGCCGCGCCGGTGCTTTGTCCGGGCGCGGGCGAGCCGACGATCTCCACCGCGGGCACGCCGCCATAGCGCTCCAGCTCCGGCGATCCCGTCGTCCATTGGCCCTGGGAGAATGCCGAGAACGGCGTCATGGTCCCCGCGCTGTTGCGCGCGAACCAGCGATCCAGCTCGCCGGGCTCCATGCGCGAGGCGGCCTCGCCCTGAATGAACACCCGCTTGACGCGGCCGCGATCGACGAAATTGTCGACATAGGCTGAACCCCAGGCGGCGCCCATCGTGTTGTAGATGTCGGCCAGCCCGAGGCCGAGCGCGCTCGCCTTCTCGGTGTCGATGGAGACCTGATATTGCGGCTCGTCCTCCAGGCCGTTGGGGCGCACCTGAGCCAACAGGGGATCGCGCGCGGCGGCGCCGAGCAAGGCGTTGCGCGCGGCCAACAGCGCGGCGTGGCCGAGGTTGGTGGGGTCGAGCAGTTCGAAATCGAACCCGGAGGTATTGCCGAGCTCCAGCACCGCCGGCGGCGCGAACGCGAAGGCCCGGGCGCGCCTGAGGGTGGCGAAATAGCCCATCGCGCGACCGGCGATCGCCTGAGCGCGATTGGCGCCTCCCGAACGCTCGCCGATGTCCTTGAGCCGAACGAACGCCAGGCCGGCGGCCTGGCCGTTGCCGGCAAAACTGTATCCCGAGATATCCAGCACGGCCGCGACATTGGCGGCCTCGCGGGTGCGGAAATAGAGCGAGATCTCGCTCAATACCGCGTCGGTCGTGTCCTTCGTCGTTCCCGCGGGGCCCGTCACCTGGACGAACAACACGCCTTGATCCTCTTCGGGGAGAAATCCGGAGGGCAGCCTGACGTACATCAGCGCCAGACCCGCCACCAGCAGGGCGAAAACGACGAAAACCGGCGCCGGCCGCTCGACGAGTTTCCGCACGGCGCCGGCATAGCCGTCGTTG
>Ga0302157_10002836_pt1 | contig 19877 bp, 14 predicted proteins | sample I_Bog_N3_3_FD_193502 | JGI IMG/M metagenome (GOLD analysis project Ga0302157, IMG submission 193502) | Peat permafrost microbial communities from Stordalen Mire near Abisko, Sweden - I_Bog_N3_3 | ecosystem: Environmental > Terrestrial > Soil > Wetlands > Peat | place: Sweden: Abisko, Stordalen... | reverse complement strand
CTTGGCGGGCGGACGAGCTATTGGCCGCGCGGCAAAGTGGTCGGCGGGTCGGGCTCGATCAACGCCATGGTCCATGTCCGCGGGTTTGCGCACGATTACGACGGCTGGGCCGACGCGGGCAATCCCGGCTGGGGCTGGCGGGACGTGCTGCCCTGGTTCACCCGTTCCGAAGATCACGATTTCGGCAACGACGGCTGGCATGGCCGGGGCGGGCCGCAGCATGTCACCGACATGTCCGGCTCGGTCCATCCCTTGTGCCACCGCGTCACGCCCGATTTCAACGGGCCCGACGGCGAAGGCTTTGGCATCTATCAGATCAACACGCGCGGCGGGTGGCGCGCCTCGACCGCCAATGCCTATTATTGGCCGGTCCGCCATCGCCGCAATCTGACGCTGATCCGCAAAGCGGGCGCGAGCGCGTGATCCGTGCGCGGCGCGAAGTGGTGCTCTGCGCCGGCGCGATCGGATCGCCGCAGATCCTGCAATTGTCGGGGGTGGGCGACGCGGCGCTGTTGGCGCGGCACGGCATTGCAGTCAGCTATTTCTATCGGACCTCGGTGCCGCCTACAAAATTCGCCCTTTCGCGAATTTTGAGAAAAGGCCAATCAGCGCTTGGGGACGACTTCGTAGCCCGGTTTTCCGGCTCATCGTCGACCATCTCCGCCGGAAAGCCGGTGCCCAGCACTTTGAGGCCGAGCGGTTCTTCATAGCGGCGGATGATGTTGGGCGAGAATTCGCGGTCGCCATAGGCGGCGCGCGCTTCGTCGAACAGTCGCACGATCAGGGGCGACAGTTCGAGCGCGACGCCCGCGCCTTGCGCCAGATCGTCGAACAGGCCGATGTCCTTGGCGACAAGGTCTATGGTGAAATTGATGTCGCGGCTGCCGTTGAGAATTACCTGGCTTTCGGTTTCGTGGACAAAGCTGTTGCCCGACGAAATGCGGATCGCCTCGTATGTCGTGTTCATGTCGAGCCCGATCGCCTTGCATGTGGTCAGCGCCTCGGCGAGCGCGACCAGATGGACCGTGCACAAATAATTGGTCATGACTTTCAACCGCGAGGCGGTGCCCAACGGCCCGGTGTGCAGCACACGCCGGCCGAGCGTGGTCAGCACCGGCAACACGCGTTCGAACCCTTCGCGCGGGCCGCCGGCAAAGATCGAGATATTGCCTGTTTCGGCGCGATGGCATCCGCCCGAGACGGGGCATTCCATGAACAGCGCGCCTTGGCCTTCGACCAATGCGCCCAGCCGCAGCACTTCGGCATGGTCGGTGGTGCTCATTTCCATCCGCACCTGGCCGGGGCGCAGGACGGCGAGGAAACCGTCGGGCCCTTCGGCCACGGCCACGGCCGCGCTCGCAGCGGGCGAGGGCAGGCAGGTGATGATGATATCGACGCCTTGCGCCAGTGCGCGCGGGCTTTGCGCCGATCGTGCCCCCGCGCGCGACGAATTCGCCGACCAGCGCGGGGTTGAGATCGCGCACCACCAGGTCATGGCCGTTGCGCAAGAGGCTGCCCGCCAGCTTGCCCCCGACATTGCCCAGCCCGATAAACCCGATGCGCATCCTTTGCCTCCACTTGCCCCGACCGGGTCGGTCTGCGGCGCGGGTACAAATGCGACAATTCAAATTAATCCGGCGATCCGTCAGAATTCCTGTCTCCGGCGCCCCACGGCCCCTGACGCAGGCTCCAGATCAGGGTCTGGCGGGCATGGGCGATGCGCGGGTGACGCAGCGCGGCCGGCGACCACACGAGAAAGTACGAATTGGTCGTGGGTCCGACCGGCGCGGGGATTTCCACCAGTTCGCCGCGCGCCAGTTCGCCCGCACACAGATAGATCGGCAGGACCGACCAGCCGAACCCGACCCCGAGCAGCGCGCGCAGCCCGCGCAAATCGGGCGCGATCAGCGCGGGGCTGACCGGCTGGCGGAACAGGCGATTGGTTTCGAGCCATTCGTCGATCAGCGGACGTTCGATATTGTAGGCCAGCACGGGCTCGGCGGTGAGCGCGGTGGCCAGGTCGCTGCTCGCGGCAATCCGCGCCGCGACCGCAGGCGCGGCGACCGCGAGGACCGGTTCGGAATGCACCAGTTCGCTGCGCAGCCGCCGGTCGGTGATGGCAAAGGCCGACAGGCCAAGGTCGCAGTGTCCGTCGACCAGTGCCCGAAGCACGCCGTCGCGGTCGGCCGTTTCCAACCGCACGCGCATCCCGGCTTCGAGCAGGGGCACGAGCAGCGGCGCGATCACTTCGGACAGGAAGTCGGCATGACCGATCATGCGCACCGCGCCCGCCATTTCGGCCGACCGTGCGCGCGCGGTGGCCAGCGCGGCTTCGGCCACGTCGAGCCGGTCGCCGATGTCGGCGGCCAGTTCGTCGGCAGCGGCGGTGGGGTTGACGCCGTGGACATGGCGTTCGAACAATTGGCGGCCGATCGCGCTTTCAAGGCTGGCGATATGTTGCGATACCGCCGGCTGGGTCAGGGCGAGCGAACGCGCGGCGCCGCTGATCGAACGCTGTCGATAGACTTCGACAAAAGTGCGCAGCCGGGTGAGCATATAAGACAGGCCATAAAATTTTTTATGGCTATGGTCTAGTTCGCTTGTGAGGGCAAAGCCCCTGACCTCTGTTAGGCCTGCTTTCGAGAATTGAGAGCGATTCGTCGCCGGCGGGGATCCCTGACCGCCGGCGGCGGACCGGTTCGGATGGTTTTGTAAAATATGTCGTGATTTGAACACATGCCGGTTTAGCCCGGGCCACCCACCCCATGCCCCCCCAAGGGCAGGCCCGTGCTGCGGCGAGGCATCGCACCCGCCCCCCATACCCCACGCGATGCCTCGCCGCCCATTTTCAGAGTCGCCTATTTTCCAGGGCTGCCCTACTCCGGCGCTTCGGATCGGGCGGGATGGGGCCTCGGTCGTCACTTTCGTCCCGTTTGCGTCTTGATCCCGTTCTCGCCTGCCGAGCCGGCATGCGGACGAAATCGTGTTGTTTTTTGCGGAGGGTTCGTTGCCGAAAGGCTCGCTGGTATTTGCCGATCTGCGCATGATCGTGGCTACGATGCGGCGTCAGCAACTGGCTGCCGGGTTCCCCGATGCAGCGCTTCGGCGCGACCGGCTGCAACGCATGGTCCGGCTGATCGAGGACCATCACGCCGCGTTGGCGGCGGCGGCGGCGGCCGATCGCGGCTTTGGCGTCGATCCGGCGTTTTCCGCCGCCTATCTTGTTTCAACTTTGGCCGGCCTGAACCATGCGGCGCGCCATGTCGGCGCGTGGATGGCCGAAGACATGCATGGCGCAGGCCGCGCCCAGGTGGGGCATTGGCCGGTCAGCTATTGGCCGCAAGGGGTGATCGGGATCATCGCGCCATGGACTCATCCGGTCAGCCTGGCGCTCGCGCCGCTGGCAGGGATCCTGGCCGCGGGCAATGTCGCGCTGATCAAGCTGTCGCATCACGCGCCGCGCAGCAGCGACCTGATCGCCGACCTCGTTGGCCGCTATTTCGCCCCGGGCGAACTGGGCGTGGTGCTGGGCGACGATGCGGTGGGCGCGGCTTTTGCCGAACTGCCGCTGGCGCATCTGGTGTTTACCGGCAGCGCACGCGCGGCGCGATCGGTGGCGGCTGCGGCGGCAACGCGACTGATGCCGGTAACGCTCTCGGTGGGCGGCAAGTCGCCGGCGGTGGTCTCGGCCGATGCCGATATCGACGCGGCGGCGCGGTTCATCATGGCGGCAAAGCTGCGCCACGCCGGGCAAAGCAGCCGCGCGGTCGATCATGTTCTGGTCGCGCGATCGCGGCTCGACAGCTTTGTCGCCGCCGCGCGCGATCATGCCGCGCGCATCCTGAGCGGTACAGATGGCGCGCCGGTGTGGTTCCCGGCCAGCGTCAAACAGATCCATCACGACCGGCTGGTCGGGCTGATCGCCGATGCACAAGCCCACGGGGCACGGCGCATCGCGCTTGACTTGACCCCGGCCGAGGTGCCGCCCGGCGAGGCGGCTCCGGGCCGGCGCCGGATCGGCCGGAACAATGGCCAGGGATGCGGCGGGGCCTGCCGACTGGCGCCCGAAATCCTGCTCGATGTCGATGACACCATGGCGATCATGCAGGAGGAAGTGTTCGGCCCGATCCTGCCGGTCGTGGCGGTCGATGACGATTGCGCCGCGATCGAACGGGTCGGCGGGTTGCAGGGATCATGGCCGCGACCGGCGGCGGCCTGGTATTTCGGGGCGGACCCGGCGGTGCAGGCGATGTTTGCCGAGCGCGTCCCCGCCGCGACGACGATGATCAATCCGACGTGCGATGCCATCAATCTGGGCAGCGGGCCCGAAACGATGATCCCCGGCAGCAGCCTTTGGTCGGGAGAGGCCGGTTTCCACCGCTTTGCCGTGGCGCGCAGGCTGGTATTTGGCCACGACGAAGGGCACACCATGCCGATGGCGCACGACATCGCCCACCACCTGGATTGAACGGCCGGCAGAACGATCCGATGAACCCGTTGCATTTCCGCCCTGGCGCGCCTTGCGCGAAAGCCCGGCGCTGTCCCTTCGGTCTGGCGGGGGCGGTGGCATGAACGGCTGGCTTGGGCACTGGTGGCCGGCGCTGCTCTATTCGATCAAGAACGCGATCGCCGCGCTGATGGCCTTGGGCATCAGCCTCATGGTCGGGCAGGAGATGCCGTTCTGGGCGATAACCACGGTCTATATCGTGTCGAATCCGGTCTCGGCGGCGACCCGGTCAAAGGCGATCTATCGCGCATTGGGCACGGTCATCGGTGCGGCTGTGGCGGTTGCGCTTGTGCCGCAACTGGTCGAATGGCCCCTGATGCTCAGCCTGGCGCTGGCGCTGTGGGTCGGCGGGTGCCTGGCGGTGTCGCTGCTCGACCGGTCCCCGCGCGCCTATGTCCTGATGCTGGCGGGCTATACCGCGACGATCATCGGTTTTCCTGCCGTCAACCATCCCGAAGCGATCTTTGACGTGGCGACCGCGCGTGTGACCGAGATCCTGCTCGGTATCACGTGCGCGACGGTGGTGCACAGCCTGGTGCTGCCGCAATCGCTGGGCGAACGGCTTGGGCCCCGGCTTGAAGCCTGGATGGGCGATGTCGAAACCTGGCTGTCCGACATCCTCGATGCCAAAGTCGACCCGCCGGCATCGGACCCGCGCGAAGAATTCGAACGCGATCGGCGCCGGCTGGCGGTCGATGCGGTCGATTGCGTGCTTTTGGCCAGCCACGTGCCTTATGACACCTCGCATTGGCGCGAGGCCAACCGCACGGTCCAGGCGCTGCTCTATCGCATGCTCCTGCTCCTGCCGGTGCTGTCGGGGCTGGCCGACCGGCGGCGCGGGCTGGGCGAGGATCCGGCGCTCTTGCCGGCGATGGCTGACGCGCGTGCCTGGCTGGCCAAGGGGGCGCCGATGGACGCGCAGCCCGACTATCTCACCGGCGCGCCGCAGGGCCGGGGCTGGCCCGATCTTTTGCGCGAAAGCTTTCTCGTGCGGCTGGGCCAGGCCTCGACGGTGCTGGGCGAAGCGCGCCAGTTGCTCGCCCGGCTTGAGGATCCAAAGACCGTGTTGCCGCCCGCGCTTGAAGGCGAACGTGTGCAATTGCGGCTGTCGAGCGATCCCGGGCTGGCACTTTTGTCGGGGCTTTCGGCGACGATCGCCATTTTGCTGGTGACGGCGTTCTGGATCCTGAGCGGCTGGCCCGATGGCGCCAGCGCGGCGGTGATGACCGGGGTGTTCTGCTGTCTGTTTGCGGCGATGGACAATCCGGTGCCGATGATCCTCGCCTTTGGCGGGGTGATCGCGGCGAGCATCCCGCTCTCCGGGCTCTACTTGTTCGGCGTGCTGCCCCGGATCGATGGATTCGTGCCACTGTGCATGGTCCTGCTGCCGCCGATGCTGGTGATCGGCATGTTCCTGCTCCATCCGCGCCATGGCGTGTTGGCGACCGCGTTCAGCATGGGCTTTTTCACCGCGATGGCGCTGCAACAGGAATATAGCGCCGATCTCGAACGCTTTATCAACAGCAACATCGGCCAGGTGCTGGCGGTGCTTGCCGCCGCCGGGGTTTTGGGTGTGATGCGCGGCACGGCGACCGGCGGGGCGATCGCGCGCCTTGCCCGGCGTCAGCATGCCGATCTGGCGCGGCTGGCCGCTGCGGCCAATCCGCCAGACCCGGCGCAAGTGCTCAGCCGGGCCAGCGACCAACTCGCGCTGATCAGCCAGCGGCTGGGTGTCGGCGACGAACGCGCCGTCATGGGCCTGAGCGAAGTGCGCATCGCCAACAATATCGCCGCCGTGCAGCGCTTGCGCGCGGCTGCCGAACGTCCCTTGCGCGTGGCGTGCAGCCGCCTGCTCAAAACCGCCGCGCGGCATTTTTCCCGCACCAGGCCGGGCGCGCCGCCGCCGCCTGCGCTGTTGTCGCAGATCGACCGGGCGCTGCGCCTGACGCTCGATGCGGCTCCGCCGCGCGCGGGCCATGCCGGCGCACTGATCGGCAGCGATCCGGCCACCGGGCGCGCCGAACTGGTCGCCTTGCGGCGCAATCTGTTTCCCGATGCCCCCGATTTCGTGACTCTCGAATTCGCCAAGGGGCCAAGGCCAGAGGTCGCGATGCCATGATCCAGGAATATACGATCTACGGCGTGCTGATCGCGTCGGCGCCGTTTACCGCCTGCGTCGCGCTGGCCATCGCCTTTGCGATGCATCGCGTGCTGATGGCCCTGCGTTTTTATCGCTGGGTCTGGCATCCGATCTTGTTCGATACCGCGATGTTCATGCTGGTATGGGCGTTGATCACCTTTCACCCCTTGCCGATACCCCAAGGATTGCTGCCATGAATGCTCCCCGCCTCAAACTGACGGGCCCTGCCCTTGTCCAGGTGGTCCGCGTCGGCCTGACCAGCGTGCTCGCCATTGCGGCGGTCTGGGCCGGCTGGCGGTTGTGGACTCATTACGAGGCTGACCCCTGGACGCGCGACGGCCGGGTCCGCGCCGAAGTGGTGCAGATTGCGCCCGATGTCCCGGGGCTGGTGACCGGGGTCTTTGTCGGCAACGACGCGGTCGTGCATCGCGGCGACGTGCTGTTCGAAATCGACCGCCCGCGCTATCAGATCGCGCTGGCGCAGGCCGAGGCGAACCTGGCGCAGGCCGAGGCCGCCGCCGCGCGGACAGGCGCAGGCGTTGCCAAGGCGCGCGCCGAACTGGCCGAGGCGCAGCGCGAGGCAAAGCGCAACAAAGGCCTTGGCGACCTCGTCGCGACCGAGATCACCGAGCAAAGCGAAACCAGGGTCGCTACCGCGCAAGCCGCGCTGGCCGATGCGCAAGGTGCGGTGGCCACGGCGACGAGCGGCGTCGCGGCGGCGCGCAGCGCGCGTGATCTGGCCCGGCTCAATCTCGAACGCACGCGCGTGGTCGCACCGATGGACGGGCGCATGTCGGACGTGGCGCTGCGTCAGGGTGACTATGCCGCGCCGGGCAAGGCGGTCATGGCGCTGATCGATACCGCGTCGTTGCGCATCGAAGGCTATTTCGAGGAAACCAAGCTGCCCGCCGTGCATGTCGGGCAACGGGCCGTTCTTCACCTGATGGGCGAAGAGCGCGAACTGCATGGTCATGTCGTGTCGATTGCCACCGCGATCGAAGACCATGACCGTGGCGCCAGCCCGACGATGCTGCCCGCGATCAACCCGAATTTCAGTTGGGTGCGGCTGGCGCAGCGCGTGCCGGTGCGGATCGCGATCGACAATCTGCCGGCCGATATCGCGCTGATCCCCGGGCGGACGGCGACGGTCACGCTGGATACGCCGCACTCGGACAAGGAACAGCATCGATGATCCGCGCGGCGCTGATCGGGCTCGTCGCCGCAGTTGCGCTGTCAGGCTGCGCGGCGGTCGGCCCCGACTATCACTTGCCCAAGGGCGCTGTGGCCAATGCCCCGGCGGCGCAGGCACCGTTTGCCGAGGCGGGGCGGAATGCCGGCCAAATCGCGGCGACCGGGGGCACCTCGGGCGATCCGCTGCCGCCGCGCTGGTGGCATCTCTATGACGATCCGGTGCTCGACACGCTGGAGGAACAGGCGCTTGCCGCCAACACCGACTTGCGCATCGCGGCGGCCAATCTGGCCCGCGCGCGCGCCGCGTCCAGCGTGGCAGAGGCGGCAAAGGAACCCGAATTCACGGTCGACGCCTTGGCCGAACACGCCCGCCTGTCGGGAGAATCCTATCTCTTGTCGAATCCGCTGCCGGTCATGAACCTGGGCGAGGGCATGGGCGGGGTCAGCTATCAGATCGACCTGTTCGGCCAGATCCGCCGCTCGGTCGAAGCCGCGCGCGCCGATGAAGCCGCGAGCGAGGCGACGGTCAGCACGGTCAAAGTGACGCTCGCGGCCGAAGTCGCGCGCGCCTATCTGACGCAATGCGCGGCGGGCGAGGCGCTCGATATCGGCGAAAAGGCGATTGCCGTGGATACCCGCGCGCTCGGTATCACGCGCCGGTTGAAAGAGGCGGGACGCGCCGCGACAAGCGACGTGACCCGGGCCGAGGCGCGGCTGGCCCAGGTCGAAGCCATGGTCCCGGCGCAGCGCGCGCGGTCGCGCGCGGCGCTCTATCGGCTGGCTTTCCTGATGGGCAAGGCGCCGGCCGACTACCCGCGCGAGGCGGAACGCTGCACCACGATCCCCGTGATTGCGCGGGCCTTGCCAGTGGGCGACGGCGCCGGGCTGATCGCGCGCCGGCCCGACGTGCATGTCGCCGAACGTCAGCTTGCCGCCGCCACCGCGCGGATCGGCGTCGCCACGGCCGCGCTCTATCCGCATATCGGCATCGGCCTGTCGGGCGGATCGTTCGGGCTCCTCAAAGACCTCGGCACGGCGCCGGCGAACACCTGGAGCATTGGCGGCCTGATCCATTGGACGATACCCGGTGGCGGCGAGCGGGCGCGGGTCCGCGCGGCCAATGCCGAGGCCGATGCAGCGCTCGCGCGGTTCGATGCGACCGTGCTCGGCGCCTTGCGCGAAACCGAAACCGCGCTGGCGACGTATGCCGAAGATCACAACCGCGCCGTGTCGCTCGGCGTCGCGCGCGCAGCGATGGAGCGCGAGGCCGCCGAAACCCGCAGCCTGCGCGACGCCGGACGCAGCCCGCTGCTCGCCTCGATCGGCGCGGCGCAAGGCACGCTGGTGGCGCGCGCGGCGGAAAGCTCGGCGCGCGAGGCGATCGCGCTCGATCAGGTCAACCTGTTCCTGGCGCTCGGCGGCGGCTGGTAGGCCGCTCAGCGTTCGGCGATGACCGGGTTGGTCAAAGTGCCGATCACGCCGATCGAGACGGTGACCGTATCGCCCGGCACGAGGTAGAGCGGCGGCTGGCGCTTGTCGCCGACCCCGCCTGGCGTGCCGGTGGCGATGACATCGCCGGGGCTGAGTTCGGTAAACGTCGAACAATAGGCGATCACCGTGGGGACATCCCAGATCAGGTCGCTGACCGGCTGATCCTGCACCAGTTGACCATTGACGCGGGTCTGTACGCGCTGGCTGGCGAGGTCGGCGACTTCGTCGGGCGTGACCAGCGCCGGGCCAAAACCGCCGGTGTCGGGCCAGGTCTTGCCCGGCGTGAACTGGATGTTGTGGCGCTGCCAATCGCGGATCGACCCGTCGTTGAACGGGGCAAAGCCGGCCACGTGGTCCCAGGCATCGGCAGCGGCGATGCGGCGCCCGCCTTTGCCGATCACCACCGCGAGTTCGCCTTCGTAATCGAATCGCGTGGTTTCGGGCGGATGGATAAACGCGGCCCCGTCGGCGACCAGCGAATCCGCCCAGCGGTGAAAGATCGTCGGGTGCTCCTTCTGTTCGCGCCCGGTTTCGGCGACGTGGGTCGCATAGTTCAGCCCGACGCACAGGATCTTGCCCGGATTGGGGATCACCGGCAGCAGCGTGACCGACGCCAGCGCCAGTTCGGGGCCGGTTGCGGGAACGGCGTCCAGCCCGGCCGCGATCGCCGCCTTGAGATCGGCCGGCGCCTCGGGCGCGGCGCCAAGGTCGATAACGGTCTCGCCATCGAGCCGGCCCCACGAGGCGCTGCCATCGGCACGGAGGAAGGATACGAAACGCATGGGCAGTCAGGCTCCAACGGTCAGGGTCTGGGGATCGATCAGGGTTTGGGGATCGATCAGGGTTTGGGGATCGATCATTTCCGAGGCCATATCGCCATTTTCCTTCGCCATCCAGCGTCACTGGTCCGATCAGCCACGCGGGCCGTCGCGCATCATGCCCCTTGACCTTGATCTGTCTGCGTAGAGGAATGGCGGGGCAGCGGCGGTTGCTGCGCAGGAGAGTGCCCGATGATCATCGCCTCGATCCCCGACTTTCGTGAAGCGGCGCGGCGGCGTCTGCCGCATTTCCTGTTCGAATATATCGATGGCGGCAGCTATGCCGAAGTGACGCTGGGCCGCAACATTGCCGATCTCGAAGCGATCGCGCTGCGCCAGCGCGTGTTGCGCGACATTTCGCGGATCGACATGTCGACCGAACTGTTCGGCGTGAAGCAGAGCCTGCCGGTAGTGCTTGCGCCGGTCGGACTGGCGGGGCTCAACGCGCGGCGCGGCGAAACGCAGGCGGTGCGCGCGGCCAATGCTGCCGGGGTGCCGTTTACCCTGTCGACCGTTTCGGTCTGCCCGATTGCCGAAGTCGCGGCGGCGTCCGACCGGCCGTTCTGGTTTCAGCTCTACATGATTCGCGACCGTGCCTTCATGAAAGACCTTTTGGCGCAGGCGCGCGCGGCAGGGTGCGGCGCGCTGGTGTTCACGGTCGACTTGCCGGTTCCGGGCAGCCGCTATCGCGATGTGCGCTCCGGCCTGTCGGGCGCGCCGGGTTTTCCGGGTGACTTGCGGCGCCTTGCGCAAGCCGTGGCACGGCCGCGCTGGGCATGGGATGTCGGCCTGTTCGGGCGCCCGCATCATCTCGGCAATGTCGCGCCGGTGTTGCAAGGCAAGACCGGGCTCAGCGATTTCCTCGGCTGGATGGGACGCAATTTCGATCCCTCGATCTCTTGGGCCGATCTCGATTTCATTCGCGCGCAATGGGACGGGCCGTTGATCATCAAGGGCATTCTCGATCCCGATGACGCGCGTCAGGCCGCCGACCGGGGCGCCGACGGGATCGTCGTGTCGAACCACGGCGGGCGCCAGCTTGACGGTGTCTTGTCCTCGGCGCGCGCCTTGCCGCCGATTGCCGATGCGGTGGGCGACCGGCTGACCGTACTGGCCGACGGCGGGGTACGTTCTGGCCTCGATGTCGCGCGGATGCTGGCGCTGGGCGCGCGCGGGGTCATGCTCGGGCGCGCATGGGCCTATGCGCTGGCCGCCGATGGCGAGGCGGGGGTGACCAAAATGCTCGGGCTGATCGCTGCCGAACTGCGCGTCGCGATGGCGCTGGGCGGTGTGACCCGGATTGACGAGATCGACCGTTCGGCATTGGCCACACCTGTCGTTGCCTGATCATGACCGACTGAATTTGTCATTTTCGTGTTTGGCCAGTGCGTTGTCATTTGCGATAGGGTATTTGTCGACCCGATTTGACGCGGCGCAATGATGCACTGCGGCAAAGGCACGAAGAGCGGACGCACGAACCATATTCGTGCCGATTGATCCCAGAGGTACTGTTATGGCCGACAACCGTGCCCTGCCAGAGGCGGAACCGTTCGACGGTGTCGCCCAGACCATCGACAACGCCGCCCGCGCGGCGGTCTCGCAACTGACCGCCGGGCTTTCGCCGGTCACATTGGCGCAGTCGTTTACCGACTGGGCGCTGCACCTTGCCATTTCGCCCGGCCGGCAGATGGAATTGGCGGGCAAGGCCGTGCGCAAGGCGATGCGGCTGGGCGAATACCTGAGGCGCACCGGCAGCGACGGCACGCCCCCCGCGCCGGCGATCGAGCCTCTGCCGCAGGATCACCGCTTTGCCGATCCGGCATGGCGCAAGCCCCCGTTCGATGTGATCGCGCAAGGCTTTCTGTTGCAGCAGCAGTGGTGGCACGCGGCGACGACCGGGGTGCGCGGGGTTTCGGCGCATCACGAGGCGGTGGTCGAATTCACCGTGCGACAGATCCTCGACATGGCGGCGCCGACCAATTTCATCGCCACCAATCCCGTACTGCAACAGCGCATTTCCGACACTGGCGGGCATTGCTTGATCGACGGCGCGCAGCATTTCCTCGATGATCTGCGTCGTGCGCTGTCGGGCGATCCGCCGGCAGGCGCCGATGCCTTCGTGCCCGGTCGCGATGTCGCGGTCTCGCCCGGAAAGGTGGTCGCGCGCAACGAACTGATGGAATTGATCCAGTATGCGCCGACGACCGAAAGCGTGCGACCAGAGCCGGTGCTGATCGTGCCGGCGTGGATCATGAAATACTACATTCTCGATCTCAGCCCGCACAATTCGCTGGTACGCTGGCTGACCAATCAGGGGTTCACGGTGTTCATGATCTCGTGGCACAATCCCGGCAGCACCGATCGCAACCGCGCCATGGACGATTACCGCCGGCTTGGGCCGATCGCCGCGCTCGACGCGATTACCGCGATCACCGGCGCGGCGCATGTCCATGCCGCCGGCTATTGCCTTGGCGGGACGCTGCTGGCGATCACGGCGGCGGCGCTGGCGCGGGACGGGGACAATCGCCTCGCCAGCCTGACCTTGCTGGCCGCGCAGACCGAGTTTTCCGAACCCGGCGAGCTGGCGCTGTTCATCGACGAGGCGCAAGTCGACCTGATCGAGGCGATGATGTGGACACGCGGCTATCTCGCCGGCAGCCAGATGGGCGGCGCGTTCCAGATCCTGCGGTCAAACGATCTTGTCTGGTCGCGCATCCTGACCGAATACCTGATGGGCGAGCGCGAGCCGATGAGCGACTTGCTCGCCTGGAACGCCGATGGCACGCGCATGCCTTATGCGATGCACAGCGAATACCTGACGCGCATGTTTCTCAACAACGATCTGGCCGAAGGGCGCTATCCGGTCGGCGGACGTCCGGTCTCGCTGTCGGCGCTGCGTCAGCCGATCTTCATGGTCGGGACCGAAAGCGACCACGTCGCGCCCTGGCGCTCGGTGCACAAGCTGCATTTCCTGACCGGCGCCCAGATCCGCTTTGTCCTGACCAGCGGCGGACACAACGCGGGGATCGTCTCCGAACCCGGCCATCCCCAGCGCCATTTTCGCGTGGCGACCCGGCCCGAGGACGGCGCCGCGCTGTCGCCCGACGAATGGCTGGCACATGCCGAACAGCATGACGGATCGTGGTGGACCGACTGGGGCCAATGGCTGGCCGAACGTTCCGGCCCGCCCGGACCGCCGCCGCCGCTCGGCCGGGCGGACGCGGGCTATCCTGCGCTCGATGCCGCGCCCGGTCGCTATGTCCACGAACGCTGATCCCCCCAACGCAAAGCAGCCCATGCCGATTCGCCCCGCAACGATTGTCGTTCCTCTCCTGGCCGTCGCGCTGATCGCGGGCGGTGTCTATTGGTGGCGCGCCGAAACGCGTTCCGCGCTGCCGCCCGGGATCGTGGTCAGCAATGGCCGGCTCGAACTGGCGCGCAGCGATGTGGCGGTGAAATACCCCGGGCGGCTGATCGCGCTCCATGTCGATGAAGGCGATGAAGTCCATGCCGGGGATCTGATCGCCGAACAGGACCCCGCCGACACGCTTGCCCAGTTGAAACAGGCCGAGGCGACGCGCCAGCGCGCGCTCGCCGCGACGGGCCGTGCCGCAGGCGAAACCGCCGCCCGTGAAAGCCAGGCAGGGCTCGCCGCGCTCGATCTCGATCAGACCGCAAAGCTTGATGCGCAACAGATGGTCTCTCCGGTCGAATTGCAACAGCGCCGGCTTGCCTTTGCCGGGGCCAGCGGCGCGGTTTCCGCCGCGCGCGGCGGCGCGGGCGAGGCGCGCGCGGCCGTGGCCGAGGCCGATGCGGGGATTGCGCGGTTGAAAAATGCGCTGGGCGATCTGCGCATTACTGCGCCCGGTGCGTCGGGCACGCGCTACGTGGTCGAATACCGCGTGGTCGAAAACGGCGCGGTGCTGCCAGCCGGGGGGCGGGTGGTGTCGCTGCTCAATCCCGACGATGTCACGCTGACCGTGTTCCTGCCGGCGGCGACGGTGGCGCGGCTGGCCGTGGGGGACGAGGCGCGGGTTCGCCCCGAAGGGTTTGATCAGGCGATCCCGGCGCGGGTCAGCTTTATCGCGCCCGATGCGCAGTTCACGCCCAAATTCGTCGAAACCGCGAGCGAGCGCGAAAAGCTGACCTATCGGGTAAAGCTGTCGATCCCTGCCGACCGGGCGCGCGCGCTCCATGGCCGGCTGCGCGCGGGGATGACCGCCGATGGCTATGTCCGCACCGATCCGCATCAGGGCTGGCCGTCATTGGTCCGCGATGGGTCATGACTGACGACCAGCGCCCGGCGATCCATCTTGCCGGGGTATCGCATCAATACGGCGCGACGCTGGCGCTCGATTCGATCACGCTTGATCTGCCGCGCGGGCAGGCGGTGGCATTGGTCGGGCCCGACGGCGTGGGCAAATCGGCGCTGCTCGGCCTGATTGCCGGGGTGCGGCGGCTCCAGACCGGGCAACTGACCGTGCTCGACCATGATCTGGGCACCACGCGCGCCGGGGATGGCGCGCGCGCCGCGTTCCTGTCGCGCGTCGCCTATATGCCGCAGGGCCTCGGCAAAAATCTCTATCCGACGCTCAGCGTTGCGGAAAACATCGATTTCTTTGGCCGCCTGTTCGGGCTCGATGCGGCGGCGCGCGCCGCGCATAGCCATCGCCTGCTCAAGGCCACTGGCCTTGCCCCCTTTCCCGACCGCCCGGCGGGCAAGCTGTCGGGGGGGATGAAGCAAAAGCTCGGCCTGTGCTGCGCGCTGGTCCACGATCCCGACCTGTTGATCCTCGACGAACCGACCACCGGCGTCGATCCCCTGTCGCGGCGGCAGTTCTGGGAACTGGTCGAGGCGATCCGCGCCGAACGGCCGGGGCTGACCGTGCTCGTCGCGACCGCCTACATGGACGAGGCGGAAAGCTTTGCCCATCTGGTCGCGATGGACGACGGGCGGATCATCGCCGCTGGGCCGACCGCCGACGTGATCGCCAGGACCGGCGCCACGACGCTGGAGGCCGCCTATATCCGCCTTTTGCCGCCCGACCGCCGGCCAGAGGCGGAGGCGTTGGCGGTGCCGGCCTATGTCGCGCGCGATGAACCCCCGGCGATCGAGGCGCATGATCTGGTCCGCCGGTTTGGCGATTTCGTTGCGGTCGATCATGTCAGTTTCAGCATCGCGCGCGGCGAAATCTTCGGCTTTCTCGGCTCGAACGGCTGCGGCAAGACCACGACGATGAAAATGCTGACCGGGCTGATCGACGCGACCAGCGGCACCGCGACGCTGTTTGGCAAGACGATCGAGCCTGGCGACATGGCGACGCGGATGCGCGTCGGCTACATGAGCCAGGCCTTTTCGCTCTATGAAGAGCTGACCGTCCGGCAGAATCTTGTGCTCCATGCCCGGCTCTATCGCATCCCTGCGGGCACTGTCCCGGCCGTGATCGCGCGCGCGCTCGATGAATTCGCGCTGGATGACGTGGCCGATGCGCTGCCCGGCGCCCTGCCGCTCGGCATCCGCCAGCGGCTGCAACTGGCGGCGGCCTGCCTGCACCGGCCCGAAGTGCTGATTCTCGACGAGCCGACGTCGGGGGTCGATCCGGCGGCGCGCGACATGTTCTGGCGCCATCTCGTGCGGTTGTCGCGCGATGACCGGGTGACGATCTTCGTTTCGACCCATTTCATGAACGAGGCCGAACGCTGCGACCGCATCTCGTTGATGCATCGGGGTCAGGTTCTGGCGATCGGCCGGCCCGCCGATCTGGTGCGCGAACACCATGCGGCCAATCTGGAAGACGCGTTCATCGCCGTGCTTGAGGTTGCCGAAGGGGGCGATTCCGCCGCGCCGGCGCCCACGGGCACCCGCGTTGCGGCGCCGGACCGGCTCCTGCTTGGCGGCCTTGCCGGCTGGCTGGCCTTTGCCTGGGCCTTTGCCCGGCGCGAGGCGCTCGAACTGTGGCGCGATCCGGTGCGGCTGGGCTTTGCGCTGATCGGCCCGCTCGTGCTGGCGGCGACGGCCAGCTTTGCCATTTCGTTCGACGTGTCCGACATCCGCCTGCTGGTGGCCGATCACGACCGCAGCGCGTCGAGCCGCGATCTGGTGCGCCATTTCCAGGGGTCGCATTCGTTTCGCGTGATCGAGCATGAGGACGATCCCGATCGGGCCATGGTTTCCGGCAAGGCGCAAGCCACGCTCGACATCCCGCCCGGGTTTGGCCGCGATCTGGCCGCCGGGCGCCATCCCGAAGTGGACATGAGCTTTGATGGCAGCAGCCCCTTCGTCGGTTCGAACGCACAGGCTTTTGCACAGGCGATCCTGCTTGGTTATGAGTTCGAGGCGCTGACCGCCCATCCCGAGGCGGTCGCCGCCGACCGGCGCCTTGCCCCCTTGGCGGGGATGCTGGCGGGCAGTGGCGGTGGTCTGCCGCTCTCGCTTGCGCCGCGCTTTGTCTACAATCAGGAATTCCGCAGCATCTATGCCATGGCACCGGGCGTGCTGATGCTGGCGATGATCCTGTTTCCGGCGATGCTGACCGCGCTTGGCGTCGTGCGCGAAAAGGAAATCGGCTCGATCATCAATCTTTATGCCTCGCCTGCGGGCTCCGGCGCGTTTCTGATCGGGAAACAGGCGCCTTATGTCGTGGTCGGCATGGTCAGCTTTGCCAGCCTTGTCGCCTTGTCTGTCGTGGTGCTCGGCGTGCCGCTCAAGGGCTCGTTGCTCGCGCTCATGGCGGGCGGCATGCTGTTCACGCTGGCCTCGACCGGGCTCGGGCTGATGATCTCGGCCTTTGTGCGCAGCCAGGTTTCGGCCATGTTTGCCACCGCGCTGATCTGCCTCATTCCGTCGGTCAATTTTTCCGGACTGCTCTATCCGGTTTCGACGCTCGACGGCGCGTCGTACTGGGTGGGGATCTGCTTTCCTTCGGGCTGGTTTCAGATCATCAGCCTGGGCACATTTACCAAGGGGCTGGGGCTGATGAGCTTTGCCCGTCCTTATGCCGTGTTGGCGGCTTTTGCGCTCGGATTCCTCGCCGCGGCGCGGCTCAGTCTGAGGAAGCAGGCGGCATGATGCTGTGGTTTTCCAACGTCGGTACGCTGGCGGCCAAGGAACTGCGCAGCCTGCTGATGGATCGCGTGCTGGTCGCGCTGATCGTGTTTGCGTTCAGCGTGGCGGTCTTGCTGGTCGCGCAGGGGGTCAAGGCAGAGGTTTCCAACGCGACCGTCGGGATCATCGATGCCGACCGTTCGGACCTGTCGCTGCGGCTGCGCGATGCGATCCGCCCGCCTTATTTCAAGCCGCCGCGCGATATCGCCCGCGCCGATGTCGAACCGGCGATGGATGCCGGACGGATCATTTTCGTGATCGAGATTCCGCCCCGGTTTCAGGCCGACCTGATCGCCGGGCGCAGCCCCGAAGTGCAAGTGCTGGTCGATGCCACGGCGATGACGCAGGCAGGGCTGGGCGCGGCCTATATGCAACAGATCGTCGCCGATCAGGCGCTCGATTTCCTCCATGCGCAGGGCCTGCTCGACGCCGCGCCGGTGCGCGTGGTCAGCCGCATCCGTTTCAACCCCAATGCGACCTCATCGTGGTACACCTCGGTCATGCTGATCGTGATCGATGTCACCGTGCTGGCGATCATCCTGGTCGGCGCGGCGGTGATCCGCGAACGCGAACACGGCACGATCGAACATCTGCTGGTCATGCCCGTGCGCGCCAGCGAAATCGCCTTTGCCAAGATCCTGGCCAATGGGCTGGTCATCTTTGTTGCCGCGTTCGGATCGCTGATCGCGGTGGTCCATGGCTGGTTGGGGGTGCCGCTGGCGGGTTCGCTCTGGCTGTTTGCCGCTGCGATGACGCTCTATCTCTTCGCGGTCACCGCGTTGGGCGTGTTCCTGGCGACGCTCGCCTCGTCGATGCCGCAATTCGGGATGCTGACCGTGCCGGTCTATGCCATCGCCTATCTCTTGTCGGGCGCCGCGACGCCGATCGAATCCATGCCGCCGAACCTTCAGGTCGTGGCCAAAGTCCTGCCCACGACGCAGTTCGTCACTTTGTCGCAGGCGATCCTTTATCGCGGTGCGGGGATTGCTGCGGTCTGGCCGCAGATCCTTGCGATTACCGCCTGGGGCAGCCTGTTTGTCGGTCTTGCGTTGCAACGCTTTCGCGCGATGCTCGCGCGCCAGGGATGATTGTCATGAAACCGTCCATCGCCCTTCTTGCCGCCGTCTCGCTGGCCGGCTGCGTTTCGGTGCCGACCACCGAGCCGCATCGCGCGCCGGTCGTGCCCCCATCCGCGTTTATCGCGACGGCCACGGACGTGTCGCTCGATCATTGGTGGACCGCATGGGGCGATCCTGCGCTCGACCGGTTGGTCGACCGCGCGCTGGCCGCGAACCAGGATGTGCGGATCGCGCAGTCCCGCGTGCGCGCGGCGCGGGCGATGGCGGCGGTGGCCGAATCCGCGCTCTATCCGACCATCGCCGCCGGCGGCGCGGCCTGGGCGAGCGGGGGCAGCGGCACGATCAACGGCGAACTGGGCCAGCTTTTGGCGGCCAGTCCCGGCGGCGCGACAGGCAATTTCGGCACCGGGCAAGTCCTGGCGCTCGGCGCGGCGTGGGATCCCGACGTGTTTGGCGGGCGCCATGCCGATCGCGACGCGGCGCGCGCGATCGTGCTGGCGGCGTCGGACCTGGCGGTGGGCGTGCGGATCATGGTCGCCGCCGATGTGGTCGAAAACTGGCAGGAAGCGGCAGGGCTCAAGCGGCGACTCGCCTTGCTTGACCGGGGCCTGGCCAGCGCCGACGCCCTGATCAGATATGGCCGCGCGCGCATGGCGGCGGGGCAGGCCGATGCCGCCGCCGTCGCCCGCGCCGAGGCGGCGCGCGCGCGGATCGCGGCGCAGCGCGGGCCGCTGGTCGAACTGATCGCCATTCGCCAGCGGCGGCTGGCGGTACTGGCGGGCGATCTACCCGAAACGGCGGTCGATGTGCCCGCCGACAGCGCGGTCGCGATTCCGGCGGCGCCCGGCGGAGGCCTGCCGGCGGCAGTGCTGGCGCGCCGGCCCGATGTGCGCGCGGCAGAAGCGGTCGTGGTTGCGGCGGCGGCGCACCTGAAAAGCCTCGAAAGCGATCTCAAGCCGCATTTCACGATTCTGCTGGGCGATGGCGAAGGGCACATCGCGCTGTCGGGCCTGCCCGGGTATGACGCGCAATCGGCGCTGGGCGGGATCGGCGCATCGGTTCCGCTGTTCAACGCCGGCCGGTTGCGGTCGCGCGTTGTCGGCGGCGATGCCGAGCTTGATGCGGCGATGGCCATGGCCGACCGCGCCACGCTGGGCGCGCTCGAAGATGTCGAGGCGGCCAGCAGTTTGCGCCACGGCGCCGATCTGGCCCATGCCGCGCGCGAAACCGCGCGGTCTGCCGCCAGGCACCAGTTGACGGCCACCGACGCGCTGTTCCGCGCCGGTCGCCGTACTTTGGGTGATGTGCTGGAGGCGCGAATCGCCGAAATCAACGACGCCGACGCGGTCGAACAGGCCGCAATCGCGCAAGGCTCTGCGACGGTGCAGCTTTACCGCGCGCTCGGCGGCGGCTGGGCCGTCAAAGGTCCATCAGCGCCTTGATCGCCTTGACTGCCGAGGCGTTGAGCGATGCCGCCTCGGCCTCGCTCGCGCCTTCGGTATAACAGCGCAATTCGGGCGCATTGCCCGACCCGCGCAAATGGATC
>Ga0302157_10002830_pt1 | contig 19891 bp, 19 predicted proteins | sample I_Bog_N3_3_FD_193502 | JGI IMG/M metagenome (GOLD analysis project Ga0302157, IMG submission 193502) | Peat permafrost microbial communities from Stordalen Mire near Abisko, Sweden - I_Bog_N3_3 | ecosystem: Environmental > Terrestrial > Soil > Wetlands > Peat | place: Sweden: Abisko, Stordalen... | reverse complement strand
TCGCCACGACCGCCAGCGGCCACACGACCACCGCGATGGCCATCCGCACATAGAGGAAATTCGCCAGAATCTGGAATATCACCGCCGATAGGGTCAGCCCCGCACCGATGCACAGCAGGGGATGCCAGCCGTGAACATACCACAGCCAGACGCCCAACGCCCAGCCCGCCGCCAGCCCCGGCAAGGTGATCACGAAGAAGGCCAGCCGCCGCCCGACGTACCACAACGCGACCAGCAGCGCGATTGTCGTCGCCCCCGTCGGCACTTTGCCATAGAGCGCGACGAGCGTGTGCAGTGCGGGTGCCGCGCGATCGAGCGCGTACCACAGCAGATCCATCATAAAGCCCCCGGTCAGTCTGGGTCCGGGTTCCGGGGTATCGTCGGCCTGATGCGGCGCACAGCGCAGGCCGCTCCGCAATGAACCTATAGGGCGGCCTGCGCCAGTGTTTCGAGCACCAGCGCGGCGTGCTCCTTTCGGCAGATCAGCAAATCGGGCATATAGGTATCGCGCCGGTTGTAGACCAGCGCCGAGCCATCGACGCGGCTGGCGTGCAACCCGTGTGCCAGCGCCACCGCCACTGGGGCGCACGAATCCCATTCATACTGCCCACCGGTGTGCAGATAGATATCGGCCTGCCCCAGCACCACCGCCATCGCCTTGGCCCCGGCGCTACCCATCGGCAGCAATTCGGCATCGAGGGCCTGCGCTACCGCCAACGCCTCTTTGGCGGGGCGGGTGCGGCTGACCACCATGCGCAGCCGCGCGGGTGCGGGGGGCACGGGGGTCGGCTGATCGCTGCGCAGGACCAGCCCGGCGCCGGGCAGCGCCACCGCGCCCACTGTCGCCACGCCATCGATCGCCAGCCCGACATGGACGGCCCAGTCGGCGCGCGCCTCGCCATATTCGCGCGTGCCATCGACCGGATCGACAATCCACACCCGCGCATGGGTCAGGCGGTCGAGATTGTCCTTTTCCTCTTCCGACAACAACGCATCGGCGGGCCGGGCGGCACGCAAGGCATGGCACAGAAACTGGTTGGCGGTGGCATCGCCGGCGCTGCCCAGCGCCTTGTCGCGCAACACGTCGCAATCGCGCACGCACAGCAGCAGGCGGCCCGCCGCTTCGGCCAGGTGCGCGGCGAGCGCGGCATCGGTCAGCGCTTTGTCAGTCATCGGGGCGCTTTCCATCAGATCGTTGGCATCCAGTGGCCCAGGATGCGGTCGACGATGCGTTCGGCGGCATCTTCGGCGGCTTCGCGCGTCGTGTCGACCCGGATTTCGGGCCGTTCGGGCGCTTCATAGGGGCTGTCGATGCCGGTGAAGTTCTTCAACGTGCCGGCGCGCGCCTTTTTGTAGAGGCCCTTCACGTCGCGCCGCTCGGCTTCTTCGAGCGGGGTGTCGATGAACACTTCGACAAATTCGCCCGGCGCCATCATCGCGCGCACCATGTCGCGTTCGGCGCGGAACGGGCTGATGAAGGCAGTGATCACGATCAGCCCGGCATCGGTCATCAGCCGCGCGACTTCGCCCACGCGGCGGATGTTTTCGATGCGGTCCGCCTCGGTAAAGCCCAGATCCTTGTTCAGCCCGTGGCGGACATTGTCACCGTCGAGCAGGAAGGTGTGCTTGCCCATGGCATGCAGTTTTTTCTCGACCAGGTTGGCAATGGTCGATTTGCCCGATCCCGACAGGCCGGTGAACCACAGCACATGCGCGGTCTGGCCGTTGAGCGCGGCGCGCGCCTCACGCGTGACGTCGAGCGCCTGCCAGTGGACATTCTGCGCGCGGCGCAGCGCGAAATGCAGCATGCCCGCCGCCACCGTGGCATTGGTGATCTTGTCGATCAGGATAAAGCCGCCCAACGTGCGGTTGTCGGCATAGGCCTCGAACACGACCGGTTTGTCGGTGGTCAGTTCGACCACGCCGATCGCATTGAGATCGAGCGTCTTGGCCGCCATGTGTTCCATGGTGTTGACGTTCACCACATATTTGGGCGGCTGCACGGTGGCCGACACGGTCTGCGTCGCCAGCTTCAGCCAGTAGGCGCGGCCCGGTATCAGCGCTTCGTCGTTCAGCCAGACCAGCGTCGTTTCGAACTGGTCGGCTACTTGCGGGGGGTGATCGGCGGGCGCGATCACATCGCCGCGCGAACAGTCGATTTCATCGGCCAGGCACAGCGTCACCGATTGCCCGGCCACCGCTTCGGCCAGATCGCCGCCCTGCGTCACGATACGCGACACCGTGCTGGTCTTGCCCGAGGGCAGCACGCGGATGGCATCGCCGGGGCGCACCGCGCCGCTGGCGATCAGCCCGGCAAAGCCTCGGAAATCGAGATTGGGCCGGTTGACCCATTGGACCGGCAGGCGAAACGGCCGCTCGCGGTCGATCTCGGCATTGACGTCCACGCTTTCGAGATGGTCGATCAGCGTCGGCCCGCGATACCACGGGGTATGATCCGACAGCGTGGTGACATTGTCGCCGGCAAAGCCCGAAATCGGCAGCGCGGTGAACTGGTCAATCCCGATCGAGCGCGCAAACGCGGTATAGTCGCGCACGATGGCGTCGAACCGGGCCTGATCATAGTCGACCAGATCCATCTTGTTGACGGCCAGAACGATGTTCCTGATGCCGATCAGGTGGCACAGATAGGAATGGCGCCGGGTCTGCACCAGCACACCCTTGCGCGCGTCGACCAGGATCACCGCCAGATCGGCGGTCGAGGCGCCGGTGATCATGTTGCGCGTGTACTGTTCGTGGCCCGGACAATCGGCGACGATGAATTTGCGCTTTTCGGTGTTGAAGAAGCGATAGGCGACATCGATGGTGATGCCCTGTTCGCGCTCGGCGGCCAGACCATCGACCAGCAACGCGAAATCGATCGCCTGGCCCTGTGTGCCGACTCGCCGCGAATCGGCTTCGAGCGCGGCAAGCTGGTCTTCGAAGATCATCTTCGAATCATAGAGCAGTCGTCCGATCAGCGTCGATTTGCCGTCGTCCACGCTGCCGCAAGTGATGAAGCGCAGCATCGTCTTGTGCTGATGCACGTCGAGATAGGCATCGATGTCGGCCGCGATCAGCTCGTCAACGACATAGACCGGGCCTGCGGGGGGGATCGGATCGGTCATCAGAAATACCCCTGCTGCTTTTTCACTTCCATCCCCGCGCCGCCCGCATCCTTGTCGATGGCGCGGCCCTGACGTTCGCTGGTGGTGGTCAGCAAGGTTTCCTGGATCACCTCTGGCAAAGTCTGTGCGGTGCTTTCAACCGCGCCGGTCAGCGGATAGCATCCCAGCGTGCGAAAGCGGATCGAGCGCATCTGCGGCACTTCGCCGGGGCGCAGCGGAAAACGATCGTCATCGACCATCAGCAGCATGCCGTCGCGTTCGACCGTCGGGCGTTCCTCGGCGAAATAGAGCGGCACGATCGGCACGTGGTTGAGATGGATATATTGCCAGATATCCAGCTCGGTCCAGTTGGAGATCGGGAACACGCGGATCGATTCGCCCTTGGCCTTGCGCGCGTTATACAGGTTCCACAGCTCGGGGCGCTGGTTCTTGGGGTCCCACCCGTGACTGGCGGTGCGGAACGAGAAGATCCGCTCCTTGGCGCGCGATTTCTCCTCGTCGCGGCGCGCGCCGCCGAACGCCGCGTCGAACCCCCATTTGTCGAGCGCCTGCTTCAACCCTTCGGTCTTCCACATGTCGGTGTGCAGCGCGCCGTGGTCGAACGGGTTGATCCCGCGTGCGGCGGCTTCGGGGTTTTGATAGACCAGCAGATCCATCCCGCTTTCGCGCGCCATGCGATCGCGCAGATCGTACATCGCGCGGAATTTCCAGGTGGTATCGACATGCAGCAGCGGAAACGGCGGCGGGCTGGGATAGAACGCCAGCCGCGCCAGATGCAGCATGACCGCGCTGTCCTTGCCCACCGAATAGAGCATCACCGGGTTCTGCGCCTCGGCGACAACCTCGCGCATGATGTGGATCGCTTCGGCCTCTAGCCGGGCAAGGTGGGTCAGCGTGGGTCGGTCGGTCATGATGCCTGCGGTCAAAAGGGGTCTCGGCCAGATCGGCTGCGCCTTGCAGACCTGAACCTCCCATATGGGAGCAAAATGCTTGACGCGTGCTTCCGGGCCATGCCACCCCGGCGCCATGGCCGTTCTGTCCGCCGATCATCGCGAGCTGTTCCTGCCCCTGATCGAGGGGATTCACGAAAGCCCACCATGGGGCGTGTTCCTGCGCAATCTGGTGGCGCGGATGGTGGCGCGCCGCGCGTTCATGATCATCACCCTGGCCAATGCGGCGCCCGATCAGGCGCCTTCGGTGATCCATGTTGCCGCGCCGCGCGCCGCGCAGGAAGATCCGATCGATTTTCGCCGTCTCGAAGCCTTGCGCCTGCATCCCTATGGCGCGCTCCGGCCGGGGCGGATCTATGCGCTGGATGAAATGCTCGATTACGACGATCGCGCGCAACTGGCGGTGCAGCGCACGGCATTGGCACAGATGGGCATCCGTTATGGGCGCTGGCTGCGCGTTTCGGCGGGCGGCGCGGCGGACGCCTGGCTGGTGCTGGTGCGCGAGCGCGAGGATTTCAGCGGCGCGGCGGTGGCGCTGCTCGATGCGGTGGCGGTGCACCTGGCCGCCGCGCTGCGCACACTGGCGGCGCTGATCGACCAGCGGTTGCAGACCGCGCTGGCCACCGCCGCGCTGGGTCGGCTGGGGGTGGGGCAACTGGCGTTCGATGGCGAGGGTCGGGTGATGGCCGCCGATCCGGTGGCCGAACGCATGCTGACGCTGGTGCCCGAACCGGGCGGCCGGCCGGGGCGGCGGCTGCATCTGCGCGCCGATGCGGCGCGGCGGCTGGAGGCGGTGTGCGCCACACTTGCCGCCGATCCCGCCGCCTTGCCCCAGGTGGTGCGGATCGATGACACGCGCGACAGCGATCTGTTGCTGCGGCGGTCGGATCTGGTGCTGGCCGAACCCGGTGCGCACCCGGCGGTGATCGGCGTGGTGCGACAGGCCTTGCGCGAACCGGCGCGCGCGGCAATCCGCATCCTGGCCGCGCGCCACGGCCTGTCCGCCAACGAAGCGGCGCTGGCGCACGCGCTGTCGCTGGGCGAATCGCTGGGCGAGGCGGGCGCGCGCCTGCACCTGACGGTCGAGACAGCGCGCAACTATTCAAAGCGGATCTATGCTAAGACCGGCGCGCGTGGGCAGGCCGATCTGGTCAGGATCGTGCTGACCGGCCTTGCCCCGTTCGGCTGAGCTCAATCGTCCCCGTAGGAACTCGCACCCATTTCCTCGGGCGCCAGATCGGAAAACCGCGTGATGCGCGGTTCGAAGCGCAGCCGGACTTTGCCGGTCGACCCGTGGCGCTGTTTGGCGACGATCAGTTCGGCCAGACCATAGACGCGTTCCATTGCGGCGGCCCAGGCGGCGTGTTCCTCGTGAATCTTGGCCTCGTCACCATCGACCGGGCGCTTGGGCTCGCGTGAGGCGACGTAATAGTCTTCGCGGAACACGAACCACACCATGTCGGCGTCCTGTTCGATCGAGCCGGATTCGCGCAAGTCCGACAGCATCGGGCGCTTGTCTTCGCGCTGTTCGACCGCGCGCGACAACTGCGACAGCGCGATCACCGGCACCGACAGTTCCTTGGCCAGCGTCTTGAGGCCCCGGCTGATTTCGGAGATTTCGTTGACGCGGTTGTCGGTCCGGCCCGACCCTTGCAGCAATTGCAGATAGTCGACCACGATCAGGCCGATATCGTGGCGCCGCTTCAACCGTCGCGCGCGGGCGCGCAGCGCGCTGATCGACAGCGCCGGAGTGTCGTCGATGAACAGCGGCAATTCGGCCAGCCGCTGGCTGGCGAACGACAGTTGCTGGAAATCCTCGCGGCTGATCCGGCCCATGCGCAAAGCTTCGGAACTGATCCCCGACTGTTCGGCCAGGATACGCGTGGCGAGCTGGTCGGCGCTCATTTCCAGGCTGAAGAACGCCACACCCGCGCCCACCGAATCCTTGGGCGTGATGCCGTCGGCGATGTCGCGGCGCAACCGGTCGGCCGCGTTGAAGGCAATGTTGGTGACAAGGCTGGTCTTGCCCATGCCGGGGCGTCCGGCCAGGATGATCAGGTCGGAATCGTGCAGGCCGCCGATCTTTTCGTTGACCGAGGTCAGCCCGGTGGTCTTGCCCGAAATATGCCCGCCCGACAGCAGCGCCTTTTCGATCATTTCAAGCGAAGCGCGCGTGGCGGTGGCGAAACTCTGCGCCTCGCTGCCGGTCTGCGCGCCTTCGGCCACGGCATAGAGTGCGGCTTCGGCGGATTCGATCTGGCCCAGCGGCGACACGCTTTCGCTGGTGTCCATGGCCTGTTCGACCAGCGTGCGGCCCACCGTGATCAGTTCGCGCAGCAACGCCAGGTCATAGATCTGTTGCGCCAGTTCGCGCGGCGCCAGCAAGCCCTGCCCGTCGGCGGTCAGCCGCGCCAGATAGGCCGTGCCGCCCAGTTCCTTCAACCCTTCGTCGGTTTCGAAATAGGGTTTCAGCGTGACCGGGGTGACCACCGCCTTGCGGTCGATCAGCGCGGCAATGCGCGAAAACACCCGGCCATGAACGGCGGCAAAGAAATGCTCGGCAGTCAGCGGGCAGGTCATTTCTTCGAGGATACGGTTGTCGATCAGCACGGCGCCCAGAAACGCGGCCTCTGCCTCGACATTGGCGGGAAGCGCGCGCACGGCGTCGGGCTCGCGCTGCAGGATGGTGGTGGTCAGGGACATGCCTGCCACAGTGCCCTGTTCCGCGCGCGGCGACAAGACGAGCGCACAGTTTGCCCCTGTGGATAGCGGGGAGGGCTTGCCGATGGCTTGGCCTCTATGCCATCACGGGCGCGACCATGGCGGATCTGCGTATTTCCCATATCGAACTCGACGAAACGACGATCATCTGGCGCAACGCCGATATCGAACAGGAACGTCGTATCGCGATCTTCGATCTGATCGAGGAAAACAGCTTCAAGCCGTTGCGCGCATTTGCCGCAGGGCATCTGGGGCCTTATCACTTGCGCCTGTCGGTCGATGACGGTCGGCTGGGGCTGGCGGTGACAGACGAGGCCGGACTTCATCTGGAAACGGTGATACTCGGGCTCGGCCGGTTTCGTCGCCCGATCCGCGACTATTTCGCGATCTGCGAATCGTATTATCAGGCGATCCGCCGCGCCACCGCGCAGGAAATCGAAACGATCGACATGGCCCGGCGCGGCGTCCACAACGATGCCGCGACGATGCTGCTCGAACGTCTGGAGGGCAAGATCGAGACCGATTTTCCCACCGCCCGCCGCCTGTTTACGCTAATCTGCGTTTTGCATATCAAGGGCTAAAGCATCGTGCAAAAAAGTGGGTACCGGTTTTTTGCAATAAACGATGCGAAAACAAAGACTCCAGACCATGATTCGATTGAGATTGAACGCATCATGTTCTGGTTCGGGGCATTTGTTTTGAAACGGGAATTTTGATGGTTGCCAGGGCAGGGCTGAAACGCTGGCTGCTGCTGCCGGTGCTCGTATGCGCGCTGGCGGCGGCGGCGCTGGCGGGTTGGTGGTGGGTGATCCACTGGGCGCCCGATCGTGCGCGCTATCCCACGCAAGGGGTGTGGCTTGATGCGGCATCCGGTCCGGTCGAATGGGCCACGCTGAGGGCCAGCGGGCCGGGCGGGCATGGCGCCGATTTCGTCTATCTGACCGCCAGTACCGGGGCCGGCGATCGCGATCCCGCGTTTGCCGCCGGGTTCGATGCGGCGCGGGCCGCCGGGCTGCAGGTGGGGGCGGTGCATGTCTATGACTTGTGCGTGCCCGCCGATGTGCAGGCCAGCAATTTCGTCACCACCGTGCCGCGCGACAAACACATGCTGCCCGCCGCGATCGCGCTCGATATTGATGCCCGGCGCTGTCCCGATCCCCCGGGCGAAGCCTCGATCGACAGCGAACTGACGACCTTTCTCAACGAAGTCGAACGCCACCTGGGCCGTCCGGTGGTGCTGATGCCGACCGCGGCGGTGGAGGCGCGCTATCACCTGGCGGCGCGGATCGACCGCAACGTGTGGGTGATCGGCGACTTTCGTCCGCCGGGCTATGTCGCGCGGCCCTGGGTGCTGTGGACGGCCACACACCGGCTGCATGTCGCCGGGGTCGATGGTCCGGTGCGCTGGGTGGTGGTGCAACAATGACGCAGGTTTTTGATCGCGAACGCCTGATCGCCGACGCGCATACAGCCATGGCGCAGGCCTATGCGCCCTATTCGGGGTTCCACGTCGGGGCCGCGCTGGGCTTTGCCGACGGCACCGTGGTGACCGGTAGCAATTTCGAAAACGCCAGCTATGGCCTGTCGCTCTGCGCCGAAACGGTTGCCGCGGCGCAGGCCAGCCAGCAGGGCCATCGCGCCGGGCTGATCGCGGTGGCGGTAGTCGGCGGACCGGGTGGAACGCCGGGCGCGGTGGTGGCCCCGTGCGGACGTTGCCGCCAGATCCTGCACGAACTGGCCGCGCTGGGCGGTACCGATCCGCTGATAATCGCGGTGGGCGCGCAGGAAACCGTGGAAATGCGGTTGAGCGCGCTCTTGCCTCTGGCGTTTGGCCCGGCCAATCTGGAACAATAACGTTCCCCAACCGAAAGGCACGTCTTGGCCATCCTGTCCGACCGCTGGATCCGCGAAAAAGCGCTTTCCGACGGCATGATCGAACCCTTTGTCGAAAGCCAGCGGCGCGATGGCTGCATCAGCTATGGCCTGTCGTCCTATGGCTATGATGCGCGTGTGGCCGACGAATTCAAGATTTTCACCAATGTCGATTCGGCGGTGGTGGACCCCAAGGATTTCGCGGCGAATTCGTTTGTCGATCGCAAGGTGCCGGTCTGCGTCATCCCGCCCAACAGCTTTGCCCTGGCGCGCACGGTCGAATATTTCCGCGTGCCGCGTGATGTGCTGGTGATCTGCCTTGGCAAATCGACGTATGCCCGCTGCGGCATCATCGTCAACGTCACCCCGCTCGAGCCCGGCTGGGAAGGCCACGTGACGCTGGAATTTTCCAACACCACGCCCTTGCCCGCCAAGATCTATGCCAACGAAGGCGCGTGCCAGTTCCTGTTTCTGCAAGGCAACGAGCCGTGCGAGACCAGCTATGCCGACCGCGCCGGCAAATACATGGGCCAGCGCGGGGTCACCCTGCCAAGGATTTGATTGCCGAGGCCCCCATGCTGTCTTAATCAGACGGTTAAAGCACTTATGGGGGATGAGGATATGGCACGGATCTATGACATCGTCGTCTATGGCGCGACCGGGTACACCGGACGGCTGGTGGCGGAATACCTGGCCCACCGGCACGGCGCCTCGGGCCTGAAATGGGCGATGGCGGGGCGCAGCGCCGCCAAACTGGGCGAAGTGCGGGATCTGATCGGCGCGCCGGCCGATACGCCGCTGATACTGGCCGACAGCGACGATCCCGCCTCGTTGGCCGCGATGGCGGCCTCTACCCATGTGGTGGTGACGACTGTCGGGCCCTATCAGCTCTATGGCACCGATGTGCTGGCGGCCTGTGTTGCGGCGGGTACGCACTATGCCGATCTGTGCGGCGAACCGGTGTGGATGCGCCAGATGATCGACCGCTTCGATGCCGAGGCGCGGGCCAGCGGCGCGCGCATCGCTTTTTCGTCGGGGTTCGATTCGATTCCGTTCGATCTGGGCGTACTGTCGTTGCAGGCCGAAGCGGTCGCAAAGTTCGGCACGCCCGCGCCGCGCGTCAAATGCCGCGTGCGCGCGATGCAGGGCGGTTTTTCGGGTGGCACCGCCTACAGCCTGACCGCGACGCTGGCGGCCATTGCCAAAGAGCCCGCGCTGGGCCGCATCATGGCCAGCCCGTTCGGCCTGACGCCGGGCTTTACCGGCCCTGACCAGCCGCGCGCCGATGTACCGATGTTTGACGATGCCACCGGCAGTTGGGCCGCGCCGTTTGTCATGGCGGTGATCAACACCAAGAATGTCCACCGCACCAACTTGCTGCTGGGGCACCCGTTTGGGGCCGATTTCGTCTATGACGAAATGGTCCTGACAGGCCCCGGCGATCAGGGCCAGGCGGTGGCCGAATATCTGGCCAAAACGCCGATGATCGGCAAGCCGACCGATCCCAAGCCGGGCGAAGGCCCCACCCCCGAAGAGCGCGCGAACGGGCACTACGATGTGCTGTTCATTGGCGAATGGCCCGACGGGCGCACATTGCGCTATGGCGTCAAGGGCCGCTACGATCCGGGCTATGGCTCGACCAGCCGGATGATCGCCGAAACCGGAATTGCCTTGCGCGAAAGCACCGCGCCTGGCGGCATCGGCACACCGGGTTCGATTCTGGGCGCGGCGCTGGTCAAACGCCTGCAGGATCACGCCGAGATTGGTTTCGCGGTTGAATCCTAATTCCGGCGCAGTGCGGTGACGCAGGCGCTGCGATCGACATCGCGTCCGTCGCCGCGCCGCGCATCGACATAGGTCGCGGTGGCGCGGCCACCATGGTCGTCGGGGTAGAGATAGGCATCCAGCACGCAGGCCGTGCCCGACCATTGCAGTTTGCGTGCATCGCCGTCGCGAATGTCGAGCCGGGGCGGGCCGAACTGGCGGATCAGCGCATCGGCATCGGCGCCGATCACCCCGCCCAGCCCGGCTTCGCGCAGCGGAGCATGGTGCACGGGATGGGGCTGCGGTTGGCTGACAGTGGTTGCAGGCGGCGCCACTATGCCCCCGCCGCATGCGGCCAGCAACAGCACCAGGGGTATCGGCAGGATCGCACGCATCACCGCCCCGCCATCGCGCGCGGGACTCGTCCTGTCAATCGAGGGGGCGATGCATCCGTCCCGGTCGCGCTGCACCTTGTCGCAAGCGCGGCAAAGCTCTAGGCGACCGGCATCCTTGCCTTGCGGAGACGCCAATAGTGACCAAGACCACCCCCCGTTACGATGTCGTCGCGATCGGCAATGCGATTGTCGATGTCATGGCCCCGGCGCATGACGACGATATTGCCCGGCTCGATCTGGCCAAGGGCGGGATGACGCTGGTCGATGAACCGCGCGCGCATGATCTTTATGCCGCGATGGGTCCGGCGCGCGAAATTTCGGGCGGATCGGCGGCCAACACATTGGCCGGGATGGCCGCGCTGGGATCGCCGTGCGCCTTTATCGGCCAGGTCGCCGATGATCAGTTGGGCGAAGTGTTTGCCCACGATATCCGCGCCGCCGGGATTGCCTTTGCCACCCCGGTGCGCAGCGGTCAGCCGACCACCGCGCGCTGCCTGATCTTCGTGACGCCCGACGGGCAGCGCACGATGAACACGTTTCTGGGCGCATCGCAGTTCCTGCCGGCCGAGGCGCTGGACGAAAGCGTGATCGCCGATGCCAAAGTGCTCTATCTCGAAGGCTATCTGTGGGACCCCGAAGAGCCCCGCCGCGCGATGCGCCGCGCAATCGCGGCGGCGCGCGCCGCCGGGCGCAAGGTGGCCTTCACGCTGTCCGATGCCTTTGTGATTGCCCGCCATGGCGATGATTTCCGCGCGCTGATCGCGGCGGGCGAACTCGACATCCTGTTTGCCAATGAACACGAACTGGCCGCGTTGACCGGGTGCGAGGATTTTCACGACGGCATTGCCGCGTTGGCAGACAAGATCCCGACGCTGGTGGTCACCCGCAGCGACAAGGGCGCGCATGCGGTCAGCGGGGGCGAACACGCGCATGTCGCCGCCGCACCGGTGGCCCAGGTGGTCGATACCACTGGCGCGGGCGATTTGTTTGCGGCCGGGTTCCTCTATGGCCATGTCCGCGATCTGCCGCTGGCAACCTGCCTGTCGCTGGGTGCCGTGTGCGCGGCCGAAGTGATTTCGCACTATGGCGCGCGGCCAGAGGCGGATTTGCGCGCACTCGTCGCGCCGCTGCTGGGCGAATAGGTATTTGTCTTTCCGCCGGGGGCACGCGCACGCTAACGTTTGCGGCATGACCCCGTTCGACCCGCTCGATCACCCGCACCGGCGCCGCAATCTCCTGACCGGGCGCTGGGTGCTGGTCTCTCCACACCGCGCCAAACGCCCGTGGCAGGGCGAAGTGGGCGATGCGGCGCCGCGTGGCGGGCCATCGTACGATCCGGCGTGCTATCTGTGCCCGGGCAACACGCGCACCGGGGGCGAAACCAACCCGGACTATGCCGCCACGCTGGTCTTCCCCAACGATTTTCCCGCGCTGATGCCCGATACCCCCGCGCCCGATGGGGGGGATGATCTGTTTGTCAGCGCCCCTGCGCGCGGACTGGCGCGGGTGATCTGCTATTCGCCCGATCACGGCAAGACACTGCCCGATCTCGACACCGCGGCGGTGCGCGCGCTGATCGATACCTGGGCCGACCAGACCACCGAACTGGCGGCCCGGTTCGACTATGTCCAGGTGTTCGAAAACAAGGGCGCGATGATGGGGTGTTCCAGCCCGCACCCGCATGGCCAGATCTGGGCGAGCGATTTCGTGCCGAGCGAACTGGCCGACGAAGATCGCGAACAGGCCGCCTGGCATCGTGCGCACGGTGATGCCTTGCTGGGCGAAGTGGCGCGGCGCGAACTGGCCTTGGGCGAGCGCGTGGTTGCGGTCAACGCGCATTGGCTGGCGGTGGTGCCGTTCTGGGCCTCGTGGCCGTTCGAGGTGCTGCTGATTGCGCGCGATGCGGTGGCGCGCATCGATGATCTGTCCGATCCCGCGCGCGATGCGCTGGCGCGGATGCTGCGCGCAATCACCGGGCGTTATGATGCGCTGTTCGATTGCCAGATGCCCTATTCGATGGGCTGGCATCAGGCGCCGAGGCACAGCGCCGCGCCCGGGGCCTGGCGCCTGCACGCGCATTTCTATCCGCCCCTGCTGCGCTCTGCCACGGTGCGCAAATTCATGGTCGGGTACGAAATGCTGGCCGAACCGCAACGCGACCTGACCCCCGAAGTCGCCGCCGCGCGTTTGCGCGATGTTAACCCTGCCAACGGCGCGCAGGCATGACCCCAACAGGCACGACACTGGCGGCGCGGCTGCGGGCCGGGTTTGTCCAGGCGTTCGGCGCCGCGCCGCAGATCGCGGCGCGCGCGCCGGGCCGCGTCAACCTGATCGGCGAACACACCGATTACAACCAGGGCTTTGCCATGCCGATGGCGATCGGCCCGGAAACGCGGGTGGCCTTCACCCCGCAGGCGGGCGGGCGGCTGCACGTGGCGGCGCTCGATTTCGGCGAAGACGACGCGTTCGATCCCGCGCGCGTCGGCCCGCACGAGGGCGGCGGCTGGCGCAATTATGTGCGCGGCGTGGTCGATGAACTGAACCGCGCCGGCATCGCCGTGCCGGGCGGCACACTGGCCATTGCGGGCAGTCTGGCGCGCGGCACCGGGCTGTCATCGTCCGCCAGTCTGGAAGTGGCACTGGCGCACGCGCTGCTCGCGGCGGCGGGCGCCGACTGGACCGCGCTCGACATCGCGCTGCTGGCCCAGCGCGCCGAATGTGGCTTTCCCGGCGTGCGCTGCGGCAATCTTGACCAGATTGCCAGCGCGGCAACCCGCGCGGGCCATGCGCTGTTGATCGATTGCCGCAGCCTGGCCCTGCGCCAGATCGTGCTGCCCGGTGATCTGGCGGTGATGATCGTGCAATCGGGGGTGGAACGCGGGCTGGTCGATGGGGAATACAACACCCGCCGTATCGAATGCGAACGCGCCGCCGCGCATCTGGGCGTGGCGGCGTTGCGCGATGCCGACGACGCCATGCTGGCCGCCGCCAAAGCCACGCTCGATGATCGCGCCTGGCGCCGCGCGCGCCATGTGATCGGCGACAATCGTCGCACGCTCGAAGCCGCCGAGGCGCTCGCCGCCGACGATCTGGTCACCACCGGGCGCTTGATGCGCGAAGCACACGTGTCGCAAGCGCACGATTTCGGCATCACCGTGCCCGACACCGACCGGTTGGCCGCCTTGCTCGACCACGCGATCGGCGATGAAGGCGGCGCGCGCCAGACCGGCGGCGGATTTGGCGGCGCGGTCGTTGCGATCATGCGTGCCGACCGCGTCGAGGCTGTCCGCGCCGCCGTACTCGACGGCTATCGCACGCCGACCGGCGCGTTGCCCGACATCACGGTAGAAGCTCCTGCCGACGGGGCGGGGATCACGTCGGTCTAACCCGGCGCGACTTGCGCCATGATCGCCAGCGGCCGGCCCTCGTTGTCGTTGAAGAATGCCATCCATTCCTCGGTGCCGTCATCGTGGCGATGGATCATGTGCGGCGCATGGGTAAACACGATGCCGCGCTCGCCAAGCCGGGCACAGGCGGCGCGGATATCATCGACCCGGAAATAGAGGATCGACTGGGCGGGATCGCCATCACCCTGCGACAGCAACAGGCGTGTCCCCCCACAATTGAAGAACGCCATATTTCCAAACGAATAGAGGTGTTCCAGGCCCAGCACCTCGCCATACCAGCGCCGTGCCTCGGCAATATCGGTTACGCTGCGCGATATCTGTCCGATTGCGCCGATCGTGATAGTCTGGTCCATGTCAGGCTCCCTGTTCGCCAGATTGCTGTCGCGACGCACGCCGTCCCACACCCGCAATGCGCGGCGGTTGGCCAGGCCAAGCTTTTGCAGCGCGTTGCCGACATGGTATTTGACGGCGTCCAGGCTGACGCCTTGCGCGCGGGCGATCGCGGGATTCGACAGGCCGTGGCGCACGCCTTCGACCACACGCCATTCCGCGGGGGTCAGACTGTCGTCAAAGCGTGGGCGGCCTCTGGTCATGGCGCCACCATAACGCCGGTCGGGCCGATTTCCCCTACCCGATCGCGATCATCCCTCTTCGCGGGCAATCTCGCGCCAGCCGATGTCGCGGCGGCAAAAGCTTTCACCAAAATCGATGGCATCGACCGCGCGATAGGCCGCGTCGCGCGCCGCGCGCACGCTGGTGCCGCGCGCCGACACATTGAGCACGCGGCCGCCGCTGGCGCGCAGCACGCCCGCATCATCGCGCACCGTTCCCGCATGGAACACTTTGGCGCCGTGGGCTTCGGCCCTGGGCAGATCGGCGATCATGCTGCCTTTGACCGGTGTGCCGGGATAGCCGGTGGCGGCCATCACCACCGTCAGCGCAGGTTCGGGCGAAAACGCCGGGGGCGCGATCGCCGCCAGCCGGTTGTCGGCCACTGCCGACAGCAGATCGACCAGATCGCTTTCCAGCCGCAGCATCAGCACCTGGCATTCGGGATCGCCAAACCGGCAATTGTATTCGATCAGCTTTGGCCCCTCGGCGGTCAGCATCAGCCCGGCAAACAGCACGCCCGAATAGGCCATGCCTTCATCGGCCATCGCCTTGACGGTGGGGGCGATGATGCGCGTGATCACTTCGCGTTCCAGCGCCGGGGTCAGCACGCGCGCCGGGCTATAGGCGCCCATTCCGCCGGTGTTGGGGCCGGTGTCGCCCTCGCCCACGCGCTTGTGGTCTTGCGCCGACCCGAATGCGACAATCGTGGCCCCGTCGGTCAGCGCAAAGAAACTGGCCTCTTCGCCCGTCATGAATTCCTCGATCACCACTTCGGCGCCTGCTTCGCCAAAGCTGCCGGCAAACATGTCGGCGATCGCGTCGCGCGCCTCTTGCGCGGTTTGCGCGATCACCACACCCTTGCCCGCGGCCAGACCATCGGCCTTGATCACCACGGGCAGGCCGAACCGGCCCAGCGCCGCCAGCGCCTCCGCCTCGCTGCCGGTGCGCACATACCCGGCGGTGGGAATGCCCGCGCGCGCGCACAGATCCTTGGTAAAGCCCTTTGATCCTTCCAGCCTCGCGGCGGCCTGGTTGGGCCCGAACACGCTGATCGCGGCGCCACGCAAAGTGTCGCCCAGTCCGTCGACCAGCGGGGCCTCGGGACCGATCACCACCAGATCGATGGCATGTTCGCCGCAGAACGCCACGACCGCGCCATGATCGGCCAGATCGATGGCGTGGCACGCCGCGTGTTCGGCAATGCCGGGATTGCCGGGGATCGCATGAAGCTTGCCCAGTCGCGGACTTTGGGCCAATTTCCACGCCAGCGCATGTTCGCGACCGCCGGACCCAAGCAACAGGACATTCATGAATTTTCACCCTTCCAGCGACGATGACGCCCCTGCGGGCCTGTTAGCGAGGGAAGCGCCGGGCGACAACGCCCCCGCGATGTCGATTTCCGACTTGTCCAACCTGCTCAAGCGCACGGTCGAGGACCGCTTTGGCTTTGTGCGCGTGCGGGGCGAGTTGTCGGGGGTCAAACGCGCGGCCTCCGGGCACCTCTATTGCAGCCTGAAGGATGAAGGCGCCCGGCTCGACGGGGTGATGTGGCGCGGCAATGTGCAACGGCTGGGCTTTGCGCCCGCCGATGGTGTCGAAGTGATCGCCACCGGCAAACTGACGACGTATCCTGGCCGGTCGAATTACCAGATCGTGATCGACCGGATGGAAATCGCGGGCGAAGGCGCGCTGCTCGCGCTGCTGGAAAAGACCAAGGTGCGGCTGGCCGCCGAAGGGCTGTTCGATGAAGGGCGCAAGCGCGCGATCCCCTATCTGCCACGCGTGATCGGGGTGGTCACTTCGCCCACCGGGGCGGTCATCCGCGACATCCTGCACCGCCTGCGCGACCGTTTTCCCAGCCATGTCGTGGTCTGGCCGGTGCTGGTCCAGGGTCAGGGCGCGGCCCCGCAGATCGCGGCGGCGCTGCGCGGGTTTTCCGCACTGGCGCCGGGCGGCCCGGTGCCGCGCCCCGATCTGGTGATCGTCGCGCGCGGGGGCGGATCGATCGAGGACTTGTGGGCGTTCAATGAGGAAGAGGTGGTGCGCGCGATTGCCGCATCGACCATCCCGGTGATCAGCGCGGTCGGGCACGAGACCGATACCACGCTGGCCGATTTTGCCGCCGATCGCCGTGCGCCGACCCCGACGGCGGCGGCCGAAATGGCGGTGCCGGTGCGCGCCGAACTGGCTGGCGCGCTGGCCGAACTGGAGGCGCGGCGCCATCGCGCGATCGGGCGACAACTGGCACAGGCGCGCGAACGGCTCGATCTGCGCGCGGGGCGACTGCCCCAGCCGCAGGCGCTGCTGGCGGCGCAGGCACAACGGCTCGACGATCTGGGCGACCGCTTGCGCCGTTCGCTCAGCCACCGCACCGAACTCGCCGCCGCCCAACTGGCGCGCCATGCCGGGGCCTTGCGCCCGGCCTTGCTCGAAGCGCGGCTGCGGCGCGAAAGCGAACGCCTGGCCGCGCTGCGACTGCGGCCCGAAGCGTTGTTGCAGCGAATCGCGGTGGCGCGCGGGCGGGTCGATGCGCTCGATCGCCTGCGCCGCTCGCTCGATCCCGAGGCGCCGCTGTTGCGCGGCTATGTGCTCGTCACCGATGCGGCGGGCCATGTCGTCAAGACCCGTGCCGCTGCGGCCGGCGAGGCCGAACTGACGCTGAAATTCGCCGATGGCGTGCTGGCAGTCAGCCCGCGCGGGACCCGCGCGAAACCGCCCCCGGCGGCCACCCCACAACAGCCGAAATTGCTGTGAGGGCACGCACGCACTTGCCATTCACGATCCTCCCCGGCACGGGGAGGGGGACCGCCCGCAGGGTGGTGGAGGGGCCCCGCCCAACACGCGGAGTCCCCTGGGGCGAACCCCCTCCACCATGCTGCGCATGGTCCCCCTCCCCGTGCCGGGGAGGATGCAAAGCGGAAATGTGATCTGATGCTGACTCCTCCTGCTGGCCGCCTGGCGCGGCTTCAATATCTGCCCGGTACGTTTCGCCAGCTCTCGCCCGGCGACCATGTACTGTGCGCGGTGACCGGCGCGGCCATCCCGCTCGACCTGCTGCGCTATTGGAGCGCGGACTTGCAGGAAGCCTACGCCAGCGCCGAAATCGCGACCAAGCGCCTGCTTGAACAGAAGTGATGTCTGCCGTTGACCGGCGGACTTTTCTTGCCGTTGCCACAACATGGGCAGCAGCTCCGGTGTGGGCGGACACCGACCGCTTTGCGCTGATCGGTCAGCCGAGCCAGGGCGGCTGGCTGCGCGGGCGGGTTCCGGTGGGCACGACCGCGCTGCGGCTAGATGGCAAGCCGGTGGATTTTGCCACAGATGGCGCCTTCCTGATTGCGTTTGATCGCGATGCGGCGCCCGTGGCGGTACTGACGGCGGTGGGGTCAGTTGGTGCGGTGGACCAGCGGCTGGCGATTGCCCCGCGCGCCTGGCCGATCGAACATGTCGATGCGCCGATGCACCCGCCGGGCCTGCCCGATGCGGAATTTGCGCGGTTGCGATCGGGCGAACTGGCGCGAATCGGCGCCGCGCGGGCGATCGACAGTGGGGCGCAAGGATGGCGCCAGGCGATGATTCGCCCCGCCCATGGGCCGATTTCGGGCCGATTCGGCGCGCAACGCGTGTTTCGCGGGGTGGCTGCCGCCTATCACTCGGGCATGGATATTGCTGCGCCCGCGGGATCGGCGATTGTTGCGCCTGCCGATGGCATGGTGGTGCTCGCCGCCGTCACCGACCTGTTCACGCTCGAAGGGCATCTGGTAATCCTTGATCATGGCCTGGGCCTGAACAGCGCGATGCTGCACGCGCGCAAGCTGGACGTGGCCGAAGGGGTCATGCTGCGTCAGGGGCAAACGATTGGCGAAGTCGGCATGACGGGCCGTGCGACCGGGCCGCATTTGCACTGGAGCCTGACCTGGCGCGGCCGCAGGCTCGATCCGATGCTGTTCACGGCGTGATTGTTGCAGGCTTTGCCGTTGGCCGGAACGCGCAATCGTCTTGCCCCGGATGTTGCAGAAACCACACATAGTGTCTTTGGTGGGCCGTATCAGTGCAACAAAATTGCAAATTGCCGCCAATCTCATTGAGATCACAGATGCCGATACCGGTCTGCAATGGCGTCTTGCACGACGCGCGCCGCCGTCACGCATGGCGCATTTGCGCGCCTCGGGACCCCGGGGCCAAACCACCGGCGCTTAAAACCGTATCTGCGCCGACCAGTGCCTGGGCCGCGCGCATCGGCGTCGCGACGAGTGTGGCATAATAGTTACAACCGGAACAAAACCTCTGAGATGTCACGATCGCGACCTTTACGAGACGGGTCTGCACCTGCCACTCCCATGGCATCCGGGGGAATACGCAAGATTGGTGACGATTTACGGATCGGCACCATGGATCACATCCATGTGTAGCTCTCTGGTCCTGCGAAGAGGTGGCCTGTCGCTGGCTGCCGTTCTTGAGAGGGGCTCGAATCTTTATGAAGTATCTGAACAAGCTCAACGCCAGTGTTGCCTTCGCGGCAATGGGTCTGGCGCTGGTGGCGACGCCTGCGTTTGCCGACCAGGCTGCGGCGACCACCACTGCCGACGCCGCTCCTGCTCCTGCATCGACTGATGTGATCATCGTCACCGGATCGGTGTCGAAGAACCCCGCCACCGCCACGGCTTCGCCGGTGGTTGCAATCTCTGCCGACAGTCTGGCAGATCGCGGTATCACGTCGGTGGCCGACGCGCTTCAGCTTACCCCCGCCAACAACTCGGGTACGCTTGCCAACAGTTGGTCGGTGTTCGGTTTTGCCACCGGGGCCAGCGCGCCTTCGCTGCGCGGCTTCAACGATGGTTACACGCTGACGATCTTCAATGGTCTGCGCAGCGCGATCTATCCGCTGGCCGATGACGGCTATCGCAACTTCGTCGATATCAACACGATCCCCGAATCGATCGTCGACAACGTCCAGATCCTGCAGGATGGCGCATCGGCTGCCTATGGCGCCGACGCGGTGGCCGGTGTGGTCAACGTGATCATCAAGAAGGAAATTCAGGGCC
>Ga0302157_10002829_pt1 | contig 19896 bp, 22 predicted proteins | sample I_Bog_N3_3_FD_193502 | JGI IMG/M metagenome (GOLD analysis project Ga0302157, IMG submission 193502) | Peat permafrost microbial communities from Stordalen Mire near Abisko, Sweden - I_Bog_N3_3 | ecosystem: Environmental > Terrestrial > Soil > Wetlands > Peat | place: Sweden: Abisko, Stordalen... | reverse complement strand
ATCGAAGATGCGCCGGTCACGGGAAAAATCGCCGGCACGCCGGCCTGCATGAAAATTGCCGAGGTCGCCCAGTCGAAAATTCAGGTCGCCGAAGACTCCTATGTCGCGACGAAACGCAAGAACGACGCCCTCGCGGCCAAGCTGGTGAAACTCAAGACCGACGCCGACGCCGCGTTTCGCGCTTGTTTTCAGGGCAAGGCCAAGACGCAGAAGGGATTTTCCGCCGCGCAAGCGCAGGCGCAGGCGCTGATTGACGCGATGGGCGGCAACTGAGCCTGTCAGCGCGTCGGCGCGTCGGGCGTCAAAATCGCCAGCGCGGTTGGCACGGCGTCGCTTACATACTGCCCGGGCGTTGCGCGCAGTTCAACCACGCCTGCGACGGGGGCCCGCAAGGCGCACTGGTCCCATTGTGCGCGCGCAAGCGAAAGCTGAGCCTCGGCCCCATCCTGGTGCGCCTTGGCCTCGGCAATATCCTCCATACGGGAACCGGCGTGCAACAGCGCAAGCCGTTTTTGCGCGTCGTTGAGCTGGGCGGCGGTAATGCGCGCGTCGCGGCGGGCCTCCAGCAATTGCACGCGCGTCACCGAAACGCCTTCGGTCAAGGCCTTCAGCCGGGTGTAAGTGTCCGCCGATTCCTCCGCCCGCGCCTGAGCGACGCCGACGTTGGCTTCGCCGATAACGATCTCGTCCGGGCGCGGGCCATTGCGGACGCGCTCGAACACGGCCTGAGCCGCGGCCAGATCCGCGGCGCGAACCTTGATCTCCTGTTCCACGGTGCGGCAATCCATCAGCAGAATCACCTCGCCAGCGGCCACGTGCGCGCCGTCAGCGACGAGTATGCTCGCCACCAAGGCCCGAACGGACACGCCGAGCGGATAATTCTTCGCGGCGCCCGCCGCCAAGCCTGGCGTCGAAAGCATCAGCGAGGCGACGACCATGGATGCAAACCAGCGACGCATGCGTAACTCCGGTCCTCTGGGTATATTCTCCGAGACGTTGGCGAGAATGAGGACAGTCGCTTGGCCACGCCGGGAATACGGGGACATGATACTGATCACGCCCCTAAATCGAGCGCCGGGTTTGGACGAATGCAACAGACAGGTATCATGTCCGGACAACCCACGCGCCGAGAAATTGCGCGCCCTTGACGAGGCGACTCGGGCCACGATCAAGGGGCTTGTGAGGCGACCGAAGCGGTCGAGGGCGTTTTCATGACTTCGAAGGCGTCGCAGAGGCGCCGGCTTGTTTCGCTATTTTCCGCGTTTTCGCGCTCACTTGCAATTTCGTAATATCGTATTGAAATGTCACGTGTTAAGGATGCAAATATCGCGATTGCCCGCACCACGGTTTCGATCGACAAGAGCACGCTCGATCGCTTTTTCAGCGCTTATCCGCGTGGCAAACGCAGCCAGATCATCGAACGATTGATCCAGCAAGATCTCGCGCGCGGCCGCACTGGTCGAAACCCACGCCGACTTCCAGACGGTGCGCGACGATGGCCAGTTGTGGGAGCAAGCCTCCGCGTCCGACGGGCTCGACTCGATCTGATCGATGGCGATCCTGCGCGGAAACGTCTACTGGGCCGATCTCGAACCGACCGCCGGCAGCCAGCCACGCGGCCGGCGCCCCTGCCTCGTCCTGACCGTAGATCCGATCAACGCCGTGCGGCGGACAATAGGCGTGGTCCCCTTGTCGAGTTCCCCGCAGGTTGCCGAGCCGATCGTGGTCGCCGTCGCGTCGATCGGCCCGCAGACCGTCGCCATTTGCGACAAGTTGCGCGCCGTCGGCAAGCGAAAGATCGAACGCATGATCGGCGCCGTCACCGCCGACGAACTCGCGCTCGTCGAGGCATCGGTAAAGGCCGTGTTCGGCCTCAAATGATCCAGGCCGTCCTTCATTTGAGGCCTTTGGCGAAACGGCGGCCGTTACCCTGGGATGGCCGGAGCCTCGAGCGTAGGCCCTTCACGTTCGGTTCGGTGGGCATGAGCAAGCGCGCCGGTTTGACCTCGCCACGCACGATGCCGATGGCGTCGTTCAGTCCCGCGGCGATTTTGTCGAAAGCCGCCTTTGTCATGGTCGAGCCTCGTCAGAGCGTAGCCGATCAAATGGATCCATTCTTGTCATTCCCGCGAAAGCGGGAATGACAAGGGACACGTCTATTTGAACGGAAACCGTCAGCGCCTATGCGCCGCCGCCCTACGCCTCGAACCTCGCCAAAGCCCGCCCAAACCGATCGAACAACTCGTCGATCTGTTCGCTCGTAATGATCAGCGGCGGGCAGAAGGCGATGACGTCGCCGATGGCGCGGATGATCAGGCCTTCCTCGTGGCAGAGTTCGACGAGCTTGGCGCCATAGGAGCCGACCGGCGAGGGCATCGCCTTGGTCGCCTTGTCGGCAACGAATTCCAGCGCGCCGATCAGGCCAAAGCCGCGCGCTTCGCCGACGAGGGGGTGATCCGCGAAGCCCTGCAACCGCGCCTGGAACTGCGGCCCCAGGCGGCGGGCCACCGTCAGCAATTCGCGCTCTTCGAGAATGTCGAGGTTTTCCATCGCGACGGCAGTGGCGACCGGATGGCCGCTTGCCGTGAAGCCGTGAGCGAACACGCCGATCTTGGCGGAATTGTCGGCGAGCACTTGGTAGACCTTGTCGGTGAACAGGATCGCCGACAGCGGCATGTAGGAAGACGTAATCGCCTTCGACACCACCATGAAATCCGGCTCGATGCCGTAGGTCTGGCAGGCGAACGGATTGCCCGTGCGGCCAAAGCCCGTGATCACTTCGTCGGCGACGATCAGCACGTCGTGCTTGCGGCACACCGCCTGGATCTTTTCCCAATAGGTGGCCGGAGGAGGCATCACGCCGCCCGCGCCCATGATCGGCTCGCCGATGAAGCCGGCGACGGTGTCGGGGCCCTCGGCGACGATCAGGTCGTCGAGTTCCTGGGCGAGACGTGTCGCGAACGTCTCTTCGGTCTCGCCGGCTTTGCCGTAGCGCCAGAAATTCGGGCAGCCGACATGGCGGACGAAGTCGAGCGGCAGATCGAAGTCGCGATGGAAATTCGGCATGCCGGTCAGCGATCCCGAGACGATGGTGACGCCGTGATAGCCGCGCTGGCGGGCGATCATCTTCTTCTTCAGCGGCCTGCCGAGCGCGTTGTTGTAATACCAGATCATCTTGGTCGTGAGGTCTTGGCCTCGGACCCCGACGAAGTGAAATGCGCCTTGGCCATGCCCGGCGCCATTTTCACCAGCCGCTCGGCGAGTTTCACCGCGTTGGGATGCGATTTGTGCGAGAACGAATGGTAGAAGGGCAGCTTGTTCATCTGGTCGGCCGCGGCTCGAGCGAGCCGGGGCTCGCCGAAGCCGACGGCGACGCTCCACAAGCCAGCGAGGCCTTCGATATATTGCTTGCCCTGGTCGTCGAAGACATAGATGCCCTCGCCGCGCTCGATCATCATCGGCCCGACCTTCTCGTGCCGGCGCGCGTTGGTCGCGGGGTGAAAATAATAGGCGATATCGCGGGCGGCGAGCGAATTGGGGCGATCGGTCACTACGGAGCTCCTGTTAGGTTGCGCATTTGCGCCGCGCGGGCGGTTCTTGTCCAGATGCCGCTCAGGCGCGGCTGCGGGCGAATTGAAGCACGCCGTCCTCGAAACGGCTCCATCGCGACGACAGCCAGTCCTTCAGATAGTTCTGGTTCAGCCGCCAGGGTTCGCGCGGGCCCTGCTTGGGAAACTTGCCCTCAGCGCGGGCGAAATAGCCGGACGAGAAGTCCGCCCAGTTTTCGTGCTTTTCGGTTGGGGCGTCGAGGCGCGGCGTGCAACTCGCGTAATCGTTGCGGTCCATGAAGGTCAGCAGCCGGCAGACCTGCTCCGAGATCAGATCGGCGCGCAACGTCCAGGACGCGTTGACGTAGCCGAACACCGCGGCGAGGTTGGGCACACCCGCGTACATATAGCCGCGATAGGTCGTCAGCGCCCCGGGATCGATGGCGACCCCGTCGACGGAGAGTTTTACGCCGCCGAACGGCTGCAGCTCCAGGCCGGTCGCGGTGACGACGATGTCGGCCTCGATTTCCGCGCCGCTCTTCAGCCGCACGCCGCGCCCGGTGAAGGTGGCGATCTCGTCGGTGACGACATCGGCGCGACCCGTGCGGATCGCCTTGTAGAGGTCGCCGTCGGGCGCGAGGCACAGGCGCTGCTCCCAGGGATTGTAACGCGGCGTGAAATGCTTGCCGACGTCGTAGTTCGGGCCGAGATAGGCACGGGCCGCGTCGGCGAGCAGCTTCCTCACCCGCGCCGGATCGCGCTTGCAGAGCCAGAAAAAATACTGGCCGAGCAACACGCTGCGCCAGCGGTTGAGCGTGTAGGCGGTTTTGCTGGGGAGCCATTTGCGCAACAAGCCGGCGATGCGGTCCGCGGAGGGACGCGGCCCGATATAGGTCGGCGAACGCTGCAACATCGTCACATGCGCCGCCGTTTCGGCGAGCGCCGGGACGAGCGTCACCGCGGTGGCGCCGCTGCCGATCACCAGCACTTTTTTGCCGGCATGAGCGATTTCCTCGTTCCATTGCTGCGGGTGAACGACCTCGCCGCGATAGTCGGCGATGCCCGGAAAATCGGGACTGTAGCCGGATTCGTAGCGATAATAGCCGGCGGCGAGCAGCAGGAACCTGGCGCTGTAGGTCTCGCCGGCGCCGCCGCGGTCGGCCTCGACGCGCCAGCGCGAGTCTTTCGAGGACCAGTCGGCGCTGACGACCTTGCGGCCGAAGCGGATGCGCCGGTCGACGCCGTATTCCCGCGCCGCCTCCTCGATATAGGCGCGAATCTCCGACCCCCCGGCGATGGAATTGGCCAGCCGCCACGGCTTGAAGCGATACCCGAGCGTGTACATGTCCGAATCGGAGCGAATGCCGGGATAGCGGAACAGATCCCAGGTGCCGCCCATGCGGTCGCGGCCTTCGAGCACGACATAGCCCATGCCGGGGCGTCGCTGGGCGAAGTGGCAGCCCGCGCCGATTCCGGAAAGCCCCGCGCCGACGACCGCGACATCGAACGCTTCGTCCGCCATGATTGTCGTCCCCCGCCCCCGTCTTGCGCGGGCGTGATGGTTTTAGCATCGGCTTTGGGGCGGGTCGAGGCCGCCGGGGCTTGACGCAGGAACGAACCCGGATCAGCTTTCCCGGCATTGACAAAGGTGGCGCCAAGATGTCGATGAGCCTGAGCCGACTGGTGCTTTACGCCCGCGACGTCGAGGAGACCGTGCGGTTCTATCAAGTGCATTTCGGTTTCGGCGTGCTGCGGCTGCCGGGCGACCGGATCGTCGAACTCGTCGCCGGCGCCGCCGGCGGCGCGAATTTGATGGTTCATCCCGCCGCCAAGGGGGTCAAAGCTGGTCAGGTCACGGTGAAACTGGTGTTCGACGTCGAGGACGTCGCCGGTTTCTGCGAAGCGAGCGCGCGCAAGGGCCTCGTTTTCGGAAAAGTTCATCCCGCCGACGGATATGCCTACGCCAACGCGAAGGACCCCTGCGGAAATAATATTTCCGTGTCCAGCCGCGCGTTTCGCAAGCCGGACTGATCCGCTTGGCCCCGGTCTTGGGCTGAGAAAGTCTGGCGCCATTCGCATCCGCGAGGCAGAATGCGCCGATGTCGCTGTCGCTCTATCTCGCCTTCGTGCTCGCCGTTTCGATCCTGATGCTGATTCCTGGGCCGAATGTCGCGCTCATCGTCGCCAATTCGATCGCTCACGGTGCCCGCTACGGCCTGATGACGGTCGCCGGCACGAGCGCGGCGATGGTCGTGCAACTGGCGCTGACCGGGCTCGGCATGACCGCCGTAATGGGAGAACTGTCCCGTGTCTTCGACGTATTGCGATGGGTGGGCGTCGCCTATCTGCTCTGGCTGGGGCTTTCGGCCTGGCGCGCGCCGGCCGCCGATCTGACCCTTACTCAGGCCGAGCCGAAGGCGTTGCGGAAAATCTTCTGGCGAGGCTTCTTGGTTTCGCTCACCAACCCGAAGACGCTGCTGTTTTATGCCGCCTTCTTCCCGCAATTCATCGACGCCCAGGCGCCAGCCGCGCCGCAGATCGGTGGGCTCGCGGCGACCTTTGTCGCGCTGGCCGTGATCCTCGATGGCGGCTGGGCATTGCTGGCGGCGCGGTTCCGCGGCGCGCTGGCCCTGAACGGCCGCCTGCGCAACCGGCTGACGGGCGGATTTCTGACCGCCGCCGCCTTGGGTCTGGCGCTCGCCAAGCGTTGACCGCGCCCTTCAGGTCTTATAAATATATAAAAATGATAGACAATATATTTATGACCGCCCCGATTTCGACCGTTTTGCCCTCTACTTCGCCGTACCGACAGGCAAGGGGGGGCGAGCGCATGGCGGCGGAGCGAAGGTCGATCGAATCGGCGCCGTGGGATGCGGAACTGTTCTCGCGCTTCGAGGCCGAGCGCGTCTGGCCGGCGCGGGATTTGATCGCCAAGCTGACGACGGCGCCCAGGCTCGTCTACGATCTCGGCTGTGGGCCCGGCGCCAGCACCGCCGAACTCGTCGAGCGCTTTCCCGGGACGGAGGTGATCGGTATCGATTCCTCGCCCCGCATGCTCGCCGCCGCGCGACGACGGCTGCCCGGGATCGTGTTCGAGGAAGCCGACATCACGCATTGGATTCCCGATCGGCGTCCCGATCTGATCTTCGCCGACAGCGCGCTGCAATGGGTGCACGATCACGACAGTCTGTTTCCGCGCCTGATGGATTTGCTGAATCCGGGCGGCGCGCTCGCGGTGCAGATGCCCGACAATCGCCAGGAGCCTTCGCATGCGCTGATGCGCCTGATCGCCGCCGATGGCCCCTGGGCCGACCGGCTGGTGCCGATCGCCAAGACGCGCGCCGTGATCGCGACCCATAACGACTATTACAATTGGCTGCGCCCCGCGGCGGAGACGCTGGAAATCTGGCAGACGACCTATGTCCATCCGCTCCCCGGCATCGACTCCGTGGTCGACTGGTTCCGGGGATCGGCGCTGCTGCCGTTTCTGGCGCCGTTGCGCGACGACGAAAGGGCGGCGTTCCTGGCGCGTTACCGCGCCGATCTCGCCGAATCCTATGGCGTCGAGCCGGATGGACGCGTGCTGTTCCTCTATCCGCGGCTGTTCCTGCTGGCGACGAAACCGAGCTGAACAATGTCGAGCAAACGCGCCGATCTGCTGCTCGTCGAGCGCGGGCTGTTCGCGAGCCGCTCTCGCGCCCAACAGGCGATCGCCGCCGGCCTCGTCAGCGCCGACGGAATCGTCGTCGGCAAGGCCTCCGCGTTGCTGTCGGACGACGCCGCGTTGCTGGCGTCTCCGGCCCATCCCTGGGCCTCGCGCGGCGGGCTGAAGCTCGTGGCCGCGCTCGATGCGTTCGGCCTCGATCCCGCCGGCCTCGCCTGCCTCGACATCGGCGCCTCCACCGGCGGCTTCACCGACGTGCTGCTGTCCCGCGGGGCGCGAAAAATCGTCGCCATCGACGTCGGCCGTGACCAGTTCGATCCGCGCCTGAAAGCCGACCCTCGCGTGCAGAGCCTCGAAGCTTTCGACGCACGCGAACTCACCGCCGAGATCCTGGGCGAGGCGCCAGAGTTCATCGTCTGCGACGTCAGCTTCATCTCGCAGCGCCTCGTCCTGCCTGTCGCGCTTTCGCTTGCCGCCCCCGGCGCCGCTTACGTCGGCCTCGTCAAACCGCAATTCGAGGTCGGGCGCGACCACCTGAAGAAGGGCGTGGTGAAGAACGAAGCCGCCTTGCGCCGCGCTTGCGACGACGTGCGCTCCTTTGTCGAAGTTTTGGGGTGGACAAGCCTCGGCCTCATCGACTCTCCCGTACTCGGTGGCGACGGCGCGCGAGAATTCCTGTATGCCGCCCGGAATGGATGACACATTTGAGCGCTTGCGCATCGAAACCCTGAACGCCCGAGGCGAGGGTATGACGGCAGACGGCCGCGTCGTCGCCGGCGCGCTGCCCGGCGAGGTTTTACGCTCACCCGGGCGCGTCGGGCTGGACCTGGAAACGACAAGCCCGCAGCGGGCGGCGCCGATATGCAAATATTACGGCGTCTGCGGCGGCTGCGCGACGCAACACTTCAGCCCCGACCTTTACGCGAGCTGGAAGCGCGGGCTGGTCGTCGCGGCGCTGGAAAAGGTCGGCGTCGCGGCGCAAGTCGGCGCGCTCGTCGACGCCCATGGCGAGGGCCGCCGTCGCGCCACCTTCCACGCCCGTTTCCTGCCCAACAAGCGCGACGAAGTCGGTTTTATGCGCGCACGCTCGCATGAGATCGTCGAGATCGACGCCTGTCCGTTGTTCAGCCCTGGCCTTTCGGGCGCCATCGCCGCCGCCCGGGCGCTCACCGGCGATCTGCGCGGCCTGGAAAAGCCGCTCGACATCCAGGTCACCGCGACGCTGGGCGGTCTCGACGTCGACATCCGCGGCACGGGCGCCCTGGAGGGCGCGGAACTGCGCAAGCTCGCCCACACCGCCCAGGTTCACGATCTGGCGCGCGTCGCCAATCACGGCCGCTCCGTCATCGAGCGCCGGCCGCCGGAAATCGCCTTCGGCGACGCGCGGGTGATTGCCCCGGCTGGCGGCTTCCTTCAGGCGACGGTCGCGGCCGAGGAGGCGATGGCGGCGCTGGCCCTGGCGGCGCTCAAGGGTTCGAAAAAGATCGCCGACCTGTTCTGCGGCGCCGGGGCCTTCGCCTTCCGCCTCGCGCCCAGGCACGACGTGCTCGCCTTGGATTCCGACGCCGCCGCTATATCGGCGATGACGCGCGCCCGCGCCACCGCGCCGGAGGCGCAACGGGTCACGGCGGAGACGCGCGATCTGTTTCACCGTCCGTTGCGGCCCGAGGAACTCGAGGCGTTCGACGCCGTGCTGTTCGATCCGCCGCGCGCCGGCGCCTTGGCGCAGGCCAAGGAACTCGCCAGGAGCAAAGTGCCCGTCGCGGTCGCGGTGTCCTGCAACGCCGAGAGTTTTTCCCGCGACGCGCGCGCGTTGGTCGACGGCGGTTACAACCTCGAAAGCGTGACGCCGCTTGACCAGTTTCGCTTTTCTCCGCATGTCGAAATCGTCGCATTGTTTCGCCGCAAGCGAGAGTCGAAGCGGCGCAGGGGAGTGCTCAGTTGAGGCAAAAGAAGCTGATCGCCGATCTCGCCGAAATCGTCGGGCAGGCCAACGTGCTCGTCGACCCGCAAATGATCGCCGGCAATCTCACCGAGCCGCGCGGCCTTTACGCGGGCAAGGCGCTGGCGGTCGTGCGCCCGGGATCGACGGCGGAAGTGAGCGCGGTCGTCAAAGCCTGCGCGATGGCGCGGGTAAAAATCGTCGCGCAGGGCGGCAATACCGGGCTTGTCGGCGGGCAGATCCCCGACGACAGCGGCGACGAGATCGTGCTGTCGTTGCTGCGCATGAAGCGCATCCGCGAGATCGACGCGCTCACCGATACGATGATCGTCGAGGCCGGCCTGACCCTGGTGGAAGCCCAGGCGGCGGCCGAGGGCGTCGACCGGCTGTTTCCGCTTTCGCTGGCGTCCGAGGGCGCCTGCACGATCGGCGGCAATCTCGCTTCCAATGCAGGGGGCACCGCGGTGCTCGCCTATGGCAACGCCCGCGAACTGACCGTCGGCGTCGAAGTCGTGCTTGCCGATGGCCGAATCGTCAACGCGCTCTCCAAGCTGCGCAAGGACAACTCCGGCTACGATCTGAAAGACCTGTTCGTCGGCTCCGAGGGCACGCTGGGCATCATCACCGCGGCGGCGCTGAAACTGTTCCCGCGCCCGCGCTCGCGCGTCACCGCCTTCATCGGCCTGACGGATCCGAGCAAGGCGCTGAGCCTGTTCCGGCTGGCGCGCGAAAAACTCGGGCAGAACGTCGTCACCTTTGAGCTGATGAAGCGCATCGCCATCGATTTCGTGTTGAAGCACGGGATGAATGGCCGCGATCCGCTCGAGCGCCCCCATGCCTGGTACGTGCTGATGGAGGCGACGTCGCAGGTCGAGGGCGGCCTCGACGAAGCGGTCGAGTCCCTGCTCGGCGAGGCGCTGGAGCGCAAACTGATCGACGACGCCGCGCTCGCCGCGACGCTGGAGCAGCGGTCCGACTTTTGGCGATTGCGCGAAGAGATCTCCGATCTGCAAAAGCCCGAGGGCGGCTCGATCAAGCATGACGTCTCGGTGCCGGTCGGCGTCGTCCCCGAGTTCATCGAGGAGGCGACGCTAGCGGTGGAAGCCTTCATGCCGGACGCCCGCGTCGTCCCGTTCGGCCACATGGGCGACGGCAACATCCATTTCAACGTCAGCCAGCCCGTCGGCGCCGACAAGGCGGCATTCCTGGCGAGCTGGGAGGCGATGAACGAAATCGTCCATGCGATCGTCGCCCGCATGTCCGGCTCGTTCTCCGCCGAACACGGCATCGGCAAGCTGAAGCGGGATTTGCTGGCCAAGGCGAAAGACCCGGCGGCGCTCGACGTGATGAAGCGCATCAAGGCGGCGCTCGATCCGGAGGGGGTGATGAATCCGGGGAAGATGCTGTAGGGGGGCTTGTCGTTACCGAGAAACTACGTCTTCAGCGCGATGAGGCATAGCAATTCGAACAGCACCTGCGCGGCGATTTGTGCGGTGTTGCTCGTCGGGTCGTATTGCGGCGCGACCTCGACCACGTCGCCGCCGACGATGTCGAGACCGCCGAGCCCGCGCAAAATCTGCAAGGCCTCGCGGGGCAGCAGTCCGCCGACTTCCGGCGTGCCCGTTCCCGGCGCGAAGCCGGGATCCAGGCTGTCGACGTCGAAGGAAATGTATGTCCGGCCGCTGCCCACGACGTCTCTCGCCTTCTCGATCACCGCCGGGATGCCCATCGCGATGACTTCCTCGGCGTGGATTACGGTCATCCCCGAGGCGTAGGAAAACTCCCAGAGGTATTCGGCCCCGCCGCGGATGCCGATCTGAATCGTGCGTTCGGGATCTAGGACGCCGGCGAGCACGGCCTCGCGGAACGGCGCGCCATGGTGGAACTTCGAGCCCTCATAAGCGCCGGCGGTGTCACAATGCGCGTCGATGTGGATCATCCCGACCGGCTCTTTCGCCGCGAGTCCCTTGAGGATCGCGCCGGAAATCGAATGATCGCCGCCGACCGAGAGCGGGATCGCGCTCGTGTCGGCAATCATCCGGTAACACGTCTCGATGTCGGCATGGCACTGCGCGAGGTCGAACCGGCTCTGCATCGGCACGTCGCCGACGTCGGCGAACTTGAGCTGCCCCATCGGCGCCAGGCGCAACACGTGCTCATAGGGGCCGACCCTGTCGATGGCGCGCACGGCGCGCGGCCCCAGGCGCGCGCCGGCGCGATTGGTCACGCCAAGATCCATGGGGACTCCGATCAGGGCGACGTCCAGACTGTCGAGCGCGGCGGCGTTGAGCCCGTCGGCGATATAGGGCGCATCGAGAAAGGTCGCCACGTCCGCGAACGGCCACTTGCGACGGTCTCCATCTTTGAAGATCGCGGCCGCGACGTCGCGGAAATGCGGGTCGCGCATTTCGCCGCCGCCCGCCCCCGAATACTGGCGGCGAAGCGTTTCGAGTTTTTGCCGGTCGAAAGTCATCGGGCGTAGCCCCTCCTCAGCGCGCCGGTACCTTCCGCCCCATAGCGCCGGCGAGGAAGCATGAAAATCATCGGCCCCTTATAAGGAACGTTGATAGGTCATAGTGTTCGCAAAGCAGGCGCCTTGACATACGCTCAGGCGCCTTGCGGGTCTCTCTGCCGGAATCTTCAGCAGAACGAGGCGCGTTCATAATTGCTTATACCTGCCCGATAATTTTCCCTCTACCGGCCGTCCGCGAGTTTGGCACTGTCGAGCCGCTGAGCGCACCCCCCAGCGCTAGCCGCCCCTCAAACCCAGGGCTCGCCCATGTTCCCGAATGTCTCGCGCCGAACGCTCCTTGGTTCCCTAGCCGCCGCAGGCTTCACGGAGGCCCTGCCGAATTGGATAGGCGCCGCGCGCGCCGACGTCCCTACGCTGAGCTGCGTCGAATGGGGCGGCGACGTCGTCGAGGCGATGAAGCAGATCGCGGCGGCGCAGACGGATGTCGCGATACGCTGGGGGCTGCACCAGGGCGGCGCCGCGGCGATCCTTCCCAAGATCAAGGCGACGTGGCCGCAATCCGATTACGATTACATCGCGGGTTGGGAGGGGTCTATCAATACGATGGTCAAGGAGGACTGGCTGGAGACCATCTCGCCCGCCGATGTCCCTAATCTCGCCGACATTCCGGAAAAAATCATCATCCGCGACGCCAAGGGCGCCATCAAGGCCGTGCCGCGCGCCGTCGGCGGCATGTATTTCGGCTACCGCACCGACACGGCCCCGGTGAAAATGACCAAGATCGACGACCTGTTCGATCCCAAATTGAAAGGCGCGGTTTGCTGGCCGGGCCCGACCCAGAGCATGATGTTGCAGATCGTCGCGCTCGCCATTCATGGCGGCGGCGGCGAGTCCAACATGGAGCCGGGCTGGAAGCTGATGAAGGATCTCGCGAAATCCGGCAACATCGGCCGCGTCGCGGTGACCGACATCGATTTCACCAATTCGCTGACTTCGGGCGAAACCTCGGTCGGCTTCTTCGCCGAACCCGGCTGGGCGGCGGTCGCCAAGACCTTCCCGGTGACGCGGCTCACCAAACAGGCGGGTTTCAACACCTTCCTGTACCAAAGCGGCTTCGCCGTCATGAAGAACCGGCCCAACCTCAAGGCGACGCTGGGTTTCGTCAACTTCGCCATCAGCCCGGCGATGAACGCGCTTTACAGCAAGGTCGCCGGCGAGGCGCCGCTCAACAGCAAGGCCGTCACGCCGGATGGTCTCAAGCATCTCGCGTTCACGGCCGACGAGTTCAAATCCTTCGTCTATGTGCCCGACTACAACGTCGTGCTCGGCAATCAGGACGCTTGGGCGAAACGCTGGGAGCAGGATATCGCTCCGTTGCTGTGAAGGGCGTCCCTAGGCACTCGGGAAGGACGTAAGATGTCCGGCGCAGGCTCGCCCAAAAGCGCAAGTAGAGGCGGCGGCGCGGCGTTGCTGCTGGCGCCCGCGACGCTGATCCTGGTCGGCGGTTTTCTGCTGCCGCTCGCCGACCTCGGCGCGCAGAGCCTTCGGCAGTTCACGCCGGGACGCGTAGGCGTCGTCGCGGACGCCCCCTTCACCACGGACAATTATCGCGAACTGTTGAACGGCGCGTTCGGCGACGTGCTGCTGACCACGTTCTGGATCGGCGCGCTCGCCGCGGCGATCAGTCTTTGTCTGGCCTTCCCGCTCGCTTACGCGATCGTGCGCCGCTTCAGCCCGCGCTGGCGAACCCTGTGCATTGGCGCCATGATCACGCTCGTATTGTCGAGCATTCTCGTCAAGACTTATGCGATTGAGCTGACCTTCGGCTCGGTCGGCATCACGCGGCCGCTTCTCATCTGGCTCGGCGTCGCGCCCAATGGGCGGGCGACGATCGAAGCGGTCGTGATCGCCGGCCTTGTGCACGCCATCGTGCCGGTCGCCGTGCTGACGTTGATCGGCGCCATTCAATCGATCGATCCGCGCTTGGCCGACGCCGCGCAATCGCTCGGCGCTCCGGCGTGGAAGGCGCATCTGACGATCACACTGCCGCTCGCCCGCATCCCGCTCACTTCGAGCTTTCTGGTGTCGCTGACCTTCGCCATCAGCGCCTTCGTCATTCCGATGGTGTTGGGGCGGGGACGCGTGCTGTTCATGTCGAACATCATTTACACGCGCTTCAGCGACATCGCCAATTACCCCAGCGGGGCCGCGGTTTCACTCGCCATGCTCGCGGTGTCGATGCTCGTCATCGCCCTCATATCGGTCGCCAACGGACGGAGCGCGCGCGCATGAGAGGAGCGCGCTTCAGCGACCGGATCGCCGCCATCGCAGTCGCGGCCGTGATCGGCCTCGCATTGTTGTTTCTGATCGCGCCGCTGCTGATCACCTTCGTCATGGCGTTCGACGCACGCAACTATCTGGGTCCGTTGCCGCCGCCAGCGCTGTCGTTTCACTGGTTCACCAAGCTCTTCAAACAGGACGAAGTGGCGTCCAGCCTGGAGACCAGCCTGATCCTCGCCAGCCTGACGACGCTGATCTGCGCTTTGGTCGGCGTGAGCGCCGCGCTGGCGCTGGCCAAGGCGCAATTTCGCGGCGCCGAGCTGTTGCAATCCGCCTTCCTGTCGCCGCTGGTGGTGCCGCCGGTCGTCATCGGATTTGGATTGTTGATCTTTCTGTCGCAAATCGGAGTCGTGCACGGCATGGCGCGCCTGCTGGCCGGGCACCTGATCATCTCGCTGCCTTATGCGATCCGCGCCAGTCTGGCGAGCCTAACCGGGTTCAACGCCTCGCTGCCTGAAGCGGCGATGGTGTTGGGGGCCACCGAGCGTCAGGCGTTCTGGAGCGTGACGCTGCCGCTGATCCGCACCGGCATCATCACCGGCGCGATCTTCACCTTCGCGATCTCGATGGACGACGTCTCGGTCAGCCTGTTCCTCAGCGGCCCCGACGCGACGACGCTGCCGGTGACGCTGATCAGCAACATGCGCGCCTCTTTCGATCTGACGATCGCCGCCGCCGCGGTGCTGTTGATGGCGGCGACCATTGCGCTCATCCTCCTGCTCGATCGCGCGGTCGGTTTCGACCGCGTCATCGGGCAGGGACTGTTCCGGACGTGAAAACATGACAGCGGCGGTCGAGTTCAGCGGGGTGACGAAGCGCTTCGGGGCGGTCACCGCGATTTCGGGGATCTCTTTCGCGGTGGCGGCGGGCGAGACCATCGCCTTGCTGGGGCCCAGCGGTTGCGGCAAGACGACGATTTTACGCATGATCGCGGGCTTCGAGCAGCCCGACGACGGCTCGATCACGATTGGCGGCCGCGACATGCGGGGCCTCAAGCCTTATGAGCGCAATGTCGGGCTGTTGTTTCAGCACTACGCCTTGTTCCCGCACATGACCGTGGCCGAGAACGTCGCCTATGGCCTGCGCCATCGCGGCGCGCCCGCCGCGAGCATTTTGCCACGCGTGAGGGAGATGCTCGAGCTGGTCAGGATGGGCGAATACGCCGACCGCCGCCCCGACCGATTGAGCGGCGGACAACAACAGCGCGTCGCCCTGGCGCGCGCGCTCGCCACGCAACCCACATTGTTGCTGCTCGACGAACCGCTTTCCGCGCTCGACGCGAAGCTGCGCTACGACCTTCGCAACGAGCTGAAGCAGATGCTCGCGGCGGTCGGCTCGACCGTGATCGTCGTCACCCATGATCAAGAAGAGGCGATGAGCCTCGGCGAGCGGGTGTTCGTGATGAATCGAGGGACGGTGATGCAGATTGGCGCCCCCAACGATATCTACTGGCGACCGCATTCGCGCTTCGTCGCCGATTTCATGGGACGAACCAATTGGCTGGAGGGCCACGTTATTCCCGGCCCGGACGGCCGGCCCCAGTTCGAAACCGCCGCCGGCTGGCGCCTGGAAGTCGAGGCGAACCCCACGATTTCGGGACCGGCGAGCCTTTGCGTAAGGCCGGAAAGCGTCGAAATCGGCCCCCATTCCGAGCCGCCGCCGCCGGGCGCTGCTTTGGGCCAAATCCTCGAAGTCGTGCCCCTCGGGCCGGTCCGGCAAATCGTCGTCGAAATGTCCGGCAGCGCCCGCATCGTCGCCGCCCAATCCAATCGCGTCGGCGACGCGCCGCTCGCCGGCGCTCGCGTCAGCGTTTCGATACCTCCCGGAGCCGGCGTGCTTTTTCCCGCCTCTCAACTTTGAAACAGGAGCAAACCGTATGAATGCCAGGACGAACCTATCTGTCGCCGCGATCCTGTCCGCCCTGCTCGCGCTCGGGGCCGGCGCGGCGCGAGCCGACGCGCTCGCCGACATCCAGAAGGCCGGCGTCATCAAAGTCGGCGTGTTCGAGGATTTCCCGCCGTTCTCTTCCGTCAGCGGCGACATGAGCCTGAAAGGCTACGACATCGACGTCGCCAACCTGCTCGCTTCGGCGCTCAAGGTGAAGTTGGAGTTGGTCAGCATCACCGGACAGAACCGCATCTCGTATCTCACCGGACATCGCGTCGATATGCTGATGAGCGTCGGCAAGAGCGCCGAACGCGAAAAGGTCATCGGTTTCACCAAAGCCTACGCGCCCTATTACATCGCGATCATCGGCCCGAAGGCCGTGAACGTCAAATCCGCGGCGGATCTCGGCGAGAAGAGCATCGCCGTCGTGCGCGGCACGCTCGACGACACGTCGCTGACGTCGGCGGCGCCCAAGTCGGCCGACATTCACCGCTTCGACTCGTACAGCGCGGTGATCCAGTCGCTGCTCTCCGGCCAAACCCAGTTGATCTCGGTCGGCAATGACGTCGGCGCCGAGGTGCTGGCCAAACATACCGACATCGCGCCCGAACAAAAATTCCAGTTGCTGTCGTCGCCCGACCATCTCTCGATCAACAAGGGCGAACCCGCGTTGCTGAAGGCGCTCGATGACGAGATCGACGCGGCGACCCAGGACGGCGCGCTCGACAAGATTTCCGTCAAATGGCTTGGCAAGCCGTTGGACGCGAAGGACCTGGTGGACTGACGACGCTGCGCCTCAGAAATCTGCCCCCACTCCCGCAAGCGGGAGAAGGGAGGCGGCGATCTCTGGTTGATTGAAACAAGGCCTGGGATGCTCGACTTCAGCGGCCTCCAAACCTCCGACTTCGCGGCGCTGGTTCACGGCGCCGCGACGACCATGCTGATCATCGTCATCGTGGCGAGCGCCGGCGCCGTGCTCAGCGTCTTTGGCGCGGCGCTCCGGCGCGGTCGCAATCGCGTTTTGAGCGGAGCGGTCGCCGGCTATGTCGAGGTCGTCAGGAACACGCCGTTTCTGGTGCAATTGTTCTTCATATTCTTCGGACTGCCGAGCCTCGGCATCCGGCTCAGCGGCTTCGTGGCCGCGATCCTCGCCATGACCCTCAACCTCGCGGCTTACGGTGTCGAGATCGTGCGCGCCGGCCTCGACGCTGTGCCCGTCGGCCAATGGGAGGCCGCGCAATCGCTGGGGCTGTCGCGCTATCGGGTGTTCGTCTCGGTCGTGCTGCCCCAGGCGCTGCGGGTGATTTTCCCGGCGCTCTCCGGTCAGATCGTCATCACGATGCTGGAATCGGCCGTCGTGTCACAGATCGCGGTGCGCGACCTCACCTACGAGGCCGACATATTGCAAGCCCGCACGTTCCGCCCGTTCGAGACCTATCTGATCGTCACCGCGATCTATTTCCTCCTCGCCACCCTCATGCGCAGGGCGATGCTCGGCGCCGCCGTGCGCTGGGTGTTCGGAGGCCGAAGCTGATGGACGGCTTTTCCTACTCCCAGATCGCCGTCAACCTGATCCTCGCCGCGCGCTGGACCCTGGGGCTGACCCTGGTCGCGTTCGCCGGCGGCGGCCTTGTCGGGCTGGCGGTCCTCGTCGCCCGGATCGACGAGCGCGTCTGGCTCAATCGCGCGGCGAAGGCCTATATTGCCATTTTCCAGAGCACGCCGCTGTTGATGCAGCTGTTTCTCGTGTTCTTCGGGCTGCCGCTGATAGGCATCCAGATCGAGCCCTGGATGGCGGCGGGCCTCGGGCTCACGGCCTACGCCAGCGCCTATCTCGCCGACATCTGGCGCGGCGGCGTCGAGGCGTTGCCGCGCGGACAATGGGAAGCGGCGGCGGCGTTGGGATTGCACAGGCTTTCCCGATTGCGCCTCATCACCCTGCCGCAGGCGCTGCGCATGACCCTGCCGCCGGCGGTTGGTTTTCTGGTGCAGCTCGTCAAGGCGACGGCGGTGACCTCGATCATCGGCTTCAGCGAGTTGATGAAGGCGGCCAACGCGATAAACAATGCCACTTTTGAGCCTTTCACCGTCTATGGGATAGTCGCGGGCATCTATTTCGCCTTATGTTTCCCCTTAACGACCTATGCCCGGCGGCTGGAAGCCAAGCCCGGGCGATGAGGTTCGATGGGGGACCGAACGCGATGACCGTGCGCTGGCCCGCGATGGTCGACCTCGACCCGTATCTGCTGCGGGCGTTCCTGACCGTGGTCGAAATCGGCACGGTCAACGGCGCCGCCGTCGTGCTGAATCGCACCCAGGCGGCTGTCAGCATGCAAATCCGCAAGTTGGAGGGCCTCGTCGGCGTCGCCTTGTTCGATCGCTCGACCAAGGGCCTCAGCCTCACCTCGCAGGGGCAGACCCTCGTGCCCTATGCGCGAGAGATCATTACCCTCAACGACGAGATCGGCCGGCGGCTGAATGGCGAGGTCATCGAGGGCCGCGTGCGCTTTGGCGTCGTCGAGGATTTCGCCGCGACGCGCCTGATCGACATTCTGCGTTCGTTTCGCGATCAATATCCGAAGGTCGACATCGACATCATCGTCGAGCCCAATCGGCGGCTCGCCAAAATGTTCGAGGATGATCAGCTCGACATCGTGGCTTGCGATTGCGCCTGTATCGACCGGAACCCGCTGCTCATCTGGACCGAGCACCTGCTGTGGACGGTCCGCTCCGATCTGATCATCGAGCCCGGCGAGACGCTGCCGATCGTGATGTTCGACGAGAGCTGCCCCTGGACCGTTCACGCGGTCGCGGCGCTGTCGCATCGCGAGATTCACTGGAAGAAAGTCTGCGTCGCCTCGACGCTCGTCGCCATGGCCACCGCCATTCGCGTCGGCATCGGAATCGGGCCGATGATCGCCGCGACGATCCCCGAGGGCTGCCGGGCGCTGGACCGCTCCGCGGAACTGCCGCCGCCGATCCGCATCGACATCGGCTTTTATGCACGCTCCAACGTTTCGGAGGAGACGCGGCGGCTTGCGGATTTCATATCACGGCATTCCACTCTGAACCGTTAGAAATCAGCGTCGCGCCGACCGGCGCTCCCGGACGTCTGCGCCTTGCAAACCTCGAAGAAAACGAAAAAAAACACGGCGATCGGCGCTGTTGCTGGGGCGGAGACTTTCTGATGACGGAGCCGGACTGGCTGGTTCTGAACCGAGCCAATTGGGATGAGCGGGTGGCGGCGCATCTGGCTCCCGAGTCGGATTACGATCTGAGCGGGCTTCGCGCTGGACATCATGCTCTGCACGTCATCGAGGAGCATGAGCTGGGGCCTGTGACCGGGCTTCGGTTGCTGCACTTGCAGTGCCATTTCGGGGTGGACACGCTGGCGCTGGCACAGCGAGGAGCCGAGGTGACGGGGCTGGATTTCTCACGGCCCGCCATCGAGGCCGCGCGGGGGCTGGCCGCGCAACTGGGTCTGGCTGCGCATTTTGTGCATTCCGACATCTACGCGGCTCGCCAGGCCTTGAGTGGAGAATTCGATTGCGTGTTCACCACCTGGGGTACGATCCCGTGGCTGCCTGATATCTCGGGCTGGGCGCGGGTGATCGCTTCGCTGCTGAAGCCGGGCGGATTTTTGTATTTTGCCGACATGCACCCGGCTGCGCTGGTGTTCGACGACGGGGCTGGGGATGGCGCGCGGCCAGGCTGGTTCTGGCCGTATTTCCACGAGGGCGTTTTCGAGATCGACGACGCCAGGGACTATGCCAATCCGCTGGCGGTGCTGCGGCACAGCAAAACGCACCAATTCGTGCATCCGCTCGCCAGCGTCGTGCAGTCGCTGATCGATGCCGGGTTGAGGATCGAGATGTTACATGAGCATGATGGCGTGGCCTGGAAGGCGTTTGCCAGTCTGGTTGAAGGCGAGGGGCGGCTTTGGCGGTTTCCGGACAAGCCCTGGTTGCCGTTGTCGTATTCAATCAAGGCCAGAAAGTGAGCCGTCCGGATCGACGCAAGGTCCGGCGGCGTTCAGGTGGAG
>Ga0302157_10002827_pt1 | contig 19903 bp, 18 predicted proteins | sample I_Bog_N3_3_FD_193502 | JGI IMG/M metagenome (GOLD analysis project Ga0302157, IMG submission 193502) | Peat permafrost microbial communities from Stordalen Mire near Abisko, Sweden - I_Bog_N3_3 | ecosystem: Environmental > Terrestrial > Soil > Wetlands > Peat | place: Sweden: Abisko, Stordalen... | reverse complement strand
GTGCGCCTCGGAGCCCTTGAAGTGTTTTACCCCGGCCTCGTCTACGAAGCCGTCCTCGAAACTCTTCTTGGCGTTGTCCCAGGCGCCGCCGCCCGAGGTCATGGAGATCGCGACGAACAGGCCGTTGACGATCACGCCGAGCAACGAGGCGCCGAGCGCCGCGAAGGCCGAGGCTTTCGAGCCGGAAATCAGCAGCACGCCGAAATAGACCACGATCGGCGCCAGCACCGGCAGCAGCGAGGGGATGATCATCTCCCGGATCGCCGCCTTGGTCAGCAGGTCCACCGCCAAGCCGTAGTCCGGGCGCTGAGTGCCCGCCATGATGCCGGGCATTTCCTTGAACTGCCGGCGCACCTCGACGACCACGGAGCCTGCCGCGCGGCCGACCGCCGTCATCGCGATGCCGCCGAACAGGTAGGGGATGAGGCCGCCGAAAATCAGGCCGGCGACGACGTAAGGGTTGGAAAGGTCGAACGAAACGTCGCCGAGGCCCTTGAAATACGGCGCTCCGCTATCGGCGAAGTGCTTGATGTCGTTGGTATAGGCGGCGAACAGCACCAGCGCGCCGAGGCCGGCGGAGCCGATCGCGTAGCCCTTGGTGACCGCCTTGGTGGTATTGCCGACTGCGTCGAGCGCGTCGGTGGACTGGCGCACTTCCTTCGGCAGGCCCGCCATTTCCGCAATGCCGCCGGCGTTGTCGGTGACCGGACCGAAGGCGTCGAGCGCGACGATCATGCCGGCAAGGCCGAGCATCGTGCTGACCGCGATCGCCGTGCCATATAGGCCGGCGAGTTGGTAGGTCGAGATGATGCCCGCGCAGATGACGATGGCCGGCGCCGCCGTCGATTCCAGCGAAACCGCGAGGCCCTGGATGACGTTGGTGCCGTGACCGGTGACGGAGGCCTGGGCGATCGACACGACCGGACGCTTGCCCGTGCCGGTGTAATATTCGGTGATGACGACGATCAGGCCGGTCACGACGAGGCCGACGAGGCCGCAGAAGAACAGGTTCAGGCCGACGATCGACTTGCCGGCGACGATTCCGATCTCACCCCAGCCGACGGTGTACTGGGTTGCGACGCCGAGGCCGACGATCGACAGCAGGCCGGTGGCGATCAAGCCCTTGTAAAGCGCGCCCATGATGGAATTGTTGGCGCCGAGCTTGACGAAGAACGTGCCGATGATCGAGGTGACGATGCAGGTGCCGCAGATCGCCAGCGGATAGATCATCGTCGAGACCAGATTGTCCTTGCCGATGAAGAAGATCGAGGCGAGCACCATGGTCGCGACGACCGTCACCGCATAGGTTTCGAACAAGTCGGCGGCCATGCCGGCGCAGTCGCCGACGTTGTCGCCGACGTTGTCGGCGATCGTGGCGGGGTTGCGCGGGTCGTCCTCGGGGATGCCGGCTTCGACTTTGCCGACCAGGTCGGCGCCGACGTCCGCGCCCTTGGTGAAGATGCCGCCGCCCAGACGGGCGAAGATCGAGATCAGCGAGGCGCCGAAGCCGAGCGCGACCAGCGCGTCGACGACTTCACGATCCCCGGCGTGATGGCCGAGCCAAGTGGTCAGGACCAGAAAATAGCCGGTGACGCCGATCAGCGCCAGGCCGGCGACGAGCATTCCGGTCACCGCGCCCGCCTTGAAGGCGATGTCGAGGCCGCCCGCGAGCGATTCGGTCGCCGCCTGCGCGGTGCGGACGTTGGCGCGAACCGATACGTTCATGCCGATGAAGCCCGCCGCGCCGGAAAGCAGCGCGCCGATCAGGAAGCCGATGGCGACCTCGACGGAGAGCAGAAATGCGAGGATGATGAAGACGACGATTCCGACGCCGGCGATCGTCGCGTACTGGCGGCGGAGGTAAGCCTGCGCGCCTTCCGCGATCGCGGCGGAAATCTCCTGCATGCGCTGGGTGCCGGCGGAAGCCGCCATCAGTTGCATGACAGTATAAGCGCCGTAAATGATGGAGAGTAACCCGCTCAGCAGGATGAGCCCTAAAGCCATGACGTTGTGCCCCCTCGGGTACTTTTTGCGGCGCCGAAATCGCCGGTCCGATTGAATCGCGGGCCCTCTTGCCAGAAACAGCCGCCCGCTGCAACGCACGCGGTAGGGAAACCACCGCGAACTTCGACCAAAGTTGGCCAAGTTGCGGCGATTCAACGCCGTTCGCGTTCGCAATCGGCGAAAAAACGCTGGACTGTCGGGGGAATCTGACACTCCAATTGTGTCAGCATCGTCTCATAGGCGGAGATCGGGTTGCCGAAGGCGTCCGGCAATTCCGCGCCGACGCCCGCGTATTGAGCGAGCGTGAACGTTTTGGACCGGGCCGCGGGAAATCGCGCCGCAACCTGATCCCGGTGCTCGCGCGTGGCGCAGAGGATGAGATCGGCGGCTTCGACGTCCGGCGTTTCGAGGCTTTGCGCGACATGGCGGCTCATGTCGACGCCGCGGCGCGCGAACAGCGCCTGCGCCGGCCCCTCGGCCGCGCGGTGACGCGGATCGACCGCCAGCCCGCGCGAGAAGACTTCGGCGGCGAGGCCGCGCGACTGTAAATGCAGGCGGGTCAGCGTTTCGGCGCAAAGGCTGCGGCCGGTATTGCCGGTGCAGACGAACAGCAGCCGCATGATTTCCGTTCGCGTTGACGGCCGCTATTTGGCGGAAACCGCGGCCAACATCGCCTTCCAGTCGAACTTGCCCGTGAGCGTCAAAGCGTCGTCCTCGGAAATGTTGCGATAGCTGACGTTGAAGATCGTATCGTCGGCGAGCTTCACGATGATGGCGCCGGATTTCTCATTATTGTTGTATGTCCGCAGGGCCTTGAACCCGCCGATGTCGCCGGAAAGCATGTGCATTTCGGCGGTCTCTAGCTTCATGCCGGCGTTGAGCGGCGCCATCGCTCCGATGGCCGCGCTGCCCTTGATGACGCCCGCTTCGAAACTGGCGCTAGCCTTCTGATAGCGCCGAGTCGCCATCGTCATTTCGCTGTCGCCCGCTTCCATCGTCATCCCGTCGGGCTTGGCGCCTTGCCAGCCGGGTAAATCGATCAGGAACGGCAGCAGTTTCTTGAACGCCGGCTCCGCGAACGCGGGGGTTGCAGACAAACCCAGCGCGGCCAAGCCCAGCACGAGGTCCCGACGACGGATCATGGCGCCCTCCCTGACAAGATCCGATCCTATGTTTAGACAATCCGCGCGCATTTACAATGCGCCGAGCGCGCCCGGCGTCGAAGACTCGCCCAAAACTGGCCGCGCTACCGGGCGAGCCTGTCGGCGAACAGCGCGATGGTCCCGGCATAGACGGGCGCCTCGTTCCACTGCAGCAGCGCGTCGTAATTCTCTTCGCCTTCATGCCAGCCCGGGCCGCGCTTCCAGCCGTTCGCCTTGAGAAAATTCGCCGTCGAGGCGAGCGCGTCGGCGGGATTGCCGATGAGGTCGGCATTTCGTCCGCCTTCAAAGGAGACCGCGAAACGCAAATACACCGAGGGCATGAACTGGGTCTGGCCGATCTCGCCGGCCCAGGCGCCATGCGTGTTCGCATCGATGGCGCCGCGCTGGACGAGCTTCAGCGCGGCGATCAGCTCGTCGTGGAACTGGTCGGAGCGGCGGCAATCGAAGGCGAGCGTCGCCAACGCGTTGAAGGTGGGGTAAGCGCCGGAGCCGGCGCCGAATTCGGATTCGAGCCCCCAGATCGCCACCAGCACCGGCGCCGGCACGCCGTATTTGGCCTCGATGGCGTCGAGCGCCTCCGCATAGGCGAGCATCATCGCCTTGCCCCGCTTGACGCGATAGGGCGTCACCCTTTTGGCGGCGAAGGTCGCCACATCGCCATGGAACGAGCCCTGCCGCCGGTCGTGAGCAATGACGTCGGGATCATAGGCGACATTGGCGAGCGTCTCCGCAGCGACGTTGCGCGCAACTCCGGCCGCGATCGCTTCGCGCTGCATGTCGGGCAGCCATTGGTAGAAACCGGCGGCGGTGTCCCCGCATTGGGGGCCGGCGAAGGCGCTCGCGCCAAACGCCAAAGTCGCAATCGCGGCCGCCGCCGCAAGACACTTGACATCTCCCACCACGCCGCTCCTGTGATCGCATATGAGGCCGCTCAGCAAGCCGGGCGAAGGCGGCTGAATGAGGGCGACGCCGCGCCTTCGCCACGGACGCCTGCCCTCAGACCCCGGCGGACCGCTTTGCCGCGGTCAGCACGTTGGACATCAGCAGCGCGATCGTCATCGGCCCGACGCCGCCGGGCACGGGCGTGATCGCGCCGGCCCTGGCGGCGGCTTCCGTATAGGCGACGTCGCCGACGAGCCGGGTTTTGCCCTCGCCCTTCTCCGGGGCGGCGATCCGGTTGATGCCGACGTCAATGACGATCGCGCCCGGCTTCACCCAATCGCCCTTGACCATTTCCGGGCGGCCGACAGCGGCGACCAAAACGTCGGCGCGGGCGGCGACGTGGGCAAGATCGCGGGTGCGCGAATGGGCGATGGTCACCGTGCAATTGCGCGCGAGCAGCAGTTGCGCCATCGGCTTGCCGACGATGTTGGAGCGGCCGATGATCACCGCCTCGGCGCCGTCGAGCTTGCGGCCCAGGGCCTCGCAGGCATGGTCGATGAGGATCATCGACCCCGCGGGCGTGCAGGGAATCAGCGCCCGGTCGAACGCGCCGATCGCGGCGAGGCCGACGTTGATCGGATGGAATCCGTCGACGTCCTTTTCCGGCGCGATCGTCTCCAGGATCGTCGTCGAATCGACTTGCCTGGGCAGCGGCAATTGCACCAGAATCCCATGCACTTGCGGATCGGCGTTCAGCCGCCGCACCAGCGCGAGCAACTCGGCCTGCCCCGTCGTCTCCGGCAAATCGAACTGCAACGAATGAAAACCGCAATCCTTGGCCGCCTTGCCCTTGGCGCCGACATAGACCTGGCTGGCGGCGTCCGAGCCGACGAGAACCACCGCGAGACCGGGCGTCAGACCCCGGCTGATGAGCGCGGCGGCTTCCGCGCCGACCTTAGCCAAGGTCGCTTTAGAGACGGCTTTTCCGTCGATGAGATAGGACGACAAGCGGGAACTCCCAGAAAGGCTTATGCGCGGCGGCGGCGCGAAGGCGCTAGCGCTGTTTGCGCCGCCGCGCAACGGGGCGCCGCGAACGTCGCGCAAAAACCCTCAGGACCGTCCCCCTGGCACGCATATTGCTGCTGTTTCCGGCAAAAAAGCGCATCGCGCCAAACCCGCCGAGGCCTCATGACCGCGCCCAAGACTTCAAGCCCGCTCTATGCCTCGCTGTTCGTTCAAGTGCTGGCGGCGCTGATCCTCGGGATCGTCATCGGCGTCGCCAACCCGGCCTTCGCCCTGCAACTGAAAATCCTCAGCGACGCGTTTCTGAAGCTGATTTCGATGATCGTCGCGCCCATCGTGTTCTGCGTGGTGGTGCACGGCATCGCCGGAGCGGGCGACCTGAAGAAGGTCGGTCGCGTCGGCGTCAAGGCCCTGGTCTATTTCGAGGTGATGACGACCGTCGCCCTAGCTTTGGGCGTCGTGCTCGGTTTCGCCTTCGGCCCTGGCCACGGCATGAACATCGACCCGGCAAAGCTCGACGCCAATGCGATGAACGCCTATTCCGACAACGCCCACAAGCTTCAAGGCGCCGGAATCGGCAGCTTCCTGCTCAACGTCATCCCGACGACTTCGTTCGACGCCCTCGCCCGCAACGACGTCCTGCAAGTGCTGTTCTTCGCCATCCTGTTCGGGGTGAGCCTGGCGCTGGTCGGCGGCGAGAAGGGCGAAAAGATCTCCTCGCTGATCGACGCCGTCGCCACCGTCCTGTTCAAGGCGATGAGCCTCATCGTCCGCGTCGCGCCGCTCGGCGTGCTCGGCGCGGTCGCCTATACGGTGGGCAAATATGGCGTCGGCTCGCTGACGCAACTGCTTTCGCTGGTGGCGCTGTACTGGCTCGCGGTCGCCCTGTTCGTCGTCGTCGCGCTCGGCGCAGTGATGCGCGTGGCCCGCGTAAACATCTTCAAGTTTCTGGCCTATTTGCGCGAGGAATTGACCATCGTGCTCGCCACCGCCTCGTCGGACGCGGTGCTGCCGCAGATCATGCGCAAGCTCGAGTTCATGGGCGTGAAGAAATCCGTGGTCGGCCTCGTCGTGCCAACCGGCTATTCGTTCAACCTCGACGCATTCTCGATCTATCTGACGCTGGCCGTGGTGTTCATCGCCCAGGCGACCAACACGCCGCTTTCGCTTGGCGATCTGCTGCTGGTGCTCGGCGTTTCGCTGCTGACCTCGAAGGGCGCGCATGGCGTGCCCGGCTCCGCGATCGTCATCCTGGCGGCGACGCTGAACGCCGTGCCTTCGATTCCGGCGATCGGCCTCGTGCTCGTGCTTTCCGTCGATTGGTTCATCGGCATGGGGCGCGCGGTCGGCAATCTGATCGGCAATTGCGTCGCCACCGTCGTCATCGCGGCCTGGGAAGGCGATCTGGACCGCAAACAGGCGGCCAAGGCGCTCAATGGCGAGGTGGACGAAGCGATGACGGCGCCGGTCACGGCCACGGGTTAGGGCGCCGACCGCAACGATGCCCCCGGCCGGCAACGGCCGCGCGCTTTGTCCGATCAAAAGGGCTCGATTCCGAGCGAGTTTCGGCGCCGGTCGGCTTGCCTTCATTCCCAGCTGTTGCCGCCGGAGTCCCTGACCGGATTCGCTTTCGTCGATCGCTCGCTCGAGACGGGCTCGGGGAAGCAGCGCCCCGGCGCGATGGGGCTGGAAAGCCTGACGGCCGCGAAGGGCGGCTGCGAAATCGGCGCGGGCTCCGCGCGATGATTGCGCGCGAGGATACCGAGGTTGGCCGAGGCCGAGACGATCCTCCGTTCGCGGCGCTTGGAATGCGCGGCCCGTCAAGCTAGTTACCCTGCGCTGGAAACCCCGAAAGCGCTCGACGCTCATGTCCTATCCGCGAATCGCCGTCCTCGTGCCCTGCTACAACGAGGAAATCGCCATCCCGCGCGTGATCGGCGATTTTCGCGCCGCGCTGCCGGAAGCGACGATCTATGTCTACGACAACAATTCCAGCGACGGCACGGTCGACGCCGCGCGGGCCGCGGGCGCTTTGGTTCGCCGCGAACGGTTGCAGGGCAAGGGGCATGTGGTCAGGCGGATGTTCGCCGACATCGACGCCGACCTCTACGTGCTGGTCGACGGCGACGACACCTACGACGCCAAGGCGGCCCCGGACATGGTGCGCATGTTGCGGGAAGAGCAACTGGACATGGTGACCGGCGTGCGCGTCACCACCATCGAGGCGAGCTACCGGCCCGGGCATCGGTTTGGCAACGCGCTGTTCACGGGGATGGTGCGCTTCATCTTCGGCGACCGCGTCAGCGACATGCTCTCGGGCTATCGGGTTTTCAGCCGCCGGTTCGTCAAATCCTTCCCGGCGCTTTCGGCGGGGTTCGAGACCGAGACCGAATTCACCGTTCATGCGCTCGAACTCGACATGCCCGTGGGCGAAGTGAAGACCTCCTACAAGGACCGGCCGCGGGGCTCGACCTCGAAACTGAACACCTATGTCGACGGCTTGGCGATCCTGCGTGCGATCGTCATTCTGGTGAAGGAGGAGCGGCCCCTGCCGTTTTTCAGTTTTTCCGCGCTCGTTCTGCTTTTGCTGGCCTTGGCCGCCGGCGCGCCGGTGATCCTCACCTATATGCAAACCGGCCTCGTGCCGCGTTTCCCCACCGCCATCCTCGCCTCGGCCCTGGTGCTGATCGCCTGCCTGTCGCAGGCCTGCGGCCTGATCCTCGATTCCGTGTCGCGGGGCCGCAAGGAGGTGCGGCGGCTGGCATATCTGGCAATCCCGGCGCCGAGGGGGTTTTCGTAGCCTGATTGTGTCTGGTTGATCGGATGTCTGCTAGCCCGCCCTCCCGTAAACCTCCGCCGCCGCCTCCCTTATCCGCCCCTTCAGCCAGCGCAACGCCGGATCGGCTGCGCGGGCGGTCGTGCCGACGATCGAAAGCGTCAGCGGCAGGATTTTGAGCGGCGTTTCGACCAGCGCGAGCCCAAAGGTCGCGGCGAAGCGGCGGGCCAGCGTCGCCGAAACGGTCGTCACCGCGTCGCTGCCGCCGACGGCGGCGAGCGCCGCCATGAAATGCGGCGTGCGTAAAACGATGCGCCGAGAGAGGCCCCGCGCCGCCAGGGCCGCGTCGATTTCGGATTCGTCGTCGCCACGTAGCGCGATCGTCACGTGGACATGGCGCGCGTAATCCTCCAGCGTCCAGGCCAGATTTTGCGCCGGATGGCCCTCGCGCATCGCCAGAATCAGGCTGTCGCCGACCAGCGGCTCGTTGATCGCGCCAGGCGGCAACGGAATCGTCATCGTCGCAAAGGCGAGATCGAGCGCCCCGGAGTCCATGCGGGCGCGTATGTCATCGCCATAAGGTTCGAAGCGGAGATCGACGCCCGGCGCCTCGGCGCGCACCCGCCGCAGCAGCGGCGGCGCGATCAGCACAGTATGCACGTCGGAGGCGGCAATCGAAAAGGCACGGTTCATTTTCGCCGGCGCGAAGACGGGTTCGCGATAGACCGAGCCGAGCGCGTCCAGCGCCGCCGAGAGGCTCGGCAGCAGGGCGAGCGCGCGCGGCGTCGGGATCAGGCCGCCCTGCCCTCGCACCAGCAGCGGATCGCCGAGCCCATCGCGCAGGCGTTGCAAGGCGCGACTCATCGCCGGTTGACTGAGACCGACGTCCTGCGCCGCACGGGTGACATTCTGTCGGCGCAGCAAGGCCTCCAGCGCCGGCAGGAGGTTGAGGTCGACGGCGGCTAAATTCGTCTGACGCATAACCAAGATAAAAACTATGCATTTCCGATATAGTCAAGAGCCGTCTATATTGGGCTCCACAGACACCCCCCGAGGACCCCATGAACGAACTCGTCACCATCGTCGGCTACGGCCCCGTCGGCAAAGCTGCCGCTGAACAGCTCTCCGCGAGGGGGACGCCGATCCGCGTCGCCCAGCGCAAGCGTCCCGCCGACCTGCCGCCGGGCGCGGCCTTCGTCACCTGCGACGCGCTCGATCCCGCTTCCGTCCGCAAGGCGGTCGAGGGCTCCTCCCAGATCGTGCTGGCGATCGGCCTGGCCTATTTCGGCAAGGTCTGGCGCGAAAGCTGGCCGAAGATCATGACGAATTTCGTCGACGCCGCGGCGGCTTGCGGCGCCCGCATGGTGTTCTTCGACAATCTCTACATGTACGGCCCCTGCACGGCGCCGATGAAGGAGACCAACCCGCTGACCAGCTTCGGCGCCAAGCCGACCGCCCGCTCCGAGGCGACGCGGATCTGGATGCGCGCCAGCGAGGCGGGCCGGGTCAAGATCGCCGCCGTGCGCGCGCCGGATTTCTATGGCCCCGGCGTCGGCCTGTCCGCGCTCGGCGACAACGGGTTCGGCGCGCTGGCGAAGGGCAAAGCGGCGATGACCATCGGCTCGCCGGACCTGCCCCACGATTTCGCCTATGTCCCCGATTGCGGCCGGGCGGTGATCAGTCTGCTCGACGCCCCCGATGACGCCTTCGGCCGCGCCTGGCACGTCCCCTGCGCGCCGACGCTGTCGATGCGGCAGATCCTGACGATCGGGGCGAAGGCGATCGGCGTCCGTCCCCGGGTCAACAGTCTGCCGCTGTGGGCGCTAGGGCCGATCGGCCTTTTCGTGCCCTCGCTCGGCGAGTTCCGCGAAATGAGCTTCAACTGGGATCGGCCGTATCGGGTGGATTCCAGCGCCTTCGCCAAGCGCTTCTGGTCCGACGCGACGCCGTTCGAACTGGGCGCGCCGGCGACGGCGCGGGCGTTCGCTGGTCGATCCGGAGCCGAGGTCGCCGACCTCGGAAGGCGCGTCAACGCCTGAATGAGAGCGAGGTCACGGACCTCGCCTACAGCGCGCGCGCGCCGCCCAAATTCGCGGCGCCCTTCCCGGTAGCCACGCGCCGCGCGCGTGGCTATCATCTTCTCATGCCGTCTTCGCCCTTCACCGCCCGCACCGTCCGCTCGATCGCCGACGTCGCCGCGTCCGCATGGGACGCCTGCGCCAATCCGCCGGACATGACGGCGGAGGAAGCCGACGGCGAGCGTTTCAACCCGTTCGTCTCGCATGCTTTTCTGCTCGCGCTCGAACAGTCGAAATCGGTCGGCGCTCGCACCGGCTGGGGCACGGCGCATGTCATCGTCGAGGACAAACGCGGCAAGATCGTCGCGGCGGCGCCGACTTACCTCAAATCGAACAGCATGGGCGAATATGTGTTCGATCACGCCTGGGCGCAGGCCTACGAGCGCATCGGTCAAAGCTATTACCCCAAGCTGCTGGTCGCCGTTCCGTTCACCCCCGCGACCGGGCGGCGGCTGCTGGTGGCCAAGGACGCGCCGGAGGAGGCCCGCACGGCGCTGATCGGCGCGTTGCGCGGCCTGCGCGAGGCGGTCGACGCCTCCTCGATCCACGTCAACTTCGCCTGCCGCCCCGACGCCGACGCGCTGGAAGGCGCGGGCTTCGCGCGACGCACCGGCGAGCAGTTCCACTTCTTCAACGACGATTACGCGGACTTCGACGCCTTTCTGGCCGCGCTCTCGTCGCGCAAACGGAAAAACATCAAACGCGAGCGCCGCGATGCACTCGGCGGCGACGTCGAGATCGACCTCATCACCGGCGCCGGCCTGAAAACTTCGCATTGGGATTCGTTCTTCGCCTTCTACATGGACACCGGCTCGCGCAAATGGGGCCGCCCCTACCTCACCCGCGACTTCTTCACCCGCATCGGCGCGACGATGGCCGACCGCACCTTGCTCGTCATGGCGCGGCGCGGCGGGCGCCACATCGCCGGGGCGATCAATTTTCTCGGCGACGACGCCCTCTATGGCCGCAACTGGGGGTGTCTCGAGGAGCGGCCGTTCCTGCATTTCGAGGTCTGCTATTATCAGGCGATCGAATATGCGATCCGCCACGGCCTGAAGCGCGTCGAGGCCGGCGCGCAAGGCGAACACAAGCTGGCGCGCGGCTATCGCCCGGTGCCGACCCTTTCGCTGCACGAATTCGCCGACCGCCGCTTCGACGAGGCCGTGCGCGACTTCTGCGTGCGCGAAAAACTTGCCATCGACCGGATGATCGCCGATTACCAAGCCGGCCTGCCCTTCAAGAAGCGGGAAATCGACGCCAACGCCGAGACCGAATAGGAGCGAGATTTGACCTACGACCCGCAAAACATTTTTGCCAAGATTCTGCGCGGCGAGGCGCCTTGCGTACGCATTTTCGAGGACGAATTTTCGCTCGCCTTCATGGACATCATGCCGCGCGCGAGAGGCCACGCCCTGGTGATCCCCAAGGCGCCCGCCCGCAATATCCTGGACATTTCCGCCGAAGATCTCGCCAGGTTCATCCCCTCGGTGCAGCGCATCGCGTTGGCCGCGAAGAAGGCGCTGGCCGCCGACGGAATCTCCGTCATGCAGTTCAACGAGGCCGCCGGCGGCCAGGTAGTGTTCCACCTCCACTTCCACATCCTGCCCCGCTGGGAAGGGGTTTCGCTGAAGCCGCCGGGCGGGCCGATGGTCGCGGCGGCCGAGTTGGCGCCGGTGGCGGAGGCGATCAGGGCGGCGATGTGAGGGGGGAGAATGACGGCATGACGGGGACGGGCGGCGTGTATGCGCGCGCCATTTCCTTCCCTGCCGCCGCCGTTCAGCGCCGACAAATTTCGCCGCGCCTTGGGCGTCGTCCTATGCACGCTAGTTGCGGGTTGATCGCGCTGGCATGAACACCGCCTTCGTCCTGAGGCGCCGCGCAGCGGCCGCGAAGGACGTGGTCTGCATCGACGCCCGGTCCTGGCTGTCGTGCGGCGGCCCATCCTTCGAGGCCGCTGCGCGGCGCCTCAGGATGAGGTCGCTGGTGGCTCGATGTGAATCCGCCGAGGTTGGAGACCTCAGTTACGGTCGCGCCCCCCAAGACGAAAAAAGCGCGGGTTAGGCCACCCGGCCGAACTCGCGCCCCTTGTCGAGGGACGCGGACGTTTCCGTCCGCGCCCTAAGCAGAATTACTCAGCCGCGGCGACAGCGGCGGCGGCGGTCGGAACTTCCGCGATCGTCTTCAGGATCTGCGAAGCGATCTGGTAGGGGTCTCCGGCGGAGTTCGGGCGGCGATCCTCGAGATAGCCCTTGTAGTTATTGTTGGCGAAGCTATGCGGCACGCGGATCGAGGCGCCGCGGTTGGCGATGCCCCAGCTGAACTCGTCGATCGAGGCGGTCTCGTGCTTGCCGGTCAGGCGCAGGTGGTTGTCCGGGCCGTAGACGGCGATGTGGTCGGCGCGGTTCTTCTCGAATGCGGCCATCAGAGCGAGGAAATATTCCTTGCCGCCGACTTCGCGCAGATAGGCGGTCGAGAAGTTGGCGTGCATGCCCGAACCGTTCCAGTCGGTGTCGCCGAGCGGCTTGCAGTGCCATTCGATGTCGACGCCGTACTTCTCCGTCAGGCGGAGCAGGATATAGCGGGCGATCCACATTTCGTCGGCGGCGCGAGCGGAGCCCTTGCCGAAGATCTGGAATTCCCACTGACCCTTGGCGACTTCCGCGTTGATGCCTTCGTGGTTGATGCCGGCGTAGAGGCAGAGGTCGAGATGCTCTTCGACAATCTCGCGCGCGACGTCGCCGACGTTCTTGAAGCCGACGCCGGTGTAATAGGGCCCCTGCGGGGCCGGATAGCCATTGGTCGGGAAGCCGAGCGGACGACCGTCCTTGTAGAGGAAGTATTCCTGCTCGAAGCCGAACCAAGCGCCCGGATCGTCGACGATCGTCGCGCGGCCGTTGGACGCATGCGGCGTGCCGTCGGGATTGAGCACTTCACACATCACGAGCGCGCCGTTCTTGCGGGCGCCGTCCGGGAAAATGGCGACGGGCTTCAGCACGCAATCGGAATTATGGCCCTCGGCCTGCTGAGTCGAGCTGCCGTCAAAGCCCCAGAGCGGCAATTGCTCGAGCGTCGGAAACTCGGCGTATTCCTTGAGCTGCGTCTTGCCACGAAGATTGGGGACCGGCTTGTAGCCGTCCAACCAGATATACTCGAGTTTGTATTTCGTCATTGCGTTCTCTCATCCCTTGATTGGGAAATCTGAGCCAGTTGCGACGTCCTTGGTATATCCGAGGTTGCCCCCGGCCGCCAAAGGCTGCGCTCTTTTAGGCATAATCCATGCCAACCCATGGGGTGTTTCGGACAAGCTCGGCTAGGCATTCTCCGAGTCTATCCAAAGCGTTGAATCCCCGCGCGTATGGGTCAAGCCGCCGGATTTTCCGATTCTGCGGGCGACGGTCGATGCAAGGCTCCGAGCGCCGCATTTGGGCGCCTGCAAGAGGGGCAGAACCTGATGAGCACAAAGTTTGCGCATATGCGCACAAATTGTGAGCAATAGGCGAAAATCGTAATAATCTGTGGTAGAGTGGTCAAAATGGCGAATTCGGGAGCCAGAATTCGGGAGAACACAGCCGTGCAATCAACTTTTCATCGTCCGTCAGCCCAAATCTACCAATTCCCGACTCGCCCCGGGGGATCTCAGGCCCATCGCAAGCCTGCGCAGCGGGCGACGGAAGCCTATAATTTAGGCAAATCTAGCGACGTCCTGGTGACCGGCGCTTGGTACCACGACGCCGCGATCAAGGAAGAAGATCGCGGCCGCAAGGGCTAAACCTCGCAGCTAAAAGATCGACCAGCCCATGCGTTGCGCCAGCATCTCCAGCGCGATGCGGCCGAGGCGCGAGTTGCCGGAGGCGTCCAGGCCGGGCGACCAGACGGCGATCGAGCCGCGGCCGGGCGCAAGCGCCAGAATGCCGCCGCCGACGCCGCTCTTGCCGGGCAGCCCGACGCGATAGGCGAACTCGCCGGAGCCGTCGTAATGGCCGCAGGTCAGCATGATCGCGTTGATGCGCCGCGCCCGCTCCGGCGAGACGACGCTATGTCCGGTAGCCGGATTGAGGCCGCCGTAGGCGAACAGCCGTCCGGCCAAGGCGAGCTGGCGGCAGCTCATCGCGATCGCGCAATGGTGAAAATAGACCCCCAGCGTATAGTCGACGGGGTTTTCCAACACATCGAACGACTTCATGTAATAGCCGAGGGCGAAATTGCGGAAGCCGGCGCCCTTCTCCGATTCGGCGACCGCCTTGTCGATGCGGATCGACGTATCGTCGGCGAGGAAGCGCAGGAACCGCAAGATCTCGCCGATCGCCTCGCGCGGTTCGTGGCCGGCGAGGATCGTGTCGGTGACGACGATCGCGCCGGCGTTGATGAACGGATTGCGCGGAACGCCGCGCTCGCGCTCGAGTTGCACGATCGAGTTGAACGGGCTGCCGGAAGGCTCGCGCCCGACCTTGCGCCACAGCCGGTCGCCGACCTTGCCGAGCGCCAGCGTCAATGTGAACACCTTGGAAATGCTTTGGATCGAGAACGGCTGATCACAATCGCCGGCGGCGGCGACATGGCCTGTCGCGTCGGCGACCGCGATGCCGAAAGCTCGCGGATCGACCCTCGCCAACTCCGGAATATAGGTCGCGACCTCGCCGCGATCTTCGCGTGGGCGCAAAATTTCGACGATTTCGGCGACGACGGCGTCGAGATCCGGCAAACCCGCCCCTCCTCGTTTCGGACGTCGCAGACGCGTAGCACGTATCGCGCCATTTTTCCGCGCGCAGGCCTGTCAGGCGATCCCGAGCGCCAAGGGATCGGACAATTCCACAAAGTTGATTTGACGCGACGAAACGTCGCGCCTAGTCTGACTTGGTGGGGGGGACCTATCGCGAGCCTCGGCTCGCAGGAAGGGACTATAGCCATGACGAAAACAACATCAAGCAAAGCATTGCCATCGGTCAACGCGGAGCCCCAATATTGCCTCGCCGATTTCAAATCTTTTAAAGTAAACCCGAAGATTAACCCAAAGGAAAAGGAGGTAGCCATCTATATGCTCGAAATAGCGGCGCTAAATCGGAGCGTGTTGGAGGCCTTGCATCGGCAATATTTACGTTCCTTTGCCTGACCGGCCGGCGAAAGCAACCTGACGCGGCGGTTGCGCCGCCGCCTCAGGTCTCGGGCGGGGCCGTGGCGCCCAGCCCGAGCGAACGCTGCACCATCACCGTATCCGTCCAATGGCCGAATTTGTAGCCGACCTGACTCAGGAAGCCGACTTGCTGGAAGCCGAAGCGCTGATGGATGCCGAGCGAGGCTTTGTTGGCTGCGTCGATATAGCCGATCATCTGCCGGAACCCCGACGCGGCGCAGGCGTCGATCAACGCCGTCATCAACCGGCTGCCGAGGCCGCGATGCAGGTGAAGACTGTGGATATAGATCGAATGCTTGACGGTGTAGCGGTAGGCGGGGCGCTTGCGGAACGGTACGGCATAGGCGTAGCCGAGCACTGCGCCGCCCTGCTCCGCCACGATATGCGGGAGCTTCCGCCGGTGCATGGACTTACGGCGTCTCTTCAGATCCTCGGCGTCGGGCGCCTCGATGTCCCCGAACTCGTTGGGGTCGACGCCCGTGGATATGTGATGCAGATAGATCGCCAGCATCGCCGGCACGTCGGCGTCGCGCGAATTGCGAACGACGACATTGGGTTTTGCGGCGTCTTCGACCAGGGTGAGCGACATTTTCGTTCCGCGAGCGGCGAGCGTTCAAGGCGTTGATCACAGATTGGCGCGCGGTTCAATGGAAGTTGCGATCAAAGCGCCGCATAATTATGGGTATAATAATTCCGTTCGACGGGACGAGCGATCGGCACTATAATTCTTCCTAGGGTCCGTTAGAAAATTAACGCTCCCTCCGTTGTTGCGAGCGTAGCGAAGCAACCCTGGGGCCTCGTGATGTGGCCGCTGGGTTGCTTCGCTCCGCTCGCAATGACGGATAGGGAGCATGAAACCCGCTAGCTGATTCCTTTATTTGCTGACCCCGCCTTGGAGTGAAGAGGTTTTCGATGACAGCGCTGAAGCTCACCACGATAGGCACATCCACCGGCGTCATCATTCCCAAGGAAATGTTAGCGCGAATGAATGTCGGCAAGGGCGACTTGTTGTACTTGGTCGAAGCTCCCGACGGCGGTTACCGGCTGACCCCTTACGATCCCGCCTTCGCCCGAAAAATGGAGAAGGCGGACGAGATCATGCGGCGCTACCGCAACACCCTGAATGTCCTGGCGAAATGAGCGCTGCGGAACCGACCTGGATAGAAGGGATCGATGTTCTGACGTTGCATGATCGGCTGCTAGCCATCCATGGCGGCCTCGCCGGCGTTCGCGACATGGGTTTGATGCAATCGGCGGTCGCGCGGGCTCGGCAGATTGCTGCCTACGACGAAAGCGCCGAATTGATCGGCATGGCGGCGGCCTACACCGCGCGCATCGTCAAAAACCATCCTTTCGCCGACGGCAACAAGCGCACCGGCTTCGTGATCGGAATTCTGTTCCTGGAACTCAACGGCTACCGGTTCATCGCGACCGAAACCGCGGCGGCGGACGCGGTTCTCGCGCTTGCGGCCGGAGATTTGGATGAGGCGGGGTACACGACGTTTCTGCGGGGGGCTGTCGAGCAAGGGTAGTTTTACATATAATTTAGGCTAATATCTTTACCGGAAGCAAAATGTCGTGACTCTGCTGTTTTCCATCAATATCAGGTCCCATGTCCGAATCGAATCGACACATGGTAGAATTTAATGGCCAAATGGACACTCGGAAACTTCCGGTCATCCCCCCATCTGCAAAAAAAATCCGAAGACAGTATTGGCTTCAGCCTTAGTTAAGCCTACCCAAACCAATTTGAATGCTTTCCCTCCATTGAAGTCATGAATTCGCGCCTTATCCGCGAGTGGAATATCCGGCATCGGCAACATTGCGGCGGGTCTCCTGCAATTCGAACATTCACACATGTCACATGCGATTACTCCAATCTCGATTTCCGTTTCGGCAAACCCGTATCAAATTCTCGATCCATCGCGAAGCCCCTGTTGTGCAAAAAAAGTTGAAACTGTCGCGCCTGGATCGGACGCGTTGTCGAAGCTTCAGGCCCCTTTCCCGACAGAGGCCAAAGGAGCAGGTGCAATTCACTCCCTCACCACATAAGTCATGAACCGGATCACGCCAAAAGAATCCATTTCGCGATACAGCCCCTGAATTTCCGAATCGAACCCCGGAAACAGATTCGACGCCCGCTCGAACGTCTTGAGATAGTCGACCATCGGCCGCGAGCGCTCGTCTAGCCGCTCGCCCGGCACGATCGTGGCGATGCCGGGGGGATAGACGACCCACAGGGTGGTCGCGACGCGGCCGTCGACCTCGCTGATCGGGATATAGTCGACGTTGTTGCGCACCAGATGCTGCGACGCGGCGCTCGGGCTCATCGCCACGTTGGGCAGATGATCCGGCGAGAACTGGCGCTTCTGCAGATCGCTGAGGTTGGCGTCGCGGTAATAGGCGTGCATTTCCGCGCAAAGCTCGCGGATCCGCTTTCCCTTGTAGCGTTGCGGACGCTTGGCGACGAATTCGGGCATCATGTCGTCGAGCGAGGCGTTTTCGTCATGCAGCCGCTTGAAGGCGACGAGGGTGGAAACGAGGGTGCCGGCCTTGCTCGATTCGACGCCGGGGGTGAGCAGGAACAGCAGCGAGTTGAGGTCGTTCTTCTCCGGCACGACGCGATTCTCGCGCAAGTATTGGGCTACGACGGGCGCGGGGATGCCATAGGCCTCGTAGGCGCCGGTCTTGCGGTCGAAACCGGGCGTCAGCAGCGTCAGCTTGGCCGGATCGGTGATCGCGAAACCGGGCTCGAGATGGGTGAAGCCGTGCCAGGCGGCGCCCGGGTTCAGCGCCCAATAGCGGGAGTCGCGCGCCAGGATGTCGGTCGACAGGCTCTCCCACGGCACGTTGTGCGTACCGCCGGGCTGGGCGACGTCGGGGATGGCGATGCGGTCGGGCACGAAGGGGTCGAAGAACCAGCGGCGCGCCGGATCGCGCTCCTTCTCCTCGAATTCCCGCTTCACCGCCCGGAGTTTTTTGCGCAATTCTATCCCGAGGCGGATGGTGTCGTCCCACAGCACTTCGCCCGAGCGGCCCTTCATCATCTGCGCGCCGACGTCGAGCGAGGCGAACAACGGATAGAACGGCGAGGTCGAGGCCTGCTGCATGAAGCCTTCGTTGAAGCGCCGATGTTCTACGCGCCGACGCTGCCCTTTTATATGCCTGTCGCGCATGTGAATCTGCGAGGCCTGCGAAAAACTCGCGAGCTGCTTGTGGGTCGATTGGGTGGCGACGATGCCGGGCGAGGCCTCGTTGAGCCCCTTCAGGCCCATGGCGTAGCGGCGTTCGTAGACCGGGTGGAATTTCATGAAGCCCGCCCAGGCCTCGTCGAACATGATGTAGTCGCAGAGGTGGCCGATCTTGTCGACGATGGTCTGCGCGTCGTAGATCGTGCCGTCATAGGTGCATTGCTCGATGACGGCGACGCGGAAAGGCCGCTCGGCCTTCCAGGCTTCGGGGTCCTTGACGAGCGGATTTGCGCGGATGCGCTCGCGAAGCGTCGCCTCGTCGAAGGCGTCGGGGCGCAGCGGGCCGATCAGGCCATAGGCGTTGCGGTCGGTCGACATGTAGATCGGCACGCCGCCGCTCAGCAGCAGCGCGCCATTGTGGGCGGCCTTGTGGTTGTTGCGGTCGAACAGCACCAGATCGCCGTCGGCGACCAGATTGTGCAGCACGATCTTGTTGGAGGTCGAAGTGCCGTTGAGGACGAAATAGGTCTTTTCCGCGCCGAAGATCGCGGCCGCCTCTTTCTGCGCTTTCAAGGCCGGCCCTTCGTGGGTCAGCAGATCGCCGAGTTCGAGCACGGAATTGTCGAGATCGTCGCGAAAAATCGCCTCGCCGAGATGCTCCATGAAGATCCGGCCGATCGGGCTGCGGTTGTAGAAAATGCCGCCATTGTGGCCCGGGCAGGTCCAGAGCTGGTTGCCTTCCTCTGCGTAATCGACCAGCGCGCCGAAGAACGGCGTCTTCAGCGTCTCGGCATATTGCTTGAGTCGCGAGACCAGGTTCTTGGCGATGAATTCCGGCGTCTCCTCCGCCAGGAACACGTAGCCGTCGATGTAGTCGAGCACTTCGACGGGAATGTCCTCGAAGCGTTTTCCGCGCACCAGGATGACGATGGGCATGTCGAGGCCGCGTTTGCGCATCAGATTGATGAGCGAGGCCGCCTTGCCCTCGATGCCCTTCTTGCCCCAGTCGACCACCAGCAAGCCGATCGCGGCGTCGGTCTGCACGGCGATTTCGGCGTCGTCGACGCGTCGCGCCCGCACGACCTGGAAGCCCATGCGCTCGATCGCCGCGATGATCTGGCTGACCCGCAAGCCTTCGAGATCGTCGGCGTCGAAATTCGGCGCCGAGAACAGAAAGGTGAAGCGTTGAAAATAGTTCATGCCCTGGGGCCCCGGTTCGACGCTCAGTGAGGGAAACGCGCCCTGCTGAGACAGCACGCCCATGACAGAAACATGACAGCTGGGAAAGCAAATCGTTGCCGGGACCGGCGGAAGCTCGTCCTTTCCTATCCTGCGCCGCGAAACGCGAGAAGGCGACGCTGTCGCCAGCGCCGCCTCCCGAGTTCACCCTTCCAACGGATTAGTGGCGGTGACGACAAGCGATCACGATGGTGTCTTCGTATTCCGAGGGATACGCGAGCACGTCCACGCACATGCGCCGCGTGGGCTTCATCATGTTCATGCCATGGTCGCCGTTCGCATTGACGCTGCTAAACGCGCCGGCATCGGCGGTCGTCACGTCCGTGCTCGTCGTGCCGGTTGACGTCCCGGCGCCGGATCCGATGATGTCTCCGGCGCCTGTGCCTGTGCCTGTGCCTGTACCGGTGGTGTTTCCG